>Ga0316605_10000197_pt1 | contig 53286 bp, 33 predicted proteins | sample OWC_soil_day20_n_FD_207666 | JGI IMG/M metagenome (GOLD analysis project Ga0316605, IMG submission 207666) | Wetland soil microbial communities from Old Woman Creek delta, Ohio, United States - OWC_soil_day20_noCT | ecosystem: Environmental > Terrestrial > Soil > Wetlands | place: USA: Ohio...
AATGTAAAAACATAATTTTCATGAAACGAGTCCCGTTTTGGCTGGACGAGTTCCATGCGATAACTAAAAAACACTTTTTTTACGCATGAAAACAAACAGAAGAACTTTTTTGAAATCGGTAGGAAGTCTGGCCTTATTTACGATTGTTCCCCGCAATGTGCTGGGCAAAGGCTATGTTGCTCCGAGCGATCAGTTAACGAAAGGTATTATTGGCGTAGGTAATATGGGGCGCGGACATATTTCGTACGACGGCACCCGCGTAGTGGCCATGTGCGATGTAGATAAAAAACATTTGGCACAGGGAGCCGCGTTGGTAAAAGAAAAAATTAATCTTTACGGCGACTTCCGTTCTTTGATTTTAGACAAAAACGTAGATATTGTTCATATAGCCACTCCGCCTCACTGGCATGGAATTATGGCTGCCGAAGCTGCAAAAGCAGGCAAGGATATCTGGTGTGAGAAGCCAATGACCAGAACCATTGGGGAAGGAAAACGTGTTATTGAAGCAGTACAGCAAAATGGAAGTATTTTCCGTCTGAATACATGGTTCCGCTTCAAAGATCCGTTTTACGGTTTGGGTACACCGGTAAGACCCTTAAAAAAGCTTGTTCAAAGCGGGATGCTTGGATGGCCCCTGAGGGTTACAATCAGCAAGCATACCGGGTTCGACTGGAAATTCTTCTGGGTTGGTAAAAACTACCTTGAGCCACAACCCATCCCCGAAGAACTCGACTACAATATGTGGTTGGGACCGGCTCCCTATAAGCCCTACAATGCACATCGTGTACACGGCACATTCCGCGGTTACTGGGATTATGATGCGGGAGGTTTGGGCGATATGGGACAACACTATATTGACCCTGTTCAGTACATCCTGGATAAAGATCATACAAGTCCGATAAAAGTAGAAGTGGATGCTCCTCAGCAGCACCCCGAAGCAGCGGGAATCTGGCGTTCAATTACCTATACCTATGAGGATGGTTGCCAGATTGTTCTCTGGGGAGGTGATTTCGGTGTACCGAACACACCCTATATTGCAGGTCCGAAAGGAAATGTGTATAAGAATTTTGTTTGCGATATTCCAGATTGGGAAAAGAAACTTGCACAATATCCGGAACCTGCACCTCAGAATACGGATTTTAAGGAATGTATAAGTTCCCGTCAGAAATTTGCCCTGAATGAAGTAAACGGTCATCACTCCTGTACTATCGTTAATATGGGCGCCATCGCCTTGCGTCTTAACAGAACATTGCATTTTGATCCCGTAAAACAGGAATTCATCAATGATCCCGAAGCTAATCAATTGGTGAATGAACCCATGCGTGCACCCTGGAGTATTTAACATCTTAAATCAAGTATATAAAATGAAAATATCAAGGATTAAAAATCTGTTGCTTTTAATAGCAATTCTTTTTGTAGTACAGGGAAGCTGGGCTCAGCTGCCACAAAACAGAACCTACACAACTATAGTAGCTGATGCTCTGGCACAGTTACCTTCAGACAAACCTGAAGATTACAGAATTGCAATGACTTCGCTGGTGGGTACCGGTGAAGAAGGTCTGTTATCACTGATAAACATGATGGATGCATCAGGAAAAAAGAGTAATGAGACAGTTGAATACGCCATTAGTGGCTGGACAAATTTTGTAGCCACCGATGCTGCAAAAAGCGCTAAAACCGCAGCTGCATACGGGAAAGCATTAGCCTTGCCACTGGATAAACAAATAAAACAATTTATTATTCGTCAGTTGGAATTCATCGGTAATGAAAACAATATCGAAGTGCTGGCAGGTTTTTTGAGTGATGAAAGTCTTTGTTACCCTGCATCTCAGGCGCTGGCAAACATGGATTCTCCCAAAGCTGTTGCAGCATTGCTGTCCGCCCTGCCTAAAGCAAATTTGGATAAATTGAAACTTAGTCTGATTAATGCCATTGGACAAACCGGACGTGAAGCAGCAGAACCGGCTTTGCTGGCTTTACTTAACACGAACAGTTCCACCGAACTAACACGAACACTAAATACGGCAATCAGCAAAGTCGGAACAAAAGAATCAATCCTTCCATTGAAACAGGTAGCTCAAAAAACCAATTACTCAAATGAGGAAAGTAATTCCACGGCAGCTTATGTGGATTTGTTGAACAAACTTGTAAATACAAATCCTATCGAAGTTAAAAAGGAAGCAGAGGAATTAATGCAGGTTGCTACGAAAGCTGATAAACAAAATTTGCGTATATCAGCATTGGAACTGTTGATGTCTATTACAGACGTAAATAAATACGAATTACTTTCAGCAGCGCTCAAGGATAAAAACATCGCGTATATGTCAAACGCTTTAAGCCTCTATTCAAAATACGCTGATAAAAAAGGAACTGATTTGGTAATAAAGAAGTTGAAAAGTACAAAATCTGAAGATGCAAAAGCAACGATGATCTATTGGCTGGGCAACGAAAAGGTAAGCGCTGCTGTTCCGGCTATTATTAAGTATCTGAACACTGAAAATCCTTCTTTGCAGAAATCGGCTATCCGTTCACTCGCGAATATCGGAGGAGAAGCATCACTCAATGCATTAATCGGACTGCTGAAAAGCAACAATACGGTTACGCTGTCGATTATTGAAGAAGTACTGGCAAGTTATAATGCACCTATCACCGCTGAGCTTGTTTCTGCTTATGGCCAAAGTTCTGATGAAGGTAAAGTTGTTGCCCTGAACTTAATGGGACTGCGAAAAATGACAGATCAGTACAAATTAGTTTATGGTGAAATGACTACTGCCAATGAAAAGGTACAGAAAAAAGCTGCCCAAACATTGAAAAATGTGTCAACCAGGGATAATTTGCCCGAACTGTTTGATCAGATAGAAAAAGGGGAAAGCAAATATCAGTCAGACCTGCAGACAGCGGTTAACTCAGTACTGTCAACGCTTCCTGAAAAAGAACAGCTGGCTGTTATCTCAGAACGCATGAATAAATATCAAAAGCCGTATGTGTATTACGGATCATTGGCTAATACAGGAACAAAAGCAGCCCTCGATATAATCATGAAGGGTTATAACCAATCGGGAAAAAGCTCAGAAGCCGCTTTCAATGCTTTACTGTCACTGAAATCTTTTGACACTTTATATCATTTGCTTGATATTGCCAGAAGAAGTAAGAATGACACTGAAATCACCAAAGCTGTCGATGCGATGATACCTTTGATTGCCAATAGTGATAAAATAGGCATTGTGAAAGCAAATTATCTGCAGGAAGTGATGACGTTTGCCAAAAACGACAAGCAGAAAAAAACCATTCTCAATCAGCTGGGAACAACCGATAGCTACCAGGCATTGCTGTTTATCGAACAATTTCTTGAAAACAAAGAACTGGCCGAACCAGCAGCTCAGGCAGGTATTAAAATTGCACTGAATAATCCCGGATTTGCAGGTGCAATCACCAATCGTATTCTGGAGAAAATAAGCAAAGCGCTGACAAATCCCGATGCCGCCTATCAACGTCAGGCTATTGACAAATATCTGTCCGAAAACAGCAACGCGATTGGATTTACGCCCCTATTCAACGGTAAGGATCTGACTGGCTGGAAAGGATTGGTTGGCAATCCACTGACACGTGCAAAAATGAACAAAGATGAACTGACTAAAGCTCAAATAAAGGCGGATGAAGAAGCAGCTCAAAGTTGGTTGGTGGATAACGGACAACTGGTTTTTACAGGCAAAGGAAATAACCTGTGTACTGAAAAGCAATATGGTGATTTCGAAATGCTTGTAGACTGGAAGTTGATGCCGGGCGCTGAACCGGATGCCGGTATTTACCTGCGTGGTACTCCTCAGGTACAAATCTGGGATACTGCCCGTGTGAATGTTGGCGCGCAGGTAGGATCTGGTGGATTATACAACAATAAAATAAACACTTCCATCCCGTTGAAAGTTGCCGACCAGAAAGTTGGTGAATGGAATACTTTCCATATCAAGATGGTGGGTGACCGTGTAACAGTTTACCTGAATGGAGAACTTGTAACAAACAACGTTATCCTTGAAAATTACTGGGATAGAAATCTCCCTATTTTCATGAATGAACAGATAGAACTCCAGGCACATGGAAGTCAGGTGAAATACAGAAACATTTATATCAAGGAGATACCCCGTCCGGAACCATTCAAACTTTCGAAACAGGAAGAAAAAGAAGGATTTGAGATATTGTTTGATGGAACCAACATGCATAAATGGACAGGCAATACCGCCGATTATGTTACTGAGGATGGTAATATTGTTATTTATCCAAGCAGTAGTTTTGGAGGCAACTTGTACACTAAAGACGAATTCAGCGATTTTATTTTCCGCTTCCAGTTCCAGCTCACTCCGGGTGCCAACAACGGTTTGGGTATTCGCACTCCGATGGAAGGTGATGCAGCCTATGTAGGTATGGAACTTCAGATACTGGACAACGATGCTCCAATATACGCTAATCTTAAACCGTATCAGTACCACGGCTCTGTATATGGAATAATTCCTTCTAAACGTGGCTATCTTAAACCCAACGGAGAATGGAATTATCAGGAAGTGATTGCTAAAGGTGATTATATTAAAATAACACTCAACGGAACTGTTATACTTGAAGGTAATATCCGGGAGGCAACAAAAGAAAACGGCCCCGCCGATCATAAGGAACACCCGGGATTGTTTAATGAAAAAGGACATATCGGCTTCCTGGGACATGGCTCTGTTGTAAAATTCAAAGAAATCCGTATAAAAAGGTTAAAGTAAGAATGATTGAGAAAAGATCTTTTAGTAAAATCCAGTTATTTTGTTTAATAGCATTGCGGGTGGTAATTGGTTGGTATTTCCTTTATGAGGGTTTATCAAAGTTTTTCACTCCCGGTTGGACATCGTATGGGTATCTGATGGATTCGCAGGGTTTGTTCGCCGGTTTATTCAAATCAATGGGACAAAACCAGGCTTTGATGCCGTTTATTGATGCGGTGAATATTTACGGATTAATATTAATTGGATTATTTTTAATTTTAGGATTATTCGAAAAGCTCGGTTATATCGGAGCCATTGCTTTATTGACTTTGTATTATTTATCACATCCTGCTTCTCTGAATGCTACCTATTTACTTCCCCCGGAAGGCTCCTATTTATGGATTAATAAAAATATAGTGATGCTGTGTTCGGTTTTCGTGCTGATGGCTTTTCCAACAGCCAAACGAATAGGATTTGACCGAATTATTTTCAAAAACAAAAAAGCTTAATTTTTATGTCAACTACAGAGAATCAGGATAACGAAAAAAAAACAACCAGTGAAAGTTCAGGGCAAAACATATCCAAAGGACGACGTGATGCATTGAAAACATTGGCTACCTTACCAGTACTGGGTGCAATGGCTTACGGTGTGTATAAAAAAACCCAAAAAGAACATACCAACCGTCAGGTTGCCGATATGTTTCATTTTCAGGAAAATCCTGCACCTGCTCCTGTATCAGATGGCAAGATAATTAGAATAGGCATTATTGGGGTTGGGAGCAGAGGAATTAGTTTGATGCAGGCAATTGGTTTTGCCACTCCCGAAAAAGTCGAAGAATTAAAAAAGGAACTCAGGAAAAACTCTAAGGATACACGCTATAAGGACTTCATGGAACAGGAAGATCTGCAGATAAAGATCACTGCGGTATGTGATATTTTCGATGTACATGCTCAAAATGCTATTTTAGCAGGGGCTAATATCCATCGCGAAGCACTGAATGGCAGGTTTGGAGAAATGCCGAAACGCTATAACACTTATAAAGAATTACTTGCTGCTCCCGATGTGGATGCTGTAATTATTGCCACACCCGACCACTGGCACGGAACCATGACAATGGATGCCATAAAAGCCGGTAAACACGTGTATGTGGAAAAACCGATGACGTGGACTGTGCCTGAAACGTATGCCCTGAGAGAAGTGCTGAGAAACAGCAAACTTGCTTTTCAGCTCGGACATCAGAATCGTCAGATTGAAACCTATAAACGCGGAAAAGAGATCGTTGAAAAAGGATTACTCGGATCTGTTACGTTGATAGAAACCAGCACCAACCGAAATGACCCGAATGGTGCGTGGGTCTATCCCATTCATCCTGATGCGAATCCACGAACCATCGATTGGAAACAGTTTGAAGGCGATCCGGATCGGGTGAAAGAATACATGGACTATATGACTTCGAATGGACTGGCAAAATACATAGGACCGGATTCAAGGGATAAGTTCAGTCTGGAACGGTTTTTCCGTTGGCGTTGCTGGTGGGATTACAGCACCGGATTGAGTGGCGACTTGCTAACACATGAGTTTGACGCCATCAATCAGATCATGAATTTAGGAATTCCGGATGCAGCAACTTCCTCCGGAGGCGTTTATTTCTTTAAGGATGGAAGAACCGTACCTGATGTTTTGCAAACCACATTTGAATATAAAAAGAGAAAATTGGCATTGCTTTATTCAGCTACCCTGGCCAATCAGTTTAACCGTCCACGCAAGTTTATGGGACACGATGCCACGATGGAAATAGGAAACTCAATTACTGTTACAGTTGATCCTCAATCAGTACAGTATAAGGATCAAATTGAAAAAGGATTGATAAAACCTGGAAAACCGTTTTACAACTATACTCCCGGTCAGAAAGATGTTGATGCTGTTTCATCTGCCACACAACTCTATTTTGCTGAAAGAGGATTGCTTTACTCCTACGTAAACGGGAAACGCTATAATACCACTTTTTTACACCTGAAAGAATGGATAGATTGTATCCGTACGGGTAAAAAAACTTCCTGTGGAATTGAAGAAGGATTCCATGAAGCTATCACCTCCCATATGGGAACCCGTGCCTATCTGGAAGGCAGAACCATGTACTGGGATGCCGATAAAGAAGAAATTACAAGAGGATAATTCTGTTTATTGGCGTTTGATGATTGTGTCTTAAGGAAAAAAATAATTAATCGGAAAAGTTAGATCTACTTGCAGATTACACATTCATTTTTTTGACAGAATATTGACTGCTTTCATTTTTCATTTTTCAAAAACACTGATTCACATAAAAACAGCAAATGAAAGTAAGAAAAGTTACTCTTAAAAATTTGCTTATGCCTATTTGATTGCAATTATCATGTGGCACAAAATTAAATTCAGACAAGAATGAAAGTCAGTGAAGTCCAGAAATTATTATGGCGCTAAAGTTTTCAGCCTGTTCGAGATCCATCCTTACCCCGAAACGGGGAATGTAGTTTTTATCCCTTTCCTTATCAATAAACTTGTGATTTTTTCGAGCTTGCCACATGCAAAAAGACTGTAATTTTGTCCATATAATTAATAAGGAAAGCTATATTTTTTAAGATTTCCATAACGTAATTTTACATTGTGTTAAGAATGATATTCAATTAACATTTTATTCAAATATCTAATGTAAAAATCACAAATCAAAAACGCCATGAATAAAAAAAGCACTACATAATCTATAGGTCACTGAAAAAGTCCCTTTAGAAATTCAAAGAGAAAAAAGACTCACAAAATTGGCAATTTGATGGTCTGAGAGTGGCTTATTTGTAACAAAGAGTGAATGTTTCTTCAAATTCGGCAAGGAAAAGGGCTTGTACAAACAAAATTGTACAAACCTTTAATTTAGCTATACTTTTTCAGTGCCCTCCTTAATCTATCGATTGTTTCTAGTTACAATCGTTTTGCACAGAAATTCAAATACTAATTCATTAAAAACATATTTTACAATCAATTAAAATGGGGAAAATAATCAAAGTAATTCTATTGACCTTGACATTGGTCTGTCTATCAGAGCCTTTGTTTTCACAGGCTAATTCACTTAGAATTTCCGGTACAGTTACCGACGAAACAGGTGTTGCCATAATCGGGGCAACTGTTTTGGTTAAAGGTACCAGTAATGGAGCTATTACCGATAAAAACGGAAAATTTTCACTTTCGAATGTGCGCGAAAATGAGACGTTACTAATCTCATGCATCGGTATGGATTCGCAGGAAATAAAAGTTGAGAAGAAAACAATATATAATGTTGTACTCACCGATAAGGCTGTACTATTAAATGAGGTTGTAGCAGTAGGTTATGGTGTACAAAAGAAAGCAAGTTTAGTAGGCGCAATAGCTACAACATCGAGCAAAGAACTTCAGCGCGTTGGAGGAGTAAGCAATTTAGGTAGCGCCCTTACTGGTCTTTTGCCAGGTTTAACTACTATTCAGTCAACCGGACAGCCCGGTGATGACAGCCCAATCATTTTTATTCGCGGACAGGGAACCTGGAACGGAGGTGAACCATATATTCTTGTTGATGGTGTTGAACGCAGTATGAAAGATATTGATATAAACGAAGTTGATAACATTTCAATACTCAAAGATGCTTCTGCAACTGCTGTTTACGGGGTTAAAGGTGCTAACGGTGTAATTCTTATTACAACCAAGCGTGGTGGCAAAGGCAAGCCTGTATTAAGTGTTTCGGCAACTACAACAACCAAGTTTGTTTCTAAATTATTAAGTAAACTTGATGCTTACGATACCTATTTGATTAAAAATTCGGCTATTGAACGTGAAGTGGGAATAAACGAAGCTTCCTGGGGAGATTATACCCCGATAGCGATTGTTGAACGATACAGAAATCAGCAAAACCTCAAATATCCGGAAGCATACCCTAACGTTGACTGGCAGGATGAGACCCTGAAAGATTATACATTTGATACTCGTGCAAATATTAATGTATCAGGCGGAACCGATTTTGCCAAATACTTCAGCTCGTTGGCATATAATAATCAGAGTGATATTTTTAAGATTATGGATAATGGCAGAGGATATAAGCCGGGAATGGGATTCGATAAATTTAACTTTAGAACCAACCTCGATTTGAATTTAACAAAAACAACTTTGTTAAAATTTAATCTTGCTGGTATTTACAGTCGAAAAAGAAGTCCTCAAGCCGACTTGGGATATACTTTACTTGCATATTATCAGCTACCACCAAATGCATTTTTACCGCAATATGCAGATGGACGCTGGGGTAAAAGCAACAACATTGATATGAGAATGGCTAACTCTGCTGCAATGATGGCAAATTACGGTTATTCAACCACTACTACAACTAACTTAACCACTGACTTAGGTCTTACTCAAAAACTTGACTTTATAACGAAAGGTTTAAGTTTTAGCGCAAGCCTGTCGTTTGACAACAGTTTTGGCTCATCAAGCGCTTTAGTTGATAACTCATCTTATGCTACTAAATATATAGATCCTGCTATTGAAGATATGTTACCAGGTGAAGACCCAAATAAATACATTACAATTGCTCCGATTACGGGAAGCAATCAATTTACATGGGTTGAAACTCCCTGGGGTGTCAATGATGAAACTCCCGGATCTGTAGCCCGAAGGTTGTATTATCAGGCTCAAACAAACTACGCTAGGGAGTTTGGTAAGCACGATGTAACAGCAACGGGAGTTTTCACCAGAGAACAACGAGCTACGGGTAACGAATTTCAACGATACCGTGAGGACTGGATTGGACGTGCCACCTATAATTATGACAACCGCTATCTCGCAGAATTTAACGGTGCATATAATGGCTCAGAAAAATTCGGACCAGAATATCGTTTTGCATTTTTCCCTTCGGGTGCTGTGGGTTGGACAATTTCTAACGAAAAATTCATGAAAAAAATTAACTGGCTCGACAGACTTAAATTGCGTTATTCGTATGGATTAATAGGTGATGATAGTGGTCTAAGTCAACGTTGGTTATATGAAACCCAATGGAAATATGGAGGTTCGATGCCATTTTCTTCTGCCGGTGCCACCAGAAGTCCTTATATCATTTATCGCGAAAGTGTACTTGGTAATCCTGACATTCACTGGGAAAAGGCAAAGAAATCGAATTTAGGACTTGACCTCACAGTATTAAAAAACTTAATTTCAGCGAATATTGAATACTTCACCGAAGATCGTACTGATATTCTTTTATTGGGATCACAACGGATTTTACCGGCCTATTTTGGCTCCGACGCTCCAACTGCAAACGTTGGTCGTGTAAAGAAAAATGGTTATGAAGTTGAAGTTCGATTCAACAAACAATTTGGGAAATGGCATTTTTGGCTTAATACCAGCATGACACATGCAGTTGACAAGATTATTGACAAAGAAGAGCCGGAACTATTAGACTCACATTTAAAAGATGAAGGTTATCAGATAGGTCAAACTAAGACGGTGATTTCTTATGGGTATTTAAATACATGGGATGATATCTATGCCAGCACTGCCATGTCAAGCAATGATGGTCAGAGGTTACCCGGCGATTATGGATTGCTGGATTTTAATGCTGATGGAATTTTGGATGGCACAAAAGATTCTGCTCCTTATGGCTTTTCAAATCGTCCGCAAAACAATTTCAATCTGTCTCTTGGGTCCGATTACAAAGGATTCAGCGCAATGCTTCAATTTTATGGAGTTAATAATGTTACCCGAAATGTTACCATCGCTAATTTTGTTTCGAATTTAGATGTGGCTTACGATCACACTCTTGATCACTGGTCGAAAGAAACCCCCAATGCAAGTTCGTTTTTGCCTCGCTGGAAAACTACATCTTCAACGGCGCAATACTACTTATACGATGGCTCATATTTGCGACTAAAAACAGCCGAATTAGCATATACTTTTAGTGGTAATAAATTGAAGAGCATGGGGTTATCTTCCCTTAAGATATTTCTAAATGGAAACGATCTCTTTTTCTGGTCAAAGTTGCCTGATGACAGAGAATATGGAACAGAAAAATTCGGAGGATATCCTAATACATATCGTGTGAATCTTGGTTTTGATTTAAAATTTTAAATTGATGTATCATGAAAAATATAGTAAATAAAATAAAATTCGTTTTACTGATTTTGGCAAGCTCAATCCTATTGGGTGGTTGTGAGGAATATCTCGATCAGGCACCCGAGGCTGCCATCAACCCGAACGATGCCTTTACCAGTTTCAAAAACTTTCAGGGTTTTACAGAGGATCTATACCTTTGTATTGTTGATGTTGCAAGATGCACGCCACCCACCGATTATAATTTTGCAGATGACACACGTATGAATGTAAGTTTTTTACTTGGAACCAGTTTTGACCAGGGCAATTATTGGGCTTGGATGAATGGATCCAGTTCTATCTTCAGACTTATGCCAAGTACAGCTTCTTGGCCATTGTTAAATCCTTCGGAACCGAATGGTAGAAGTCTCTGGTGGAACTCGTGGTATGGAATCAGAAAGGCTAATCTTGGCTTAGCAAATATTGATAAATTAGTTAATGCAACTCAAGAAGAAAAGGATATTATCAAGGGCCAATTGTATTTCTTTAGAGGTTATTTTCATTTTATTCTGATGCGCGACTGGGGTGGACTTCCTTACATTGACAAATTACTTGCAGCCGATGATGAAATGAGATACCCACGCTTAAATTATCAGGAAACTGCGTTAAAAGCAGATGCCGATTTTGCGAAGGCAGCTGAACTATTGCCAGTAAATTGGGACGACACGCAAGCAGGTCAACGTACATTAGGGAACAACCGTCAGAGAATAAGCAAAATTATGGCATTAGCATTTCAGGGGAAAAATTTGCTTTATGCAGCAAGTCCGCTCATGAATAAAGAGTCAACCGGAAATGCCGACTATAATGCTGAATTATGTAAAAAAGCGGCTGTCGTATTCGCCAACGTAATTGATCTTTGCAATACAACCGGAATGTTTCAGTTGCAATCCTGGGAAACGTACAGCGATATTTTTTACACCCTAAGTTCCGCAAAGTTAGTTCCCGGAGGAACCGAAGTTATTATGAATGCTCCTGTTTATAACAGAACAAGGTTGGGTAACACTACCGGATTGCCAAATTGTGGATTTCTTCCTCAGGCAAGCTTTCCAACAGCAAATTATGTGAAATACTGGGGTATGAGCAATGGATTACCTATCGATGATCCAAATTCTGGCTACGATCCTAATAATCCATGGGCAAACCGTGACCCCCGTTTTTACAAAACAATTGTTGTGGATGGTGATAAAATTTGCAATTCCAATGCAGCTGGTTACGATCAGTATTTTCAGGCTTACACTGGTGGCAGGCATCGTAATCAGGCAAATAACATAACCGGGTATATGACGAATAAGTATTGGGGATTAACCTGTAATAAGTTTGATAACGGATGGAGTGGCGGTAAATATTTTTATCTTGTTCCTATCATACGATTATCCGATGTGTATCTGATGTATGCCGAAGCTGTGGTAAATGGTTACGGAACCCCGCAAAGCAGTGCACCCGGAAGCATAACTGCTGAAAAAGCAGTGAATACTATTCGAAACAGAGCAACAGTTCCCGACCTTGATCCTAAATTTACATCGACTAAAGAAGCGTTTATGGAGCAACTTGTTGTAGAAAGAGCTGTTGAATTGTCATTCGAAAATCTTCGTTGGAATGATTTGAGACGCTGGTTAAAAAATGGCGACTCCCGATATTTAGATAAAACTGAATTATTATTTGATCGCGACCCGGTTACACAAAAGGCAATCAACTTCCAGGAACGACTAATTGTTCGGCGTACTGTTACAGAGCGAAATAACTGGCTGCCATTTCCAATTGATTATGTTTCTATATATCCCGAATTTAAACAAAATCCGGGTTGGTAAATGAATAACTTACTAAATTAACGACAAAATGCACAAGAAAAATATAATTCAGATATTACTGGTACTTTTAATCTTTTCATATAACCTGGCAAATGCTCAGTCGAAAACAAAGAATAAAAAAGAAGAAGTTAAAGTTGAATCAGTAATCAAAGATGAAAATGGCAAGCCTGTATCAAATGCAAAAATATTCGGAAAAGAAGGCGCTGTAATAGCTAAAAGCGATATTAACGGACATTTCTCAATTACAGTACCCGCAGCATCCAATCTATTAATAGAATCGGATGAACATGAGTCACTTATAATAAATCAGTACGATGTAAAATCATCCATTTCTTTAAAACAATCTCCTTATATGAAAGGAAATAAAGATGATGTAAAAATTGCATTTGGGACTACAAAACGAGCCAATTTATTAGGAGCTACAACAGTGATTAATCCAACTGATTTTATCAGTTACGATAATGTTCAGAGTGTGTCAAGCGCTATCAACGGACGTGTTGCCGGAATGATAGGAAGCAACAATATTCGTGGCTTAGGCGATGCCATGGTAGTTTTAGATGGAATTCCACGTTATTCAAACATATCTGCAGTTAATCTGAGCCTGGAAGAAATTGAACAAATTACCGTATTGAAAGATGCCGGTGCAGTAGCGCTTTATGGAACTCAGGCCCGCAATGGTGTTATTATTATTACTACCAAGCGCGGAAAAGCGTTTAAACGTGACATAAATGTTACAGCTCAATATGGAATAGCAACTCCTAAAGCGCTACCACAATACCTGGGGTCCGCCGATTATATGGAGTTATACAATGAGGCGTGTTCAAATGACGGTTTACCCCAGAAATTTGATGCAACAACAATAGAGAATTACCGAAGCGGCAGCATTTACCGTTATCCAAACACTGATTATTATTCATCGGAATTACTCAAATCGCACAAAACATATTCCAAATACATGGCTGAATTTTCAGGTGGAAATGAGAATACAACATTTTATGCAAATTTGGGATTAAATCAGGATAAGAGCCTTTTAAACTTCGGACCCTGGAAGAATGCCGATAATTATAAGATAAATGCACGTGCCAATGTTGATTTCAAAATTAACGATTTCATAAAAAGCAATGTTGATATTGCCGGAATCTTTAACTTCAACGAATCACCTAAAGGCAATTATTACAATAATGCTTCTACTATTAAACCGTACATGTACAGTCCATTATTGCCTATCAATTTGATTGATCCTAACAACGCCAGTCTTCAGGATATTGTTAATGCCCGTAAAAACGATATTGATGGGCTGTATTTGCTTGGCGGTAATCAACAATATCAAAGTACTCCTTTCGGCGATGCCTATGCAGGAGGCAGTAATGGGGAAGTAAGTCGCACAATGCAATTCAATAATAGTATTGATTTTGATTTGGGTATGATTACTAAGGGTTTATCATTTAAAACGAATATAAGTTTTGATTTTTACAATAATTATACTCAGTCGATAGGTAACACATACTCAATTTACGAACCGAAATGGTCAGCAACCGCCGATACGATTATCGGATTGGTTCAGTATGGAACCGATACACGCCCGGGAACTCAAAATATCACCGATCAGGATTTCTTGAGACGAATTGGTTTTTTTGGTCAATTCAACTACAATCGAATTTTTGGTTTGCATCAGATAGAAGGCACCTTGCTGGGCTATGTAAACACGATAAAATTAAAGGGCACTTATCAGCCTGATAAAAACACACATTTAGGTTTGCGAATAAATTATAATTATAATGATAAATATTATGCTGATTTCAGTAGCGCGTTGGTTAATTCAAATCAGTTGCCCAAAGAAAGTAGAATAGCCCTTTCTCCTACTCTATCGCTGGGATGGGTTATCAACAGGGAAAACTTCATGTCCGATATTGATGTAATTGACTATCTGAAGTTGAAAACCTCAGCTGGAATAATAAACTCAGATTTGAGTCTCGGAGGATTTTATTATTACGAAAGTATATATTCTGAACAAGCTGGCTATACCTGGTCGGACGGAGCCTGGAGTAACGCGGGTATCATGTCGCAACGTGGTGCCAACAACAAACTCGGGTTCGAAAAACGTAAAGAGTTTAACCTTGGATTCGAAGGTCTGTTTTTCAAAAAGTCAGTTTTAATGGATTTCAACTTATTTAATACAGATATTACCGATAAATTTACACGTAACCTTATAAAATATCCAACTTATTACAACGATTTTATTCCATGGGAGAACTACGGAACTGATCGCTATAAAGGTGTGGAATTGGCAATCACATATTCAAAAAAGATTGGCGACGTTGGATTTGATCTGGGCACAAATTTGATGTACAAAGACTCAAAAGTGATTTTGAAAGATGAAATTTATTCGGAAGATTATTTGTATCGTACAGGAAATCCGGTTGACAGCTATTTTGGGCTTGAATCTGAAGGATTGTTTTCTGATCAGAACGATATTGATAACCATGCTTTTCAAACCTACGGAGTTGTTCGCCCCGGCGATATAAAATACAAAGATCAAAATAATGATGGCTTAATTGATAATAACGATCAGGTTAAGATTGGCAGATGGCAAGCACCACTTTATTATGGGTTCAATCTGAAAGTTTCTTATAAGAACTTTAGTATTTTTGCCCTTGGTACGGGAAGTTACGGATCAGATGCTTATCTCACTGGAAGTACCGATTTGGTTAGTTCGTATTATCGCCCCACTGGCGACGATAAATACTCTGTAATGGCAAAAGAACGCTGGACAGATGCTACCAAAACAACTGCTCAGTTCCCCAGATTAAGCACGCTTTCAAGCACAAATAACAAACAAGCTTCTTCGTTTTGGCTATATGACAATAATTATTTTTCAATAAACCGTGTTCAGTTAACTTATGATTTGCCTGATAAAGTTTGCGGAAGTCTGGGTATGAAAACACTTAGTTTTTATTTAAATGGATCAGGTCTTGTAACTTTCTCGAAACAAAATGATGTTCGTGATTTGAATATTGGTGGCGAACCAAATTATCGTTATTTTACAATTGGTTTACGTAGTATGTTTTAATTTTTTAAAAATCAGATATTATGAGATTACTGAATAAATATTATATCTTACTAATTGCAGTTACATTAGCAGTTGCAGGTTGTTCGGATTTACTTGAACCTGAAGCTGATAATCATAGTACTTTCGACAGGGTTTATAAAGATCCTGATTTTGCCGAAGGATTACTTATGAATGCTTATAGTAAATTGCCCACATTAAGTTACAGTTTTAACGATGTAGCTACCGATGATGCTGTGTCAAACGATAAGTTCAACAAATATCAATTGATGGCAACAGGACAGTGGTCGGCTCAATACAATCCAATGAGTAATTGGGATAATATGAATAAAGCCATTTTATATCTTAATAAATTCATTCCACTAATTGAGGATATGACCTGGTATTGGAATAATGAAGACATCAACAGGATGTTTAAAGTACGGTTGACCGGCGAAGCTTATGCATTAAGAGGAGTATTCCGGTATTATTTATTGCAAAATATAGCCGGAAAATCGGCAAGCGGAAAATTGCTTGGGATTCCTTTATACAATGATTTTTTAGAAGAAAATGCCAACTTCAATATGAGTCGTGCCGACTTTGAGGCTTCGGTAGCAGCTATTAAGAGTGATTTCGACAAAGCAAATGAATACCTTCCAATGGATTTCAGGAATTTAACAAATGTCAACCAATTACCTGAAGCTTTTTCAACTGTGAACTTAACCAATTATAATTTAGTATTTGGCGATGTAAGCAACCAGCGTATTACAAAAAGAATTGTATTGGGTTTTAAAGCTCGTTTAGCTTTATTGGCTGCAAGTCCGGCATTTAACGCAAATAACGAAACGAATCGGTGGGAAAACGCTGCGAATTCAACAGCAGAAGTTTTAAATCTTATACCCTCTGCTTCTGGGGTAGCTGGCCTGGATGCTAAAGGACATACATTTTATGTTGGTAGTCAGGTGAATTCTGCATCGGTAACATCAGATCAGAAAGAAATGCTCTGGAGAGGTAACTCGAATGCTTTATCCAGCACGTTAGAAAAACGAATGTTACCTCCGGGTCTGAATGGAAGCGGCGAAGTTAATCCAACACAAAATCTTGTTGATGCATTCCCTATGAAAAATGGTTATCCAATTTCCAACCCTTTAAGTGGTTACGATGCGACCAACCCTTATGCCAACCGCGATCCGAGACTTGCATTGTATATACTTTACAACGGGGCTACACTTCAAACAAAAGTTATAAATACAGGTAAAGGTGGAGGAGTTAATGCTAAAGATTCATTAACCACTTCAACGCGCACAGGATATTATTTGCGTAAATTAATTCGTGAAGATGTCATTTTTTCAGCCGATGGATCAACAACTCCCAAAAAACACTATGCAGTACACATGCGTTACACCGAATTATTCTTAAATTACGCTGAAGCTGCAAATGAAGCATGGGGTCCCACAGGAACAGGTACCGTTGCAACATACTCAGCAAAAGATGTTATTGCTGCTATTCGTAAACGTGCAGGAATTGCACAACCTGATAATTACCTGAACAGCATTTCCACTAAAGAAGAAATGCGTGAGTTAATCCGAAACGAACGTCGTTTAGAGTTATGCTTTGAAGGATTCCGCTTTTGGGACATCCGTCGCTGGGGGTTGGCTCTAAACGAAACCGCTAAAGGAGTAATTATTGAAAATGATCAGACCACTTTCAATTATGTAAATATTGAACCAAGGGTATATCAACCTTTTATGCAGTATGCACCACTCCCTGAGCAAGAAATACTGAAGTTTCCTGGTCTTGAACAGAATGCCGGTTGGTAAAAAAAATCGTTTTAAAATTTAATTCAAAAAAATATGAAAAAATTAATTAAAGTAAATTTTCTGATATTCTTACTTCTGGGCATTTATTCATGCCAAAATGAGGAAAATGAATTTTCGGATTATAAGTACACAACTATCTATTTCCCTTATCAAACACCAATAAGGACTTTGGTTCTGGGAGATTATGATCAGGTTGATAATACAAAAGACAATAAACTTCAGTTTTCGATTGGAGTTACTATGGGCGGAATATATGAGAACAAAAAAGATCGTAAAGTAGGTTATGTGTTAGATGAAACTCTGACAAATAATTTGTTTTACATTGAAAATAAAGATACGGTTAGAATAAAAGCTTTACCTCAGGCTTATTATACTTTATCACCTGCTGGAACAATGACGATACCTAAAGACAAAATGTATGGCTTTATTGATGTTCAGTTAACCGATGCGTTTTTAAATGATACAAATACATATAAGAATCGATATGTGATACCTCTACTACTCACCAATTCAGAATCAGATTCAATTTTAAGAGGTAAAACTGTTATTCCTGATATTGACCGGAGAGTTGCTGACGGATGGGATATTGTACCTAAAGATTATACATTGTTCATGATAAAGTATATTAATCCATATCACGGAAAGTTTTTATATCGGGGCAAGGATGTTGTAACTAATTCAACCGGCACTAAAATTGACGAGGTAATTTACCGCAACAAATATCTCGAAAAAAACATCATTTTACCTTTACAAACAACTGGTAGAAATATAGTTGAGTTTACTTCCATAGTACGACGTACTAGTGGAAGCCCAGGAAATTTCAAAGCAAGTATTGAATTTAATTCTTCAGATAATACATGTACAATATCAACTGCTAAAGGATCAGCTTTTGCAGTTGCAGGAACAGGCAAATTTATCAGAGAAGGAGAAGAATGGGGCAGTAAAAAACGAAATACAATTATACTGGATTATAAAATAACTGACAGCGCAAAAGGCGAAACCCATCAGGTAAACGACACATTGGTAATCCGAGACCGCGCTGTTGTTCTTGAAACTTTTAAAGCTGTTGTTAAGTAACATTATCACAAAAAAATGGATTTTAAATGAAGGGGTTGCTACAGGTAGCCCCTTTCCATTTTTATTTTTTTTCACCACATTTTCAAATGCAGTAATTTCAGTAATATAATCCATAAAAATAAGCAGTTTTGCTATTTAAGTATATTAATGTAACTTAATATCTTTACATTTGAGATCCTAAAAAACAATTCAATTGTATATCAACATACATTCTGAAAAATAAAAACGAAAAAACAGAGAATATGAACGAACAAAATTACGCTAAGTCAGCATTCAAACCATTTGGTATACTGTTAGCTCTCACAGCTACAAACTGCCTATTTGCAAAGGAAGCTCCCAAAAAGTTAAATATCATCTACATCATGTCTGATGACCATTCGTATCAAACAATCAGTGCTTATGATAAACGATATATAAGCACTCCAAATATTGACCGAATAGCCAATGAGGGTATGCTGTTTAGAAATGGTTTTGTTTCCAATTCAATAAGCGGACCAAGTCGGGCTGTGTTATTAACCGGGAAATTTAGTCACGAAAATGGTTTTTTGACCAATAGCGATCACTTTGATGGAAGTCAGCAGACTTTTCCAAAACTTCTGCAGCAATCCGGGTATCAGACTGCAATGATTGGCAAATGGCATCTTGATTCCGAACCAACCGGATTCGACTACTGGAATATTTTACCTGAACAGGGTATTTATTACAATCCGAATTTTATTGAAATGGGGAAAAAAGTTAAATATCCGGGGTATGTTACCGATATTACTACCGATTTAGCTTTTGACTGGTTGTCGAACAAACGTGATAAGAGTAAGCCGTTCTGTATGTTGCTGCACAATAAAGCCCCTCATCGTACCTGGATGCCCAACGTAAAACATCTTGGCGATTTTGACAGTAAAAACTTTCCTATTCCTGACAATTTTTATGATAATTATGAAGGAAGAGATGGCGCTGCTCATCAAAAAATGAGTATTGACCGTGACATGAACCTTATCTACGATCTGAAAATGGCCGATAAAGAAGGTGAAATTGTATCCAATCAACCTGGCCTGGACAGAAGCGGCAGAGCCATACTTAAATCGTTAACTCAGGAGCAGCGAAAAGCATGGGACAAGTATTACGACCCAATAATTGCTGACTTTAAAGCACGAAATCTGAAGGGAAAAGAATTGGCAGAATGGAAATTTCAACGATACATGAAGGATTATTTATCATGCATAAAGTCTGTCGATGAAAATATCGGCCGCTTGTTCGAATATTTAAAAGAGAACGATTTGCTCGAGAATACAGTAATTATTTATACCTCTGATCAGGGATTTTATATGGGCGAACATGGCTGGTTCGATAAACGGTTTATTTATGAAGAATCATTTCGTACACCATTGCTAATTCGACTTCCCGAGGGAATGGGAAAGAAAGGCGAAACAACGGTTTTTGCCCAGAATATCGACAATGCACCAACAATATTAAATCTGGCGGGGGTAACTATTCCTAAAGATATGCAGGGCAAATCATTGGTACCAGTTTTAAAAGGTCATTCACAACGGAATTTCAGGAAAGCTCTTTACTACCATTTTTATGAAAATTTCGATGACCATAGTGTTAGCAAACATTATGGCATAAGAGATAAAAGATATAAACTCGTTCATTTCTACGACCCGATTGATACATGGGAACTTTATGATTTAAAGCTCGATCCATCGGAAATGACCAATGTGTATAATGATCCGGCTTATTCAAAGGTTGTAAAAAACATGAAAGTATCATTGAAAAAATTACAGGTTAAGTATAAAGACCCCATTGTAAATCAATAATAATCAAACACATATAAATCAATTATTATTTTAATTCCATAGAGCATTATGCGCAAATCTTTTTTTATCATCACTTTTTTATTGTACCTTACATTTATTTGTCAAGCCATTGACACAACACCGGCTAAGGCTGATTATAATGTAATACCCTTGCCAAACGAAATCTCAGTACAGCTTGGAGCTTCGTTTTTGTTAACTTCGGATACACGGATTGTATGTACTCCGCAAAATTCGATGATGACAAAGAACGCAAAACTTCTTTCCAACTACATTAAAGAAATAACAGGTCAAAACATAATTATAAAAGCAGCAAAAGGAGGCAAGAAGAGTATTATTCTTAAAACCGGGCTCAAATCTGCTAATCCGGAAGCATACCGGTTAATGGTCACTGCAAAAAGCATAACAATCACAGGGGCTTCAGAAGCAGGTGTTTTCTATGGCATTCAGACATTGCGCAAATCTTTGCCGGTTACACATTCGTCTGTTGTTGAGTTTCCGTCGGTAGCTATTAATGATGCGCCACGTTTTAAGTACAGGGGAATGCACTTGGATGTATCGCGACATTTTTTCGCTGTAGAAGATGTAAAAAAATACATCGATATGCTTGCTTTGCACAATGTGAATACTTTTCACTGGCATCTTACTGATGATCAGGGATGGCGTATTGAAATTAAAAAATATCCGGGATTAACCGAAATTGGTTCAAAACGAAAAGAAACTGTAATTGGCAGAAACACGGGGAAGTACGATGGAATTTCTTATGGAGGATTTTACACACAAGAGCAGGCAAAAGAAATTGTGGCTTATGCAAAAGATCGTTTCATTACGGTGATACCCGAAATTGATATGCCCGGCCACATGCTTGGAGCTTTAGCCGCTTATCCGGAGTTGGGTTGCACTGGCGGTCCTTATGAAGTTTGGAAGCAGTGGGGAGTTTCCGATAATGTGTTATGTGCCGGAAATGATCAGACTTTAAAATTCATAGAAGATGTAATGAATGAAATAATTGAAATTTTTCCATCAAAATATATCCATATAGGAGGCGACGAATGTCCGAAAACACAATGGAAAACCTGTGCCAAATGTCAGCAAAAAATCAAAGATCTCGGGCTGCAAGCCGATGGCAAACATACGCTCGAAGAACAGCTTCAGAGCTATTTCATCAGTTCTGCCGAAAAAATGTTGAATAAAAAAGGTCGCTCAATTATTGGATGGGACGAAATTTTGGAAGGTGGAATCGCACCTAATGCTACTATTATGTCTTGGCGAGGTACAAAAGGTGGTATCGAAGCAGCTAAGCAAGGTCACGATGCCATTATGACTCCGCAATCTTTTGCATATTTCGACTATTATCAAACAAATGAGACTGAATTGGAACCTTTGGCAATTGGAGGTTTTTTGCCGGTAGAAAATGTATATAAATTTGAACCTCAGCCCGATAATTTAACCGACAAAGAAAAAGCGCACATTATAGGTGTGCAAGCAAATGTCTGGACGGAATACATGCCTGATTTTAAGCAAGTTCAATACATGACGTTGCCACGTATTGCTGCTTTGTCGGAAGTCCAATGGACACAACCGGCAAAGAAAAGCTATGCAAACTTTCTCAACCGGTTACCCCGATTAATTGATAATTATAAGTTGCTCCAATATAATTACGCAAAACATGTGTATAATATCACATCAGACTTCACAGTTAATCCCTTAAAAGGTTCGCTTGATGTAAGTTTATCAACCATCGACAATGCACGTATTTTTTACACCCTTGATGGTAGCATACCCACTGAAAATTCGGCAGTTTATTCTGATACGCTGAGAATAAAAGAAAGTTCAAACCTAAGGGCAATTATTTTTCGGGGTCAGGATAAAAGTCCTTTGCTCTCGGAGGATATTAATTTGAGCAAATCGAGCCTTAAGAAAATCACATCTCTTCAACCTGTAAATAAAGAATATGAATTTAAGGGAATTTATACTTTAGTGGATGGGCTGAAAGGAAATTCAAATTACAAATCCGGTCGTTGGATTGCCTTTTACAAAAACGATATGGAGGTTGTAATTGATTTAGGGCAATCTATAAACTTCCAAAAGCTTGAAGTTACAACTTGTATTTCAAAATACCAATGGATTTTTGACGCACGGAGCATTGCAATTGAGGTATCTTCAGATAATCTGAATTTCACACGCATTGCCTCCAAAGATTTACCTTCATTGGAAAAAAACTCTCCGAATGGGGTTAAAAAACACGTACTGGAGTTTCCGGAAACAAACGCCCGTTATGTGAAAGTTATTGCTACTACCGAAAAAACAATTCCCGAATGGCATGCTGCCAAAGGAAATTCAGCTTATCTTTTTGTCGACGAAATATCAATCTATTAAAAGATTGTTTGCATTTAACGTGTTAAATGCAAACAAGTTACATCATTTAAAATGAAATGAGAAAATCAACTATTATTTTCTTGATATTTCTGACTTTATCGGTTGGATTGTTAGCCCAGCCGCCAATTAAGCCTCAGTCGCCAATAAAATCGTACACACCAACTCGGGAGAATATTAGTGCACGAGAGTGGTTCAGAAATGCCAAATTTGGTATGTTTGTACATTGGGGACTGTATAGTTTGCTTGGCGATGGTGAGTGGGTAATGACAAATAAAAACATCAAAGTAAAAAACTATTCGTTGTTAGCAAAAAGCTTTAACCCAACGGACTTTGATGCCCAGAAATGGGTGGCTGACGCTAAAGCTGCGGGAATGAATTACATTACATTTGTTACCCGCCACCACGATGGTTTTAGCATGTGGGATACGAAGTATTCTGATTTTAATATTATGAATACTCCATACAAAAAAGATATATTAAAGCAACTTTCCGATGAATGTCACAAGCAAGGGATTAAATTATTTCTATATTATTCGTTGCTCGATTGGCGAAGAGATGATTACGCGTGGTGGACAGGGCGTACAGGAAGGGGAACAGGCCGTACAGAGAAAGGTGACTGGAATAATTATATCCGGTTTATGAAAAATCAACTGACCGAGTTGTTAACAAACTATGGCGAGATTGCAGGTATATGGTTCGATGGATATTGGGATCAAATGCCGGCTGAAAAGAAAAACAGAAAAGAAACCGATGTTTATGTGGACTGGCGTATGGGCGAAATTTACGGGCATATTCATCAACTTCGCCCCGCTTGCTTGATTGGAAACAATCATCACATGACACCCATGCCTGGTGAAGATTTCCAGATGTTTGAACGTGATGTTCCCGGAGAAAATAAACATGGCTACAGCTTTCAATCCATATCAGAACTTCCATTGGAAACATGTGCAACTATTAATAAAACATGGGGCTACAGTATTACCGATGAGAGTTATAAAACCAAATCGGATATTGTTAATCTGTTGGTGAAATCGGCCGGAAACGGTGGAAATCTTTTACTGAATATCGGGCCATTACCCAATGGCGAAATCCAACCTGAGTTTCTTGAAATTTTCAAACAAACCGGTAGTTGGTTAAAACAGTACGGAGAAAGTATTTACGGAACTAATGGTGGTTATATTCGACCACAAACATGGGGCTGCTTAACTACTAAACCCGGAAAAGTTTATGTGCATATTTTGAAATTTGAATCTCCGGAAATAGCATTAGAGAATTTTCCACACAAAAAGGTTTTAAAATGTTATCTTTTGAAGGACAAATCGTCTGTAAAGTTTACATTTAAAAAGAATAATCTCACTTTACAATCAATCCAGCCTACTCCTGATGAGCCAGATCAGGTGATCGTATTGGAAGTAAAATAAAAAAAACACTATTGTCCGATAAAATTTAAATGGCTACTGGATATTTTTCCTTCCATTTTTCCGCAAATTAGGTTAATTTCACTTCGGCTTGTTCTATACCAGCACAGGTGTATATTGCTTTCATATCATCTACCAACGACCGATAATCTTTTCTTGCGACATATTTCAAGGTGTTTCTGACCTGATGTACAATACAACTTTGAACTATTGTTTGTGGAAATATAGAACTTATAGCCTCTGAGAATCCCTTTAAATTATCGGTATATGCGACGAGCATATCTTCAACTCCTCTTAGTTGCAAATCCTGCATCACGCTCAACCAAAAACTGGCTGATTCACTCTCTGAAACATAGATGCCTAAAAGTTCACGTTGACCCTCCATGTTCACGGCAAAAACGTTATATAAAGCTTTTGTTGTAATGCGGCTGTTTTCTTTTACTTTGTAATGAATAGCATCGAACCATACTATCGCATAAATCTGATCTAAAGGGCGAGGCTGCCACTCCTCTAATTCAGGAATGATTTGGTCGGTGATCTCTGTCATTTGAGCCGGAGAAAATGACAAGCAATAAATCTCGGATAAATACTTTTTGATATCGTTGTAACTCATCACTTTTCCGTACATAGACAAAATCTTTTCACATAAATCATCTCCTACAACTACTTGTCGTTTGGATACTATCTGAGGTGTAAAACTGCCAGTACGATCACGGGGGGGGTACTAAATCAAATTCGCCTGAACTACTTTTTACACGCTTGCTTGAGAGACCATTACGCTTATTATTTGGCTCTTCGTTTAGATGAGCCTGCAACTCTGCCGATAAGGCTTTTTCTAAAAAATGTTTTAGTAAGGGGGTAAAAACACCTTCTTCACCTAAATAATGTTTCTTCTCATAAAGGCCTTGAATAGCTTCACGCTCAGAATCTTCGTAACTAAATACGGGGTTAACTTCTTCTTCTTTCAGTGGACTGCAAAATTAATTGTTTTTATTTTACAGACACAGTTTCGTGAACAGTCTCGCACCATCCAGTTTTCCTGCTTGCATGATTTTTGATGTTTTGTAAATGAATTGTTATAAATTATTGTTATTTTGTAATTTATTCATTCTATAGTCTTTCGGAGGTATTCCTGTGACTTTTTTAAAACGAGTTGAGAAGTGTTCCGACGTTGAGAAATTGAGGATATATGAAACTTCTTTAATTGAATATGGAGTTTCTAATAATAACTGTTTGGCTTTCTCTATTTTTAAACCAGTAAAGTATTTAGCCGGAGTAACACCAGTGTATTTTTTGAAATTCATTCTGAATGAAGTATAGCTAAGGTTTAACTTAGCCGCCACATCTTCTATTTTCAAATCAGAACAGATGTTTTCGTTGAAAATTATTTTAGACTGTTCAATTTGTTGCAGATGTTTTTTTTCCAATGTTTTATTTTGAGATTTAGAAATGATAAGTCCAAGCATATAAAATAACATTCCGGACAAATAAACCTGTGAAGTTTTTAAACCGTTTTTTACAACATCAATTCCGCGGTTAAATAGTTTTACAAGTTCTTCGTTTAGCCCAATGTCAATTATCAATTTATCTGCAGAGAAAAACCGTCTAATCATTTGAGAGTATTCATTGTCGGCCTCAAACCGAACAAAATACTCTTTCCATTCAATATCTATCAAATGATAGTAGCTATATTTCTGCTGAGGATAAATAAGTAAAATCATTCCTGTTGATATCTCAATTTCTATCGAGTTTTCCAAACATATAAACCCAACGCCATTAGTTATATATATAAGTTTGAATTCATCAGACACTTTCCCTTTTTTATACTTATATCTGAAATCTCTTACTTTGTTTGCATTGACACTATTTCCATTGGATAATAATGATTTAAAACCTATTGAATTGAGCGAGAGTCCAAAGTTAATGTCATTGTTTTCAATAACAACATTCTTAAATTCTGATTGTAATTCAATATTTTTCATGGTTATTTTGTGTAATATCACACAACAACATAATAAATCAATGAGATATAATTATTTTTTCGGATGTGTTGTATAGTGGGCCGGATGGTTTTGAACCGAAAAGAGCATAATATCCAACATAAATATAGCTTATCAGTGGAATAATCATTGCGTAAGCCATACTGTGCATATGGTCAGAAATAAGTCCCATAATTGGAGTCCAAATAGCTCCTCCAATAATTGCCATAATAATCATTGAACCTCCAATTTTAGTGTTTGGACCAAGTCCTTTCACACCCAAGGCAAAAATTGTAGGGAACATGAGCGACATAAAGAAACTCGAAATAACCAATGCCCAAACACCAAAGAAACCCGGAATAATTATAGCAACGGCGACCATAAGAATGTTTAATCCACTGAATAAGCCCATTAATTTATCTGGCTTAAACATACGCATAAGGGCAGTTGAAACAAATCGACCAACTCCAAATGCCAACAGAGCATACACGAGGTAGACACCTGCTTCTTTTTCCGGTTTTTGCAAATAGTCTTTTACATATTGAATCAGAAAACTCCAGGTTCCAACTTGTGCTCCAACATAAAAAAACTCAGCCAGAATTCCTTTAAAAAAATGTGGATATTGTATTAGCTTTTTAAAATGACCATGTCCATCTTCTGTTTTGTCTTTACTCTTGGGGATATTGTCCGTTTCTGCTGGAAATTTCACTTTCCAAATCAGGAATGCCCAAACCAAAATAATAACTCCAATAATCATATAGGGAGGTATAACACGTAATATTTCCTGATGTAAGTAGTCGTTGTATGTGCCCAAAGCTTTCATCGTATCAATCTGTTGGTCAGAATATTGAATCCCGGAAAAGATAAACTGACTTCCAACAAAAGCCCCTGTCATAGCTCCGAATGGATTAAAAGCCTGCGAGAAATTAAGTCGTTGAGCAGAAGTGGCGGGATCACCTAAAACAGAGATAAAAGAATTGGCACCCGTTTCAAGAAATGCTAAGCCACATGCAATGATGTAGAGTGCAAAAAGGAAAATTCCAAACTTACCAATTATAGCAGCAGGATAAAATAGAAACGCTCCTGCAGCAAAAAGCAATAGTCCGATAATAATACCTGTTTTGTAGTTATATCTATCCATTACCAAAGCAGCAGGTAATGCCATACAGAAATATCCAAGATAAAAAGCTGACTGTACAAGTCCGGCTTGAAATCGATTTAGTTCGAAGGACTTCATAAACTGGGGTATCAATATATCATTCAGATTGTTTGGAATTGCCCAAAGATAAAAAAGTGCGGTGACCAGTATGAATGGTAATAAGTTTTGTTTGCTAACGATTTTGTTTGTTTCCATATAGTAAAATGATAAAAGAAATATGTATAATTAATAAAAATGATTATCCGTTATATTGCCTAAATTGATTTTTGTATGTAACCGAGGCTATCATAAGCCGGTCAAATAAGTTTTCTCCAAAATATCTTCTGTTGAATTTATAACAGAATTCATTCATGTAGTTTTGTATATATTCAGGTTTAATATCGTGATAAATATCCAGTAACATTCGTTTAGCGTTACTGATTGCGATATGAACCCAAGGCAATACTTTTCCAATTTCTTGTTTTGGTATTACTTGTGGTCTGTACTCTTTGACAATATCTTTTAGTTTGATGTAAGAAGTTGAATCGTCAGAATCAATAGTTTATTCTTTAGTTACATTGTTTTCAACCAATGGAGTTATTGTGGCTGACTTTAAGTCATTTATAACAATCATTTTGATATGTCCCACTTGTCTGGGCTTACCAGTTTTAGTTATCTGGCCTTCAACGGGTTGACTTTCTGCCATCACAAGAACTTTGCTCATTTTCTGACTTCCACAGCCTCTATTCAATGGTTTTTTCTTTTCGTCATCAGGAGTTTCAGTTGAAAAGAAACCTTCATCCAATTCAATGACACGTGACAATGAATACATTTCATCTCTTTTGCCCATAATTTCACGTAGCTTATGCAGTAAAGTCCAGATTGGCTCGTAGCGTTTATGACCCAGCTTTCGTTGAGGTTCTGCTACTGAGAAGCTTTTCTTTCTGCTTGTCAATAAGTGAATGGCTATGAACCAATAACGAAATGGCAATTGTGAGCCATGCATTACCGTGTTTGCTTGTAAACTTTGACGCTTTCCGCATTTTTTACATTCATAGCATTCTTTGTCTTGTTTCCAATAATGATTAGTATTTCCGCAATGTGGGCAAACAACGCCTTGTTGGTCTCGATACTCTTTAAATTTGACTCTGCAACTTGCTTCGTCGGGATATTGTGCAACAAAATTTAGTAAATTCAGGCCTTTTGTGATTAGTTATAAAAAAGATAATCATTTTGGGCGAAATATCGGATAATTATAAATTTAACATATTGCCACTCTGTGGCACAAAATCTTGTTTTTTTACATCTTACAACAAAGATTTAGCCACTCTGTGGCTGTTTTTGCAACAGCGTTGCAAAATATCTGTAGCGATTTGGTAACAACAGGAAAAAGAGCCCCAGCGGGGCTTAATATTCTTATTTGTTTCGATTACAGTAAATTACAGAAGTTTTTGTATCATTTATCGGACAACAATAAAAAAAACTACAAGTATTAGCTTGTAGTTTTTTGTCAATTCAATTATTCTTAAAGTATAACTTTACCTGTATAAGTGTCGCTTGAAGTGGTCATACGAATAATATAAATGCCCTTTGTTAGTGGCAATGATTGACCTTCAACAACATTCTCGTTCTTAATTATCTTACCATCAATATTAATAACCAGAATTCGTCCCTGAACCTTTGAAACTATACTACCGTTTTTGGCGTATATAAACTCAAGTTTATTCTTTGGTGCCTGTACGCCCGTATTCACAGAGTATTCAAACGCGCCAACCGATCTTGGTGAAAGAAATGGTACTCCATCTTTGTCTGTTAAACTTTTTGTAGTTACACCTTTACCAATTAAATATGATCCAACATTTAATCTCCAGTTAGAAGTTTCTGCCGAGAAATCGGTTGTAATTCCTATTGCTGACGATGGTTGTTTGAATAAAGGTGCATTTGCTCCGGAATTACCCGAACTCAAATCACTCAAATTATTTACAATGTTTGTACCGTTTTCTTCGAGACCTGCAACTCCTCCTGAGTACATATTGTTTTTAAATGAAGATACTGCACTAAAATTCGTCATTGCACCGGAAATGAAAATATTATTTTGAACATCGCCTACCTGATTGTTCCAGATTGCATTGTTTAAAACTGTATTTTCAGCAGTATTCACAAGCACTATACCCAATCCCGCTGTTTTTACGTTTATACCTTTGTTATTAGCAATAGTATTATTTATCACAGAATCTTTTCCATTCGCAGTGTTATTAATGCATACTAAACTCGCAGTTAGAGTTGGGAAAGAAGCATTTGTTTTCATTTCAATTTCATTATTGTGTATCAAACAATTACTTACTGTAGTATAAGTATCTGCGACACCTGATGGATCAATATAAAGAATCATACCGCGAACATTGACAGTTCCTACTGTTGCAGCCGAGAAATCGGCGGTTACTTTATTGTTTCTTAATACGTTATTTGTAAATTTTGTTCCCGGAGGTGTTAACGAAGGAGCCGATCCGGAGCCTAACACTTCAATTAAATGGAATGCACCATTGGATTTAGCGCTACTTGCTAAAATAACATTCTTTTCAATCAAACAGTTCTTAACACTTCCAAAAGACTTCATTATCACCGATCTGTTGGTAACTGAAGATGCTAATATAGGCATTGAAAGATTACAATCTTTAATAGTATTGTTCCAGAAACGGGCCAGTGTATTACCCAGGGTAACTGTTCTTAAATGAGCAGTTTCGTGGCTGCCGATATGGGTAATTGTAAATCCATCGAACTGAATATCCTGATTTGGAAGTGTCAGCGCATTGGTATTGGTCTCAAATTTTAAAATGGTCGGATACTCAAATTCCCATGGTTCTACGACTCCGTTACCATCTATATCTTTGAGAGGACGTTGAGAAGGCGATGTTTCGTTGCCTTTGAAACTACCGTAATAATTTTCCTGACTGTTTCCCACTGCCCATGGTGCATCAAAGAAAATTGTTTCACCTTTTATAAAGATGTCATCAATGCCTGCATTTGCAGAAGCCTTAAGAAATGCTTCATTAACAGTTGATAGCGCAGTATTCCATGTAAGTCCGTCATTCGAATCTGACCCCAAAGCTGGATCAACATAATAAATTGTTGCATTTGCCATTGTTGTAAAAATTGCAATGCAAAGCGCAAGTGTAAATAATTTTTTCATAGTATTTTTTTTAATTAATTAATAAATAAGTTATTTTAAATATGACACAAAGTAACTATTTAAGAATAATGAATACAATGGAGAATAATGTGAACCGTATGGATAATATTATTATATCCGGCGGAATTCCATACCCCCGTTTTGAAATTATAACCAGGGATAAATACTCCAACAATTAAATGTTAATCAAGAAGTCAGATTTAAATAAAGTAATCAGAATACCAATAAGCTATATTAAATTTAAAATGATAATCCGTTGTAATGCCTAAATTATTTTTGTATAAAACCGAGGCTATCAAAGATCCCGTTAAAGAAGTTGGTTCGTATCAGGCTACTATCAAACTTCTCAAAGAAGTATCTGTAGAAATTCCATTCGAAGTGGTATCTGAATAAGTTTCTATCGATTCAAAATCATCTTAAAACCGATTTGTCACATAATGACAAGTCGGTTTTTTTGTTAATCTACATCTTCATGAAAGATTTTACTTATAGATTTTACCTTTCTACTTAATTTTGTATTGTTATTTGATATTTCAAAGCTATATTTGTTCGAAAAAGAAAATCTTAGCATTTGAGTTATGGCAATCAATATCAGAAAAATATCACATTTCAGAATTATTGAATTTTGTATCATTTTAATGATATGGTTCGCCGTTTTTTCTTTACCATTTTTTCAAAACAGAATTTTCGGAACGATAATCTGGGATAAAGTTTTGGATGACTGGATACTTATTGCTGCCCTTTTTATTGTCTTCCTTCTCAATATTTACATTTTTGTACCCCGTTTACTCTTTCCTAAAAAATACATCAAATACATATTGGCAGTTCTGTTTTCTTCTGTCATAATAATTTGCTCAGTTATTTGGATACAGAAAGATTATCGGTCGAAAAATCAGACAGAAATGCCACCGATGGAAATAGGTCCGGGATTGCCGCCGATGGAACTCGGGAATACAATGCCACCACCGGAGGGTTTCAGACCCAACCAGGAAGCACAACAAAAATCAGCAACCCGGATTTTCTTTGATTATATGATTATCGCTTTTCTGGCAATTGGAGCCGGTACCACCGAAAAAACCTTCATCCGCTGGATAAACGAAGAAAGCAGAAGAAAAGATATTGAAAAAGAGCAACTTAAAACAGAACTTGCTTTATTGCGTCATCAGATAAATCCTCATTTTCTGATGAATACACTCAATAATATCCACGCTTTGATGGACATTAATGTCGAGAATGCAAAAGAATCTGTAATTCGCTTATCAACACTGATGCGTTATTTATTATATGATAGTTCGCAGGGTAAAACCAGCCTGAATAAAGAACTTCAGTTTATCGAAAGCTATTTTGAATTGATGCAGCTTCGTTACTCCGAGAAGGTAAAAATCGATTATCAGGTACCCGATGTCATTCCTGATGTGCCGATACCGCCGATGCTGTTTATTTCATTTATCGAAAATGCTTTCAAGCACGGCATCAGTTATCGCCATCAGTCGTACGTACTATTCAAACTTGAAATTCAGGACAAAAAACTTCATTGCATTGTTCTCAACAGTAAACATCCGGGCAATACGACTAAAAAAACACAATATTCAGGTATCGGGTTGGAAAATATACGACGTAACCTTGATCTGCTCTATAAAAAAGAATATTCGCTTGCAATTTCTGACAAGGAAAATGAATTTGAAGTAAATCTATCAATACCGCTTTATGAAAATAAGATGTTTAGCCATTGACGATGAACCGCTGGCATTGCAGCAAATCAGCTCATACATTGATAAAACTCCTTTTCTGGAGAAAGCTGAATTGTGCCAAAGTGCTTTCGACGCTATGGATATTATTGAAAACAAAGAAATTGATTTGATTTTTGTCGATATCAATATGCCTGACCTTAATGGGATGGACTTTGTGAAATCCCTGACAAAAAAGCCACAAATCATTTTCACCACAGCCTTCAGCGAATATGCTTTTGAAGGTTTTCAGGTTGAAGCCATTGATTATTTATTGAAACCAATCAGCTACAATTCGTTTCTGAAAGCTGTGAATAAAACAAAAAACCTGTTCGAACTTACAAATCTGAAAATCAATCAGCCAGCACAAAACACTGAAATATACGTTAAATCTGATTACAAGGTGGTTCGGGTATTGCTTGACGATATTGTCTATATCGAAAGTGCAAACGAATACATTAAAATTTATCTGAGTGAAAAAGAATGTATAACCACCCTGATGAGGCTGAAAATAATTGAAAAACAACTTCCTGAAAAAAAGTTCATGCGAATACACCGTTCATTCATTATAAACCTGGAAAAAATTACTGCAATTGACCGCAACCGGATTTATCTCGGTGAGAAAATAAAAATTCCCGTTGGCGAGCTTTACAATGAAACGTTTCAGAAATTTATAAGCAGCAAAATAAACTCTCTGTGAAACATTTATAACTGATTCTGAATATCATATTAATCCCGACTTGTTACTGCCATGAAATCTGCTTTTTTCACTCTCATTGTTTTAATACTGACTTGTACCAATGTGTCGGCTCAGGTCTATAAAACTGTAAATGTTAGCACTCCGGGAACTCTTCAATACCTGATAACAGAAACCGAAGCTAAAACAGTAACTGTACTCACCATATCCGGAAATATCGATACCCGTGACTTTGCTTTTATACGCGACAAGATGAAGGTTGTTTCGGTTGTTGATCTGTCATTATCATCCATAAGAAGTCACACAGGCTCTGACGGTACAAATTCCGGCATAAGCATAACGTATCCAGCGAATGAAATTCCCATGTATGCATTCTACAATCCCTATTTATTCACATACAAATCATCACTCACCAGTATTAAGTTACCTTCCGGTACAGTTAGTATCGGTTATTTAGCATTTTATTACGCATGGAATCTCACCGGAACTGTTAATTTTCCATCCTCTGTTAAATCCATTGCCGATTATGCTTTTTATGGTTGTTCTTCCATTACAGCCTTCTCGGTAGCTAGTTCAAATACAAGATATTCCTCTTCCAACGGTGTACTTTTCAATAAAGCACAGGATACCTTATTTTTGTATCCCCCTGCAAAAGTTGGGATTTACAACATTCCGTTAACAGTCAAACACATAGGTGCATCTGCTTTTGAAAATTGTTATAATCTGACTACAGTTACTCTTCCTTCATCTCTCATTTCGGTGGGAAGTTATGCTTTTTCCTATTGTTCCGGCATTACCGGAAACCTTAATCTTCCTTCTACACTCAGGAAATTGGATGACGGAGCATTCTATGGCTGCTGGAATCTGACCGGCGCAGTGAGCTTTCCTGCCTCACTTACCAAGTTGGGTGAATATTGTTTTTTCGAAAGCAACAATATAAGCTCTTTCAATGTAAATAGCCTAAATCCGGCTTATGCATCTAATAATGATGTATTATACTCTAAGTTACTCGACACATTATTCATTTGTCCCGGAGGAAAAACCGGTCCGTTTACCATACTATCATCCGTAAAACTTATTGGTAGTCATGCCTTTTACAACTGCAACAAACTAACCGGAACAATTGCCATCCCTCAACTGGTTGACTATATCGGTTATTATGCTTTTTATGGTTGTAGTCAGCTTTCAGGCTTTAATGTGGACGAAAGTAATCTTTATTTCACATCAGAAAATGATGTACTGATGACAAAAACAAAAGAGAGGTTAATATCGTGTCCGATATCGAAAAGCGGAGATTATCAAATGCCACCAACAATAAGAGAAATTGATCCGGCTGCTTTCGCTTATTGTGCCAATCTTACAGGTGTAATGTACATTCCTGACGAAGTAAAACAGATTGGATCTTATGCTTTTTATGGATGCAAACTGATTACCGGATTTGAAGTGGGCCAGGCTAATACGAAATTCTCATCCAGCGAAGGATTGGTATTTAACCGAAATCAGGATTCGCTATACATTTGTCCTCTTTCTAAAAATGGCAGTTATAAAATACCAGCTACAGTATGTTATATCGGTTATTCTGCATTTGACGGGTGCAATCTGTTGACTGATATTATCCTGCCTGCTTCGTTAACGGCTATTGATAAATATGCCTTTGAATATTGCAGCTCACTAACAAAAATCCGGATACCTGAAAATGTAAGCCAGATAGGAAATGGCGCATTCTACAATTGCACTGCTTTACAACAGTTTGAAATTAAACGTACCGTTCCGCCTGTTGTAGATTATTACACCCTTGATCAGATCAACAAAACCATCTGCAAGCTGGTTGTGCCGATTGGTGCTGCTAAAGATTATATGAATACAAATTACTGGAATGAATTTACGCAAGTCTCTGAAAGCGATTTTATGGATACTGCAATAAAATCCGTTAAGAGCAATCTTCGTATTTATTGTAAAAAACAGATTATTGTGGCCGAAGGTCTTACTCCGGGAGAGAAAATTGAGATTTACAGCATGAATGGCACATTATTGAAGACTTCGACAGCAACGGATTACTCCTGGCGATTAAAAGTACCGGTTAGCGGAATTTATATTATCCGGATTTCGGGTAAAACATTCAAAATGAGATTATAAAACAGATTTGTCTGATACTTTTAATGAGAATTTATAAAATGAATTATTCTGCATTTGGATGTTGCTTTAATTGTATATCTGAAAAAAACATTTTCATAAACAGGATTTTACTTATTGAAATGGGTTGTTTACTGAAATTAGTTGACACGATTTTTGATAATATCTAATTTTAATGCGAAATTAATTTCAGAGAAAAAATGCATTATTAAAAATCAAAAAAAAACAATTATGAAAACATCATTTTTTTTAATTTTAGGCACACTGTTTCTTCCTTTAAATTTAGTTTCATGTTCTGGAAATAATACTAATGAGGAAGAAATCAATGCTGGAATGGATGAAAAAGCCATATTAGAAATGGGAGATATTTCCAGAGTTGCAACATTTTCCTACGATTCTGCTGCTTTGAGCGAAGATGAAATTGCAGGCTTGTATTTAATGCGTGAAGAAGAAAAAATGGCACGCGATGTGTACGCTTTCTTCTACGCTAAATTTAATGTCCGCACTTTTGGCAACATCACAAAAAGTGAAAATCAGCATGCATCAGCTGTATTGAGGTTAATTAATAATTATGGACTTACCGATCCGGCGAAACCAGCACCCGGTGAATTCACCAATCAGGAACTGCAGGAGTTGTACAACAAATTTACAACCGAAGCAATAACCGCTGTTGACGCACTGAAAGTGGGTGCCTTAATCGAAGAAACTGACATCAACGACTTAATGAAACTGATTGCTAAAACAAAAAACACTAATATTCAATTTGTTTACAGTAATCTGTTGAGGGGCTCAATCTTTCATCTGAAAGCTTTTACCAGCGTGCTGAAAGTAAGAGGTGTGACCTATGTCCCGACGGTATTAAGTCAGGAACAATACAATGCAATAATCGGCAAATAAATTAAAATTATAAATATCATCCAGGCTTCAGATTACTGATTTTTTGAAATTCTGATAATCTGAAGTTTGGATAGTATTTAGCTGAATTAGAAACTTGAAAACATCTAGAATTTTTACGCTATTCAAATTAAGAAAATTTAGTCACAATAACTGAAGCAAATTAATCACGCTTAATCGTGTAAATTCATTTACCGGCAAATATTAATTATCTGTTTCACTTAAACACTTGAAGATTTAAACATGCGTGTCAGAAAGAACATAGCTACAAGCGATGAAGGATTTATTTTTAATCCCACAACAGGCGATTCGTTTTCAGCCAACACGATTGGTGCTGAAATCATTAATTTATTAAAAAAAGATTTAGCTTTGAAAGAAGTTGCCGATATTATTTGCGATAAATACGACGTGGACCGGTCGCTTTTCGAACGCGATCTCGAAGACTTTACGCTTCAATTGAAAGATTACAGCATACTGGAATAGAATACAAATCTGTAAAAAAAGAGAAACTGTACATGAAACGTAAAATTATAATCGGAGTTACCGCATTGAATGCTATCGATAGTCCGGGTCCGGGTGTGGCTGTTATCAGAGCCATACGGGAGTGTCCGGATTTTGATGTGAGAATTATCGGATTATCGTACGAGTCGTTGGAACCGGGGCTGTATATGCACGATCTGGTCGACAAAACCTATCAAATACCCTACCCTTCTGCAGGAACGGACAGTCTCTTGAACCGGTTGAAATACATCCATGAGATTGAAAATCTGGAACTCATTATTCCTAACTTTGATGCTGAACTTTATAATTTCATCAAATTGAGCGATCAACTGAAAGCATTGGGTATAGCGACATTTTTACCTGATTTTGAGCAATTTGAAGCTCGCGACAAGATAAAGCTATTCGATTTTGGTAAGAAATTTGATTTTTTTGTACCCGAAGATAAAATTATACATGAGTTTCGCGAATTGAAAAAATTAGAAGATGAATTTGATTATCCTATGGTGGTTAAAGGAAAATTCTACGATGCTATAATTGCCAATACCATGGATCAGGTTGAAAAAGCGTATCATAAAATACTGGCTAAATGGGGATTGCCAATCATTGTTCAGGAATTTATTAAAGGCACAGAAATAAACATTGCTGCACTCGGCGATGGTCTGGGTAACGCCATCAGCATCATTCCCATGCGCAAACTCTACATTACCGATAAAGGCAAAGCATGGGCAGGAATTACACTCGACGATGAAACACTGATTGAACTGGCACGAAAATTTGTAACAGTGACGAAATGGCGGGGTGGTTGCGAACTGGAAGTAATGCTCACACAGGATGGAAAACCTTACATTATGGAGGTCAATCCTCGTTTTCCGGCTTGGATATATCTCACAGCTGCCGCCGGACAAAATCAACCCGCTGCACTTGTGAAAATGGCTCTGGGCGAGAAACCGCAACCTTATGCCGATTATGAAGTGGGTAAAATATTTATCCGTTACTCCTGGGATCTGATTACAGATATCAGGGAATTTCAAAAAATTTCCGGAAACGGAGAACTTTAATTGTTTACAATTTACGAATTCAAAATAAAATGGAAAAGCAAAGATACGAAAGACCGATCATTGTAAAAATGAATACCGGATTGATGAACAAATTCGGTACGAAATCTGAGAATGAACCAGTAACCAACATCGAAAGTGTTCCGGTAAAAAGTTTGTTGAAAAATTATGGTTCACCGCTTTTTGTTATTTCCGAAAAACAAATTCGCCGAAACTATCAAAACGCGGTGCGCATATTCAAAACCCGTTATCCGAAAGTTCAGTTTGCCTGGTCATACAAGACCAATTACATGAACGCCGTTTGCAGGATATTCCACCAAGAGGGCTCGTGGGCTGAAGTAGTTTCAGGTTTTGAATACGATAAAGCACTCTACAACGGTGTAAGCGGAAACAAAATTATTTTCAACGGGCCCGACAAAAGCGATGAAGATCTAATAAAAGCTGCCAAAAACAATTCGCTGATACACATTGATCATTACGACGAGCTTTACTCGTTGATACGTCTTAGCGAAGAATACAAACTGAAACCCCGGGTAGCCATACGGGTGAATATGGACACCGGAATTTATCCCAAATGGGATCGTTTCGGATTCAACTTTGAAAACGGTCAAGCCTGGAATGCGTTAACCCGGATTATCAACTCCGAAAATCTGGAACTTGTAGGTATTCACTGCCATATCGGCACATTTATGCTGTCGCCAGGAGCATACACTATTGCTGCCCGTAACCTTTGCGAACTAGCCTGGAGCTTAAAAGAACGGTTCGGCAAAATGGTGCAATACATCGACCTGGGAGGCGGTTTTCCATCCACAAACACACTGAAAGGCGCTTATCTGCCGGGAATTGACACGGTTCCGTCGCTCGATCAGTTTGCCGATGCTATAACCGATGTTATACTGGGCTATGGTTTCAGGCAGGAAGAACTTCCGCTATTGATACTCGAAACCGGTCGTGCACTGATTGATGATGCTGGTTATATCCTGGGTACCGTTCTGGCTACCAAACGACTTTCGGATGGACGCCGGGCAACTATTATGGATTTCGGTCTTAACTCATTGTTTACTTCTCTGTGGTACGAACATAAAATAAGTCCGGCACAGAAACTTGGTAATCAAACGGAAGAGATGGTGATGTTCGGTCCATTATGTATGAATATTGACATCGTACGCGAGAGCATCACCATGCCCATGCTGCAAAAAGGCGATCAGGTGGTGGTTCATAAAGTGGGAGCCTATAACATGACCCAATGGATGCAATTTATTACCTTGCGCCCAAATATTGTGCTCATTGACAATGAGAACAACACGCATATTATCCGAAAAGCTGAGAATCTGGGATATATTCAACAGCTCGAAGAAGTGCCGGAACATTTGAAAAAACCTAAAGTGTGAATGAAAAAAATTGACTAAATGTGAATTTCAATTACCAATTATGCAATTAAAGAAAGCGACAAATACATTACGTACCGAAATTCTTCCCGGGATACTAAATAGTTATTCCATCATTTTTTTTCTGGATAATAAAATTCTTGCCGGCATCATCATGCTGGTTAGTTTTTTTAATTTTTGGGCCGGACTGAGCGGACTTATGGCGGTCATTATTACGCTGCTGATTGGGCACACCATGCATCTGGATAAACCGACACTTCGCAGCGGTGTGTACAGTTTTAATGCGCTGCTTGCCGGTATCGGAATGGGCACTTTTTTCGATCCCGGTGTGGTTTATTTCAGTTTGCTGGCTCTCTCAGCGCTTTTCACACTGCTGCTTTCAGTAACCATGGGCGGGCAACTTTTCAAACTCAAACTACCCTTTCTGAGCATTCCGTTTGTTGTTGCATTCTGGTTTGTGGTATTACCTGCATCGAACTTCGAAAATCTGGGTCTCACCCACCGAAACATCTTCTGGATCAACGAAATGTATTCCGTAGGAGGAAACTCGCTTTTACAGCTTTTCCAAACCATTGACAATCTACAGATTAATAAACTGGTTGACATTTATCTGCGTTCCATCAGTTCTATCTTTTTTCAGAACAATCTGATTGCAGGAATACTAATCACCATCGCCTTGCTTTACAGTTCCCGAATCATGTTTTCACTCTCTGTTGTAGGTTTTCTGACTGCATATATTTTTGCGCAATTTACCGGCTCAGAAACAGCTATTATCAATTATTATAATATCGGTGCCAACTACATGATGGTAGCATTTGCCGTAGGCGGGTACTTCCTGATACCTTCCAGGCAATCTTTTCTGTGGACAGTATTTCTCATTCCGCTAACTTCGCTTGTTCTGCTGTTTTTTTACAAACTGTTCGGTTATATCCAGCTTCCAGTTTTTTCGTTGCCGTTTGCATTTACTGTCATCATTTTTATTTATTTTTTGCAATTGAGAACCAAATCAAACGGACTGATACTTACACCATTACAGCACAATTCTCCCGAAATAAATCTTTATACGTATCGAAACAACAAAGAACGGTTAGCCGGATGGTACTATTTTCCGTTGCACCTGCCCCTTATGGGCGAATGGACGGTTACTCAGGGTCATAACGGAGAGTTCACTCACAAAGGCGAATGGGGAAGTGCTTTCGATTTTATGATAACAGACAATCAGTCTAAAACTTATAGAAAAAACGGGTTAATCTGCGAAGACTATTATTGTTATAATAAACCGGTTTTTGCACCTGCTGACGGATATGTGGAAACCATAATCAATAATATCGATGACAATGAACCTGGTAAAGTGAATACAGTAAACAACTGGGGAAACAGCATTGTTATTCGTCACACAACCGGACTTTACACACAAATCTCGCACCTGCGGAAAGATACATTTAAAGTGAAAACAGGAGATCATGTAAAACAGGGTGATTTACTGGCTCATTGTGGTAATTCGGGACGTTCGCCGGAGCCTCATGTACATTTTCAGGTGCAGGCTTTTCCCGAAGTTGGTTCAAAAACACTGAATTACCCCATATCCTACTATTACAAACGAAATGGCAACAGCGAGCATTTAATGCAATTTCAAAAACCGGAAAAAGCAGATATAGTGAGCGGTGTTTCGAAGAACGAATTGCTGTTCAATGCTTTTAATATTTTGCCGGACAATTCAATATCCATGCAATATACCGATGAAAAAGGGGCTGAAAAAACAGAAAACTGGAATACCTATACCAATGCCTACAATCAAAAATACATTTATTGTTCTCAGACTAATACTGCGGCTTATTATGTAAATGATGGAATAATGTTCTATTTTATAGCTTTTTATGGAAATAAAAAATCATTATTGTATTATTTTTACCTATCAGCTTATAAAATTTTTCTGGGCAATAATGATTTCATCGAAACTGAAGACACAATGCCTTTATATCAATGGAACAAAGCAAAATATGCATCCTGGTTTCATGATTTTATTGCGCCATTTTATCAGTTCATCCAGATAAATTTCAACTCTAAAATTACAGCATCGGACAATGTACTGGGTAGTGGATTTGTACATTTAGATTCATCAGTTGAGGTAAAGAGATTTCAGAAAAAGAACATTACAAGTCAAAGCACAATTACAATCACCGGAGATGGAATTACAGCGTTCACCTATCAATCCGGAAATAAAAAAATTCAGGCAAAATGTATAAAACACTAATCCTTTTGCTATTCATCTCAGCAACCGTATATTCGCAGCAAAATCCGGATAGCAGCCGGATTGACAGCATAACGCTCGATTATTTTAAAAATGAAAAGTGGGATGAACTGATAAAAACCGGTAAAACAGCAAGTGATCATGAGGTGGATTTCAAATACCTGCAACAACGCATGGGGTATGCTTATTTTATGAAAGGTAATTATTACAGTGCCATTAAGCACTATGAAAAATCGCTGAAATTTGACCCAAAAGATGAGATAGCACATCTCTATCTTTATTTCTGTGGTTTGAATACTGGTGATGAAAGTTATTCGCGTTATCATGGCGGCAAACTAACAAAAGAAATGCAAAAAGAATTGAAGATTCAAACATTCCGTCCGGTAGATGCTGTCGATGTTGAATACAATAAAAAATTCAATAAAAACGAACTACGTTCCAATCCCGATTATTTGCGGTTAGGATTAAACTCTCAGATAGGTTATCGGTTAAATTTATATCAAACCGTATCGCTCTATACTCAGACAACCGATTACACTACCGATATTACACAGGACGAGTATTTTGGGGTGCTGAGCTGGACAGTTTTAAGCAAAACAAATCTTAGTCTGGGATATCATTTCGTAAACACGAAGGTCAATACCGAAACGGAAAGTTTTCTTTATCCCGGACATATTTGGATTGGCAATATCAGCCAGACAATCAAAAGGCTTTATATCGGGGTGGTTGGTTCTGTTTTCAGCAATGATTATGTTCGGACTACCCAGTTTGGTACGCAAATTGGAGTATCTCTTCCCGGGAAAAGGCATCCAAATCTAAAAAGTTCGATATATAATATCAACGAAAATGGGATAAACCGGATTGTATATTCTCAAAAAGCAGGATTATTTGTTTTCAAAAAACTCTGGTCAGAAGCATCAGTAACATTCGGAAATTTGAATAATTTTGTTGATTTGAACGGGCTATACTTTTACAATTCGCTGGATCAGACAACATTCCGGACAGGAGCTTCACTTTTCTGGTACATCAATCCGCATTTGATTGGTTACACAAACTCTACATACGATAAAAAATTGATTATCCAAACATTAAGTAATTACAATCAATATTCACTAACCGGAGGAATAATATGGAAATTATGAAACGTACAATACTCATTTTAATACTGTCAGCGACTCTCTTATCTGCCGAGGCTCAGCAAACTGCCCGTCAGACAGCTTTTTCGAAAAGTTACGAGCTGGAAAAAGCAACGAATTATACGGCTGCCATAAAAGAGTTGAATAAAGTTTATGATACGGGTGATTATTTTGTAAATATCAGGTTGGGCTGGTTATACTATTTGGCAAAAAACCATACTGAGTCAATCCGCTTTTACGATAAAGCCATCTCGCTCAAACCATATGCTATCGAAGCAAAGTTTGGATTGATAAAGCCATTGAGTGCCATCGAAAATTGGGAAAAAGTAAAAAACGAATACATACAAATACTTAAAATTGACCCGCAAAACACGATTGCAAATTACTGGCTTGGAGTGATTTATTATAACCGCAAAGACTACACAACTGCCAACAAACTCTTCGAAAAAATAGTTAATCTTTATCCGCTCGATTACGATTCGGCAATTATGCTTGCCTGGACCAAACTCAGGTTAGGCAAAACACCCGAAGCCAAAGTATTGTTTACTCACGCGCTAACACTGCGTCCCAACGACAGTTCATCTCTGGATGGTTTGAAACAGATCAAATAGACTGTTTAATATTATATTCAAAAAAACAAACAGCATAATTAAGCCTATTTACTTCTACGGAGTATTTCTGCATATTTTTCAGGAATATATCTAAACCGTACCCTTCCCACCCCTGTAATAAACGGCTTATAAAGCATCAACAACAATAATTGTTATCTTTCATCTGCATTTCCTTACGATTAAACGTTTATTCCTTCTCAAATTCGTCAGATATTTCAACGAAATTTTTCTTTATTTTTTTTGCATTTCTATTCTTATAATCAAAATATTTATATTTTCTTTGCAATAAAAAATAAACACTTTTTTTGATTAGGAATGTGGAGTTAATTATAAATAATAATCACGATGCAGATGCTGATAGCTTATTTTAAATCAGATTTCAACAAATTGGATATATTGTTTGTTATCTATCTAATTACTTGGATTTTTTCAAAAAAAAATAAAATTTCTTTCCAATACATTAATCATTAATTCTCAATTATTAACTTTAAATTTAGACAGAATGAAAAGAAAAAATCTTTTTGAACTGAGAGTTGTAATTGCACTAATCTTCAGTGTACTCACAATTACAACTTTTGCACAAACCATCACTGTCACCGGTACTGTGTCTGACACAAACAGCGAACCAGTCATCGGTGCATCGGTAGTTATTGTGGGTTACTCGAATTTGGGCACAGTTACCAACGCCGAAGGTATCTTTACTCTTTCGAATGTCCCTTCAAACTCGACATTAAGAGTTACGTACGTAGGTTTACAACCACAGGAAATTGCTGTAAACGGTCAGAGAAACATCAATGTTACCATGCAGCAAGATTCTAAATCACTGAATGAGGTGGTTGTAACTGCATTGGGCATAAAAAGAGAGTCCAAAGCCCTGGGTTACGCTATTTCCACAATTGCGGCTCCTGACATTGTAAAAACAGGATCACCAAACTTTGCAACCTCTTTATACGGCAAAGCAACAGGCGTTCGTATTCAGGCAGCCCCGGGAGGAAGTACTTCGGCAGTTTCCATCAATGTTCGTGGTTTGAGCTCTATAACAGGGACAAACCAGCCATTGGTTATAGTGAACGGAGTTCCAATTCGTAACGGTGATGCAAATAACACTGATTACTGGAATGATCAACGTGTAAACAGCAACGGTTTAATTGATATTAACCCGCAAGATATTGAAAGTATCTCTATATTAAAAGGAGCCTCTGCATCTGCTCTTTACGGCTCTGAAGCTGCAAATGGTGTTGTTATGATCACAACAAAAACCGGCAAGACAAATGCCGGACTTGGCGTAGATTTCAATACTAATATTAGTGGAAACTGGGTAGCTTATATGCCTGAATATCAAACAACATTTGGACCTGGTGTACGTGTAGGCGGACGCGGTACTTACGAGAAAAACACCGGTGGATTTTGGGAAAGGACTTACAATGGTCAGACATATAAATCTATCAGAACAGCTACAGGTACTTATGGTCCAAGATATGATGGAAGTGATATATTATTTTATGACGGAACTGTTCGCAAATATGAACCCATAAGCGCAAACCCATGGAGTGAAATATTCAGAACCGGTTTTGATCAAACTTATAATTTAGGAATTACCCAGGGTTCGCAGAAAAGCAATATGCGTTTTTCATATACTTATGTTAATAACTTACCAACACAGTATAACAGTAATTACAATAAAAACAACTTTAGTTTGACTGGCTCTTATTCATTAAATGACAATTTAAAGTTGCAATATTCAGCCAATTACATTATTCAGAACATAAAAAACCGTCCATATCGTATTAGCCGGTTAACCAATAATTTCTCAGGTATGTTTAATGCATGGGATGATGTTGCATACATCAGAAATCATACAGTGACCAGCTTAGGATATATGAATGTCACTACAGGTGAAAGTACACTTACCCCTAAAGAATCTTTCGCATATCCATTGGCTTGTGGTTCACTTGTATCTGAGTATTTTTGGAATATTTACGGTAAAGAACAACAGGAAAACAGCAATCGTTTAATCGCAAGTGTTACACCAAGCTGGAAGATTATTGATGGTCTGACACTGCAGGGACGCTTAGCTACCGATTATACAACAGAAAAGATTGAGAATAAAAACAAAACCGAAAGACCTTTAGTATTTGGATCGTACTCGGGTTATTACGGACTTCAAAATAAAAGATATGAAATTTTCTATGGAGATATTTTGTTGATGTTCGATAAAAATTTAACAGAGAAATTAGGTTTGATGGCAAACGTAGGCTGGCAGGCTCGTACTGAAAAATCTTTTGCAACGTCAGTAGGTACAAACGGAGGATTGTCTGTTGAAAACTGGTTCCATCTCAATGCAAGTAAAAACACACCTTCTTCGGGTATGTATGAAAGTTCATATTTAAAACAAGCTTTTCTGGGTACTGTAAGTTTTTCATGGGATAACTACTTATTCGTTGAAGCAACAGGAAGACAGGAAAAGAGTTCTACATTAGCTCCGGGTAACAATTCATTCTTTTATCCGTCTGTCAACTCCAGTTTTATTTACACAGATGCATTTGAAGATGCATTACCACGCTGGTATGATTACGGAAAAATTCGCGTTTCTTATGGAAAAGTGGGAAATGCACCTGAATTATACAGGGCTGTTCAAGCATACAATCAGTCATCAGTTTCCGGCTATCTTTACAATACCGTTCCTACCAACTTAGGTAACGATAAAATTCGCCCGGAACAAAAATATGAGTTTGAAATTGGTTGGGAAAATAAATTCTTTGGTAACAGATTAGGTTTTGAAGCCACTTATTACAATAATAAGATTGTGGATCAGATACTACAAACCACGACTCCACCTTCATCCGGCGGTTCCTCTATTTTATTGAATATCGGAGAATTAAGAAATCACGGATTTGAATTCTCGGCATACGGCACTCCGTTCCAGACAAAAGACTGGACCTGGGATTTGAGAGGCAATATTGCATTCAACAGAAATACAGTTACTAAACTTATGGAAGGTATTGATGTGCTTGTACATCAGGACATCGATGGTGGTGCAACGAGAATTGAATCTCATATCGGAGAACCTATGGGAGATATTTATGCCTATGCACCTCTTCAGGACGACAAAGGCAACTATGTGGTTGGTTCTGACGGATTTTACAAATTGACTCCCGAGAGAGTTAAAGTTGCAAATGCAATGCCTAAAGCTATCGGAGGTCTTAGCTCTACACTCAGATATAAAAATATTTCTTTTGATGCAACTATCGACTTTCGTATTGGTGGAGCTGTGTTAAATACTCCGTATGAGTATTTGATGGGACGTGGTTCATTAGTTGAAAGTATGAATTATCGTGATACAGAACATGGTGGTCTGAAATACTATTTCCCTAATAACGATGGCGGTCAAATGCCAGTTGCTCTTGGAAACGGCACAGCACCGAGTGGCGCCATTGTTTACGATAACGGAGTTATATTACCCGGCGTAAAGGAAGATGGATCTGCTAACGACATTATGCTTGAATCCGACAAATGGTACAACTGGACTTATAACTGGGGTGTAGGAGATCCTACCTATTATTCACATGCTATTTTTGATAACAGTTACGTTAAAGTACGTGAATTAGCGCTTTCATATATGATGCCGGCAAAAATTACATCAAAATTTGCCTGCAGGACTCTTACTATCGGTGTTTTTGCACGTAATCCATTTTACATTTACAAAAACTTACCAATATTTGATGCCGAAGCCACAGATGGTACATCCTGGATATCACAAGCTCAAATAGGTGGTTCTACAGCAACTACGAGAACATTTGGCGTATCATTAAGGGCTGCATTTTAATTAACAAACTCTTAAAATGAATAAAAATGAAAAAAATAATTTCAAAACTTTTTATTGGCGCTATTATTTTATTAATGGCAGCTTGTAGCGATGATGCATTCACCAGTAAGTATGCAGATCCTAGTAAAACCAGCACGGCTTCTTGTGAAAAACTTATGACAGGTGTTTTTTATTCCGGAAGAGAATATACATACAACTCTTACTGGAGAATATTCACATGGGATTACAGCGCAATAAGTCGTTATGCTCAAACATTGGGTACGCTAAACGGTGATGGCCGTTATCAGTTTTCCGACAGTTATGCATCAGACAGATGGAACAATTTTTACAATGTTCTATCACAATACAGAGTATTAGAAGACGTATATAGCAAACTGAGCACAGAAGACAAACCAAACTATGAAGTTTTCGTTTTGCTTTCACGGATTTATGTGTACGACCATCTTACTCAGATAGCAGACTGCTGGGGTGACGTACCATTCACAGAAGCAGGTTATCTGTCTCTTACGGGTGATGTTGCAACTTCTAATCCGGCATATGACAAGGCAGAAACTATATATTCTACCGTAATGACTGATTTGAAATCGATAAACACCAAGTTAGCAGGAATGACATCTCTGTCTTCTTTGACAACAAGTTATCTGAAAGCACAGGACTTTATCAACGGTGGAAATTTAACTCTGTGGAGAAAATACTGTAATTCATTACGCTTACGTGTAGCTACGAGAGTTGCCGATAACGGTACATTGACTACTGAAGCAAGAGCAGCTATCAAAGAAATGCTTCAGGATCCGTCAACTTATCCTATGGTAGATTCAAATGCAGAAAACATCAAGGTTGTTCCCGATCAAGATGGTTTTCTTTACGGCGAACAATACCGTAACGGATGGGAAACCTGGGCTGGCGAATTGAACCGCGCTTCAAAAGCTATGGTTGATGCACTGCAAGGTGACTCCAGAATGGATATTATGTTTGACAAGAATATAGATGGAAACTATGTGGGAGTTGATCCTCATACAGACTACGCAACTCAGGACAAAGAGTTCACTACGGGTACATACTATTCTGCATATGATTCAGCAACTTTCAGCAGAAATGGAAAAATGCCGGGTATCATCATGTCGGCTGCAGAAGTAGCTCTTCATAAAGCAAATGCATACAACAAAGGTTATGCTACAGGAGATGCATCAACTGCATTCGTTAATGGCGTTGTTTTATCTACAGAAATGTATTACAATATTAATGCATTAGCTACATACAGATCTGCAACACCAGCACCGGCTGAAAGCCTTGTAAGATCGTTTGCAACTGCAAAATGGACTTCAGCTACTAATAAGGATGAAGCAATATCAGTACAAACATGGCTTAACTTTGGCTTCCTGAATAGTTCTCAGGCATGGGCGGAAGTGAGAAGAACAGGTTATCCGGTTCTGTATTTCCCAACAGATAATTCTTCTTCAACATGTCCGAATGTTCCTGTAAGACTGCGTTATCCGCCAAGCGAACGTAACTCAAATGCTGCAAATTACAATACGTACAAAGCAAAAGATAATTATACCACTAAGATGTTCTGGGCTAAATAACCGGGATTTCTAGTAAACCAAGAAATTATAACCAGAAAGGAATCGTTGTGAAAGAGTATTATTCATAACGGTTCCTTTTTAAATTTTCAGAAAAAATGAAAAACTACACGAAGGCTTTATCCTTGTCCGTTATGTTAATTTTTTCTTCCATGCTTTTTTCCCAGGAAAGTTTTGTTCACGGCGTTTCCGATCAATACATCTGGCCGAAAGATCAAAAAGTATTGGATAAATTACAAAAATGGCAAGATCTAAAATTTGGGTTAATCATTCACTGGGGTATTTATTCTGTTCCCGGAATTGTAGAATCATGGTCTATTTGTTCCGAAGACTGGATTACCCGTGATACGACCAAAACATACGATGAATACAGGAATTGGTACTGGAATCTGTCAAAACAATTCAAGCCGACAGAATACAATCCGCAGTTATGGGCAGAAGCAGCTAAAAATGCCGGGATGAAGTACCTGGTTTTCACCACAAAACATCATGACGGATTTAATATGTTTGACACTAAATATTCTGATTTTTCAATTACAAAAGGTCCCTTTCATGATAATCCGAGAGCTAATGTAGCAAAATATGTTTTTGAAGCATTTCGTAATCAGGGATTTATGATAGGAGCTTATTTCTCTAAACCGGACTGGCATTGTAAAGATTATTGGTGGCCCTATCGGGCAACTCCTGATCGTAACCACAATTACAGCATCGAAAAAAACCCCGAACGATGGGAAAGATATAAATCATTTACTTACAATCAGATAGAAGAACTGATGAACGATTATGGTTCAATTGATATTCTTTGGTTGGATGGAGGCTGGGTAAACAGCGAACGGCGTAAGGCATTCATAGATATGCCAAAAATTACAAATATGGCACGGAATGCTCAGCCCGGATTAATCGTCGTTGACAGAACCATTCAGGGTGAATACGAAAATTATCAAACTCCTGAACAGCAAATACCCAACGTACAGCTCCCAAATCCATGGGAAAGTTGCATGACATTAGGTACCGACTGGGGATGGACACCAAATGCTAAATTTAAAACAACAACATTTGTAATCGGTAAATTAATGGAAATTGTGGCAAAAGGCGGAAATTTACTCTTAGGTGCCGGGCCTGACAGCAAAGGAGTTTTCCCGGATGAAGTATATTCACGTTTTGCTGAAATTGGCAGCTGGCTCAAAGTGAATGGAACAGCCATTTACAACACCACCATCACTCCTTATTATCATGAAAATAATACCTGGTTTACAGCCAGTAAAGATGGAAAGAAACTGTATGCTCTTTACGCTTTACCGGACGGTGAAAATCTGCCTTCAACTATCGAATGGCAAACTAATCTTCCTGTAAAAGGCAGCAAAGTAATTTTACTTCAGAACGGGAAACCGGTTAATTATAAAATCTTCAAAGATAAAATAGTAATCAGACTGCCGAAAGGCTTGAAAAATGAGCCATTGGCTTTTGCGTTTCAGATAAAGTAAAAACATAAACTATGTATCGAGTTAAAATATCTGTTCTGTTGATCGGACTGGTTTTTTCCATAAACGTTAAGTCTCAAACAGAAATAAAATACAAAAATCCGAAACTTAGCACAGAATTACGAGTACAGGATTTGCTGAGTAGAATGACACTGGAAGAAAAAGTAGGACAACTACTTTGTCCGATGGGGTGGGAAATGTATGAACGAAACGGTAACAGCATTACTACTTCTGCTTTATTCAGACAACAGACAGATACAAAGAAAACGGGTATGTATTGGGCCGTTTTCAGAGCCGATCCATGGACAAAAAAAACACTTGATAACGGATTAAATCCGGAACTAGCAGCAAAAACAGCCAATGCATTACAAGACTACGCTGTAAATCACACCCGGTTAGGGATACCCTTGTTTTTTGCCGAAGAAGCTCCTCACGGACATATGGCTATCGGAACAACCGTTTTCCCTACCGGTATTGGTTTAGCATCCACATGGTCGGAAAAAACCATGCATGAAGTTGGTAAAGTAATTGCGTCTGAAATCAGGCTGCAAGGTGCTCATATAGGATATGGGCCTGTTGTTGATTTAGTACGCGATCCGCGTTGGTCAAGAGTTGAAGAAACATTCGGAGAAGATCCTGTACTTTCAGGAACAATGGCTGCGGCACTGGTGAGAGGTATGGGTGGAAGAAACATTAAAGATAACAATTCTATAATTTCAACACCGAAACATTTTATCGCTTATGGCATTCCTGAAGGCGGTCAGAATGGTGCGCAGACTTCCATCGGACTACGAGAATTATCTGCTTATTTTTTACCTCCCTTTCACAAATTGGTTGATGCGGGTGCTCTTTCCATCATGACGTCATATAATTCTACAGATGGCATTCCATGTACCTCGAATAAGTATTTATTGACAGATGTTTTGAAAAGAGAATGGAACTTCAACGGTTTTGTTGTATCTGATTTATATGCTATTGATGTCATTCACAATACTCATAAAGTTGCAGCATCAATCGAAGATGCAGCCATCCGTTCTATCAACGCCGGTACTGACGTAGATCTCGGTGCGAATGCTTACCAGCATTTAATTGAAGCTGTGCGATCAAACAAAATTCAGGAACTTGTGATTGATTCTGCTGTGGCAAGAGTTTTACGCTTAAAGTTCGAAATGAAACTTTTTGAAAATCCATATGTGAATGTAAATGAAGCAAAAAAAAATGTAGGTACAAAAGAAAATGCCGAAGTAGCATTGCAGGCAGCACGAGAATCTATCATTCTCCTGAAAAACATGAACAGTATTTTACCTTTAAGTCCCGGTCTGAAAATTGCAGTTATAGGACCTAATGCCGACAACACCTACAACCAATTGGGAGACTACACTGCCCCGCAAGATCCTAAACGTATAATTACTATCCTGAAAGGCTTAAAGAATTTGATTGGAGAGAATAATGTAAAATATGTAAAAGGATGTTCGGTTCGGGACACGATGAACACACAGTTTGATGAAGCAAAAGAAGCTGCAAAACAATCTGACGTAGTAATTATGGTAATGGGTGGTTCAAGCGCACGAGACTTTAAGACATCCTACAAAGAAACCGGAGCAGCAGAAGTTAATGCGAATGTCATCAGCGATATGGAGGCAGGTGAAGGATATGACCGGGCTACATTATCATTAATGGGAAAACAAATAGAATTATTGAAAGAAGTACATTCCACTGGAAAACCTATGATCGTAATTTATATTTCCGGACGTCCGCTGGATATGAACTGGGCTGACGAGAACGCTGATGCATTATTGATGGCCTGGTATCCGGGTCAGGAAGGAGGACAAGCCGTTGCCGAAGTATTATTTGGAAATTATAATCCTGCAGGAAGATTGCCTGTTTCAGTTCCAAGAAGCGTGGGACAAATTCCTGTATATTATAACAAGAACCGTCCAAAAGCGCATGATTACATTGAAATGCCCTCAACGCCGCTGTTTCCGTTTGGATTTGGAATGAGTTATACTAAATTCCTGTATAGCAATTTGACGGTGAAGCAAATTGGAAATGAAGAATTTGAAATTTCTTTTCTTCTGAAAAATATCGGACAGTATGATGGTGATGAAGTTGTACAACTTTATTTAAATGATGAATACTCTTCTGTAGTTCGTCCTGAAATGGAATTAAAGAAATTTACACGAATATTTTTAAAAACCAATGAAGAAAAAGAAATACATTTTACGTTGAAAAGTGATGATTTCTCTCTTGTTGATGAAGGGATGAAACGTGTTGTCGAAAAAGGAATTTTTAATGTATTAATTGGAACATCTTCGGATAATATTCAGTTGAAAGATAAAATTGAAATAAAATAATACTGAAATATTCAAACGGGACTTTTTATACCGTCTTTCCTTTCAGCATTTCTTCCAGTTTCATCATTTCGTCGCGATACTGAGCAGCTTCGAGGAATTCAAGCTTTTTAGCAGCTTCCTGCATCGATTTTTTGGCTTTAGCAATAGCTTTTTCGAGTGCAGGACGGCTCATAAACTTCACAACCGGATCGGCTGCGAGAATATTGGGCGCTTCCGGTTCGATGTATGCATTCGGTTCCGTCTTGCCGAGTGAATTTCGCTCACCCTTGGTAATCTGGGTTGGTATAATGCCGTGTTTGGCATTGTATGCAAGTTGCTTCTCACGCCTCCGGCTTGTTTCATCGATTGTTTTCTGCATGCTGACAGTTATTTTATCGGCATACATAATAACTTTTCCGTTCAGATTACGCGCAGCACGTCCTGCTGTCTGTGTGAGCGAACGATGATTACGCAGAAAACCTTCCTTATCGGCATCCAGGATTGCTACGAGCGATACTTCGGGTAAATCCAGTCCTTCTCTCAGTAAATTGACCCCTACAAGAACATCGTATAATCCGCGCCGTAAATCTTCCATGATCTGAACTCTGTCAAGAGTATCGACATCGGAATGAATGTAATTGCACCTGACGCCCATTTTCAGCAGGTAATCGGTGAGTTCTTCAGCCATACGCTTGGTTAGGGTAGTTACAAGAACCCGCTCGTCGGCTTCCGTACGCAAAGTGATTTCTTCGAGCAGGTCGTCAATCTGATTAAGGCTCGGACGCACATCAATAACCGGATCGAGCAATCCTGTGGGGCGAATAAGCTGATCAACCACGATGCCCTGACTCTTTGCAAGTTCATAATCGGCTGGCGTAGCGCTCACATAGATGGTCTGGGGAGTAATTTTTTCAAACTCTTCAAACTTCAACGGACGATTATCTCTCGCAGCCGGCAAACGGAAACCATATTCAATTAGATTTGCTTTCCGGGCAGCATCGCCTCCAAACATGGCATGAACCTGTGGCAATGTCACATGACTTTCGTCAATCACCAGCAGAAAATCTTTCGGAAAATAATCGAGCAGACAGAAAGGCCGGCTTCCGGGAGGACGACCATCAAAATAGCG
>Ga0316605_10000198_pt1 | contig 53192 bp, 45 predicted proteins | sample OWC_soil_day20_n_FD_207666 | JGI IMG/M metagenome (GOLD analysis project Ga0316605, IMG submission 207666) | Wetland soil microbial communities from Old Woman Creek delta, Ohio, United States - OWC_soil_day20_noCT | ecosystem: Environmental > Terrestrial > Soil > Wetlands | place: USA: Ohio...
AACTTGGCGGCGACTGGTTTGCCTTTCATGGCGAGCGCATCCGGGAGATTCTGGCCCAGGCCGACGTGTTTTTCGTGCCGGGTTGTCCGTCGTCCCTCGAAGGCGTCATCAATGTGCGCGGCGATATTGAGTCGGTGGTGCGCCTCCATGACCTGCTGCGTCTGCCGGAATCGTCGGCCAGGCGCGGTTCCTCGATTCTGCTCGGGCGCGGCGGCGGCATGAGCAGCGGCATTCGCGTCGATGTCGTGGTGGATGTGGTGGATGTGCCGGAAAGCAGCATCCAGCCGCCGCCGAGCGCCTTGCCGGAGCATCTTCGCACCTACGTTTCCGGTGTCTTGCAGTTTCAGGGGCGTCCCGTGACGGTGCTTGACCTGGACCCCATCTTCGCCGATTACGCGCGCGGACTCGGATGAGCCCCGACGCACCGGATGCCGACGGGAGTGTCCTGGCGGGCCTGGACTTGGTGCTGTTTCGCGCCGGTGCTGTTCGCATCGGCGTTGAAGCCTGCCGGGTGCGCGCCTCTCGCCCCCCGGCCCGCCTGGAAGACGGGGCCATGATGGAGATCGAGGGCCTGTTGAACTTGTCGCCGTCGCTGGCGGGGATGCCGTCCGGCGAGCGGCATGTCGTAATGTTCAAGGGCGCCGGCCCTGACGATATCGACCACGCAGTGCGCGTTGATGGGCCGGTGGAACTCGTGTCTCTGGCGTCGGAGCGTATCTATCCCCTGCCGCCCCTACTCGCGGCCCGCGTCACCTTGCGCGGCTTGCGTGGCCTGGCCCTTGACGACGGGGGCATCGCCTTGCTGGTTGACGTGGGCGAGGCCATGGCGAACGGAACAGACAGAACCCGTGCAGCCGAAGGGTGACAGGTAGCGCCACCATATCCAGGCCAGCAAGGGCAGGCAGGCCAGCAGCAGTATGTCCGTCGGCCCCGGTTCCAGATCGCCGCCCTGCCAGGCCACCGCAGTGCGGATCGCCTCGATCAGTAGCACCATGTAACCGAAGCCGAGAGCCAGTTGCAGCACCCGGCGCAGCGGCGCTGCCAGGGGCTTCATTTCGCCCCTTCGTACACCCATTGCAGCAGAGCGTCCTGGGCGGCCTGGCTGGCGCCGGCATTGGCGTGGTTCACCAGAAACACCACGGCATTCATTTTGCCGTTGCGGTCCAGCACATAGCCGGCAATGCCCTTGACGCCCTCCAGGGTGCCGGTCTTGATGTGGGCGCGTCCGCCGACACCGTTGCCGCCATCGTTGGCGAAGCGCTTTTTCATGGTGCCGTCCGCCGCCGAGAGGGGCAGGGAGGCGATGTACTCAGGCATCACCGGGCTCTTCCAGCCGGTTTGCAGGACGCGCATCAGACCCTCGGCGCTGATGCGCTCCCGGCGCGAGAGGCCGGAGCCGTTTTCCAGCACCAGTTCCGGCAGACGCAGGTCACGGCTGCCAAGCCAGGCGCGGATGGCGCGGTCGGCATCCTCGGGGCGGGTCGGCTGACGTTGGCTGAGGCCGAGGGTGAGGTAGAGCTGGCGCGCCATGACGTTGTTGCTGTATTTGTTGATGTCGCGCACCACTTCCGCCAGGGAGGGAGATTCGATGGCGGCGAGAGTCTTGGCCCCCGGCGGCGTCTTGCCGTCGCGCGCCTCACCGATGAGGCTGCCGCCCAGGTCCTGCCAGGTCTGGCGGAACAGGCCGGCGACAAAGGCGCTGTGGGGCAGCACCGAGAGGTTCCAGTTCTTTTCGCCGCAACTGGCGGAATAGCTGCCGGTGAGGGCGAGGCGATAGCGTTCCCCGTGGCGGCTGACATCGGCGCGCAGGCCTTCCTTCCAGTCGCCGCAGCCGTTGTTGCCGAGCTTGATGAGATTCACCACGTCCAGATTGGCGGGCAGCGGATCGGGCAGGGCGAGGACGCTGCGTTTCTCGGCATCGGGAATCAGGCTGACGCGGATCGCCTTGAAGTTCAGCAGCAGGGCATCGGGGCCGACGTTGTAGGGCCGCAGGGGCTGGTCGTCGAAGCGGGCCGGATCGTAGTCGCCGAGATCGAAGAGGCTATGGTCGAGGATCAGGTTGCCGCGAATTTCACGGATGCCGCGCAGGCGCAACTGCTTGAGCAGCAGCCAGAACTGCTCCTGGGTCAGCTTCGGGTCGCCGCTGCCACGCAGGATCAGGTCGCCGGCGAGGACGCCATCCACCGGCGCCGCCAGGCTCAGGAGTTCCGTTTTCCACGTATAGGCCGGCCCCAGGGTTTCCAGGGCGGCGAGGGTGGTCAGTAGCTTCATCAGGGAAGCCGGATTCAGCGCCACCCCCGCATTCACCGCCAGGCGTGGACTGGCGGCGCCCACTTCCTGCACCAGGATCGCCATGGCGCTGCTGGTCGGGGCGGTGGGAATGCCCGCCGCCTTGAGGGCGCGGCTGACGGTGGGCGGCAGTTTCTCATCACCCTGGGCCAAGGCGATGGTGGCATGGAGGCAGAATAGAAGAAGCAGGGTGACAAGGCGCATGGCGTGGATTCTACCGGGCGCGGTAACATTCGCTCCATGCACATTCTTGTTATCGAAGACGATCCCTTGTTGGCCGAAGGCCTGGTTCAGGCACTGACGCGGGCCGGCTATTGCGCCGATGCGGTTGATACTGCCGAGGAGGGTAAGGAACGGCTGCTTGGCGGAGGCGTCGACATGCTGCTACTCGATATCGGCTTGCCGGGCATGGATGGCTTTGAGCTGCTGCGGCGTTTGCGGGCTCGCGGCGAGCAGTTGCCGGTGTTGGTTATTACCGCCCGGGATGCCCTGAACGAGCGTGTTCATGGCCTCGATCTTGGTGCCGACGATTACCTGACCAAGCCCTTTGCCATTGAGGAACTGCTGGCCCGGGTCAAGGCCCTCGGCCGCCGCGCCCAGAACCCCCTGCCAATGCGGCGCGAACTGGGGCCGCTGGTTCTGGATGATCTGGCCCACCGCGCTTCCCTGGCCGACGTCCCCCTCGATCTGCCGGCGCGGGAATGGGCCGTGCTCGGGGTGTTGGTGGATCACTGTGAGCGGGTGGTAAGCAAGGAACAGATCAGCGCCGCCGTGTGTAGCCAGGGCGAGGAACTCAGTCCCAACGCGGTCGAGGTCTATGTCTCGCGCCTGCGCGCTCGCCTCGAACCGGGCGGCTTGCGCATTCGCGCCGTGCGCGGCGTCGGTTACATGCTCCAGGCGCCGCCCCGTGGGTGAAAGTCTGCGCGGCCTGCTGCTGCGCTGGTTGGTTTTTCCACTGGTCATCGCCTCCCTGCTGGGTACCGGGGTTAGCCATTTAATCTACCAGCGCCCGGCGCTTGAGGCCTATGACCGTACCCTTGCCGACCTGGCTTTGATACTGGTGAAAAACGTCAAAGTGGTGGATGGCCGTACTTTTCTCGACCTGTCTGCCGATGCCCTGAATGTGTTGAGAAGCGACCGCTACGACAGCATTTACTTGGCTGTTGTCGGTCCTGAAGGGCTTGTGGTCGGCGATCCCTTGCCATTGCCGCCACCGGGCGCCATCACCTGGGAAGGTCGCTATTTCTACGATGCCAGTTTTAACGAAGTGCCGGTGCGGCTGGCGGCTATGACCGTTGTGCTCCCTGACCGTCAGGTCACGGCCATCGTGGCCGAGACCACGCGCAAGCGCGAAGGGCTGTTTACCCAAATCACCCTCTCGGTACTATCGTCCCAACTGCTGCTGGTCGTCGCCTCGCTGCTGATTGTCTGGTACGGCGTGGCACGGGGCCTGTCACCTCTGGACCTGTTGCGGCGGGAACTCAAGGCCCGTTCCCACCTGGACTTGCGCCCCCTCGACGAGAGTCACGTCGTGGAGGAGGTGAAGCCTCTGGTCGGGGAATTGAACGAGTTGCTGGAGCGTCTTGACGAAGCAGGTCGCTGCCAGCGCGAATTCATTGCCAATGCCGCCCATCAGTTGCGCACTCCCCTGGCGGGTCTGATGACCCAACTGGAACTGGCCGGCAGCGATGCCGATACCGCCCAGCGCCAGATCCACATCGACAACGCCCTGGAGGCGGCGCGACGCACGTCCCATCTGGTTTCCCAGCTCCTGACCCTTTCCGCCGCCGAACCGGAAGGGCGCTCCCGTGCGGAAATGGCCTCGCTTGACCTGGCGGAGGTGATTCGCGAACGCATGGATGCCTGGGTACGGCAAGCCCTGGCCGGTGACATTGACTTGGGGTTTGAACTGGATTCAGCGTCCGTGATGGGAGACCGGCTGCTGCTGGGTGAGATGATTGCCAATCTGGTGGATAACGCCCTGCGCTATGGCTGCCCCGGCGGCTGCGTGACCGTGCATTGCCTGCGACGCGGCGATCAGGCCGTGCTGCGGGTGGAAGACGATGGCCCCGGTATTCCCTCCGAAATGCGTCTACAGGTCATGGAACGCTTCTATCGTCTGCCCGGAAGCCGTTCCGGCGGCAGTGGTCTGGGGCTGGCCATCGTGCGCGAGGTGGCCGAACGCCATGGCGGCAGTGTCCATATTGGTTCCGTTACCGACGGCCAGGGGGCCGTGGTTTCCGTGTGCCTGCCCCTTCTGGCGGCTGCCTGACCGGTCCCGGGACGACGTTTCCGGACGTCCCTACCGGACCAAAAATTGTTTCTCCCCCTTGAAATTGGGCTCCCCTGCCCTTACTATTAGCACTCGTCGGCGGTGAGTGCTAATAGTCATTTGCTGCCTGATTCTGAAAATCGGCGGGTTCCCCGCCCCGGACAATGTGTAGAAACAGGAGAAAAGTCTATGAAAATCCGTCCCTTGCATGACCGTGTGATCGTCAAGCGCGTCGAAGCCGAGCGCACCACTGCTTCCGGTATCGTGATCCCCGACTCGGCTGGCGAGAAGCCCGATCAGGGTGAAGTGGTTGCCGTCGGTTCCGGCAAGATCCTCGACGACGGCAAAGTCCGTCCCATGGCCCTCAAGGTTGGCGAGCGTGTTCTGTTCGGCAAGTACTCCGGCCAGGCCGTCAAGGTCGATGGCGCAGAGCTGCTGGTCATGCGCGAAGAAGACATCATGGGCGTTGTCGAAGCCTAATCCAACAAATTCAAGGAGATAACGAATGGCTGCTAAAGAAGTTCAATTTGGTGATTCCGTGCGTCAACGCATGGTCCGTGGCGTCAATGTGCTGGCTGATGCCGTTAAAGTAACCCTCGGCCCCAAGGGTCGTAACGTGGTTCTGGAGCGCTCCTTCGGCGCCCCCACCGTGACCAAGGACGGCGTTTCCGTCGCCAAGGAAATCGAACTCAAGGACAAGTTCGAGAACATGGGCGCCCAGATGGTCAAGGAAGTCGCTTCCAAGACCTCCGACGTCGCCGGTGACGGTACCACCACCGCCACCGTGTTGGCTCAGTCTATCGTCCGCGAAGGCATGAAGTTCGTCGCCGCCGGCATGAACCCGATGGACCTGAAGCGCGGCATCGACAAGGCCGTGATCGCCATCACCGAAGAACTGAAGAAGATTTCCAAGCCTTGCACCACCTCCAATGAGATCGCCCAAGTGGGTTCCATCTCCGCCAACTCCGACGCTGACGTGGGCAAGATCATCGCCGACGCCATGGACAAGGTTGGCAAGGAAGGCGTGATTACCGTCGAAGACGGCAAGAGCCTGCAAAACGAACTCGAAGTCGTGGAAGGCATGCAGTTCGACCGTGGCTACCTGTCCCCCTACTTCATCAACAACCCGGAAAAGCAAATCGCCGTTCTGGACAACCCCTTCGTGCTGCTGCACGACAAGAAGGTTTCCAACATTCGCGACCTGCTGCCCGTTCTGGAACAAGTCGCCAAGGCTGGCCGTCCCCTGCTGATCATCGCTGAAGACGTGGATGGCGAAGCGCTGGCCACCCTGGTGGTGAACAACCTGCGCGGCATCCTCAAGACCGTGGCCGTCAAGGCTCCGGGCTTCGGCGACCGTCGCAAGGCCATGCTGGAAGACATCGCTGTTCTGACCGGCGGCACCGTGATCGCCGAAGAAGTTGGTCTGACCCTTGAGAAGGCCACCCTGGCTGACCTGGGCCAAGCCAAGCGCGTTGAAGTGGGCAAGGAAAACACCACCCTCATCGACGGCGCCGGCAAGGAAGACGGCATCAAGGCTCGCGTGGCCCAGATCCGTGCCCAGATCGAAGAAGCTACCTCCGACTACGACCGCGAAAAGCTGCAAGAGCGCGTCGCCAAGCTGGCTGGCGGTGTGGCCCTGATCAAGGTTGGCGCTGCCACCGAAGTCGAAATGAAGGAAAAGAAGGCCCGCGTCGAAGACGCTCTGCACGCTACCCGCGCTGCCGTTGAAGAAGGCATCGTTCCTGGCGGCGGCGTCGCTCTGCTGCGCGCCCGTGCTGCTGTCTCCGTCAAGGGCGACAACCACGAGCAAGACGCCGGCATCAAGATCGTGCTGCGCGCGATTGAACAGCCGATGCGCGAAATCGTTGCCAATGCCGGCGACGAGCCGAGCGTGGTGGTGAACAAGGTGCTCGAAGGCAAGGGTAACTTCGGTTACAACGCCGCCACCGGCGAGTACGGCGACATGGTTGCCATGGGCGTTCTCGATCCGACCAAGGTGACCCGTTACGCGCTGCAAAATGCCGCCTCCGTGGCTGGCCTGATGCTGACCACCGACTGCATGATCGCCGAGCTGGTGGAAGACAAGCCCGCCGGCGGCGGCATGCCCGGCATGGGTGGCATGGGTGGCATGGGTGGCATGGGCGACATGGGTATGTAATCCCCCCTCGGAAAGACGGAACAGGAGGAACCCCAGGTTTCCTCCCGTTACCCTCCTTCCTCCCAGGCAGCACCAGGCAGCGCCCCTCACGGGAAACCGTGCGGGGCGTTTGTTTTTTGATGGCGCCATAAGCGCGGCGCATTCTCGGCGCTAGAATTGCGGTTGCAATCCACACCGCATTGATGCCATGAACGCCCCTTCGCCCCCTGCATCGCCGGAAGTCTTCCTGCGCCAGCACAGCCCCTTCGATCGCCTGGAAGACAAGGCCTTCGAGTTTCTGGTCGCCCATCTCAGCTTCGTTTCCGTGCCTGCCAACACCACCGTGGTGGCGCCGGAGCTGGGCATTCCCGAGAGCCTGCACATTCTCGTTTCGGGCAAGGTCGCCGTGTATGAAGCCGATGGCACCGGGTCCGGCGATGAGCTGATGACCCAGGAAGTGGGTGAGTGTTTCCCCATCGGCGCCCTGACGGCGCGCCGCCTGCCGGCCTTCGGCTACACCACCGCCACCGAGGCGAGCTTTTACCGCCTGCCGGTGGACGCCTTCCATCAACTGATGGCCATGAGCGCGGTGTTCAGCCACTTTTGCAGCAGCTATCTGGCAAGCCTGGTGAGCCAGTCGCGCAAGCAGTTGCAGTTGCAGCTGACCCAGCAGGCCACCGAGCAGCAGTCCATGAACACCGAGCTGCGTCAGCTCATCAAGCGCGAGCCGATCGCGGTCAGCGACCAGACCTCCATCCTTCAGGCGGTGGAGCGCATGGGCGAATTGCGCCTGGGGTCGGTAATCGTGGTGGATGACCAGCGTCGTCCGGTGGGCATCTTCACCCAGTCCGATGTGCTGCGCCGCGTCGTGCTGCCGCGGCTTTCGCTCGATCAGCCGATCGCCGGCGTCATGTCGCGCAATCCCCATACCCTGCCGGAGACCGACCGTGCCTACGACGCGGTTCTGGCCATGGCGGTGCAGGGTATCCGCCACGTGCTGACAGTGGATGAGGAGGGGCGTCTGACCGGCGTGATCTCCGAGCGTGACCTGTTTGCCCTGCAACGGGTGGGCCTGCGCCAGATTCGCCAGTCCATCGAGTCCGCCGAGGGCCTCACCGAACTCAAGCAGGCCGGCGCCGACGTGCGCAGCTTCGCCTTCAACATGCTGGCCCAGGGGGTGGGGGCGGAGCAACTGACCCAGTTCATTTCCGCCCTCAACGACGCCATTACCACCCGCGTCATCGAACTCAATCTGCGCAATCACGATTTGTACGGCATCGAGTGGGCCTGGCTGGCCTTCGGCTCGGAAGGGCGCGAAGAGCAGACCCTCTCCACCGACCAGGATAACGGCATCGTCTATGTGTGTTCCGACATCATGGATCGGGAGCAGACCCAACTGCGCTTCCTCGATTTCGCCCGTGACGTCAATCAGGATCTGGATGCCTGCGGGTTTACCCTGTGCAAGGGCAACATCATGGCGGGCAACCCCGAGTGGTGTCTGACCCTCGACGAGTGGAAGGAAAAGTTCTCGTCCTGGCTGCGGACGCCGCAACCTGAGGCCCTGCTCAACTCCACCATCTTTTTTGACCTGCGGGCGCTTTACGGTCAGGGCTACCTCGCCGACCAGATGTACAAGCACCTGTTCAGCCAGAGCCAGGACAACTCCCTGTTCCAGCGCATGATGGCGAAAAATGCGCTCGATGTGGAACCGCCCCTGGGCATCTTCCGCGACTTTGTTACCGAAACCGACGGCAGTGGTCCGGCCTTCATCGACCTCAAAAAGTCAGGCTCCCGGCTGTTTGTCGATGTGGCGCGGGTGTTGGCCCTGACCCACGGCGTCTACAGCGCCAATACGGTCAAGCGCCTGCGGCGGGTGGCGAAGCTGGCGGGCATCGGCGGCGATGTGGAGGCGATTGTCGACGCCTTCAACTTCATCCAGTTGCTGCGCCTGCGGCATCAATATGTAGAGAGCGAGCAGGGGCGACCGGGAGACAACCGGGTGGTGCCGGCCCAGCTCAACCAGTTGGATCGACGCATTCTCAAGGAGGCGTTTCGTCAGGCCAAGCAGTTGCAGCAACGTCTCAAGCTCGATTACCAGCTCTGACGTGCTGGCCGGAACTGGCGTCACAACGGTCTTCCGGCCGTGAGGCGTGGCAAGTGGCTGTGTTAGACTTTGGATAGAAAAAGACGGTGGGGAGCGCGGCTGTGAAGAGCCTGCGCCCCCCAAGGCGAGATTCCGGCGTAAGCCGGTTTCGTTACCTCCTAGGACCGATAAAGGAGAACAGCACCGCCGATTCTGGGGCGCGACTCTTACAAGTGACTTACGTTGCTGGTTGAGAGCCGTGACTTCAGGAACGGTGTCACACGCCCATGAGAATTCTTCTCGCTGAAGACGATCGCATTATTGCCAACGGCCTGGTGCGCTCCCTGCGCAAATCGGGCTACGCCGTGGATCATGTATCCAACGGCGCTGATGCCGATGCTGCCCTGCTGTCGCAACCCTTTGATCTCTTGATTCTCGATCTGGGCCTGCCCAAGCTCTCGGGCATCGAGGTGCTCAAGCGCCTGCGCGGCCGCAAGTGCCCGATGCCGGTATTGATCCTGACAGCCCAGGACGGGGTGGATGACCGGGTTCGCGGCCTTGATGCCGGCGCCGACGATTACCTGACCAAGCCTTTCGCCCTGCCGGAGCTTGAGGCGCGGGTGCGCGCCCTGACCCGGCGCGGTACCGGCATGCCGACCCAGATTGAGCTGGGCGCCCTGAGTTACGATCAGACTGACCGGGTGGCGCGACTGGCCGGCCAGGTGGTGGACCTCTCGGCACGGGAGTTGGGTTTGCTTGAAATCCTTTTGCTTCGTGCCGGCCGCCTCGTTAGCAAGGAACAGTTAGTGGACCATCTGTGCGGCTGGGGAGAGGAAGTAAGCACTAACGCAATCGAGGTCTACGTGCATCGTTTGCGCAAGAAGCTGGAGCCCGGCGGGGTGCGCATCGTCACGGTACGCGGCCTTGGCTATTGCCTGGAGCGGCCTACCGACGGCGCCACCAGCAGCCCGGCGGCGGCCTAGTTTCCCAGCGTATCGATGGCGGTTCCGAAGCCCCCGTCTCCTGCCGAAGCGGCGGAGGGCAGCAAGCCCTCGCGGCCATGGGAGGATGCCGTTCAGGGAGGCATTTATACCTATGGCCGGCCACCCGAGCTGAATTCCCTGTTTGGGGAGATTCTCGACTGGATGCTGGCGCCGCTGCTGTTTCTGTGGCCGATCAGTATTGCCGCCACCCATCACGTCGCCAACCAGATTGCTGACCAGCCCTACGATCAGGTGCTGGCGGGAAACGTCCAGACCATTGCCCGTCTGGTGACGGTTTCCGACCGGCGTGTGGTGGTCAATCTACCGGCACCGGCGCAAACCCTGCTGGAAGGGGATGAGGATGACACCACCTACTTTCAGGTGACGGGCCTCAACGGTCAGGTCATCGCCGGCGACAAGGAGGTGCCCTGGACGGCGATTCCGGGTGAAATTCGCGAGGGAACCGTCTCCTTCCGGGACGAACATATTGCTGGCGAGGAGGTCCGCATCGCCTATTCCTTCCTGCCCGCCAAGCATGGCCTGACTCCGGTACTGATCCAGGTGGCGGAAACGCGCAAGAAGCGGGAAGGCCTGGCGAGCCGCATCATTTCCGGCGTCTTGTTGCCCCAGTTTGCCATCATTCCCCTGGCGGTGATCCTGGTCTATCTGGGTCTGAACCGGGGACTCGCGCCCCTGCATCGCCTGGTGGACCGGATTCGCCGGCGCCGACCGGCGGACCTGTCGCCGATTCCGATACGCGGTGCGCCGGAAGAGGTGCGTCCCTTGGTTACCGCCTTCAATGAGTTGATGGCCCGGCTGGAAGAGAATCTTCAGGCCCAGCAGCGCTTCATTGCCGACGCCGCGCACCAGATGCGTACCCCGATTACCGGCCTCAAGATGCAGGCCGAACTGGCCCTCGACGAAACCGACCCCCGACTGATGCGGGAATCCTTGCAGCAAATCGCCGAGAGCGTGGACCGGACGGCCCACCTGATGAACCAGTTGTTGCAACTGGCCCGCGCCGAGGCCAGCTACGAGAAGGTGGATGCCGCCGAACCGGTCAACATTGAAGCCCTGGCGCGCCGTTGTACCCAGGACTGGGTGCCACGGGCCTGGGCCAAGCGCATTGACCTGGGTTTCGAGACTGATGAGGGTAACTTCGGCCTGGTGGGGGTTCCCTTGTTGTTGAACGAAATGCTCAAGAATCTGATCGACAACGCCATCAAATACACCCCGGCGGGTGGCCAGGTTACCGTTCGTCTGCGAGCGGCGGAGGATGTTTTCTACCTGGAGGTGGAAGATTCAGGCATCGGTATTCCGGAGGAGGAGCGCTCTCTGGTGTTTGAGCGCTTCTACCGGGTCCTCGGTTCCGAGGAGGATGGTAGCGGTCTGGGCCTCCCCATTGTCAGCGAAATCGCCGAACTCCATCGGGCGAAAGTTAGCATCCACGCCGGTCAGGATGGCCGTGGAACCCTGTTCCGCATTGCTTTCCCTTCATCAAATTCAGCTTCCTGACTTTTCTGACAGCATGTAAGGAATCTGTCAGCTAGCGAGGGGCACAATGCGGCACCCTCGGCGCTTGGGCGGGTTGAATGTGGATGTGCCTTGGCGCTACGGAGGCACGGTACGCCAAAATAATTAGAGGCGGCTGTGTCGCATGCGGACGGGAGAGGCCAGCGCTAGGGCTGTCCCGGATCGGATCAAACCAAAGGAGGAAGCACCTCATGCAATTAACGCAAAAGCACCACGAATACTGGGGCAAAAACCTGACCATGACGGGGATATTGCTCGCCGTCTGGTTCATCGTAACCTTCGTGGCAAGTTTCTTTGCCCGCGAGCTCAATGAAATTGTGGTGCTCGGCTTCCCCTTCGGCTTCTATATGGGCGCCCAGGGCTCGCTGATTATCTACGTGCTCATCATCTGGTACTACGCCCGCTACATGAACAACCTGGACAAGGAATACGGCGTCCATGAGGGAGACGACTAATATGGCTACCGGAACCCAGCAAAGCAACGCAGCATTCTTCGCCTCTCTGAAGCGCTATTACACCTTCTATACCGGTGGTTTTATCGCTTTCGTCATCACCTTGGGCATCCTTGAACAATTGGGCGTACCGAACAAGATTCTCGGTTACATGTTCCTGTTTGCCACCATCTTGCTCTACGCCGGCATCGGCTTCATGTCGAAGACCGCCGATGTGGGCGAGTATTACGTCGCGGGTCGTCGCGTTCCTGCCCTGTTCAACGGCATGGCCACCGGCGCCGACTGGATGTCCGCCGCGTCCTTCATCGGTATGGCAGGTACCTTGTACCTGACCGGCTATGACGGACTGGCCTTCGTCATGGGCTGGACCGGCGGCTACTGTCTGGTGGCCCTGTTCCTCGCTCCTTACCTGCGCAAGTTCGGGCAATTCACCATTCCCGACTTCCTCGGCGCCCGTTTTGGCGGCAACATTCCGCGCCTGATCGGTGTGCTGGCGGCGATCCTGTGCTCCTTCACCTATGTGATTGCACAGATCTACGGCGTCGGCATCATCACTGCGCGCTTTACTGGTCTGGAATTCGGTGTCGGCGTCTTCGTCGGTCTCGCCGGTATTCTGGTGTGTTCCTTCCTCGGCGGCATGAAGGCGGTGACCTGGACCCAGGTGGCCCAGTACATCATCCTGATCGTGGCCTACATGATCCCCGTGGTCTGGCTGTCGGTAAAGCACACCAGCAACCCGATTCCCCAGGTGGCCTATGGTTACGCCCTGCAAAAGGTTACGGAGCGCGAGAAGGTGCTCAATGACAAGGCCAGCCCCGAAGGCGCCAAGGAAGAGAGTGTGCGGCAGATCTTCCGCGACCGTGCAGCGGCGGCCGATGCCAACCTGAAAGGTCTGGAGACGGGCGGAGCCGCATTCCTGGCGGCTGAAAAGGACAAGCTCTCGGCCAAGCTGGCGGAGCTGAAGGGTGCCAATCCGCCCGCAGATGCCAAGGCTATCGAGGCGGCGGAAAAGGCAGTGAAGGACTTCCCGGCGGATGCGGCGGCGGCCAAGAAAGCCTGGACGGCGGCCAAGACCGGCGCGGCGGCCAAAGCGGCGCCGGTCAAGGCGCATGCGGAAGCCTTTGCCGCCAAGGATGATGCAGCGCGCTGGGTGGCGAAAAAGAACTTCCTCGCCCTGATCTTCTGTCTGATGGTGGGTACTGCCGCGTTGCCGCACATCCTGATGCGCTTCTACACCACGCCTTCGGTGCAGCAAGCCCGTCAGTCGGTGTTCTGGTCCTTGTTCTTCATCTTCCTGCTCTACTTCACGGCTCCGGCTCTCGCCGTGCTGGCAAAGTACGAGATCTATCACAACCTGGTGGGGTCGTCCTTCGCGCAACTACCGGCGTGGGTGAGCAACTGGGCGGCGGTGGACAAGACCCTGATGGCGATTGCCGACATCAACAAGGACGGCATTGTGCAACTGGCTGAAATCACCATTGGTGGTGACCTGATCGTGTTGGCAACACCGGAAATTGCCGGTCTGCCCTACGTGATCTCGGGTCTGGTGGCGGCTGGCGGTCTGGCCGCTGCGCTTTCCACCGCTGACGGTCTGCTGCTGACCATCGCCAATGCGCTGTCCCACGACGTGTACTACAAGGTGATTGACCCGAATGCCCCGACCACCCGTCGTCTGGTGGTGTCCAAGGCTCTGCTGCTGGTGGTGGCCCTGTTGGCCGCCTATGTAACCAGCCTGAAGCCGGGTGACATCCTGTTCCTGGTGGGTGCGGCATTCTCCCTGGCGGCAGCGGCGTTCTTCCCGACTCTGGTGTGCGGCATCTTCTGGCGTCGTGCCAACAAGCTGGGAGCCATCCTGGGCATGTCCCTCGGTCTGGGTATCACGGCCTACTACATGTACATCACCTATCCGTTCTTCGGTGTCAATGCGCCGAAGTGGTGGGACATCAACCCGATTTCCGCCGGCATCTTCGGCATTCCCCTCGGGTTTATCGGTGTCATCGTCGGCAGCCTGATTTCCCCCGCCCCGAGCAAGGAAGTCCAGGAGTTGGTGGATCACGTGCGCTATCCGAACCTGGAAGGCGACATCAGCACCAGCGCTGCCTGATAACCGTTTTTGGAGGAGGAGACGGGGGAATACCCCGCAGTTTGGGGCCCGCACAGCGCGGGCTCTTTTTTTGGTGGCTCCGGTTTCTGACGGGAGCCACCAAAAAAGGAGAGAACTAGAAGGGCAGTTCGGGGATCAGGGGAGCCAGGTCGTCGCGGCCGCTGTCACGCATCAACTGGCGGGCGCGCTTGGGTTCAAAGCCAACCAGCTTCTCCAGGGTCTTGGCCATCTTGTCGCGTTCGCCCGCATGGTGCCAGGCCATCCCGAGCTGATAGTAGGCCTCGCCGTTCATGGGTTGTAGCCGGACGGCTTCGGTGAAGGCTTCAGCCGCTTCCCGGTGCTCGCCAAGGCCGGCATGGGCCAGGCCCATGCCATACCAGGCGCGGTCGAGGGTGGGCTGGAGGCGGACGGCTTCGCGGAAAGCGGTGATGGCTTCGGCCCGGGCGCCACGCAGTTCGCGCACGAAGCCAAGGTTGTAGTGGCTGGCGGCATCGTCGGGGGTGATGCGCAAGGTTTCCTGGAACCAGCGCTCCGCGTCGTTGTAATCCTTGCGGCCGATGGCGATGGAGGCCAGGTGGCGAGCTGACTGGGCATCGTCCGGCTGTAGGCGGAAGGCAAGGCTGTACTCGGCGTAGGCCTGATTCGGGCGGCCGATAAAGTGGAACAACCAGCCTCGGGCATAATGTTTCCAGTGCTCGAAATTCATGGCTTTTAAGAACGAAATATTGAGGAGTGGAAAGATAGCATGAGCAACCCTGATGTATTGCTGTTGAGCATCCTTCTGGCCTTTGCCGACGTGGCATTGTGGTCCCTGTTGGGGCAGGGACTGGTGGCGTTGCTGGCCGGTGCGCGGCGGCAAACCAATCCGGTCTACCAGTTGTTTTCCATCATTACCAAACCGGCGGTCAAGGCGGCGCGTTTCATTACGCCGAAGTTCATCCTCGACGCCCATGTGCCGGTCGTGGCCTTTTTTCTCCTGTTCTGGCTGCGTATCGCCCTCGCTTACGCCCGGCAGCAGACCTGCCTGGCACAGAATTTGGCCTGTTAGTTTTTAGCGCGAAATATCGAAATTTGACGCCGGGTCAGCTCTCTCGCGCAGCGAGCTAACCAATAGCCTCCCCCGCGAGGGGGAGGACGGGAGGGGGTGGACCTTTATGCCGCCTTTCGCGTGTTTCATCATCGGTGGGCGGCATTCCCGGACCATGAGCGTTTCGCCCGGCGTCCTGACCGGAAGCCGGCTGTAAGTTTGCTGACAGGAACCGGTAAGAGCCGTGTCAGTGTCCCCCCCTAAGATTGCCTCTGGGTCTCCTTGGGCAGCTCATGCTGACTTGGGACCGACCCCCAATTGGTTTCCGAGCCCCCCCGCCGGCCGCCATTCAAGAAAACCATTCCCAAGGGAGTGGACTGGGGGAGGAGACAGTCGTCAATCAACGGAGGAATTGGAGAGACATATGGCAGCAGACCTCTACGCAAAAATTCGGGCAAACCCGAAATACCAGGAGTTCGTGAGCATTCGCAACACGTACTCCTTCATCATGAGCATCCTGATGTTGGTGGCCTACTTTGGCTACATCCTTCTGATTGCTTTCAACAAGGAAATGCTGGGTCAGAAGTTGGGCGAAGGCATGGTCACATCCATTGGTATCCCCATGGGCGTCGGCGTTATTCTTTTCACCATCGTCCTTACCTGGATTTATGTTCGTCGCGCTAATAGCGACTTCGACGAGCGTACTGCTGACATCATCAAGGAGGCGAACAAGTAATGGCCAAAACCACTCATATTCTGGGCGGCCTGGCTGCCCTTCTGGCGGCGGGCGCTGCCCTGGCTGCCGGTGCTGACCTGGGCCAGGCCCAACAGCAGGCGACCAACTGGACCGCCATCGTCATGTTCGGCATCTTCGTCGGCGCCACCCTCTGGATCACCAAGTGGGCGGCCGCCAAGACCAAGTCGGCGGCTGACTTTTACACTGCTGGTGGCGGCATCACCGGCTTCCAGAACGGCCTCGCGATTGCCGGCGACTACATGTCCGCCGCGTCCTTCCTGGGTATTTCCGGCCTCGTGTTCGCCAACGGCTTCGATGGCCTGATCTTCTCCATCGGTTGGCTCGTCGGCTGGCCCGTCATCACCTTCCTGATGGCAGAGCGTCTGCGCAACCTCGGCAAGTTCACCTTCGCCGACGTGGCCTCCTACCGCTTCGCCCAGCTGCCCCTGCGTTCCTTCGCAGCCACGGGCTCCCTGGTGGTGGTGGCGTTCTACCTGATCGCCCAGATGGTCGGCGCCGGCCAGCTCATCAAGCTGCTGTTCGGTCTCGAATACATCTACGCGGTGGTCATCGTCGGCGTCATCATGATGATGTACGTGCTGTTCGGCGGCATGACCGCGACGACCTGGGTGCAGATCATCAAGGCCGTGATGCTCCTCGTTGGCGCCAGCTTCATGGCGGTCTACGTGCTGCTCCAGTTCGGCTTCAGCCCCGAGGCGCTGTTCACCAAGGCGGTCGAAGTGCACTCCAAGCACGATGCCATCATGGCTCCGGGCGGTCTCATCAAGGACCCCATCTCCGCCGTCTCGGTGGGTATGGCCCTGATGTTCGGTACCGCTGGCCTGCCCCACATCCTGATGCGCTTCTTCACCGTGCCGAATCAGAAGGAAGCCCGCAAGTCCGTGGCTTGGGCCACGACCTGGATCGGCTACTTCTACATCCTGACCTTCATCATCGGTTTCGGCGCCATCGTGTTCCTGGTGCAAGACCCGGCCAGCTACTACGTCGGCGGCGACATCGCCAAGGGCCTGAAGGGCGGCGGCAACATGGCTGCTGTGCATCTGTCCAAGGCTGTCGGTGGTGACCTGTTCATGGGCTTCATCTCCGCCGTGGCCTTTGCCACCATTCTGGCGGTGGTTGCCGGTCTGACGCTCTCCGGCGCCTCGGCCGTGTCCCACGACCTGTACGCCTCGGTGTTCAAGAAGGGCAACGCTTCCTCCGCTGACGAACTGCGCGTCTCCCGTATCACCACCTTCGTTCTGGGTGTGGTTGCGGTGCTGCTCGGTATCGCCTTCGAGAAGCAGAACGTCGCCTTCATGGTGATGCTGGCCTTCGCCATCGCCTGTTCCGCCAACTTCCCGGTTCTGTTCATGTCAGTGCTGTGGAAGAACTGCACCACCAAGGGTGCGGTTGCGGGCGGTATCGTCGGCCTGGTCTCCTCCGTGAGCCTGACCGTGATGTCCCCGGCGGTGTGGGAAGCGGTGATGGGCAACCCGAAGGGTAGCGCGCTGTTCCCCTACTCTTCCCCGGCAATCTTCTCCATGACCGGCGCCTTCTTCGTCATCTGGCTGGTGTCGATCCTCGACAACAGCGAGCAGGCCCAGAAGGAACGCGCTCTGTTCGCCGATCAGCAGACCCGCTCCGAAACCGGTGTCGGCGCCGCTGGCGCTTCTGGTCACTAAGTAATTCAGTGGTTCCCGAAAGCCCCGGAAAGAAATTTCCGGGGCTTTTTTTCTTGCGGTAAGCAGCAGTTTTTGGCTATAATTGCCGGCTTCGCGGCCAAGTAGCTCAGTTGGTAGAGCAGCGGATTGAAAATCCGCGTGTCGGTGGTTCGATTCCGCCCTTGGCCACCAAATTTATGTACTTCAAATAGCAGCAGATTTTGAAGTGCAGTGAAATTAGGGGCCCCTCACCGGGCCCCTTTTTTCATCCCGTTCTGACAAATTTCTGTCAATTTCAAACGGGAACGCCTGCGGCCAGGTGCGTTCGAGCGCGCTCGACATCGGTCTTCGGCGAAATAATTCCGGATCTTCTGTTTTTGTCGCTATACGCAACTCCACGTTCTTGGAGTTGCCGTAATGCTTCACCTGTATCCCCCCAACATTGACGCCATGGCGCCGGCCGACAGGGCCGTAGTATTGACCAAATTGGGATTGCCGAACTTGACGATGGTAACTACCAAATCCGACGAAGTCTTAATCCATAATCCGCGATCCCACGCTTGCCTCGTAGGGGCGCGGCGTGTGTTCCGTGGATAACGTCTAGCAGACGTGGCCCCTGTCTAGCTGAATGGCTTTTCCAGGGCGTCAAGGACCGGTTGGCAGACGTAGTACCGCCCCCACTGACGCCCCGTGATTTCGCGCAGAATCTTCTGTTCTTCCAGGACGGCAATCGCCGTCTTTGCGGTTGGGTGTGTCTTGCCCAGCACCTTGGATGCTCGCCCGATGGTCATGTAAGGGTTGGTGAAGAGGTCATCAATCAGGCCCAGGGCGTTGGGTTTGTCCCATAGCTTGGCCCGGTAGGTTTCTCTCAGGCGGTGCAGTTCCTTGGCCTGTTCGCCGGCCTCGGTGGCGATCTCTGTCACGCCCTGGAGGAAGAAGCGAATCCAGGGTATCCAGTCGCCGTGGGTCCTCACCCGTTGCAGGAGGTCGTAATAGTCGTTCTTGTGGGCGTCGATGAAGGCAGAGAGGTAAAGCAGCGGCGCGGATAGGCGCTTCCGTTCCAGCAGGAAGAAGGTAACCAGCAGCCGGCCGACACGCCCGTTACCATCCAGGAAGGGGTGGATGGTCTCGAACTGGACGTGCATCATTGCGCACTGGATCAGGTCTGGCATGACATCCCGGACGTGGAGGAACTTCTCCCACTCACCCAGGCTTTCGGTCATTTCATGGACCGGCGGCGGCACAAAGGCGGCAGTCATGGGGGTGCTGCCTGCTGGCCCGATCCAGTTTTGTGAGCGCCGGAACTCGCCTGGCGTGGCCTTGTCGCCGCGAACACCTGACATCAGCTTGGCGTGGATTTCCCGGATCAGCCGAAGCGATAGCGGGAGGCTGGAAAGCAGGGAAACGCCGTGTTCCAGGGCGTGGATATAGTTTCGGACTTCCTGAATGTCTTCGTTCTCCGGGCGCCGGGAGTTCCCATCTTCGATTTCGTCTATGAGCAGATCGGACAGGCTGGCCTTGGTGCCCTCGATCCGGGATGACAGCACGGCCTCGCGGCGGATGTACGGGGAAATGAGCAGGTGCGGGTTCGGCAGTTGCCCGCCCAGGCCGGATAGCTCGGAGAGGGCCGCGTCTGCCTTGGACAGGGCGAGCGCCAAACTCATGTCGAAGGAAATGGCCGGGGGCAGGGGGTTGGGTACGAATGCCAGGTAGTCCTGCGGGGTGCGGATCAGGCGACCGCTTGTGTCAGCAGAAAAATCGTTCTCTTTCATTTCGTTACGCCCCCTGACCCGAAGAAACTTTCAAAGAATTATAAGCTTTGAAAAAAAACGGTCAATAATTTTCAAACCATCGAATAGTTTGAAACCTTTTTGCTGTCTGGTCATTTTGGCCGGATATTGTGGAATCGCTAACAAAGGGCGAATGCTCAGGGGCTTTTCGTTCTACAATTCGCGCCCGCCCCCTGTGCCTGCTGGTCTGCCGGGGGTGTTGGAAATTGCAGTTGTAGAAAGTTTCTCAGGTAAGGTCTTGATTCGGTTCATTTCCGGCATTGCTTGAAAATCCGCGTGTCGGTGGTTCGATTCCGCCCTTGGCCACCAGATTTTCAGGCCCGCACGGTTTCCGTTGCGGGCCTTCTCGTTTCTGGCTATTTGTTTTTGTCGGTTTGTTCCATAATCGGGACTCCTCTCTTACCTCGACAGGTCTCGTAAGCGCGGATATCGGATGCAACTCTTCGCCCTTGGAATCAATCACCATACCGCTCCTCTCGCCGTGCGCGAGCAGGTGGCCTTTGATCCCCTGCGCCTGTCGCTGGCGTTGAACGAGTTGCTGCGCGCCAAGCCGGTGCGCGAGGCGGCGATTCTTTCCACCTGCAACCGTACCGAACTGTATTGCGCCGCCGAGAGTTCCGACGCGCCGGCGGAATGGCTGGCTGAATATCATTCCCTGCCCACGAGTCAGGTCAAGCCTTACCTCTACACTCACCCCCAGCGCGACGCCGTGCGTCACATGTTCCGTGTTGCCTCGGGTCTCGACTCCATGGTGCTGGGCGAACCGCAGATTCTCGGCCAGATGAAGCAGGCCTGCCGCGCCGCTGAAGAAGCCGGCACCATGGGCACTCTGCTCGGCAAGCTGTTTCAACGTACCTTCGCGGTGGCGAAAGAGGTGCGCTCCACTACCGCCATCGGCGCCAATATCGTTTCCATGGCCGCTGCTGCCGTGCATCTGTCGGAGCGCATCTTCGAGCGGGTATCCGAGCAGAAGGTGTTGTTCATCGGCGCCGGCGAGATGATCGAACTTTGCGCCGCCCACTTCGCCGGTGCCAAGCCGGCCAGGCTGACAGTGGCGAACCGCACCCCGGAGCGGGCGGCCATTCTCGCCGAGCGTTTCGGTGGCGACACCCTGCGTCTCGACGAGGTGGCGGATCGCCTCGCCGAGTACGACATCGTCGTTTCCTGCACCGCCAGCCCCCTGCCCATCGTCGGTCTCGGCATGGTGGAGCGGGCCTTGAAGGTGCGCCGCCATCGCCCCATGGTGATGGTGGACCTGGCGCTGCCGCGCGATATCGAAGAAGAGGTCGGCAAGCTTGACGACATCTTTCTCTACACCCTCGACGATCTCGGCGAGATCATCGAAAGTGGTCTTGAATCCCGTCAGGCTGCCGTGGTGGAGGCCGAAGCCATCATCGACAACCGGGTTGCAAATTTCCTGCAGTGGATGGATGCCCGCGAGGCGGTGCCAACCATCCGTGCCCTGCGCGATTCCGCCGAGCGCATGCGCCGCCACGAGTTGGAGCATGCCCTCAAACGCCTGGCCTCCGGTGAGGATGCGGGAGCGATTCTCGATGCCCTCTCGCACCGCCTCACCAACAAGCTGCTGCACGGGCCGACCCAGGCCCTCAACCAGACCGAAGGCGAAGAGCGCGCCGAGCTGCAACATCTGGTTTCCCGTCTCTACCATCTGCATCGCGACAATTAGGGCCTCACGCCTGCTTCGCGCGACGGCTTGCCGCTGCGCGTTGTCGCCCCTATTTCAGCTCCCGCCATGAAACCCAGCATACGACTCAAACTCGAACAGCTTTCCAACCGCCTGGTGGAGGTGGATCGCCTGCTTTCGTCCGAAGAGGCGGCCCGCGATATGGATCAGTTCCGCCGCCTGTCGCGGGAACGTTCCGACCTGGAGCCGGTGGTAGCGCTGTTCGCCAGCTTTACTCAGGCCGAAGCCGATCTCGCCGACGCCGAGGCGATGCTCTCCGACCCGGACATGAAGGCCCTGGCCCAGGAGGAGATCGCCGCCGCCAAGGAGCGCCTGCCGGCCCTGGAACTGGATCTGCAAAAGCAACTGTTGCCGAAAGATCCCAACGACGAGCGCAACATCTTCCTCGAAATCCGCGCCGGCACCGGCGGCGATGAGTCGGCCCTGTTTGCCGGCGATCTGTTCCGCATGTATTCCCGCTACGCCGAGCGTCAGCGCTGGAAGGTGGAAGTGGTGTCGGCCAGCGAGTCCGACCTGGGCGGCTTCCGCGAAGTCATTTGTCGCGTTGACGGTCAGGGCGCTTATTCCAAGCTCAAGTTCGAGTCCGGCGGCCACCGGGTGCAGCGGGTGCCCGCCACCGAGACCCAGGGCCGCATCCACACCTCCGCCTGTACCGTGGCCGTGATGCCCGAAGCCGACGAAGTGGGCGACGTGGAACTCAACCCCGCTGACCTGCGCATCGACACCTACCGCGCCTCCGGCGCCGGCGGCCAGCACATCAACAAGACCGACTCGGCGGTGCGCGTCACCCACCTGCCCACCGGCATCGTCGCCGAATGCCAGGACGGCCGCTCCCAGCATGCCAACAAGGCCTCGGCCCTGAAGGTGCTGGCGGCTCGCATCAAGGACATCCAGGTGCGCGAGCAGCAGGCCAAGGAAGCCGCTACGCGCAAGAGCCTGGTGGGCAGCGGCGACCGCTCCGAACGCATCCGCACCTACAACTTCCCCCAGGGGCGCATCACCGACCACCGCATCAACCTGACCCTCTACAAGATCGACGCCATCATGGACGGCGACCTGGACGAACTGGTGGCCGCCCTCACCAACGAGCACCAGGCCGAACTCCTGGCCGCGTTGGGCGAATAAGCCTTCCGTGAATTCCATCGCCGCTGCCCTCGCTGCCGCGCGGCAACGTATCCCCGCCGCCGAGGCGCGGCTGCTGCTTTGTCACCTGCTGGGGCGCAACACCGCCTGGCTCGAAGCCCATCGCGACGAGGCTCTGGAAGAACCCGTCGCGTCGCGCTTCAGCGCCTGGGTGCAGCGGCGTCAGGAGGGCGAGCCGGTGGCCTATCTGCTCGGCCTGCGCGAGTTCTATGGGCGCGATTTCGCGGTGTCTCCTGCCGTGCTGATACCTCGCCCGGAGACCGAACTGCTGGTGGAACTGGCGCTGCAAAAAGTGGCGAATCTGCCCCAGCCGCGCATCCTCGATCTCGGCACCGGCAGCGGTTGCCTCGCCATCACCCTGGCCCTCGAATGTCCGACGGCCCAGGTCACGGCGGTGGATACCTCCTCTGCTGCCCTCGCCGTTGCCACGGAAAACGCCCGCCGTCTCGGCGCGGACGCGCGCTTCGTGGAGAGCGACTGGTTCGCCGCCCTGGCTGGCGAAAGCTTCGATCTCATCGTCGCCAACCCACCCTACATCGCCCCCGGCGACCTGCACCTGAGCCAGGGCGACCTGCGCTTCGAGCCCGCCAGCGCCCTGGCCGCGTCGGACAACGGCCTCGCCGATCTGCGCCGCATCGCTGGCGATGCCACGCACCATCTGGCCCCCGGCGCCTGGCTGCTGTGCGAACACGGCTACGACCAGGCCGAGGCGATGGTGCAAATCCTTCATGACGCCGGCTTCGGTACGGTCGAGCAACACCGCGACCTGGCCGGCATCATCCGCGTCTCCGGCGGCGCTTGATGGCCGGGGTTTGCCATCGGCATGGGTAGAATCGCTGGCAGTCTTGTTCAGGACGATTTCCCATGAGCTACGCTGTTCACTTCTGGTCCCAGCCGATACCCAAGACCCTCGATCAGGCCACCGAGATATTCGACAGCCTGCAGAGCGCCCCCAAGCGGCAGAATCCGCTGTTCCAACTGCTGGCCAAGCGTCTCACCGCCCGCTTTCCCTGCATCACCGAAATAGATGAGGATGATCCCAACCTGGCGTGGAGCGACGGTCCGCTGGACGGCATCACGCAGGATGCGACTTATGGCATTGGCATCCTGAGCCAGCGGGTGGACGAGGTGCAGCCCTTCGTGGTCGAGACCGCTACGTCCCTCGGGCTGGTGGTGATGGACGACCAGCAGGGCGAGGTCTATCTGCCCGGCGGCACGGTGCTCAATCGCGATGGGGCAGCGCCCGGACGGCATCTCGGCATGGAGCTTGGCGGAAACCTGAGCGCGGCCCTGGTGGAGCGAACCCTGGCGGATGCGATGTATCCCCTACTAGTGGCGGCGGGCTTCGAGGAGATCAAGGCCCTCGGCGGCTGGTGGCGCACTGTCGAACGGGGCGCCCAGTCGCTGCGGTATATCGCCATGGAAAGCTCGCCGGAGATGGTCGCCTTCGATATCGAAGTCACCGTCACCAACAAGCACATCACGCCGGTCATCGACGCCATGTTGAAGGCGGCCGGGCAGAGCGCGGAAAAGCACGTCGCCACGGCCATCAGTTCCCTGGCCCTGTTCAGCCGCTTCTTCCACATGCCCTCGGGCCTGGCGAAGGTGCGTCATCCGCTGCGCTTCGAGATCAAGTCGGTGGAGGAGTTGCGCATCCTGGCCATCGAACTGCGGCGCATGGTCGTCGATTACGTGCTGCCGATTCTCGACGCCTGCTGTGACGTGAGGAGGCTGGCGACTTTTATCAATTCCCAGGATACGCAGTACAACCGGATCATCGGCTCCCTGGTTCAGACCAAGGATGGCTTCATTTCCTCGCACCTGCTCGCGCGAAACCTGTTTGGCACCGAGCGCTGCGGCGGCCCTTTAACGGCGGTGATTCTGGCCGCCCTGACCGAGGATCCAGAACTTCAGGATGTCATCGACCGCGCGTATCTGCTGGCCGGTGTTCTGCCGGAGTCGAGGTCTGCGGCGGAAAAGGCCAAGCTCGACTTCTGCATGAAGTCCCTGCGCGACCAGAACATGATCTCTTGAGCGGCGGGTCTTGCATCTAGGCGGGGTCTGGCCCTTGACCATTTAGCGCACTCTCCTTAAAATTGTCGAGTGATTTACTCAACAACTAAGGATTGCCCCATGGAAGAGCTCAAGCAGGAAATTCATCGCCTCGTTACCGAAAATCCGGTGGTGCTGTTCATCAAGGGCACCCCCCAGTTCCCCATGTGCGGTTTCTCCGGCCGTGCCGTGCAGGTTCTCAAGGCCAGCGGGGTGAAGAATTTTCTCTACGTCAATGTTCTGGAGCAGACCCCGGAGTTCCAGGCCGCCGTGTGCGACTACGCCAGTTGGCCCACCTGGCCCCAGCTCTACATCCGTGGTGAATTCATCGGCGGCTGCGACATCATGACCGAGATGGCCCAGGCTGGCGAACTCCAGCAGGTCCTCGGCGACCTGGCTGTGCCCGTCTGAGATATGTAGCAAGCAACCCGTCTGCAAGCCGCGTCGAAAGGCGATCCCAGGCAGGCATTGCCTGGGAAGGCCGAAGGACGGGGGCTACGGGAATGGCGTGGCTGAAACGCCGATTTGGCGCGGCTGCCAGAGGCGATGGTTACGGCCCTTCTGGCGAGTGGCTAGCGTCGCCGATTTCTAAGCTTATCCCCGCAGCTCCCCAAGCAGCTTCTCGATCATCCGCTTCGTCTGGCCAAGATAGCTGGGGCCGAAGAGGTTGAAGTGGTTGAGGATGTGGTACAGGTTGTAGAGGGGTTTGCGGGTTTCAAAGCCGGCATCGAGGGGCCAGGCTTCACGGTAGGCGGCAAAAAAGCTCTCGGGAAAGCCGCCGAAAAGTTCGGCCATGGCGAGGTCGGTTTCCCGGTCACCGTAATACACGGCGGGATCGAAAATCACCGGGGTGCCGTCGGCCAGGGCATCGGCGTTGCCGGACCAGAGATCGCCGTGGAGCAGGCTTGGGGCGGGCGTGTAGTCGACGAAGAAGGCACTGAGCCTCTCGGCAAGATCGCGGCCCCTGTCTACCAGCGCACGTTCCATGCTGTTCTCCAGCGCCCAGTCCAGTTGCGGCATCAGGCGGCAGTCGGCGAAGAAGCGCGCCCAGTTGCGGTGGGGCGTGTTGATCTGGGGCGTGGCACCGATGAAGTTATCCCCTGCCGCGCCAAACTCATTGCCCAGGGTTCGATGTAGCGCGGCCAGGGCGCGCCCGAGGGCGGCGCCGCTGCTGCGGTTGAGACCGCAGAGGTCGAAATACTCCAGAATCAGCCGCGCTTGGCCGCCTTCCAGGCCGCAGGCCAACACCTCCGGCACCCGCACCGCGCCGCTGGCGCGCAGAGTAGCGAGGCCGGCGACTTCGGCTTCGAAGCGGGGCAGGGCGGTGGCTTCGGCGGTCTTGATGAACTGCCGGGGGGCGTCGCTCATGTCGAGGCGAGGCGGGTGTTGGCTTGGGCCAGGCGGCTGGAGAGCACTTCGAGGAAGGACTGATAGAAGTGCATGCGGCAGACTTCCGAGGCGTGGCGCAATGCCTGGCCGGAAATGCTGACCACCTTGGCGCCGGTCTGGGCGATAACGTCGGCGCCGCGCGTGTGGTGGGTGCGGCCGATCACTGCCATTTCGCCGAACACTTCGCCGGCATTGAGCAGGCTGAGAATGCGCCCACGCTTGGAAACCTTGAGTTCGCCCTCGATCAGGAAGCAGAAGAAGTCGCCGGCTTCGCCGTCCTTCATCACCACGGTTTCGGGGGTGACCTCCTCCCACTTGGAGAAGCGCACCACTTCCCAGATTTCCACGTCGGAAAAGTCGGCGAAGAAGGCGAGGGTGCGCAGAGTCTCGAACTTCTCGCTATCCGGGAAGTCCTGGCGCCGCGCCGAAAGCTGCTTGTTGCGGAAGGATTGCGCCAGGTCGTGGGAGAACTCCTCCCAGGTGGCGTAGCGCAGGTGCACCTCCTTGTGCATCGCCCGCGCCACCACGGCGTCCATGCTGGGCGGAATCTCGGTGCGGAAGGTGGAGGGCGGCGGCGGCTCGGTGTTGGTGATCTGGTACACCATGCCGTAGTTGTTGGCGGCCTGGAAGGGCAGGCGGCCGGTGAGCAACTGATACATCACCACGCCGAGAGAATAGATGTCGGTCTGGTGGTTCAGCGGCATCTCGCGCACTTGCTGCGGCGACATGTAGGCCGGCGAGCCGACGCCGGAAACCTGGGTGCGGGTCTGGTCGCCGCCGGTCAGCAGGGCGGCGCCGAAGTCGGAAATCTTGATGTCGCCGCCGACGCTGCCGGCCTTGGCGAGCAGGATGTTGGCAGGCTTGATGTCGCGGTGGGTGATGCCGATGCGAAAGGCGTAGTCGAGGGCGCGGGTGCACTTGAAGATGATTTCCACCAGCCGGTCCAGAGGTAGCAAATGCTCGCTGTCGCAGAACTGCTCCAGGGTACCGCCGGGCACATACTCCATGACGATATAGGATAAGTCGTTGTCGTCCATCACCGCGTCGAAGATCTGCACAATGTGCGGGTGCATCAGCTTGCCGGCGAGGGAGGCTTCATTCACCAGCAGGTGGCGGTAGAGCTTGCCCTTTTCACGGTCCTTGAGTATCTCGGGGAAGATCGCCTTCACCGCCACCTCGCGGTTGGCGAACGGATCGAAAGCCAGATAGACGGTGGAGGTGGCACCCTCGCCGAGCTTCTTGCGGATCTCGTATTTGCCGATCTTTTCGATGCTCATGGTGGTGGCAATCTCAGAGCGCGGCCGAGGTCAGGCGCGTATTGGCGAGATTCAGGCGCTCCACCAGAATGCGCAGGAAGGCGCGGTCAAAGCCGCCCCGGGTGGCCTGGGAGGCGTGGGTGATGGTTTCGGTATTGACGGTAATCAGGGTGCCGTCACCCAGCGAGGTGACGTCGGCACCGCGAGTGCCGTTCTGGGGCGTCAGGTAGGCCATTTCGCCGATGCACTCGCCGGCGGAAAGAATGTTGAGCAGCTTGCCCTGCTTGGTGATTTTGACGTCGCCCTTGGCTAGTACCGAGAAGCTGTCGCCAGGGTCGCCCTCCTTCATCAGAAGGTCGCCCTGGTGCACCCGGCGCCATTCGGAGAGATGCAGTACCTCCCACAGTTCCACATCGGAAAAGTCGCGGAAGAAGGAAAGCCCGCGCAGCAGATTGAACTTCTCGCTGTCGCTGATGCGGTTCTCGCGTATCTGCGCCAGATGTTCGTTACGGAACACTTCGGCAAGATCGAAGGAGAAGGCGTCCCAGGTCGGGTAGCGCTTGTCCAGGTCCTTGTGCATGGCGCGGGCGACGATGGCGTCGATGCTGGCGGGTATGTCCTTGCGCAGGGAGGAGGGCGGCGACGGCTCCGTGTTACAGATCTGGTAGATGATGCTGTAATTGTTGCTGCCCTGGAACGGCAGGGTGCCGGTGAGCAACTGGTAGAGCACCACGCCGAGGGAGAAGATGTCGCTCTGGTGGTTGAGGGGATGCTCGCGTACCTGCTGCGGCGACATGTAGGCCGGCGACCCGATGCCAGCCACCTGGGTCTGGTCCGAGGACACCGTGAGGGCGGCGCCGAAGTCGGAAATCTTGACGTCGGTCTCGCCCTGGTTGCCGCGCAGGATGTTGGCCGGCTTCAGGTCACGGTGAATGACGCCGAGGCGCTGAGCGAAATCCAGGGCGCGGGTGCACTTGAATATCATCTCCACCACATCCACCAGAGGCAGCAGGCTGTCCGGCGTGGTGTAAGGCTCCAGGGTGCCGCCCGGCACGTACTCCATGACGATGTAGCTGGGATCGGCATCGGCCACCGCGTCAAAAATCTGCACGATGTGGGGATGGGTCAGCTTGCCGGCCAGGGAGGCTTCGGTGATGAATAGTTTCTTCGCCACCTTGGAGCCTTCGCCGCTGGAGAAGGCGCTGGCCGAGACCGCCTTGATCGCCACGTCGCGATCGGAGAACGGGTCATGAGCCAGATACACCGTGGCGGTGGCGCCCTTGCCGAGTTCCTTGACGACCTGATACTTGCCGATGTTTTGCATGGATTAGGCGATACGGCTCCGGGCGCGGGCGATGGCGGCCTTGACCTGGGCCGGTGCAGTGCCGCCGATGTGATTGCGAGCGGCCAGCGACCCGGCCACTGTCAACACCCCAAACACGTCATCGGCGATCAGGGGTGAGAAGGCCTGCAACTCGGCCAGACTCAGATCCGGCAGGTCGCAGCCCTTGGTCTCGGCGGCGCGGACGGCGCGGGCCACGGCCTCGTGGGCGTCGCGGAAGGGCAGGCCCTTCTTCACCAGATAGTCGGCCAGGTCGGTGGCGGTGGCGAAGCCCTGCTTGAGGGCGGCGGCCATGGCCTCGGGGCGTACGCGAATATTGGGCACCGTCTCGCCGGCGGCATTCACGCTCTCGCCCATCATGTCGGCGAAGATGCGCAGGGTGTCGATCACCGTGTCCGCCGTGTCGAAGATCGGTTCCTTGTCTTCCTGATTGTCCTTGTTGTAGGCCAGAGGCTGGCCCTTCATCAGGGTCAGCAGGCCCATCAGGTGGCCGAACACGCGGCCGCTCTTGCCGCGAGCCAGTTCCGGCACGTCCGGATTCTTCTTCTGCGGCATGATCGACGAGCCGGTGCAGAAGCGATCAGCGATGTCGATGAAGCCGACGCGGGGGCTCATCCACAGAATCAGCTCTTCTGAGAGGCGCGACACATGCACCATGATGATGGAGGCCACGGAGGTGAACTCGATGGCGAAGTCCCGATCCGACACCGCATCCAGGGAGTTTTCGCAAACGCCGTCGAAGCCCAGTTCCTTGGCGACGAATTCCCGGTCGATGGGGTAGGTGGTGCCGGCCAGGGCCGCCGCGCCCAGGGGCAGGCGGTTCATGCGGCGGCGGCAATCTTGCACTCGGCTGCGGTCGCGCTGGGCCATTTCCACATAGGCCAGCAGATGGTGGCCGAAAGTCACCGGCTGCGCCACCTGCAAATGGGTGAAGCCGGGCAGGGGGGTCTCGGCGTGGCGTTCGGCCAGCTTGAGCAGGGAGCCGATGTAAGCCGCCAGCAGACCGTCAATGGTGTCGAGGGTGTCGCGCAGCCAGAGGCGGATGTCGGTCGCCACCTGGTCGTTGCGCGAGCGGCCCGTGTGCAGACGCTTCCCCGCGTCGCCGACGAGGGCGGTGAGGCGCTTCTCGATGTTGAGATGCACGTCCTCGTCGTCCAGGTTCCAGTTGAACTCGCCGCGCTCGATCTCGCCTCGAATTTGCTCCATGCCGTTTTCGATCGCCGCCAGATCGGCATCGGCGATGATCTTTTGCCGCGCCAGCATCTTGGCGTGGGCGAGGGAACCGCGAATATCCTGCATCGCCATGCGTTGGTCAAAAAACACCGATGCGGTGTAACGCTTCACCAGATCGGAAACGGGTTCGGAAAAACGGCCCGACCAGACTTTCTCCTGGGGGTTTTCTCCAGCCGGGGCTTGCTGTTCTGTCATAATGAAATCGCTATCCTCATCGAATTTCCGGGCCGCCATGGCCGAAACGAAAAGTATACGGGAAAACACCCTGCCCTCGCGTTTGCCTGACTTTCGCAACATCGGCGTGATGTTGCGGATTTTGCTCGGGGTTAACGCCCTGATGGCCCTTGCCGCCCTGCTGCGCAACCGCGAGTTCTCGCGTCTGGTGTGGGAAGTGGCCGAAATGGCCGCCTACGTTGAACCCGTTGTTTTGGGCAGTCTGGTCGCCCTGGGTGCCCTGGCGCAGCCTCTGGCGCGTCTGCCCTACCGGGTTGGGGCGGGGCTGGTGCTGGCGATAGTCATGATGCTTGCCGGCCTGGTGTTCCAGGTCTTCGATGTGGTTCTCAATCCCTGGCGCGACGATGGTGGCATCTGGCGCTCTCTGCTCTGGGCCGCGCTGACCACCCTGCTGCTGCTCGGTTACTTCGCCGCCCGTGATCGCCTGCATGCTCCCTCTCTGGTGGAGGCGCGCCTGATGGCCCTGACGGCGCGGATTCGCCCCCACTTCCTGTTCAACAGCCTGAATGCGGTGCTGGGAGTGATCCGCTCCGACCCGCGCCGGGCCGAAACCGCCCTCGAAGAACTGGCCGACCTGTTCCGCGCCCTGATGCGCGACAACCGCACCCTGGTGCCGCTTTCCGAGGAGATTGCCCTGGCGCGCCAGTATCTGGGCCTGGAACGCCTGCGCCTGGGCGAGCGTCTGCTGGTGAAGTGGGATATGGAAGCCTGTCCGCCGGAAGCCCGGGTGCCGCCCCTGCTGCTCCAGCCCCTGCTGGAGAACGCTGTCTATCACGGCATTGAAACCTCCCAGGCGCCGGGCGAGATCGAGATTCGCTTCACCCGCGAGGGCGACCGCATTCTCATCGCCCTGCTCAATCCCGTGGCGCCCGGATCGGAGCATGTTCACGGCAACCAGATGGCCCTGGCAAACATCCGCGAACGCCTGATGCTGTTTTACGATCTGGAAGCGCGGCTGGAAACGCGCCAGCAGGATGGCCGTTTCCAGGTCCTGATCGAACTGCCTTACCGCAAAGACGGCCTGTAAGCGACACCAAGAAGACATGAGGGGAAACATGGGCGAGCCAATACGAATTCTGCTGGTGGATGACGAGGCCCCGGCGCGGGCGCGCTTGCGCGACCTGCTTGCCGACCTGGCGGAGGAAATTCCCACCCGCGTCGTCGCCGAGGCGGCCGACGGCATCGCCGCCCTGCGCGCCCTGGAGGCCCCGGCGACGGGCGCCGTTGATCTGGCCCTGGTCGATATCCGCATGCCACGCATGGACGGCATCGAGTTCGCCCGTCACCTGCAAGGCCTGGCCGCTACCGGCGTGGCGACGCCGGCGGTGGTGTTCGTCACCGCCTTCGACCAATACGCCGTCAAGGCATTTGAACTCGCCGCTGTGGATTACCTGCTGAAGCCGGTGCGCGCCGCGCGTCTCGCCGAGGCGCTGAAAAAGGTGCAGCCAAAGATTCTTCCCGCCGACATGCTGCGGGAACTCACGCCCGGCGGTCGCCACCATTTGTCCTGCACCGAGCGCGGCAAGATTCTCCTGGTGCCGGTGGACGACATCCTGTTCCTCAAGGCCGAATTGAAATACGTCACCGCCCGTACCCGCGAACGGGAATACCTGCTCGAAGAATCTCTCAATCATCTCGAAGAGGAATTCGGCGAGCGTTTCCTGCGTGTCCATCGCAACTGCCTGGTGGCGCGTCGCGCCATTGCCGGCTGCGAAAAGAAGTCCGCCGATGACGGCGAGTCGCACTGGAATGTGCTGCTGCATGGCGTCGCCGAGTCCCTGCCAGTGAGCCGCCGCCAGTGGCCGCAGATAAAGAGCCTCTTGAAGGAATGAGCATGGATTTTGTTGCCAGCATCATCAGCAACGCCGCCGATTACTTCTGGCGTCCCGAGCAGGGCTGGGTGCTGGTCGCCGCGCTGGTGCTGTGGGGCCTGCTCAAACGTACCCTGCCCGAGGGCAGTCAATATGTGCTGAAGCAGACCTTTGTTTTCTTCACTCTCTGTCTGCTCGGCGAGATCGGCGCCTCGCTGATGCGCGCCATCGGCTGGACCCACGTCGCCAATGGCCTGTTTGAAGTGGCGCAAATCGGCGTCGGCATCGCCCTGATTCGTTCCGCCGGCATGCTGCTGTTCCGTGTCCTCATGCCCGCCGTCGGCATGGAAACCCCGCGCATCCTCGAAGACATCGCCGTCATCATCGGCTACTGCGTCTGGGGCATGATCCGCCTGCGCTACGCCGGCCTTGAACTCGGTCATCTGGTCGCCACCTCGGCGGTGATTACCGCCGTGGTCGCCTTCGCCATGCAGGATACCCTCGGCAACATCCTCGGCGGCCTTGCCATCCACCTCGATCACTCGGTGGAAATCGGCGACTGGGTGATCGTCGATAACGTCTCCGGCCGCGTCATCGACATCCGCTGGCGCTACACCAAGATCGCCACCCGCAACGGCGAAAAGGTGGTGATACCCAACAGTGTGCTGATGAAGAACAAGTTCTCCGTGGTCGGCATCTACGGCAGCAAGACCAACGCCTGGCGGCGCTGGGTCTGGTTCAACGTGCCCCTGGAGTACCCGCCGGCCAAAGTGGTCGAAGCCGTCGAGCGCATGTTCGCCGAGGCCGACATCCCCAACGTCGCCCGCGACCCCAGGCCCAACGGCGTCCTCATGGAATTCGGCCCCGGCTACGGCCGCTACGCCCTGCGCTACTGGCTCACCGACCCGCAGGTGGACGACCCCACCGACTCCGCCGTGCGCATGCACGTCTTTGCCGCCCTCGAACGGGCCGGCCTGAAGCTCGCCATTCCCGAAGAAGCGCGCCACATCATCAAAGAAAACGAAGCCCACCAGCAGGCCCTCGCCGCCCGCGAAATGCGCCGCCGCCTCGACGCCCTGGTTCAGGTCGAACTTTTCCGTGGTCTCTCGCCCGAAGAACTCTCGACCCTCGCCGGCCATCTTGCCCATTCCCCCTTCGCCCGTGGCGACACCATCACCCGCCAGGGCGCCACCGCCCATTGGCTCTACGTGCTGGTCTCCGGCGAGGCCGAGGTCTGGCTCGAAACCCCCGGCAGCGAACGACGCCTGATGACCACCCTCCAGCCCGGCAGCGTCTTTGGCGAAATGGGCATGATGACCGGCGAACCGCGCCGCGCCACGGTGATCGCCAAGACCGACGTCGAGTGCTACCGCCTCGACAAGGAAGGCTTTGAGGCCACCCTGCAAGGCCGCCCCGCCATCGCCGAAGGCATCTCCCGCGTCCTCGCCGCCCGCGACGCCGAACTCGACAAGGCGCGCCAGGACATGAACGACGTCGCCGACGCCAGCCGTCGTTCCAGCCGCGACGAAAATATTCTGGGGCGGATACGGGAGTTCTTTCGGTTGCCGGGGTAGGTGGAAGGAGTATGTCTTCCTTTATCCGTTGCTCCAGCAACATATGGAGTCGGGCGCAGTTTTTGAGCCCGGAGACGTCTATTCTGGCGTCCAAGGACAAATCAGATGACTCAAGCCCAGGAACATATTGAACCGTTTGTAGCTCACTACCGAAAGAGTGGTGGTGATCCGCAATCCCTCGCAAGTCACCTTATTGGCGTTGCGAAAGTGGCTGCCGAGAACGTAGGGAAACTACGTGCCTCCTTTATGCCTGGCGATGAACGGGAAGCTGGCCTTTCTCTCGTGGGCGAATTGTTGGGCCTGCTGCATGATCTCGGCAAGTACAGTGAACAGTTTCAACGCTACCTGAGTTCAGCAACTGGAAGAACTGACCAGGATGCGGATGATTATGTTGATGCTGCAAAGCTTCGGGGTCGTGTTGATCACTCAACGGCCGGAGCGCAAGTCATCTGGCAGAATCTATCGCGCCAGAATCCGGTTGGCGAAATTGTCGGGCAGATGTTGGCATTGTGCATAGCATCCCACCACTCTGGTCTGATTGATTGCCTTGCACCAGATGGTCAGAATAACTTCTCGCGCCGCATAACGAAGCCCGAAGAAATGACGCATCGCGAAGAAGCTAGGACTTCTGCCGATGATGAGATATTGCTTCGCGCAGGGCAACTGTTGAGCGATAAGTTGCTTGTCTCTGCAATTCATGCATGCCTTGCAAATATTGCGTTATCTCCGTCGGCGCGAGATAAGGACATTGTTATTCAGAATCAAATGGGACTGCTTGTCCGCTACTTGTTTAGCTGCCTTATCGACGCAGACAGAGTGGATACCGCTGATTTTGAGAAGCCTAGAGCGGCACAGAAGCGGATGCGTGGCCGTTATGAAGAGTGGAATGTACTTACGGCCCGACTAGAGACTTACTTAACAACTCTTATGTGTCGTCAGCCTGTTGATGGGTTGCGTAAGGACATCTCGCAACACTGCCTGGATGCTGAAGGGAGACCGAAAGGACTTTATACCCTGACGGTTCCCACGGGTGGCGGCAAGACATTGGCCAGCTTGCGCTTCGCCTTGCATCATGCTTCCCGGTATGGCATGGATCGCGTGATCTACGCCATACCCTTCACGTCGATTATTGACCAGAACGCCGATGTGGTGCGTAAGGTACTCGAACCTGTTGATTTGCCCTCCAGCCATGGTCGGATCGTCCTGGAACACCACGGAAACCTAACCCCCGAACACCAAGGATGGCGAGAAAAGATGCTGTCCGAGAATTGGGATGCGCCCGTGGTCTATACGACCAACGTTCAGGTACTCGAAGCGCTATTTGGCGCCGGAACGCGAGGGGCTCGGCGCATGCATCAGTTGGCTAACGCGGTAATCGTTTTCGACGAAGTACAGACCCTGCCAGTAAGTTGCGTTCACATTTTTAACAACGCCATAAATTTTCTCGTCGAGCAATGTGGAAGTACCGTGGTGTTGTGCACTGCCACCCAACCCCTTCTGGATAGAGTTGATCCCCGCTATGGATCACTGAGGACTTCCGCCGATCAAGATCTGATGCCGGACGTGAAAGACTTGTTTGCCAAACTAAAACGAGTGAATGTCATCAATAACCAGAGACCCGGGGGTTGGGGGAACGAAGAAATTGCCGATCTGGCGATGAAGGAATGTCTCAATGCCAGAAGCTGTCTAGTGATTGCCAATACCAAGAAATCGGCATTAGCTATCTTTACGCTCTGCAAGTCACGTCAAACAGTACCCACCGTACATCTGAGCACCAGTTTGTGCCCTGCGCACCGTAAGCGTGTTCTCCGCTTCGTTCGCCGGTGCCTACGTTGGAATGTTCCGATTCTTTGCGTTAGTACCCAACTAATCGAGGCTGGCGTTGATGTCGATTTTGGCTCTGTCATTCGCTTTACTGCCGGACTTGACTCCATTGCCCAAGCGGCGGGACGGTGTAACCGGCATGGCAAACGTCCGACAGGAACTGTACATGTGGTCAAGGCCAGAGATGAGAATCTGGATTGCCTTCCCGACATACGAATAGGTCAGGAAAAGGCTGAGCGGGTTCTTGCGGATTACGATGCTGAGCCGACAAAATACGGCGAGAACCGTATAGGTCCAGAGTTGCTCGCTTGGTATTACGAAAATTACTTCTTCGCTCGCGCAGATGAAATGACTTACCCACTACCTTCAAGTGAAACGGGTCGTGACGACACGTTGCTCAATCTGCTCTCGGGTAATACGCAAGCTACGCTGGAATATTGCAGTCGGCATCTTGATGAACCGGTGCCTCATCTGCGCCAGTCATTCATGACGGCAGCCAAGGCATTCAAGGCAATTGATGCGCCGACTCGCGGAGTGATTGTGCCCTATGGCAGAGCGGGTAAAGAGCTAGTGGCCGACTTATGCGCTGCTTTCGAGATAGAGAAGCAGGTCACGCTTCTTAAGCGGGCGCAGCAATATACGGTTAATGTTTTTCCTAACGTGCTGTCTGCCCTTGTGGATGCGAAAGCCGTTCATCCTGTGCAAGAGGGCACTGACATTTTGCATCTCGATCCACGCTACTACAGCCTAGAAATCGGGCTTGCAACAACACCTGTTCAACTGATGGAGGCAATCGTATCGTGACAAGACCTAGCCGTAACGGTATTGAATTTAAGGTATACGGACGCCATGCGCTATTCACCGATCCGCTGACCCGAGTTGGTGGCGAAAAGTGCTCCTACCACGTCCCCACTTACGAGGCGCTGAAGGGTGTCGCCAAGTCGATTTACTGGAAGCCGACCTTCGTCTGGGTTATCGATGCTGTTCGGGTTATCAAGCCGATCCGTACCCAGACGAAGGGCACCAAGCCGTTAAATTTCAACGGAGGGAAGAGTACCCACGATTTGGCGATCTACACGTTTCTCGCTGACGTCGAATATCAGGTGCAAGCGCATTTTGTTTGGAACGAGCACCGACCAGAATTGGCCGATGACCGCAACCCTGCCAAGCACAACGATATTGCCCAGAGAATGTTGGAGCGCGGTGGGCGGCAGGACATATTTCTTGGCACCAGGGACTGTCAGGGTTATGTCGAGCCCTGTGCCTTCGGCTCCGGCGGTGGTCATTACGATGATGCTGGAGAACTCGCCTTTGGGCTGATGTTCCATGGCTTCGACTATCCCGACGAGACTGGCGACAACAAACTCCATGCGCGCTTCTGGAAGCCCACCATGAGGAATGGCGTTATTTGCTTTGACCGTCCCGAAGCCTGTACTGCTCGGAAATTCGTGCGTGAGATGACGAAGAAAAGCTTCTCCAGAAATGAAAGTCTGAAGGCGGTGGAAGACGAGGCTGCGGAACTGGAGGTGGGCGATGGCTTGGATTGAAAAACTGTACGCGACCTACGAGGCATGCAAAGGGCGCGAGCCGCCCGGTGCCGCGCCCTTGATGCCAATCAGTCATACCACTCAGCAGGCCCAGATCGAGATCGTGATTAACGAAGCGGGTAAGTTCAAGCGTGCCGCTGTAGTGGCTAAGGAAGACAACACCACGCTGATTCCCTGCACCGAGAAATCCGGTGGTAAGTCAGGGAAAAAGCCGGTTAGTCATCCTCTTTGCGACAAACTGCAATATGTGGCAGGTGATTTCGTCCGCTACGGAGGCGAGGTGACATCGGGCTTCGCTGCTGATCCGGGCGAGCCCCACCGGCTCTATATGGCAATTCTGAGTGCATGGGCGGGTTCTTCCTTCACTCACCCAAAGTTGTCGGCCGTGCTTGCATACGTAAGCCAGGGGCGAGTGATCTCCGATCTAGAAGCCAACGGAATTCTGCAAGTCGATCCCAAAGGCAAGATAGTGTCGACATGGACTGGAGACAGGGACGCGACGCCGGCGATCTTCAAGGTCCTCTCAAACGATCAAGTGCCAGCGGATGCGTTTGTGCGTTGGCGTATTGAGCAGGCAGGCTCCCCTGTGTCCGGAACGTGGGAAGACGTGGACTTGGTTGAGTCATGGATTGATTACTACGGTAGCCAGCAGTCGAAGCGTGGGCTGTGCATGGTCACGGGGCGCAGCTGCATTTTGTCTGAGCAACATCCAGCCAAACTGCGGCACGGTGGCGACAAGGCGAAAATTGTTTCATCCAACGACACAGGTGGTTATACATATCGAGGCCGGTTTCATGACGCGGACGAGGCTCTTGGGGTTGGATTCGATGTCACGCAGAAGGGGCATAATGCTCTGCGCTGGCTAATAAGCCGTCAGTCGTATCACGACAAGAAATCGGGACAGGTGTTTGTCGCATGGGCCGTTGCTGGCAAGTCCATCCCCGACCCCTTCAAGGACACGTTGGCGCTGATTCTCGACACTGGTACGGACCAATATCTTGAGACCGAAGCGCAGACCGCGCTATTGGGTGATGTAGGTCAATCTTTTGTCTTGCGCCTCAAGAACGCCATACGTGGCTATCGCTCGAAACTTGATCCAACAGACGATGTGGTGGTCATGGGGCTGGACTCGGCTACGCCGGGGCGTATGGCTATAACTTACTACCGCGAACTGAAGGGTTCGGAGTTCCTTGACCGTATCGAAGGCTGGCACGAGCAGTACGCGTGGGCGCAGAATTTCGGCAAAAAGGTAAGGTTTGTCGGTGCTCCTGCACCGCGCGATATTGCCGAAGCCGCCTACGGTACGCGTCTCGACGAGAAGCTGCGCAAGGCTACTGTCGAGCGACTTCTGCCTTGCATCATCGACGGTCATGCGGTTCCTTTTGATCTGGTGCTAACGACTGCTCGAAGAGCCGCGAATCGGGTAGGGCTTGATCATTGGGAATGGGAGAAGTGTCTCGGTATCGCTTGCGCCCTGTTCAGGGGCTACTCGAAATCACTGGGGAAGGAGTATCAAATGGCATTGGAAGAAGATAGAAGCACACGGGACTACCTCTACGGGCGCCTTTTGGCGGTGGCCGATAACATCGAAGGTTATGCGTTGACCAAGGCTGAGTCGAACCGCGATACGACCGCAGCGCGGCTGATGCAGCGCTTTGCAGACCGACCCTTTTCGACCTGGAGAAATATCGAGCTGGCCTTAACGTCCTATAAGTCTCGCTTGCGTACCTCCGATAGAGGAGCGGGATTTCTTTGGAAGCGCGAAAAGCTACTTGACGAAATTCAGTGCCGATTCCAGTCGGATGACTTCACTAGTGATCGTGCGCTGTCTGCCGAATTTCTGCTTGGTTACCACTGTCAGCGCGCCGCTTTGCTGCGTGGCACCGAGCAAGTAGCAGGCGATGATCAACAACCTATTTCCGAATGACCTCTGGGAGACCCATAAGATGACTACCCTACAAAACAAAATCGACTTCGCCATTGTGTTTTCCGTTAAGCATGCCAACCCAAACGGTGACCCGCTTAACGGCAATCGTCCACGTACCGACTACGGCGGATTTGGGGAGATGACGGATGTCTGCATCAAGCGCAAGATTCGAGATCGCCTGCTGGAAGCCGGACACGCTATCTTCGTGCAGTCCGATGACCGAAAGAAGGATGGCGAGACCAGTCTTAAGAATCGTGCCGAATCCGAAAAGAATGGTTTGGGCAAGGCGGCTTTTGGCGCTAAGGCCAATAAGGACGAGACTGCTAAAAAGGCTTGCGACATGTGGTTTGACGTTCGTGCTTTTGGGCAAGTGTTCGCCTTCGGCAAGACCAGCGACGCCAGTGGTGTTTCAATTCCAATTCGTGGCCCGGTGACAATTCAATCGGCGTTTAGCGTGGAACCGGTCAGTGTCACCAGTACGCAGATCACCAAGAGCGTCAGCGGCGAAGGTGATGGCAGCAAACGTGGTTCAGACACCATGGGCATGAAGCACCGCGTAGACCAGGGTATCTATGTTTGCTTTGGCAGCATGAACCCGCAACTCGCCGAGCGCACTGGGTTTTCCGATACTGATGCCGAGACCGTGAAGGCCATTCTTCCGCGGTTGTTCGAGAATGACGCGTCTTCGGCTCGCCCAGAGGGCAGCATGGCCGTGAAAAAGGTCATCTGGTGGAAGCATGGCAGTAAGGCTGGGCAATGTTCTTCGGCCAAGGTACATGGAAGCCTCACGGTTGATGTTGAAGGAAACGTCGCATTGGCGGAAACTAGTGTCAAGCCTGAAATCATCGAGGGGTTTTGACAATGTCTGAAATTCATTTCGTGGTCGAGGATGCCCCCGAGGGCGGCTATATCGCCAAGGCGGTTAATGAAGACATCTTCACCGAGGGTGACGATATCTCCGGCCTCTATGCCAATGTGCGCGATGCCGTGCGTTGCCATTTTGACGAGGGGGCGGTTCCGGGCGTGATCCGTCTTCACTTCACGCGGGAAGAGGTAATCGCCGCATGAGGCTGCCCCGGGACGTCTCCGGGGCGGACTTGGCGAAACGCCTGGACCGCCTCGGCTACCGGGTGACGCGGCAAACCGGTAGCCATCTGCGGCTGACCTGTGCTGATCCGCCCGAGCACCACGTTACCGTTCCCAATCACGAGTCCCTGCGGGTTGGCACTTTGGCGGCCATTCTCCAGGCCGTCGCGGCGCGGCATGGCCTGACTCGCGACGACTTGGTGGCGCGCCTGTTTGGCTGATGGCTGAAGAAGTCGAGCCGCTGGCGCTTTCCGCCCTTGAACACTGGAGCTACTGTCCGCGCCAGTGTTGCCTGATCCATTCCGAGCAGGCCTTCGAGGAAAACGTTCATACCCTTCGCGGGCAGGCGGTTCATGCCCGTACCGACCAGCCGGGAGTGGAGGCGGGCTACGAAGGGCGGCGCATCGCCCGCGCCTTGCCCCTGTGGTGCGACCGGTTGGGGCTGGTGGGCAAGTCCGACGTGGTGGAGTTCTTGGCTGACGGGACGCCCTTCCCGGTGGAATACAAGCACGGCAAGAAGCGCGAAAGGCTTCACGACGATATTCAGCTTGCCGCCCAGGCCCTGTGTCTGGAAGAGATGACAGGCAAGCCCGTACCCTTGGGCGCCATCTATCACGCCAGTTCCCATCGCCGCCGCGAGGTGGCGATTTCGGCCGATCTGCGGCGGGCCGTGGAGGCCTGCATTGCCGAGGTGCGCGCCGCGCTGGCCGCGCCAAGCTTGCCGCCGCCGGTGAACGACAAGCGCTGCCGCGAGTGTTCGCTGGCCGATCTGTGCCAGCCCGCCGCCGTGGCCGGGCGCGAACGGCAACGCCGTTTGGCTGCGGAATTGTTTAACCCGGACGGGACGGAAGCCTGACTATGCGCACCCTGCTTAATACTCTCTACGTCACCACGCCCCACGCCTATCTGCACCTTGACAACGACACGGTGCGGGTAGACGTGGAACGCGAAACGCGGCTGCGGGTGCCGCTGCATCACTTGGGCGGTATCGTCACCTTCGGCAACATCATGGTGTCGCCGGCCCTCATGCACCGGCTGGCGGATCAGGGCCAGAGCCTGGTGCTACTGGATGGCCATGGCCGTTTCAAGGCGCGCCTGGAGGGGCCGGTATCCGGCAACATCCTCTTGCGCCGCGCCCAGCACCAAAAGGCGGACGACGCGGGTTTCACCCTCGGCATCGCCCGCGCCTGTATCGCCGGCAAACTGCGCAACAGCCGCCAAGTGTTGTTGCGCGGTGCGCGGGAGTCGAAGACGGAATCCGATGCTGCCATCCTCTCCCGAGGGGCCGACGATCTGGCCGCATCCTTGCGCGCCTTGCCGGCGGTGGCCGATCTGGATGCCCTGCGCGGCGTCGAGGGCGAGGCGGCGCGACAGTATTTTTGCTGCATCAACTTCCTGGTTCGCGCCGAAGAGCGCGAGGTGTTTTCGCTCGATGGGCGTACTCGCCGTCCGCCTCGGGATCGCATGAATGCGCTGCTCTCGTTTCTCTACGCCATGCTGATGAACGATTGCCGTTCGGCGCTGGAGAGCGTGGGGCTTGATCCGCAGCTGGGCTTTCTTCATGCCGTGCGCCCCGGCCGCGCCGCCCTGGCATTGGACTTGATGGAAGAGTTTCGCCACCAAGCCGACCGCCTTGCCCTGACCCTGGTGAATCGCGGCCAAGTGCGCGCCGATGATTTCACGCTCCACGAAGGCGGCGGCGTGACGCTGGCCGAGGCGGGCCGCAAGGCCGTGGTGGTGGCCTGGCAAGAGCGCAAGCAGGAAGAGCTTTCCCATCCCCTACTGGAAGAGCCTGCGCCTCTGGGGCTGCTGCCTCAGCTGCAAGCGCGTTTCCTCGCCCGTACCCTGCGCGGCGACATGGAGGACTACCTGCCCTTCCTGCTGAGGTGAAGCCATGCTGGTGATTGTTTGCTACGACGTGAATACCGAAACTCGCGAAGGCCGCCGTCGCCTCCGCCGCGTGGCCCGCGTGTGCGAAGGCATTGGGCAACGGGTGCAAAAATCCGTCTTCGAGTGTCAGGTTGATCTGGTCAAGATGGAAGACCTGGAGCGGCGTCTGCTGGCCGAGATCAAGCCCGAAGAAGATAACCTTCGCCTTTACCGGCTAGCCGAATCGCGCGGCTGCGAGGTGCGCGAGCATGGTGTTTTTAAGGCCACCGATTTCGAGGCCCCTTTGGTGGTGTAAAGTCTCCCGGCGCGAACCCCAAGCAGTGGTCAATAAGCCGGGAGGTCCGCGCAGAGGGTAAGTGACTGAATTCTCAGGACAGCGAAAGCTGATCGGGATACCGATGGAATCATGGAACAAGGTTCAAGCGCCGGTCCGCGCAACGCGGGCCGAAACCCACATGAATTCCGCCTGTTGCGCGCGAACCGACGCGCTCCCCAGCGATGGGGAGCGAGGATTGAAACTTAAAAAAGGTTATGCGCAGGAGAAATACCGGAGACGCGCTCCCCAGCGATGGGGAGCGAGGATTGAAACATTTCGCCACGCTCGAATGCCTTAAAAGCGAAATGACGCGCTCCCCAGCGATGGGGAGCGAGGATTGAAACTCCCTGTTCGGCCTGTCTGCTCACGCTGCCGGTCGACGCGCTCCCCAGCGATGGGGAGCGAGGATTGAAACTTATTGGCACGCCAACGGCGTCAATAACGAACACGACGCGCTCCCCAGCGATGGGGAGCGAGGATTGAAACCTTGAGGATCGCATCGCACAAGGCGTACAGGGTTGTGGTGACGCGCTCCCCAGCGATGGGGAGCGAGGATTGAAACCTGTCCTACTTCGTAGAAGGGAGAAGGGCCGCGCATGACGCGCTCCCCAGCGATGGGGAGCGAGGATTGAAACGTATTGCTCAATAATGACTAGTGGCGTCTATCAGCGACGCGCTCCCCAGCGATGGGGAGCGAGGATTGAAACTTCCACGTCCCGGATTGGCAAGAGCGTCATGGACGACGCGCTCCCCAGCGATGGGGAGCGAGGATTGAAACCACCTTTGCACACCATGCCCTGCCCGCCAGTGGTTGACGCGCTCCCCAGCGATGGGGAGCGAGGATTGAAACAGCACGAAGGCGACAACCACACCGAGAATGATCCGACGCGCTCCCCAGCGATGGGGAGCGAGGATTGAAACCTATATTGACCAGCAAGAGAGCGATGGATTTGACGACGCGCTCCCCAGCGATGGGGAGCGAGGATTGAAACTTCTGCATGTGGCTGATAGTCTCAGGCCGTGCGCTGACGCGCTCCCCAGCGATGGGGAGCGAGGATTGAAACATGCGATCAATTCCTTATAGGTGATACCACGGCCGACGCGCTCCCCAGCGATGGGGAGCGAGGATTGAAACGCTCGTAACTATTGATATGGTGACCCGTGAGGCTCGACGCGCTCCCCAGCGATGGGGAGCGAGGATTGAAACACCGATGATTGCTATGGGTGCAGCATTCCGCGTGTCACGCAGGACGCGCTCCCCAGCGATGGGGAGCGAGGATTGAAACTGCACGGGTGGCACACAGTGCCCCGCGCAGCGCCTGACGCGCTCCCCAGCGATGGGGAGCGAGGATTGAAACACCGCCATGTTGTACGCATCGAACCCGAAGTGGTTGACGCGCTCCCCAGCGATGGGGAGCGAGGATTGAAACTTCCTACGTGGTGTTCGAGGCGGCTTCCCCCTGCTGACGCGCTCCCCAGCGATGGGGAGCGAGGATTGAAACTGTCACCAAGGGCGGCAGAGATGGCAGCGGCGGGACGCGCTCCCCAGCGATGGGGAGCGAGGATTGAAACAGTCCATCTGCATCGCCTGCCACCAGGAAAAGACGACGCGCTCCCCAGCGATGGGGAGCGAGGATTGAAACTGGTGGCGGGAACCTATGCGCTTCCGGCCACGACGACGCGCTCCCCAGCGATGGGGAGCGAGGATTGAAACCCTTCTGACCCTTGCCCAATCGCCCTCCTGGTCCGACGCGCTCCCCAGCGATGGGGAGCGAGGATTGAAACGTCCATCACTTGCTCCTTGCCGCGTCGATGGCGGGACGCGCTCCCCAGCGATGGGGAGCGAGGATTGAAACAACAAAGCCGCTATCAATCGCGCAACGCTTCCAGGGACGCGCTCCCCAGCGATGGGGAGCGAGGATTGAAACCACCATGACCGCTTTCGACGCTGTTGGTTTAGGAGACGCGCTCCCCAGCGATGGGGAGCGAGGATTGAAACACTTTCCCGCCGAATGCAATTGTCGTCATTGACGAGGACGCGCTCCCCAGCGATGGGGAGCGAGGATTGAAACCGCTCGGTGTGAAGTCGGTCGGTGTTTCCTCGATGACGCGCTCCCCAGCGATGGGGAGCGAGGATTGAAACCTTTTCAGAGAGAACGGGGAGGACTAGCCTCCCCGACGCGCTCCCCAGCGATGGGGAGCGAGGATTGAAACATCCATTCCGTGATCTTGATCGGGTGGCTGCGGTCGACGCGCTCCCCAGCGATGGGGAGCGAGGATTGAAACTCTTCAAACCCGAGTGGCTACCGCAAGGTGTCGAGACGCGCTCCCCAGCGATGGGGAGCGAGGATTGAAACTCAAGCCAATCAATGCGCTCCACATCCCGCACCAGGACGCGCTCCCCAGCGATGGGGAGCGAGGATTGAAACTTCCTTTCCGGGCATCACGCCCAACAAATCATTGGGACGCGCTCCCCAGCGATGGGGAGCGAGGATTGAAACCCTCCACAACAAGGGCACTCTTTCGAGGCTCTAAGACGCGCTCCCCAGCGATGGGGAGCGAGGATTGAAACTTCGGCATCTTCTTCATCGAACAGCCGAGAGACAACGACGCGCTCCCCAGCGATGGGGAGCGAGGATTGAAACTTCATATGGGTTCCCAAACAGTAGCGTCATGTTGGACGCGCTCCCCAGCGATGGGGAGCGAGGATTGAAACTGCTTGAGCAGTTCGCTACGGCTCATGTATTTGGGACGCGCTCCCCAGCGATGGGGAGCGAGGATTGAAACTCGAATTCGCTTTACAAGCTGTCAAACCTGCGAGGACGCGCTCCCCAGCGATGGGGAGCGAGGATTGAAACATTGATTCGGATGTGTGTTGGGAAGCCGGGGCATGACGCGCTCCCCAGCGATGGGGAGCGAGGATTGAAACGGCTTTTTTTACGTCCCAAGGACGATAAACAACCCGACGCGCTCCCCAGCGATGGGGAGCGAGGATTGAAACGCTCTATGGATTGGCCAATGGCGGAAGAGATAGCCGGACGCGCTCCCCAGCGATGGGGAGCGAGGATTGAAACTGCATGATCTTGATGATTGCGCGGGTGTCGAGCGGGACGCGCTCCCCAGCGATGGGGAGCGAGGATTGAAACGACGATCCGAGAGAAGAACGATTCGATCATCTTCCGACGCGCTCCCCAGCGATGGGGAGCGAGGATTGAAACAAGGTTCATACCTGGCGCTTCAGCGCCGATGGCGGTGACGCGCTCCCCAGCGATGGGGAGCGAGGATTGAAACGCCCTGGACTACCTCGCTGAGAAAACAAAGACGCGACGCGCTCCCCAGCGATGGGGAGCGAGGATTGAAACCTGTCCTGGGACACGGTCGCCAACGCCTCCGCCAGACGCGCTCCCCAGCGATGGGGAGCGAGGATTGAAACGGGAAAACCAAGATCAAGACCATCGGAAAGTTGCTTGAGACGCGCTCCCCAGCGATGGGGAGCGAGGATTGAAACTCTATGTGTTTTTGGCGGAACATTGTATTTAATTGGGACGCGCTCCCCAGCGATGGGGAGCGAGGATTGAAACTTTCGCCGACGTCTGGCGTGGCCTGTTATGGCACGACGCGCTCCCCAGCGATGGGGAGCGAGGATTGAAACTGGTGCGCCATGCTAGAGGAATGACATCAGACTGTGACGCGCTCCCCAGCGATGGGGAGCGAGGATTGAAACAGGAATACCGGTACCAGATCGCACGGCGCCAATGCGTGACGCGCTCCCCAGCGATGGGGAGCGAGGATTGAAACAATGACATGCCCGCCGGCAGGCCGATGGCGACGCCGGACGCGCTCCCCAGCGATGGGGAGCGAGGATTGAAACAACGACGAGCCCCTGGGGGTGCTGGATTCCTCCGGGACGCGCTCCCCAGCGATGGGGAGCGAGGATTGAAACATGCTCACCGAAGACACCGTGCGCTGGATCACCCGGACGCGCTCCCCAGCGATGGGGAGCGAGGATTGAAACATTGATTTATTCCCCTTGGAGTTGATGTTCAGCACGACGCGCTCCCCAGCGATGGGGAGCGAGGATTGAAACATCAATCTCAACCCCACACTCACAACACGTATTCAGACGCGCTCCCCAGCGATGGGGAGCGAGGATTGAAACATCAATCTCAACCCCACACTCACAACACGTATTCGACGCGCTCCCCAGCGATGGGGAGCGAGGATTGAAACAACAGGGACTGCTCACGGCGGGTGGGTAGCTGGCCGACGCGCTCCCCAGCGATGGGGAGCGAGGATTGAAACACCGAAGACAACATCACCGGTAGTTGGGAAATCCACCAGGACGCGCTCCCCAGCGATGGGGAGCGAGGATTGAAACTTTCGGAATTGGTGGGTTCTGAAGCTAGTCAAGGGACGCGCTCCCCAGCGATGGGGAGCGAGGATTGAAACGCCTACCTCTCCGCCAACGGCGCGGCGACCAAGGACGCGCTCCCCAGCGATGGGGAGCGAGGATTGAAACTCACTCGGCAGGTCTTTCTTTTTCAGATCATCCGGACGCGCTCCCCAGCGATGGGGAGCGAGGATTGAAACATCCCGCTCCCGCCGCTCCAGCGCGCGGGGCGGCGACGCGCTCCCCAGCGATGGGGAGCGAGGATTGAAACACGCATTCCGCCGTTGAACCCAGTGGATAGGGCGCGGACGCGCTCCCCAGCGATGGGGAGCGAGGATTGAAACAGCACAATCCAGAGGCCCGCAATGGACCACACGACGACGCGCTCCCCAGCGATGGGGAGCGAGGATTGAAACAGGTCGGTGGGTGCGAGGGGCCACGTTGCGCCGTGACGCGCTCCCCAGCGATGGGGAGCGAGGATTGAAACCAGCTCGGCTACGGTGTGCCGCTGCTGATATCCGCGACGCGCTCCCCAGCGATGGGGAGCGAGGATTGAAACGATTTTGTCGAGGCGCTTTGCAATACCGTGTAGCGACGCGCTCCCCAGCGATGGGGGGCGAGGATTGAAACGAGGAGGTAGCAAAACAACTCGGCCACGTCGGCGAGGATTGAAACTTCCGCATGCACGGCCACATGACCCACCCAGTTACGACGCGCTCCCCAGCGATAGGGAGCGAGGATTGAAACTCCATATATTTCGCCATGTAGGCTGCAAGTTTTTCGACGCGTTACCCCAGCTATGGGGGGGCGAGAATTGAAACCAGCAGATTGGGGGGGGGGGGGCCTCCGGTGGGTGTATTGCGCCGCGCGCCCAGCAGTGGGGCAGGGAGGATTTACCCCGGCCACACTTTCAAACGTCCGCAAAGTGATAGCAATTCTTGCCTTCCTGCTTGGCCTGGTACATGGCCTGGTCGGCGTGGCGCAGGAGGGTGTCGGGGTCGCTGTCGTCGCGGGGGTAGAGGGTGACGCCGATGCTGGCGGAGACGGTGGCTTCATGCTCGCCGAGGGGGACGGGGGTGTTGATGGATTCCAGCATTCGCGTCAGGGCGGCGCGGCATTCGTCTTCGCTGCCGAGGCCGGTGAGTAGCAACATGAACTCATCGCCGCCGAGGCGGGCGACGGTGTCGCCGCCGCGCAGGCAGTCGCGCAGGCGGCGGGCGATTTCCACCAGCAGGCGGTCGCCGGCGTCGTGGCCGAAGCTGTCGTTGACCGGCTTGAATCCATCCAGGTCGAGATAGCAGACGGCGAGCAGGGTGCGGTTGCGGTTGGTCTGGGCGATGGCCTGGCTCATGCGGTCGGCGAGCAAGGCGCGGTTGGGGATGCCGGTGAGGATGTCGTAGTGGGCGATGCGCTCCAGCTTCTCGGCGTACTGCTTGGCGGTGGTGATGTCGGAAAGGACGCCGACATAGTGGGTAACGCGGCCCTGGTGATCGACCACGGCGGAGATGGTCAGGCGTTCGGCGTAGAGCTGGCCGCTGTGGTGCCGGTTCCACACTTCGCCCTGCCAGTAGCCATTTTTGTGGATGGTCTGCCACATGGCGGCGTAGAACTCGGGCGGCTGGTGGCCGGACTTGAGCAGGCGCGGCGTCTTGCCGATCACGTCTTCGAGGCTGTAGCCGGAGAGTTCGAGGAAGGTGGGGTTGACGTTGAGGATGCGCTCCTGGGCGTCGGTGATGCAGATGGCTTCGTGCGCATGCTCGAACACCGTGGCGGCCAGGCGCAGCTTCTCGTCGGCCTCGTGCTGGCGGGTGATGTCGAGGTTGGTGCCGATCACCCGTAGCGGGTTGCCGTCCCCGTCGCGCTCGACCACCGTGGCGTGGCTGCTGATCCAGCGCCAGCTGCCGTCCTTGGCGCGCATGCGTATGACGGTAGCCACCTGTTCGCCCCGATCCACCATCAGCGCCTGGTGTTGCAGGGCTTCTGCGGCGCTGAGGTCATCCGGGTGCACCAGCTTGCGCCACGTGGCGTAGGTCGACGGAAACTCGCCCTCGGCATAGCCAAGCATGGTGTAGTAGCTGGGGCTGAGCAATGCGCTGCCGCTGGCGAGGTCCCAGTCCCACCAGGCTTCGTTGGCCGCCGCCAAGGCGAGGGAGAGACGCTGTTCGCTCACCCGCAGAGCCTCGGTGCGGTGGGCCACGGCTTCTTCCAGGTGGCGGTTGGTTTCCAGCACTTGCTGGTGGGCGACGACGACGCGCTCCTGCATTTTGTGCATGGCCGTCAGCAGGCGGCCGAGTTCGTCCTGGTGCTTGTAGTTCACCGCGATGGGTTCGGCGGAGTCGGCGGCGAATTCGACGCGGGAGACGACCTGGGTCAGGTTGGCGATGGGGCGGGCCAGGGAGCGGGTGATGACGAGATAGAAAATCAGCCACAGCCCGGCGGTTTTTATCAGGGAGTTAATCAGGATCACCATGAAGCTGTATTTGATCCGCTCCAGCGCCACGCTGCGGTCCGAATACAGCACGAAGTCGCCGATCTGCTTGCGTTCGCCCCGGGGTGTCGTGATTTCGAGGGGGAAACGCTTGTGCTGGTAGGGCGCCAGCAGGCCGCTGCCGGGAACGTCATCGATCGGGGGCAATTTGCCGGCGGTGGCGAGGGCATTGCCGTCGGCGGAGGCGATGCGGACGCCGGTGACGTAGCTGGTCTGCACGATACCCTGGGCCATCACGCTGAGCTGTAGCCGGTCGAAGGACCACAGGGCGTCACCGAGGCCGGGGGCGAAAGAGCGGCCGAGGGATTCCAGATCGTTGTTGATGCCGTGGTTGATGGTGGAGTATTCGAGGCCGAGTTGCACCGCAGTGACGACGACGGCAAGGGCCAGATACCAGCCGAACACCAGCTTGAACAGGCGTCCGGTCAGGGAGTGCCAGAAGTTCATGGCGGGCTGCCGGCCGGCGCCAGCATCAGGGGGTAATACTTGCGGATCAGGGCCTTGTCGGCGTCCTCATACCAGCGCTCGGAAAGGGCGCGGTACTGGGGCTGGCCTTGCTGCTGCCGCAAGACCTGATTGATGCGGCCGATCATCGCCTCGCCCCAGGGGCCCTTGGTGCAGGCGACGTGGGTGACGATGTAGGGCGGGGTGCCGGCAATGGGGCGCAGGCGAATTTCCTGCCCGCCCGGTTGCTGCCGTGCCAGATAGGCGGCTTCGTGGGGGAACAGGATGGTGTAGTCGATTTCGCCCTTGGTCAGCAACTCGAAAATCTGCTGGGACTTCAGGGGGCGCACCAGAAGGTTCGGATTTTTGGCGTATTGCTTCAGCAGCGGGTCGATGTTGGGAGCGAAGGAGCGCTCGCTGACGATGCCGCCCACCAGATCGGACCGCTTCAGCAGCGCTTCCAGGTCTGCCGGCGCGTTGCCCTCGAAGCTGCCTTTGCTGGCGGCGCGATAGACCAGCCGGTTGTCGAGATGGATCAGGGCGGGAATCGAGAACTCAAGGAATTTTTCCCGTGCCGGGGTGCGGAACAGGCCGGGGGTGCACAGGCGCTGACCTTGGCGAATCTCCTCTTCGCGGCGGGCGAAAGTCATCGTCACCACATCATGATCGAGGTCGGAAAGCTGGCTCACCAGTAAATCCAACAGGCCGTCAAAGCTGCCGCTGCCCTTGAACACGCCCTCACGAATCTGGAACGGCGGGAAATCGAGAGCCGCCCACAACACGGTTTCGCGGCCCAAGGCAGGGACGGGCGATAGCACAGAAAACGCCATCGCGACGGCTGTCAGCAGCCACCCCATAACGCGAGACCCCAACATCCCGATACGGATTGAGCCCAATATGCCCTCCCGCCACGCCCGATGCTTGATTGCACCTTGGCTCCCGGCAATGGCAGCGGGAGCGGCATGGACAATTCCAGTCTAGCAAACCCGCGCCGGGCGTCTAGGGTCATCAGGCATCCGTGGCATAGAGAGCTGCGCGGATGCCTGCCGCAAGCCGCATCAAAAGGCGATCTTCGGCAAGGCATGCCTGGAACGCCCGTCAATAGGCGCTTCCAGGCCGATGGTGTTTTTTTCTCCCTAACCGCTGTTGCGCAGTCCCGCCGCGACGCCGTTGATGGTGAGGTGGATGCCGCGCTTGATGCGCTCGTCGGCCTCACCGGCCCGGTGGCGCTTGAGCAGTTCGATCTGCAAGTGGTTGAGCGGGTCCATGTAAGGGAAGCGGTTGCGGATCGAGCGCGCCAGCAGGGGGTTGCCGGCGAGGAGTTCGCTCTGGCCGGTGATGTCGAGCAGGGCGTCGATGGAGGCCTGCCATTCGGCCTTGAGGCGCGGGAAGATGGCGTTGCGCAGGGCCTCGTCGGCCACCAGTTCCGAGTAGCGCTCGGCGATGGCGATATCGCTCTTGCCCAGCACCATGTCCATGTTGGAAAGGGTAGTGCGGAAAAAGCCCCACTCGCGGTTCATCTCGCGCAGCAGCGCCATGCCGGCGTCGCCATGCTTCTTGCGGTAGGCGGCGACGGCGCTGCCGAAGCCGAACCAGCCCGGCAGCATCAGGCGGCACTGGGCCCAGGAGAAGACCCAGGGAATCGCCCGCAGGTCGTCGATGGCGGTGGTCTTCTTGCGCGAGGCGGGGCGGCTGCCGATGTTCAGCGCCGCGATTTCGGCGATCACCGTCGATTGCCAGAAGTAGTCTTCAAAGCCCTCGGTCTCGTACACCGTGGCGCGGTAGGCCTTGAAGGCGAGGTCCGAAAGCTCCTGCATGGCGGCGAGAAATTCGGGGCGCGGGTCGTCGTGTTCGTGGGGCAGCAGGGTGGCCTCCAGCGTCGCGGCGGCGAGGATTTCGAGATTGCGGCGGCCGAGTTCCGGGTTGGCGTATTTGGAGGCGATGACTTCGCCCTGCTCGGTGATGCGGATGCGGCCCTGCACGGCGCCGGCGGGTTGGGCGAGGATGGCCTGATAGCTGGGGCCGCCGCCGCGACCGACGGAACCGCCGCGACCGTGGAACAGCCGCAGGCCGATGCCGTGGCGATTGAAGACCTGGGTTAGCACGGTTTCGGCGCGATACAGGGACCAGCCGGAGGTGAGGAAGCCGCCGTCCTTGTTGCTGTCGGAATAGCCGAGCATGACTTCCTGAATCGCGTCGCGGGAACCGAGCAGGCGGTTGTAGATCGGCAGCGAGAGCAGCCGGTCCATGATGTTGCCGCTGTGTTCCAGGTCGCCGATGGTCTCGAACAGGGGCACGATGTTCACGTCGAGGGCGTTGTCGTGGGGCCGCAGCAGGCCGGCTTCCTTGAGCAGCAGGGCGACTTCGAGCAGGTCGGAAACACCGTCGGTCTTGGAGATGATGACGTTCTCGATCGCTGCCTTGCCGTAGGTGTCGTGCATGCGCTTGGCGGCGCGGAAAATCGCCAGCTCGCCGGCGGTTTCGTCGGAGTAGCGCACGAAGTCCGAGACCAGGGGGCGCGGCGTCGTCAGCTCGTCTTGCAGCAGGGCGATGCGGGCGTTCTCGTCCAGATTCAGGTAGTCGATACCGGGGCGATTGACGGCGAGAATCTCGGCCACGGTGCGGGCATGGACGTCGGAGTTCTGGCGCAGGTCCACGCTCGCCAGGTGGAAGCCGAACAGGGAGAGGGCGCGGCGCAGACGGCGCAGGCGGCCCCGGGCCAGGAGCTTGGAGTTGCTTTGCTCCAGGGAGCGGTGAATCACGTCCAGGTCGGCGGCAAACTCGGCCACGTTGGCGTAGGCCGGGGCTTCGGCGATGGCGTGGCGCAGGGCTTCCATGCCATCGAGCTGGCGCGCCGTGGCGGCAAGGCGGGCGTAGATGCCGGCGATGGCGCGGCGGTAGGGCTCATCGTCGCGGTGGGGATTACGGTCGGGGGAGCGCTCGGCGAGTTTCACCAATTCCGGTGAAGTATCCACCAGCAGGGAGGCCGAGGAGAGGCCGGCGCCAAGCTTGTGCACCTGATTCAGATAGAAGGCCATGACGCGGCGGCTCTGGGCGCGCAGGGTGTCTACCAGCACCGGCGCGGTGACGAAGGGATTGCCGTCGCGGTCGCCGCCGATCCAGGAACCGGGACGCAGGAAAGGCTTGATCTCGCTGCCGGGCCAGCCGGGCAGGGTGGCGAGGCTGTCTTCGAGGGTGTTGTGCAGGCGCGGCAGTTGGCGCAGGAAGGTGGTGTCGTAATAGGTGAGGCCGTTCATCACCTCGTCCATCACCGAGAGCTTGGTCCAGCGCAGCATGCGCGTCTGCCACAGGGTGAGCACGGCGCGGCGCATGGCTTCGTCGAGTTCTTCGCGTTCTTCCGGCGTCAGCTGGGTACGGTCGCGCTCGTCGAGCAGGCGGGCGATTTTCCACTGGCAGTCGAGAATGCTCTTGCGCTGCACTTCCGTCGGGTGGGCGGTGAGTACGGGATGGATCGAGGCGTTGTCGAAAAAGTCGCGCAGCCGCACCGGGTCGATGCCGCCGGCCAGGGCGCGGGGAATGCTATGGCCGAGGCTGCCCTCCCGGGGCGGCGAACCGGCGACGGCGTGGGCGCGGGAGCGGCGGATGTGATGCTGGTCCTCGGCGATGTTGGCCAGATGCGAGAAATAGGTGAAGGCGCGCACCACCTGGAGGCTTTGCTCCCGTGTCAGGGTGTCCAGGTAGGCGGCGAGTTCCTGGCGCGCGGCGTGGTCGGCGTCGCGGTGAAAGCGGATCGAGAGACCGCGAATGCGCTCCACCACGGCGAAGGCCTCGTCGCCTTCCTGGTGGCGCACCGTGTCGCCGAGCAGGCGGCCGAGCAGGCGGATGTCCTCCCGCAGCGGTTCGTCTTTGTCCTGGGCGGGCGTGGTCAGCGGCGAGTTCATTGGGATTGATCCTTGAGTTTGGTGCGGGCGTCTTCGATGGCGCGGTCGATGTAGGCGCCGTAGAAGTCGGCGAGTTTGTAGCCGACGATGGTGTCGGCAAGGGTTTGTCCGTCGGGGCCGACAAAAGCCAGGGTGGGCGTCAGCCGTGCCTTTATCCCCTGGCCGAAGCGGCGATGGGTGGTGGTCTTGCCGGCGAAGTCGGTGAGGGCGGCGTCCTGGTCGATGTCGATCTGGCGGATGATGGCGCGGGGCGGATTCTCCCGTGCCAGGGGCAGCAGGTGTTCGCGCCGCGCCCGCTCACACCAGGGACAGTCGGCACGGGAAAAGAACAGCAGAATCGGCAACCCGCTCTCCCGCGCCAAGCGCCCGTCAGTCGCCAGGTCGCGGGCTGTTTCCAGACGGCCGGACGATGCGGCGGCGGCAGCCAGAGCGGCGGCGGGGGAGCCGGCGAGCCATGCTAAAATCGCCAGCACAAAAAAAAGGCGTAGCCGCAAGTGAAATTGCGCCATGCCATCTCCTATTCATCTCAGGTTAGAAAGCCTCGCCCGTGAGCCAGAGCCCCGAGCGCAACG
>Ga0316605_10000199_pt1 | contig 53118 bp, 46 predicted proteins | sample OWC_soil_day20_n_FD_207666 | JGI IMG/M metagenome (GOLD analysis project Ga0316605, IMG submission 207666) | Wetland soil microbial communities from Old Woman Creek delta, Ohio, United States - OWC_soil_day20_noCT | ecosystem: Environmental > Terrestrial > Soil > Wetlands | place: USA: Ohio...
GCTTCGCCGGTTCCCTGCGCTACTCGTCGTTGGCGGGGGCTGCGGAACTCGGGGCTACGCCCCTCAGACAGTCCTCGCCCCTTTTCCGCCAACGCCTGCGTTGCTCGGCACCTCTCAAGGGGCCCGGGCAAACCAGCGGTAGCGGAGAAGATTTCAGTTTTAGCCGTTTTTTCCGGTTGACCGTCAAATCGTGCCCTGTCATTCCCGCGCAGGCGGGAATGACGCGCGGCAGAGGTAAATCTGCGACGCCTTTCGGGCCCCCGTGGAAGGCGCTGAGCAACGCAGGGGGGCCGGGAGCCTTCGGCTTGCCTTGTCTGAGCCGAAGGCGAGTTCTGGCAAGCCGCCCGGACCACCGAGTAGCGCAAGGTACCGGCGTAGCCGGCGCCGCCCCCGGGGTCGCCTTTTCTTTGGCTACTTTCTTTTGGCGAAGCAAAAGAAAGTACGCTCGCCGGTCAGCGGCGAAAACCAGCGTTTCAGAAAACACCGCCCGCGCGTCAGGCGCGGAAACCAGCGCATCAGAAGCGCAAAGTCTCATCTCAGATGCGACAGAACCCCCGCCTCAAAGCCCCCGCGCCCAAGCCGGCCGCAACCTCGCCGCTTCCGGCGCAGCAATCGCCTGCCGAACCTGCGCCAGCAGCCGTTCCTTGTCGGCTCCCAGCGTGCCCTTGAGCACCAACCAGTTCGAGGCGTGATCACTACGGAAAACGGTCCGTTTGAGGTCGAGCCCGGACAGGAAGCGTTCCATTTCGACAAAGAGTTCGTGCTGATCGAGCGGTTCCCAGCCAGGAAATCCTTCACGGAAGCGCTCCTCGCCCTTGGGAAAACTGACGACCAGCGTCGCCAGGTATTCCGGCTGCGTGGCATTGGCCAGGCGCGCCGAGTTGTCGGCGTGTTGCGCCGTCATGGCCTTGCCGCCGAGCCCGTTGAGGATCATCACGGAGCGCGTGATGCCGGCAGCGCCCAGTTTGTCGAGTGCGTCGCGGGTCGTCTCGAAGGTTTCGCCCTTGTTGACCGCGGCGAGCACGGCATCGTCTCCGGATTCGGCGCCGACATAGACCATCTTCAAGCCGGCCGCCGCAAGCTCATCGATTTCAGCCTGCGTCTTCTTGCGCAGGTTGCGCGGCAGGCAGTAGCTGGAGATGCGCCGCACCGAGGGCATGTGCGTCCGAATCGCTTCGAGGATGCTGAGCAGTCGCCGCATCGGCAGCACCAGCGCATCGCCATCGGCAAGAAAGACGCGGCGGATTTCGTCGCCGTAGCGCTGCCCGGTCAGGCGGATGCTGTCGAGCACCTCGTCCTCGCCGCGCGCCAGGAATTTTTTCTGCGGCGCCGTGTACATTTCGCAGAATGTGCATTTGTTCCACGAACAGCCATCGGTCACCGGCAGGATCAGCGATTCCGCCTCGCTGGGCGGGCGGAAGACCGGCTCGACGTAGCGGATCGGGATCACGGCTTACCCCGTTACCTTGGCGATGAAGGCCGCCGGTGCGGCCGTCGGCTTGCGCACGGCGTAGTCGAAGAAGACGATGCCGTGCTTGCCGCGCGCCACTTCGCGCCCGCTAGCCTTGTCGGAGAGGCGCCAGACGAGGTCGCAGCCAAACTTGTTGAAATCGTTGGCGCCCATCTCGATGACCAGGGTTTCGCCGTGGAATGCCTCGGATTTGTACTGGGCGGCGACATCCGCCACGACGATGCCGACACCTTCGACATCGAGTTCCGAATAGCCCAGCGCCTTGAAAAAGCGGACCCGCGCCTCGGCAACGAGCGAGATGAGCGCGGCGTTGTCGAGATGATGACCGTAGTTGATATGGCTGATGTAGATGGGTATGTCGGTCGAGAAACTGAAACGTTCGGGCAGATCGATCTTGATGCGGGGCATGGTGGTCACGGTAAAAAGGTGGGCAAGTCCGGATTCTAAGGGCAGGACCGGTGATCGGCCAGCCTTCCGCCCGCCGCCAATCCGGCTAAACTAGCGACCTCGGCGCCGGATCACCCGGCGTCTTTCAACCGCCTGCATGTTGTTGGTTCAGCGGGCACGCACGGCAGGACCCGCAAGTGAGTTTTTTCCAGACCGCCCTCCAGTTTCTGAAGCTTCCGCTGGCTACGGACAATTACCGTGACCGCCTGCCGCGCACCCTCGTCGCGCTGGCCGCCAACGGCATGCTGCTGATCATCCTGTTCGTGCTGTATACGCTGGTCACCGTGCTGCCCGGCCTGCCGCCCATGGATATCGTGACCGACTACCGGCCGAAGATCCCGCTGCGCATCTATACGGCCGACGGTGCGCTGCTCGGCGAGTTCGGCGAGGAACATCGCGACTTCGTGCCGATCCAGGACATCCCGCCGGTTCTCAAGGACGCCTTGCTGGCCATCGAGGATTCCCGCTTCTACGAACATGGTGGCGTCGATTACCGGGGCGTCACCCGGGCGCTGGTCGCCGACCTGACGGGCGGTTTCCACCAAGGCGCCTCGACGATCACCATGCAGGTCGCGCGCAACTTCTTCCTGTCGCAGGCCAAGACCATCAAGCGCAAGCTGACTGAAACGCTGCTCGCCTATCGCATCGAATCGGCGCTGAACAAGGACCAGATCCTGGAGCTGTACATGAACCAGATCTACCTCGGCCAGCGTACCCACGGCTTCGCCAGCGCCGCCCGCACCTATTTCAACAAGGCGCTCCCCGAACTGTCGCTGGCCGAGGCGGCCATGCTCGCCGGCATCCCGCAGAATCCGGCCAAGCACAACCCTGCCGTCAATCCCGTCCGCGCCAAGGCCCGCCAGATCCTCGTCCTCAAGCGCATGCTGCAACTCGGCAAGATCACCGAAGACCAATACAACGAGGCCGCCAAACTGGAACTCAAGGTCAATGACCGCCTGACCTTCACCGTCCACGCCGACCACGTCGCCGAAATGGTCCGCCAGGAGGTCTATGCGCAATTCCAGGGCGAAACCTACACGCGCGGCATCAATGTTTACACGACGCTCATCGGCGCCGAACAGAACGCCGCCTACAACTCGCTGCGCAACAATGTCCTGGCCTACGACCAGCGCCACGGCTACCGCGGCCCGGAAGACTTCGTCGAGCTACCCGATGACGAGGATGCGCGCGACGACGCCATCGACCGCGTCCTGGCCAAGCATCCGAACAGCGACAACCTCGTCGCGGCGGTCGTCACCGAGGTTTCCGCCAAGCGCGTGCGAGCCGAACCGGCCTCCGGCGACACCATCGAGATCAGCGGAGACGGCCTGCGCTTCGCCGCCCGCGCCCTGCAGGCCAAGGGCGAACCGCGCATCCGCGCCGGCTCGGTCATCCGTGTCGTTCGCGACGGCAAAGGCCGCTGGTCCATCAGCCAGATGCCGGAAGTCGAAGCGGCCTTCATCGCCATCAACGCCGAGGACGGCGCCTATCGCGCCCTGGTCGGCGGCTTCGATTTCTCGCGGCGGAAGTTCAATCACGTCACCAGCGCCTGGCGCCAGCCGGGTTCGAGCATCAAACCCTTCGTCTATTCGGCGGCGCTGGAAAAAGGCTATTCGCCCGCCACCCTGGTCGAAGATGCCCCTATCTCCCTGCCCGGTGGCGCCAACGGTACGGCCTGGGAGCCACAAAACGACGACGGCTACGACGGCCCGATTTCCCTGCGCCGCGCCCTCGCCCGCTCCAAGAACATCGTCGCCGTCCGCCTGCTCAAGGCCATCACGCCGCAGTACGGCCGCGACTACCTGACGCGCTTCGGCTTCGACGAAGCGAAGCATCCGGCCAACCTGACCATGACGCTGGGCAGCGGGTCGGTCACGCCGCTCCAGATGGCCGGTGCCTACGCCGTTTTCGCCAACGGCGGCTACAAGGTCACGCCGCACCTGATCCAGAAAATCACCGATGCCAAGGGCAACGTGCTGCACGAAACCGCGCCACCACCCGTTCGCCAGGACGAACAACGCGTCATCGACAGCCGCAACGCCTTCATCATGGATACCATGTTGCGCGACGTGGCGCACAGCGGCACCGGCGCCCTGGCCGGGGCGCGCCTCGGCCGCCCCGATGTGGCCGGCAAGACGGGCACGACCAGCGATGCCTTCGATGGCTGGTTTGCCGGGTATGCCAGCGATGTCGTGGCCATTGCCTGGATGGGCTTCGACCAGCCCAAATCGCTCGGTGGCCGGGAATTCGGCGCGACCCTGGCGCTGCCGATCTGGATCGACTACATGCGCCAGGCGCTCGCCGGCAAACCGGTCGCCGACCGCAAACCACCGGCCGGCGTCTCGTTTGTCGATGGCGACTGGCAATACGACGAATTCATCGGCGACACCGGAATCAGGACGCTGGACATCGAAACGCCCCCCCCAATGTCAAACGACCCGCTGACCTCACCACACCCCGTGCTGCCACCACAGATGCAGACGGGCGGCTGAACGCGCATTTCTGGAGACCGCCGCATGAGCAACATCGACCACAAACGCCTGGACCAGATCGTCCTCGATGCCCGCAAGGCTGCCGATGCCCGTGCCGAGGGCTACCGCGAACGGGCCCTGAAAATCTATCCGTGGATCTGTGGCCGCTGCGCGCGGGAATTCACCACGGCCAACCTGCGCGAACTGACGGTCCATCATCGCGACCATAACCACGACAACAATCCGGCCGACGGCAGCAACTGGGAACTGCTCTGCCTCTATTGCCACGACAACGAGCACCAGAAGCAGATCGAAGCCGATCGCGGCCGCACCGATGGCCGCACCGGACGCGGCGGCGGCGCCACGCACAATCCGTTCGCCGGCCTGCAATCGCTACTCAAGAAGGACTGACCCGACCATGGCCGAACAGCACCAACTGATATTCACTACCCGGGGCCGCGGGTCCGTCGAGATCACCGCTGACATTGCCGGGTTGATCAAGAACACCTCGCTCAAAGCCGGCATCGTCCACCTCTTCGTGCGCCATACCAGCTGCGGACTGGCCATTACCGAAAATGCCGACGCCACCGTTCGCCGCGACCTGGAAACGCTCATGCAACGATGGGCGCCCGATGGCGATGCGGCCTACCGCCATGACCTCGAAGGCGACGACGACATGGCCGCCCACGCCCGTTCGCTGCTCACCGGCCTTTCGGTCACCGTACCCTTTGCCGACAGGCAACTGCTGCTCGGCACCTGGCAGGGCATCTATCTGTTCGAGCACCGGACCCACGGACATCGGCGCGAAATCGTCGTAACGCTCACCGGCTGAGCCCGGCTTTGGCGCCAGGCAGGCTTTTGTCGCCAATTGGAGACAGGCGAAAGGCCTGCATTCAGCAGGGATTGGCCATAAATCCCCGCTCCCGTGTCGCCACGCAGCGACAAGCCTGGGCCGCCAGCAAAAACAAACCCACAAAAAATCAATTGGTTAGATTCTGGCCCGCTCATTGCGATAGGTAACAGGCCCCTCGACCTGTCAGAGAAAAAACCAACATGGCAAACAACCAATTGAACCCATCCCCCATTACCGGCTTCATGCGCCGGTTCAGCCTGAACTTCCCGCACCCCCTCGCCCGAAAGAAAGAAACCCAGACCACCACGGTCCCTCACCTGAACATCTCCGATTTCTCGCGCCCCGATGTGTCGGAAATTTATGTTCAGGAAGAGGAAGTCTGTCCGCTGGTCGAAGCGGAGGTCTATCTCATGTACGGCCGCAAACGCGATGCCGAGGATGTCCTCAAAGCCGGCCTGAAGGCAGGACGCATCACGCAGGACGAGATCAGCCAGTTCTGGGCCAATCAGCGAAGCTAGAACGCTCGCCACACCAAAACCATTTGGGGGCGCTACAAGCGCCTCCAAATGACAGGTGACTTCCCAAATTGCTTGGTATATATTCATCATCAATGAATTAATTTATTGATGGTGAATTGAACTATTTGTTACCCATGCGGGTCCAGTCGTATGGAAACAGTGTTTCCGTTTCACCAAAAGAATCCGCCCTCGCCATGCCAGCGCCAGGGTCAATAAAATTTATTTATGACATTGTCTTTTTGTATACGCTGATTTAGACTCAGATCCAGCAAGAATCATGATGTTGTAACAAACATTCGGCATATTGATTAAAAACACGCCGAAAGCATGTAGACACCCCAACCCGCACTCGCAAAGATGCGGGACAGAGATTCAGGGCGTTAGCCCTGACGTGGCACCCGCAATGGCGCCACGTCCTTTCGATCCCGCCTTGAGGGATCTTCTGGTGGCACCCTGATTGTCCACGGGATCACTTTCTCTGGCGCATGAGCGGGGCCTGAAGCAGAGTCGTTGTGATCGCGATGGGAGGGCTGTCGCCGTCCCGCAGAAAGGAGCCCGTCATGCCTGTACAACTAGCTTCCCCGGGGGTTTACATCCAGGAAGTTTCCAGCGGTGTCCGCACCATTTCCGGCGTCGCCACCTCGGTTGCAGCCTTTCTTGGGGCAGCGTCCCGGGGGCCGATCAACAAGGCGACCCGCATCTACAGTTTTGCCGATTTCGAGCGCGCCTTCGGCGGTTTGTCGGCCGATTCGGAAATGAGCTATGCGGTTCGCCAGTTCTTCCTCAACGGCGGAACCGACGCCTGGATCGTCCGCCTCGTCAAGACGGCTTCGCCGGCCAGCCGGTCGCTCCTGAGCGCCACGGCAGCCCCGGTCATGACGGTGACCGCGCTGGATTCCGGCGCCTCCGGCAATGACATCCAGGTCCGCATCGATTACGCGACCGCCCTGCCGGACAGCACCTTCAACATCACTTTCATCCGCAACAGCGACGGCCGCGCCGAGCAATACCAGAATGTCTCGATGAATTCGGCCGATGCGCGCTACCTGCCCGATCTGGTCAATGGCGTCTCGCAACTGGTCAAGGTTTCGCGCGATGTCTCCAACGCCACGCTGGGCGGCCTGCCCCAGGCAACCTCGACGAGCGGCGCACTGGCTGATGTTGCGACCCTGCTCGATGCCACGCACACCGACTTCCGCGTCGTGGTCAACGGCCTGCCGCCGGTCACCGTCAGCATCACGTTGCCGGGCGATGTGGGTGGCGCTGACCACCTGCAAACGCTGGCCACTGCCATCGCGACCGCTGTCCACAACCAGGCGGGTGGCAAGCCTGCGCTACTGAATTTCACCTGCACTCCTGACGGCACCAAACTCGTTCTCAAATCCGGAGCAGGCGGTGAATTCTCGTCCGTCCGCGTCCTGCCCGGTGTGAGCAAGAATGCCGCCGGTGTCCTGAAACTGGGTGTTGCGAACGGCGGTAGCGAAGTCGATGCGGTTGCCGGCATCCGCCCGGCGCCCATGCCTGACCCGGCCACGCTGACGAGCGCCGCCTTTGCAGCCACCGATCTCGATGCCCTGCCCGATGCCACGCACACCAGCCTGCGCATCAGCGTGGACGGCTATGGCCCGGATGTCGTCAATCTCGGTACGACCGGCGCCACCGGCAGCAGCCTGGCCGCCAAGATGGGCGATGTCGCCGGGCGCCTGCAAGCCGCCGTTCGCGCCCTTAAACCCGGCAATCCTGCCTATGCCAATTTCACGGTCACCGTCGCCAGCAGCAAGCTCGTCCTGGCCAGTGGTACGCGCGGGGCGGGTTCGGCCATCGCCGTCAGCGCCGCCCCGACGGCGGACATCGCGAACGGCCTCAAGCTTCTGGCCGGTGCCACGCTCTCCGCGCCGCCGACCGACGCCTTCTTGACCGGCGGCACGGAAACGCCCTACGGGCCGTCCGACGTTTATCCGGCCTTCATCGGCAGCCGTGCCAATCGCGAAGGGATCTACGCGCTGGAAGATGCCGATCTGTTCAACCTGCTGGTCCTGCCCGGCATCACCGATGCCGGCGTACTGGCGGATGCGGCTGCCTATTGCCAGGAGCGGCGCGCCTTTTTCATCGTCGATTCGCCGTCAACCGTCAGTAAGGTCCCGGACATGGTGACCTCGGCATCGGGCACGGACTTGCCGAAATCGGATCATGCCGCAGTCTATTTCCCCTGGACCTATGTCGCCGACCCGCTCAAGAACGGCAAGCCGCGCCTGACTCCCCCCGGCGGCACCATTGCCGGACTTTATGCCCGCACCGACGGCAACCGCGGTATCTGGAAGGCGCCGGCCGGTACCGATGCCAATCTGGCTGGCGTGCAATCGCTGGCGGTGCCGATGACCGATGGCGAAAACGGCAGCCTCAACCCGCTCGGCGTCAATTGCCTGCGCACCTTCCCGGTCTATGGCGCGGTGTGCTGGGGTGCCCGCACGCTGCGCGGCGCCGACCAGATGACTTCCGAATACAAGTATGTGCCGGTGCGCCGCCTGGCGCTCTACATCGAGGAGTCGCTCTATCGCGGCACGCAGTGGGTGGTTTTCGAGCCGAACGACGAACCGCTGTGGGCGCAGATCCGCCTCAACATCGGCGCCTTCATGAACGGTCTGTTCCGCCAGGGCGCCTTCCAGGGCAGCTCGCCGCGCGAGGCCTATCTTGTCAAGTGCGACCGCGAAACGACGACGCAGGACGACATCAATCGCGGCGTGGTGAACATCCTGGTCGGCTTTGCCCCGCTCAAGCCGGCCGAATTCGTGGTGATCAGCATCCAGCAGCTGGCCGGACAGATCCAGGCCTGATCCGGAACCGAAATACGAGGAGATTGAGAAATGGCCAACTTCACCGTCAATGCCCAGCGCTTCGATCCGTACAAGAATTTCAAATTCCGCGTCAAATGGGATGGCCGCTACGTGGCGGGCATCAGCAAGGTGTCATCGCTCAAGCGCTCGACCGAAGTGGTCGAGCACCGCGAGGGCGGCGACCCATCCACCGGCCGCAAGTCGCCCGGCCGCACCAAGTTCGAGGCCATCACGCTGGAACGCGGCGTCACCCATGACACCAACTTCGAGCAGTGGGCCAACAAGGTGTGGAACCTCGGTTCCGGCCTGGGCAGCGAAGTATCGCTCAAGGACTTCCGCAAGGACCTGATCATCGAGGTCTATAACGAAGCCGGACAACTGGCGCTGGCCTACAAGGTTTTCCGCTGCTGGGTGTCGGAATACCAGGCGCTGCCGGACCTCGACGCCAACGCCAACGCCGTGGCGATTCAACACATCAAGCTCGAAAACGAAGGCTGGGAGCGCGACTACGAAGTTGCCGAGCCGGCTGAGCCGAGCTTTGTCGAGCCGGGCTAATCGAGCCAATGGAACCGCGCCATGCGCCCGTTAAGTGCCGCTCAACTTCTCGCCCTGTGGGACGCCGGACAGACACGCCATCCGATTGACCGTGCGCTGCTGGCGCTTGCCCTGGCCATGCCGGAGCAAGCCCCCGACGAACTGGCCGACCGCCCGGTCGGCTGGCGCGAAGTCAATCTGCTCGCCCTGCGCAACGCCACCTTCGGCCACGCGCTGGACGGCTATGCGGCCTGCCCGTCCTGCGGCGCACTGATGGAATTCAGCCTCGACGGCAAGGTATTGCTCGACGGCTTGCCGGCTCCCGCGCCCGATGTCCGCATTGTCGTGGGCACGCAACAATGGCGCTTGCCGAGCAGCCGTGACCAGGCCGCCATCCTCGATGCGCCGGACCCGGATACGGCCGTCGAATGGCTGGTGGACCGTTGCCGGATAGCCGAAAACAGCCCAGGCAACGATTTGACGGTCAACCGGAAAAAAAGCCAAAAATCGAAATCCTCTCCGGCCCTGCTCGGCGAACTCGAAGCCCGCATGGAAGCGCTCGACCCGGCGGCCGACATCCGCCTCGCCATGAATTGCACCGACTGCGGCCATGTCTGGGACGCCGTTCTCGACATCGGCGCCTGCTTCTGGGAAGAAGTCACGACCCGTGCCCGCCAGTTGCTCGAATCGGTCCATCGCCTGGCCAGCGCCTACGGCTGGCGCGAAGCCGACATCCTCGCGCTCAGCCCGGCGCGCCGGGCGGCCTACCTGAGCATGATCGGCTGAGGCGACGATGAGCGGATTCCTTCACCACTTCGCCCGTCGCAGCCTCGGCCTGGCGCCCCAGGTCAAATCCCGCGCCGCCTTGCCCTATGCGCCGCCAGCCCCGGAACCCGACTCGCCGGCACCGCACGGCATCGACACCCGGCCGGCCGACGTACCTGCCATGCCCGGCCAGCCCGCGATCACCCATCAGGCACCCGATCACCCCCGCGAACTGGATCGCCTGCCCAGCCTCGTCCCGCCCCGCCGTAAGGCTGACGCTATCGACAAGCCGGACAGCCACGACCGCCCGCCAGCCCCACCCAGTCCAGTGGCCGTTGCACCGACTCCGCCCCAGCATCGCGCTGCACCACCGGAACCCCGCGTTGAACGGGCTGCTGGCCACGTCACACCCATCGTCACCACACAGGCACCGGCGCCGCAATCGGCGCAACCGCGGCGCCAAAGCCCTGCCGCAACTCCCGTCTTGGACGATGCCAGCGGCGCACCGCTCGCCGACATTGAATCCCTGGTCAGCCGCCTGCTGGGCGAGCAAGCGCGCCCACTGGCCAGCGAGCCTGATGCCGCGCCGGTCACGGCCGAGACGATGCCGAAGCCCTACCCGCTGCGTCCGGCGACTGCGACACCGACTACGCCGCCGCCCCGTAGCGAGTCGCCCACCGCGACCCCGGAAGCCGATTCGACGCCGGAGGTCCACATCACCATCGGCCGCCTCGAAGTCAATCCGCCCAGCCGGCCGGCCCCCGTGGCACCGCCGCCGCGCCCGCGCGGCCCGGCCCCCCTTTCGCTGTCGGACTACCTGGCACGCCGTAACGGAGGTCGCTCATGAGCAACGCCCTGGCCATTGCCGGCGTGACCGCCGTGATCAAGGACTTGCTCAACAATGGCCTGATCGACCAGGCCATTGCCGACACCATGGGCAAGGGCGTCATCGTCACCGCCAAGGCACCGGACACCGTCGTGCTCGGCGATGAAGGCGATACGCAGCTCAATCTTTTCCTGCATCAGGTCACGCCCAATGTCGCCTGGCGCAATGCCGCGCTGCCGTCGCGGGATTCGAATGGCAACCGCATCACCAATCCGCCCCTGGCCCTCGATCTCCACTACCTGCTGACCGCTTACGGCCAGGCCGAACTGGAAGCGGAAATCCTGCTTGGCTACGCCCTGCAGTTGCTCCATGAAACGCCTGTCCTGCCACGCGATGCCATCCGTAAGGCGCTGGTGCCCACCGTCCTTGGTGGCAGCATTCTGCCGACCGTCTATGAGAGCCTGCGCGGCGCAGACCTCGCCGAACAGGTCGAACTGCTGCGCATCACCCCAGCGGCGCTCGGCACCGAGGAAATGTCCCGGCTCTGGTCAGCACTGCAGGCGCACTACCGGCCGACCGTCGCCTTCCAGGTCTCAGTTGTCCTCATCGATTCGCGCAAGGCGTCGCGCAGCCCTCTCCCCGTGTTGAGCCGCGGCGAAACCGATCCGGTTTCCAAACGCGAACGAGGCGTCATCGCCTTCAACGGTCTGACGCCGCCGCTGCCGACGCTGGAGGGCGTCATCCCGGCCGGCCGCCAGCCCGTTGCCGTTCCCGGCGGCGAAGTCACGCTCGAAGGCCACCACCTCGATGGCGTCGACCGCCAGGTCAGCTTCAGCCTGCCCGCCCTCAAGATCAAGCGCAGCGTCCCGGTCACCAGCGGCGGACCGGACAAGGTCAGTTTCATCGTACCCAGCGACCTGCCGGTTGGCCTCTACCGCGTCGAACTCGCACTGCAGCGCCTCGAAGACACTCATCCACGCCGCACCAATCCCTTGCCGCTGGCGCTGGCACCGCAACCCGTCCTGCCGCCGACCTCCGCCACCCGCAACGGCACCACCGTCACGCTGGTCCTCGACATCACGCCGCCCTTGCAGCCCGGACAAAGCGCAAGCCTGGTCCTCGGAGAACGCGAAGTCGCCCCAAATGAAATTACCCTGCCGGCCACCAGCCTGACCTTCAAGATCGCCGACGCCCCGGCAAGCGGCACACGGCACCTGGCCCGCCTGCGCATCGACGGCTTCGAAAGCCCGATCGTCGACCGCACCGCGACGCCACCGGCCTATCTAGACCGCTGGATCACGCTGCCATGAACGCACCGCTACCCCAGGACTGGACGCTCGCCAACCAGCAATTGCTGGTCGCCGAGTTCGAACGTCTCAAGGAACGCCTGCGCCTTCCCTCAGCAGCGGCAAGCGCCGCCACGACGGGAGGGGCTGAAAAAATCGCGGCCGCCCGCCAGGCCATCCGCGGCGAAAGCGCCATCGACTGGCTATGCACGGCATTCGGCCTGTCCGAATTTGAGAGCGACCTGCTCCTGCTCTGTGCTGGCACCGAAATGGATGCCGATCTCGCCCGAATCTGCGCCGAAGCACAAGGCGATCCGCTCCGTCCCTGGCCGACCTTCGGCCTCGCCCTGGCCGCGCTGGCATCGCCGCACTGGAGCGCGCTGACCCCGCAACGTCCGCTTCGTCGCTGGCGACTGCTCGATCTTGACGACCGCATGGGGCTCTCGGCCGGCCGGCTGCGCATCGATGAACGCGTCCTGCACTTCCTCGTCGGCATCAACGAACTGGAACCGCGTCTTGCCCACCTGCTCCGCCCGGCCCGTGCCCTGCCCAGACAGGCGGGCATGCATGCCGACACCACGCACGAGGTGGTCGCCACCTTGAAGTCAGCACGCGAAAACGGCGCCCTGCCCGTCATCGTCTTCGAAGGCGACGACCCGGCAGCGCATGAAGACATCGCTGCCCGTGTTGCCGAGGCGCTCGGCTTGAACTGCCTGAGCATCCAGTCCGCCGACATCCCCGCCAACGCCGAAGAACGCGCCGCACTGATCACGCTCTGGCAACGCGAAGCCACGCTGCTCGGCACCGCATTGCTGGTCATCCTCGACAATGCAGCCGACCATGCCGCCAATGCCTTCCTCGAACGCGTCGGTGGCGTATGCCTGGTCTCCAGCCAAACTGCGCCCTCGCTGCACGCCGGCACCCGACGCTTCACGGTCGACAAGCCGTCCAGCCATGATCGCCGCCAGTTGTGGATGGATAGCCTGGGCCCAAACAACACCTTGCACGCCAGTGCCGAACTCGAACAGGCGGCCAGCCATTTCCGGCTGGGCTCGCGCGCCGTTCAGGAAATAGCCAGAACGCTGAGCGCCGACATGGCCGTTCCCAAAGGTGCCAAAGCCCCGGTCACATCCGCCGCCAGCCTGTGGAACGGCTGCCGTCAGGAAAGTCGCGCCGCCATGGAAAACCTGGCGCAACGCATTGAAACGAAGGCCGACTGGGACGCCCTCATCCTGCCGGAAGCGCAACTGGCCGTCCTCCGCCAAATCGCCGCGCAACTCCGCCAGCGCTTCAAGGTCCAGGAAGAATGGGGCTTCGCCAACAAGGGGAATCGCGGCCTCGGGCTCGCCACCCTTTTTGCCGGCGAAAGCGGGACGGGCAAGACCCTGGCCGCCGAAGTCCTGGCCCACACCCTGCAACTCGATCTCTATCGCATCGACCTGTCGGCGATGGTCAGCAAATACATCGGCGAAACCGAAAAGAACCTGCGCAAGGTCTTCGACGCTGCCGAAAACTGCGGCGCCATCCTGCTCTTCGACGAAGCCGACGCCCTTTTTGGCAAGCGCACCGAGGTCAAGGACAGCCACGACCGTTACGCCAACATCGAAGTCAGCTATCTGCTGCAGCGCATGGAGGCCTACCACGGCCTCGCCATTCTCACGACCAACCTGAAGTCCGGCATCGATACCGCCTTCCTGCGCCGGCTGCGCTTCGTCGTCCAGTTCCCCTTCCCCGACCAGCCGCAGCGCAGCGCCCTCTGGCAGCGCGCCTTCCCCCCCGCCACGCCGACACGCGAACTCGACCTCGACAAACTCTCGCGCCTCTCGATGACCGGCGGCAGCATCCGCAACATCGCCCTCAACGCCGCCTTCCTCGCGGCCGACGACGGCGAACCGGTCGGCATGAAACACCTGCTGCAAGCCGCCCACACCGAAGCATCCAAACGCGACCGGCCTCTGGCCGACGCCGAAACGCGAGGCTGGGCATGAGCAAAATCCATCTCCACATCGAAGAACTGAGCCTGCCTGGCTACACCCCGGCCGAACGGCGGGCCTTCGTTGCCGCGCTGGAGCGTGAACTGGCCGGCCGCTGCGTGACCGGGTCACTGCACGACTCACATAGCGCCAACCATAAGACCTTGTGCGCCAATACCGCCGATCTGAGCCCGGAGAGCGTAGCCAGAAGCGCTGTAACAAGTTTTGACCTCGGCCCCAATCAGGGTGGAGGCCGACCATGAAAAAATACAGCCCCGCCAAGCTCGCGGATAGGTCAGCCCGGTCTTCACCCGAACGACCAATCCGCGAAAGGGAGGCCGACCGGCTGGCCAATCATGCCTTCGACAACCGTGCCCATCCCACATCGAGCAGCACCCAGCGACGGCATCTGTCCAGCCAACTCAACCACGGCAGTCCGTTTCAGGAAACTGGCGGGCAAACCATTGCACCAGCCATGAGGGCACCTTTCGAGCAGGCGTTCGGGCATGATTTCTCCCGGGTTCGGGTTTTTTCAAGCGGCGAGACCGCCAACGCGGTTCTGGCCGCCGGCAGTCGGGCCATCGCCTATGGCCCCCACATCGCCCTCGCGCCCGGACAATGGGCTCCGGAGACTTCCTCCGGCCGTGCCTTGCTCGCCCACGAACTTGCCCACGTCGTCCAGCAGGCGAGCGAAGGCAAGCCGAGGCTGGATCACAAGACGCTGGACGAGGAGATTGACGAGGAACTAAAGGCCAAAACGGGTGACCAGAAATCGCTGAACCCGAACAACGTGGAATATGCACGCAGCCTGCAAGAATACGGGCACGACATCACCCACAAATCGCCGACTGAACTGCTCCCCGAGCCCAAGGACCCGAAGGCCAAGGAGGCCTGGAAACGCCAGTTCCAGAAAGCCGCGAACCTGGCCGACCGCATCCTCAAGGGCGGCCCGGATGTCGATCAAAAAGAAAACCGCGCCGAGCAGTTGGCCGCTGACCTCGCAAAAGCAGGCTTTGTCGACGAAGCAATGGCGCTGGCACCGCGAATCACCGACCCCGACCTGCGTAAATTCATCTACCTGGAAGTTCTCGGACACCCCGGCAAGCTGAGCGAAGCGCACGTTGCCAAATTAGCCCAGGATCAGGCAGCCAGTGCAACCAAGTGCAGCGACCATGCACTGCTGACCGCCCTCGGCGACGACGGTAAATACGCCGCGAAACTTGGCGGCGGCAAGGTTATCGCAGCACTCAAGACCATTGTCAAAGCCTATGCCGCCGACGCCGCCCTGCCGGAAAAGCTCGCCAACATCCTGCGCTTTTTCCCAGCCGCCCGCGCTGACTTCGCCGACTGGATGATGGCGGATAAAAGCTTGCAGCCGCTGCTGCGCACGGTATCGGACAACGCCTATTTCAATGAGGGAATGAAAGACAAGAAAACGAACCTAGTTACGATGCCGGATGACCCGTCAAAAGGCTGGGCCGTCGGCAACCGGCAGCGCCTGACGATCGAAGACGTGATGGGGCTGCTTAATGCTGCCGGCGCCGCCGTCACGGCGCCGGCAGCGCGCGACATCAATACGTTGAAAGCCTGGCTGGAGGCCAATACCGAAAATATCGGGGCCGCGCTCGCCAAGCAATACCCCGGCAACGCCACCAAGGCCGAAGCCATGTACACGCAGATCGTCGAGGCCTTCATGTGGCATTTGCCGGCCGATACCAAGGAGGATGTCAAACCCGAAAAAAACGGCCACATCACCGGCCTCATCGCCGCCGGCCCGCAGAACAAGCAGTTCAAGGTCGATTGCGACGTACTCGCCACCTACGGCGTACGCCTGCTCGTCGCCAGCGGCTTCACACCCATCGGCTACATGGCGATCAAACCCAAGGACAAGAAGCGGCTAGGACATGCAATGGCCTTGCTCAAACAGGGCAACAACTTCCGCGCCATATCCAACAGCACTACCAAAGACCTGGGCGCCGTCACCAAGGAGAAGGCACTCGAAATGCTCCGCGATTTCGGGATCGAAGACGCTTACGACGCCGACAACGAACTGACGGCCTACGACATCTTCTATATGGACAGCGACGCCAAGGGCACGCTGCCGGACGCCGTACTCAACCAGGTTGTCGGTGGCCCCGCGCACCACAAAGGCTTGAGCGTGGAGGAAAAAAGTAAATGAGCCAGTTCGCCAACCCGGTTCCCATGCCAGCCGAGGTTCGCGCTTGCCAACCGAACACGGCTGCCTCAGATGTCCGGAAGTGCCTGCAATCGACCTCCTCACGATTCCCCCGAGAAGCGTCAATTCCGGGATTGCAGTCCACCGGCCAGACGCTGCCCGCCAGTCTGCGCGATCATTTCGAACCCTTCTTCGGCCACAATTTTTCCCGTGTCCGCATTCACAACGACGACAACGCTCATCTTGCCGCTATCCGCCTTGACGCTGACGCCTTTGCCCACGGTTCGCACATCGCTTTCGCCGCCAACCGCTACCTGCCCGACACCGTAGGTGGTCGCCGTTTACTGGCGCATGAACTGGCGCACGTCGTGCAACAAGGCATGCCTGTTGCGGTCGACACCGAAAAAAGGCCAAAAACCAAATTAGGGCCATTGCCGCAATCCGCCGAGTACCAGGCCGATATCGCCGCGCAGGCGTGCCTTGCCGGCCGCCGTGCCCCAGCCCTGTCGCGCTTTGCGCCGGGCATCGCCTGCGCGGTGAAGACGAATGGCGGGCAATTCGATACCGATGTCTATGCGCCGACGAATCAGCCCCCCAAAGGCGGAGGCAAAATCGGCAAGCGTGTCGGAGCAGAAATCAAACTGCGCTTCACGCCGAATGAACTGGTGGAAGCCGATTTGATCGGCACGGTTCAGACCGTGCGTACGCTGATGTCGACCAAGGTCGGCGGGCCGGTCGACACCTTGAATGCGCCGACCCCGCACATGGGTGCCCGGGCGTTAGTCAAGGGCGAAAGCGACCCCGGGCGTTTCATCGACCAGACCGACCTGGGCGCCGGAAAAAAGCCTGCTCCCAATACCAGCCCCCTGTATGCGACGAACGCCCAGCAAGGCGATATTCCGAAAAGCCTGACCGATGGTGTGCCTCCTCCCGAAACCACCGGCGCGGGAAAAGGCTACGGCAAGAACACCTTTGGCGAACACGGCTACCGGAAGAAGAAGCTGGGTGGTGGTTTCGAGGTCAAGGATGCGACCCTGGCCGATGGGCCGGGCAGCACCATCACCCCAAGCAATCGCGAATTCGAAATGAAGTTCGAGGTAGCCGCCCTTGCCCTTTCCGGCCCGATGGCGAATACCTATCTGGGCTCGGTGGAATGGGGCTGGAAATGCGATGCCAGCGGCACCGCCACAGTCGAACCGGCTGCCATCAAACTGGTTTCACCCGGGCTGCCGACCGGCGCCTTTGTCGATGCCGGCAAGAAATGGAACGCTGCCAAGACCGTCAAGGACCCCAAGAGAAATAAGACGCTCGACACCATCGATCTGCCGTTGCCGGCCAGCGCCACTGAAACCAGCAGCAAACCCGCCGGAGAACGTAGCACCGGCGAGATGTTGGTCGCCTTGGGGGCGGTCAACAGCGCGCTGACCACTGCCAAGAATGTGGACAAGAACGCGAAGACCCTGGAGAAAAATGCCATGCAGCAGGCACTGAATACGCGCCAGGTCATTGTCGACGTCAAGGTCAATAAGACCGAGGACTGGACTGGCGCGGACGAGGTTTATGCACTGCTAAAGAGTGGCAACAAGCGCGCCAGGACGCCCGTGAAAAACCTCAATGACGGACAATCCGGCCAATTCACGCTGCCCTTGCCTGCCCTGATGCCGATCAATGGCCCGATCCACGTCCAGATTTACGACGAAGATCTGGGCACTTTCTTCGATCAGGACGACCTGATCGTCAACATGCCGTGGCAAGCCCCCTACGGCGCCATCCGCAACCCCCGCTCCCTTGACGGGGCCGATTACGACGTCCATGTGAGGTTCGACCGATGAGCGGCCCACTCTCACCCAAACTCCTACGCGGCGGCCTGATCCTCATCGATCCGGCCAGCGGCGCCGTACAACGGGTCATTTCGCTGCAGTACAATCCGGAGACGCTGACCCGGACATTACAGCCACAGGCGACCGAGTCGAGCGGTCCGAATTCCGAGCCGCTTCGCCTGAAGGGCCCGCCGGTTGAGACGATCAAGCTCAATGCGGAGATCGATGCGACGGATCAACTGGAGTTTCCGGATCAACACCCCAAGGCCGTGGCATCGGGTATTCATCCGCAACTGGCGGCGCTCGAAACCATTGTTTACCCCGACAGCGATACGCTGATCCAGAACAACACCCTGCTCAGTTTCGGCACGCTGGAAATCGCGCCGACCGTCGCGCCGCTGACCTTGTTCGTGTGGAGCAAGGAGCGCGTCGTACCGGTTCGGATCACCGATTTCTCGATCACGGAAGAGGCTTTCGACAGCGCGTTGAATCCCATCCGCGCCAAGGTCTCGCTCAGTCTCAAGGTCCTCCATGTCGGTGATCTCGGTTTCAACGACAAGGGCGGGCATCTTTACATGGTTTATCAACAGCGCAAGGAGCGCCTGGCGGCGGATGCCGGCCTGGGTAGCCTTGCCTCGCTGGGATTGAGTGGGCTGCCATGAGCATCGAACGTTTCCCTCCCAACAGCCGCTATTCGGGCGTACCGACCGCTGAACTGGAAGGTCCCGATGGCGAGAAGATCGTCTATTTGCGTCGTCGCTTCGTACCCGATCCAGCCGGACTCGTCACTGTTGGCGAAGTTCAGGTCCAGGGTGGCGACCGCCTCGACCGTCTGGCCGCGACCCATCTCGGCGACCCGATTCAGTATTGGCGGATCGCCGATGGCAACGGGGCTCAGGTGCCTTCCGAGCTTGAACGACCGGGCGACACCCTGAAACTGACACTGCCGGCCAGTCTGGGCGGTGGAGTCGGCTTCAACAACGGAGGGAAGGGTGCTTAAGGGCATCCACCTCACGCTGCTGGTCGGCCCGGGTGTTCCCGTGCCGGCCCCCAAACCTTTGATGGATGCACTGGACAGCATCGAAGTCACCTCGTCGGCCGATTCAGCGAGCGGCTTCCAGATCAGCTTCGTCATCGACAACCGCTCGCCCCTGCATACCCTGCTGCTGATCATGGGCGGCCAGGTGCCGTGGCTGCGGGTCATCATCATCGCCACCATGAACAGCCTGCCGAACGTGCTGATGGACGGGCTGATCACCCGCCAGGAGATCACCGGTGGCAACGAACCGGGGCAGAGTCGCCTGACCATTACCGGCGAGGATCTGACGGTCGCGATGGACAAGCAGGACATGAGCGGCATGCCCTACCCGGCCATGCCACCGGCCGCACGCGTCGCACTGATTGTCGCCCGCTACGGCCTGTACGGCATGCTGCCCGTGGTCATTCCCTCGCTGTTCGAGGACATCCCGATCCCGGTCGATCGCATCCCGACCCACGAAGGCACCGACCTCGCCTACATCCGCCAACTGGCGAAGGAGGCCGGCCATGTCTTCTATGTTGAGCCGGGGCCCGCACCGGGAACCAACATTGCCTACTGGGGCCCGGAGATCCGGATCGGCATGGTGCAACCGGCGCTGAACCTCGGCATGGACGTACATAGCAACGTGGAAGCGATCTCGTTTGCGGTCAACCAGTCAGACGCGGAACTGCCCATCGTTTTCATCCAGAATCCGATCACCAAGTTCCCCATTCCGCTGCCCGTACCCGATGTCAGCCTGGCCAATCCGCCGCTTGGCCTGATTCCACCGATGCCCAAGGGCATCAAGCTGATGAAGGACACGGCCAAGCTGTCACCCATCGCGGCGCTCGGCAAGGGCCTGGCCGCTGCAGCAGGATCGTCGGCCGATGCGGTCACCGGCGACGGCAACCTCGACGTGCTGCGCTACGGCCATGTGCTGAAAGCCCGGCAACTGGTGGGCGTACGCGGTGCCGGTCTCTCCTTCGACGGCCTCTATTACGTCAAGAAGGTCAGCAGCACGCTCAAGGCCGGCGAGTTCAAGCAAAGCTTTTCCCTGGCGCGCAATGGCCTGATCTCAACCCTCCCCCTGGTGCCGGCATGACTGAAAAAACTCGCTATTACGGCAAATATCGTGGCGTGGTCATCAACAACATCGACCCCATGCAGATGGGCCGCATCCAGGTTCAGGTGCCCGATGTACTGGGTCCGGCGCTTTCGTCGTGGGCCATGCCCTGCGTCCCCGTTGCCGGCATCCAGAGCGGCGTCTTCGTTTCCCCGCAGATCGGCGCCGGTGTCTGGGTCGAGTTTGAACAGGGCGATCAGGATTACCCGATCTGGGTTGGCGGCTTCTGGGGATCGGCCGCCGAAATTCCGGCGCTGGCGCTGGCCGGATTGCCGGTTTCACCCAGCATCGTGTTGCAGACCGGCAACCAGAACACGCTGATGATTTCAGACATGCCCGGACCGGCCGGCGGCATTCTGCTCAAGACCATGACCGGCGCCATGATTTCGATCAGCGAGATCGGCATCACCATATCCAACGGCCAGGGGGCCACCATCATGCTCACCGGCCCGACGGTGACCATCAATGGCGGCGCCCTGACGGTGATCTGAGCGACAAGGAGAAACGACCATGCCCGGATTCCTTCTTCACCTCGGCGCCACCGTTCTGTGCAGTCACGGCGGGCAGGCCAATCCGACCATGCCGAATCCGCGGGTATTGCTCTCCGGCCAGCCGGCGACCACGCTCGGCGCCCCCTATGTCGTCGCCGGCTGCGCCATGCCGCCGCCACCCGCCGGCAATGGCCCCTGCGTGACCGGCCAATGGCTGATGGGGGCGACCCGGGTCCTGATCGGCGGGCAGCCGGCCCTGCTCCAGGCCTCGCCATCCATCTGCGCGCCGACCGCTACGCCGATGACCGTGGCGGTTGTTCAGACACGCGTATCGGGGATGTGACATGGCCCTCCGCTTCCCATTCCAGCCGGACCAGCGCGGCCGCAGCGGCGAGGCCGATAGCGACACCCACCTGCGCGACATGATCGAACAGGTCCTGTTTACCGTCCCCGGCGAACGGGTCAATCGGCCCGATTTCGGTTGCGGCCTGCTGCAACTGCTCTTCGCCCCCAACAGCAACACGCTCGCTGCAGCCGTCCAGATGACCGTGCACAGCGCGCTGCAGCAATGGCTGGGCGACCGGATCATCGTCGAAGGCGTCAATATCGAGCAGGACGACAGCACCCTGGCTATCGACGTGCAATATGTCGTGCGGCGCGGCCAGGAACGCCGATTGACCCGATTCACGCGGGGTGCGCCATGATTCGCCAATTCCGCAGCGACAACCCGCGCCGCCTGCAACTGCTGCGCGACCAGAATCCGGTTGGCAAGAACGGCATCGACTTCGTCGAGATCACCACGCTCGATCAGCGCAGCCTGCGCGTCGTGTGCGTGCATCCGGTCAGCGGCATCAGCCGTGCCAACATCCGGATCACGGGCGGAGTACGGGTAAGCGGCCTGACGCTGGCCGACGAACCGGTCATCAACGGCCGGGAAATCCGCCTCAGGTTCTCCAAAGCCGGCGATTTTTCCTGGTACACGCTGAGCCTCGCCGACCCGGCCGATCCCGAAGCACCCGCCCCCGGTTTCGACATCTGCCTGTCGTCCATCCGCATCAACTTCAAGGCCGGATGTCCCTCCGAATTCGATTGTGCCGACGTGCACGATTGCCCGCCGCTGACGCCGCCCGAGCCGCGCCTCGACTATCTGGCCAAGGATTACGACAGTTTCCGCCGCCTCATGCTCGATCGCATGTCGCAACTGGTTCCCGGCTTTGCCGAGCGCAGCCCGGCCGACTTCACGGTCGCCCTGGTCGAAACGCTGGCCTATGTCGGCGATCACCTTTCCTATACGCAGGATGCGGTGGCGACCGAGGCCTACCTCGGCACGGCGCGCCGGCGCACCTCGCTGCGCCGCCACGCCCGCCTGCTCGACTATCCGGTGCACGACGGCTGCAATGCCCGTGTGTTCGTGACCATCGAGGCCGACGCCGATGCCGAAGGCAAAGCCATCCCCGCCGGAACGGCCCTGCTGGCTGCCGCCGGCCGGGGTGACCCGGTGCGCGGCACGGCGCTGCTCGACCAGTTGCCAGACGCGGACATCGAGGTTTTCGAATGCCTGCACGACCAGGTGCTGCACGCCGCGCACAGCCGCATCGCCATTCATGACTTTGCCGACCCGGCCTACTGCCTGCCACGCGGCAGCACGGCCGCCGCGCTGGTCAATTCACCCGCACTGGCGCTGACGCCCGGGGACATCGTGATTTTCGAGGAAGTCCTCAGTCCGACCACCGGCAAGGTGGCAGACGTCGACGCCAGCCATCGCCACCCGGTTCGCCTGACGGCGGTCAGCCCCGGCCACGACGACCTGACCAACACCGATCTGTTGCTGATCAACTGGCACAACGAGGATGCACTGCCTTTCCCGCTCTGCGTCAGCCACGAATTCGAGATCGGTGGCGCGCTGGTCAAGCAGGCCATCGCTGTGGCCCGCGGCAATGTCGTGCTGGCCGATCACGGCCTGACCCGCCCCTGGCAAGCCATGGAACCACCAACAGTAGGCGATGGCGGCACGCCTTCGCTTCGTCTGCCGTATCGCCCCCGGCTCAAGGAATCCGGCCTCGCCTTCGCCGAACCCTATGATCACGATCTGGCCAGCAACGACCAGCGCCCCCTCTCGGCCAGTCGCGTGCTGACGCAGGACGCGCGCCAGGCTCGCCCCGCCGGCATGATGCTGCTGCCCGACGACGCCGCGCTGTTCGGCGACCAGCCCGACCCCAGCGAAACACCCTGGACGCCGCAACGCGACCTGTTGGGCAGCGAGCGCTTTGCCCGCGAGTTTGTCGTCGAAACCGAAAACGACGGCAGTGCCTGGCTGCGCTTCGGCGACAACCAGTTCGGCGCGGCGCCGATCACCGGCCAGCGCCTGCTAGCACGTTACCGGCTGGGCGGCGGCTCGCGCGGCAACGTCGGGGCGGAAGCCATCGGCGCGCTGCTCAGCGACGATCCCAACCTGAAACTAGGCATCCTGTCCCTGCGCAATCCCCTGCCCGCCGTGGGCGGCGCCGAGCCGGAGGCGCTCGATGCGATCCGCCTGAATGCCCCGGAAGCCTTCCGTACCCAGGAACGCGCCGTGACGACAGAGGACTACGCCCGTGCCGCCGAACGGCATCCCGATGTGCAACGGGCAGCGGCCCGCCTGCGCTGGACGGGGAGCTGGTACACGGTCTTCCTGATGCTCGACCGGCGCGACGGCAAGCCAGTCGACGCGGCCTTCAAGGCCGACCTGCGGGCCTTCCTCGAACGCTTCCGGCTGGCCGGTTACGACCTCGAATTCGCCGACCCGGTGCATGTCCCGCTCGATATCCAGCTCCAGGTCTGTGTCGCCCAGGGCTACTTCGCAACCGACGTCAAATCCGCGCTGCTAGCTGCCTTCACGTCGGGTGTCGACCGGCATGGCCGCCCCGGCTTTTTCCATCCCGACGGCTTCACCTTCGGCACGCCGCTTTATCTCTCCGCTGTCGTCGCCCGGGCGATGGCGGTGGCCGGGGTGGCTTCGATCGACGTGCGGAAATTCCAGCGCTGGGGACGCAAGCCCAAGGGCGAACTTGCCGCCGGGGTCATCACGACATCGCCGCTCGAGGTGCTGCGCGCCGACGGCGATCTGAATTTCCCTGAAAACGGTCAGATCAGCTTCATCGTGGAGGGAGGATCATGAGCAATGCCGACAATTGCGGCTGCTGCAGCGGTGTCACGCCGCTGACGCCGGTCGACGAGATCCAGGCTCCCGGACAGCAGGCGCTTGCGCTGCGCGTCGGCACGCATGGCCGCTTCCGCCAGAGCATGCTGGCCGACCTCGCCGACGAGTCCTCGCTCGAAGGACTGACCACGCGCGCCCCGGACGACCCGGCGATTGCGCTGCTCGATAGCTGGGCGGCCGTCCTCGACGTCCTGAGTTTTTATCAGGAGCGCATCGGTAACGAAAACTACCTGCGCACGGCCACCGAGCGCCGTTCGGTGCTCGAACTGGCGCGCGCCATCGGCTACGAACTGCGCCCCGGCGTTGCCGCCTCGACCTGGCTAGCCTTCACGCTGGAAACGGCCCCCGGCGCCCCGCTGGAAACGCGCATCGACATCGGCACGCGGGCGCAAAGCATCCCGGGCCAGGATGAAACAGCCCAGACCTTCGAGACTCTCGAAGCCATCGACGCCAAGGCCGGCTGGAACGCATTGCCGGTGCTTGCCGACGAGGCGGTCATGCCCCGCATGGGCCTGCACACGATTTATCTGGCCGGCACCGCAACCCGCCTGCAGGTCGGCGACGCGCTGCTCATCGTCGGCGACGAACGCACCCTCGACCCGGGCAACGAAAACTGGGACTTCCGCAAGGTCACACGCCTGCGCGAAGTCCTGCCGGCCGACCCGAACGACCCGAAGGATGTCGGCTACACCGTGGTCACGCTGGATCGCGGCCTCGGACGGCCATGGGTCGGCGTCCAGCCAGCCCTCAAGAACCCGAAATGTTTCGCCCTGCGCGCCCGCGCCCGCATGTTCGGGCACAACGCGCCGGACTGGCGCGCCATGCCGTCCAACGTTCGCGCCAATTACCTGGGATTGATGGATGACGCGAAGCCTCCAATCAGCGAGCATCCCGAATGGCCTGGGTTTACCCTGGCAGACATTTCCGCCCCCCCCGCGGGTAGCACCAGCGGCACCGGGCTACTCGGGCAATACTACCGCGGCAAAAGCTTTAGGGATCCGATTCTGACCCGCATAGACGCCACCGTCGATTCTTCGACCTGGGTAGGCGGAAGCCCGGATCCAAGTGTGCCAGCCGACAACTTTTGCGCGCGTTGGTCCGGTTGGCTGGAAGCGCCCAGCACCGGCACATACACGTTTTACCTTACGATCGACGATGGCGTCCGTCTTTGGATCGATGGCAATCCACTCATCGAAGACTGGACTGACACCCCGGGCGTGCACATCGGCACCGCCTCACTGGTCGCCAACCAAAAACACGAAATTCGACTGGAGTTTTACGAAAACAGGGGCGGCGCAACCTGTCAGCTGGCATGGTCCGGACCTGGCTTCAACCGGTCAGTCATTCCAAGCTCACGCCTCTATCCGCGAGACGTTCATACACTTCACCTTGACGCCAGCTATCCAAAATGGCTGGCTGGAGGGTGGATGATCTTGTCCATACCGGATTACGAGGAGGCATACCGGATACTCACGGCCGAAGACGATGCCCGCTCAGACTTCACGCTTGCTGCCACCGCCACCCGCTTGACCCTGAGTGGTGAAAACCTCCGAAGCACATTCAACGACCATGTACGCGCTACCACCGCCTACGGCCAGTCCGAGCCGCTAGCCTGGGCCACCCGGCCGCGCTCCGGTTTCCTGCAAGGCCACGAGATCGAACTGGCCGGATACGAGCCCGACTTGCCGGAAGGCCGCTGGCTGGCTGTCAGCGGGCTGGCGCTGGCCGATGTGCCGGGCAACGCCAAGGCGCGCAACCGGCTGAACAAGGGCGAGGCCCTGGCGTCGATTCGCATGGCGCGCGACCGCAAGACAGCGGATTTGGAATTTGAGGATTTTTTCCGGTTGACCGTCAAATTGTCTCCGGCCGCCGATATCGTGCGCATTCAGCACAACGACAGCAGCAACGGCCGCACCCGCCTGCTGCTGGACAGCGATCTGAAGAACGCCTACCTGCCGTCGACGGTGCGGATCAATGCCAACATCGCGCCGGCCAGCGCGGGCGACAGCAAGCAGATGCGCATCCAGCCCGAACCGCTCGGCAGCGGCGACGGCAGCCGCAGCCTGCAGCGTTTCCCCCTGCGCCAGGGGCCATTGACCTACATTTCCGCGGCGACCCCCAGCGGCACGGCCAGCACGCTGGAAATCCGCGTCGATGGCCTGCTCTGGCAGGAGGCGCCGCTCTTCACCAGTCCAGGCCCGACCGAGCGCGCCTACACCGTCAAGCTCGATGAAAACGGTAGCGCCACCGTGCAGTTCGGCGATGGCGAGCACGGCACCCGCCTGCCGACCGGCAGCGGCAATGTCGAAGCGCGCTATCGCGTCGGTCTCGGCACGGCTGGCAACGTCAAGGCCGAGCAGATCAGCATGCTGCTCACCCGGCCGCCCGGCCTCAAGGCCGTGACCAATCCGGTCGCCGCCACCGGCGGCACCGACGCCGAGGCCGGCGACGAGGCCCGGCGCAACGCCCCGCTGCGCGTCCGCACGCTGGATCGCATCGTCTCGCTGCGCGATTTCGAGGACTTCGCCGCCGCCTTCACGGGAATCGGCAAGGCGCTAGCCGTCTGGCTGTGGGACGGCGAACAGCGCCTGGTTCACCTCACCGTCGCCGGCACCGACGGCGCCGCGCTCGACCCGAACGGCGCCCTTTACCGCAACCTGCTCGCCGCCATCGACGGCGCCCGGCCACCGCATCAGCCCCTGCGCGTCAGCCCTTGCAAGGACCTGCGCTTCCGCCTCACGGCGGGCCTGTGGATTGCGCCCGACCACGAAGCCGACAAGGTGATCGCCGCTGCCGGCGATGCCCTGGCCACGGCCTTCGGTTTCGCGGCCCGCGCCTTTGGCCAGCCGGTCACCGGCAGCGAGGTGCTGGCCGCCCTGCAGGGCGTCCCCGGGGTTCTCGGGGCCGATCTCGACCGGCTGGTACAGGTCGATGCCGGCCTCGCGGTCCGCACATCGCGTGGCCCTGACGGCCGCATCGCCGCGCAAAGCGCCCGCTGGCAGGACGGAAACCTGCTGCCCTGCGACCTGCTGCTGATTGATCCTGCCGCCGTCACGCTCACGGAGCGCACATCATGAAACTCGACGCCGATACCCTGCTCGCGCTGCTACCCGCCTTCTACCGCGAGCGCGACGCCGAAGCGAACGGTCCGCTGCGCGCCCTGCTCGGCGTCATCGCCCGCCAGGGGGCGCTCGTCGAGGCCGACATCGAACGCCTCTACAACAACGCCTTCATCGAGACCTGCGAAGACTGGGTCGTTCCCTACATCGGCGACCTGCTCGGCGTGCGCGCCCTCTATCCGGTCAGCGGCACCGCCGCCTTCGGACCGCGCGCCCTCGTCGCCAACACGCTGCGCCTGCGCCGGCGCAAGGGCACGGCGCTCGTGCTCGAAGAGCTGGCCTTCGACACCACCGGCTGGCGCGCCCGCGCCGTCGAGTTTTTCGAACGGGTGGCTACGACTCAATACATGAACCACCTGCGCCCGCACGCCGTGCGTACGCCCGACCTGCGGCAACCGCGCCCGCTCGACCGCATAGACGGCCCCTTCGGCACGGAGGCGCATACCGCCGACGTGCGCGCCCTGCCCGCCGGCCGCTACAACCTGCCCAACGTCGGCCTTTTCCTTTGGCGCCTGCAGGCCTATCCCGTCCAGCGCGGCACCGCCCGGCCGGCCACGACCCGGCCGGGGTTTTACACCTTCGACCCGCTCGGCGACGACCAGCCGCTCTTCAACCGCCCGCGCACCGAAACCGACATCAGCCACCTGGCCGAACCGATCAACGTCCCCGAAGCGCTGCATTGGCGCGACCTCCATGCCGAACTCGAAGCGCGCCGCCAGGCCATCACCGAAGGCGAGGATCCGGACGACCGCTATTTCGCCGATGCCGGTGGCGGCGCGGTGCTGCGCGTCTGGGTCGACAACAAGGAAGTGCCGCCCGAACACCTCGTCATCTGCGATCTCAGCCCGATTCCACCACCGCCGCTCCCCGCGCCACCGCCACTGGACAAATGGCGCCGTCCGCCGGCATCACTCGTCGTTACTGCACGCAAGGCCGGGCGACCCGCCAGGACCTTCCCGAGCGCCGGCGGTGTCCTGGTTGGCATCGACCCACGCCTTGGCCGACTGGCGCTACCGGCCGGCGTCACCGCCAGCCGCGTCGAGGTGGGCTACGCCTATGGTTTCCCGGGCGACATCGGGGCCGGACCCTACGACCGGCGCCCCGGCCCGGGCAACGACAACCCGCTGGCCAGCCTCCCGGACCCCGCCGATTTCGAGGTGGTCGTCGAGATCCCCAGCGCCGCGACGCCCACCCTGGCCTCGGCTTTCAACGCGCCAGCCAATCCGGCCGATGCACCCAACCGCGTGGTGGCCGGCAAGCGAACCCTGGTCATCCTCAACACCGACGCGACCGAGACCCTGACGCCGTCGCTCAACCTGCCCGACAGCCAGCTGGCCATTCTCGCCGCGCCCGGGCACCGGCCCGTCCTCGTTGGCGACATCACGGTACAAGGCAATGCCAGCACCCGCCTCAGCCTGGACGGCCTGCTGATCGACGGCGCCCTGCGCCTGCAAGGCCGCCTCAACGAGGTCACGCTTCGGCACTGTAGCCTCGTTCCGGCCAGGGGCGGCATCATTCACACGGGGGCCGGCACCGAACTCACGCTCAATCTCTACCGCTGCCTGTGCGGGCCGCTTGCCAGCGACCACGCACTGGCCGGCGTCGTTCTGCGCGACAGCCTGGTGGATGGCGGCGCGATGGCCAGCGGCAAGGCCATCGACATCGACGACAGCCCGCTGACCGCGATTGCCTGCACGCTCCTCGGCACGACGGCCGCCGGCCGGCTGGAGGCCAGCAACAGCATTTTCGACGGTCTGGTCAGCATTACCCGCCGCCAGGAAGGCTGCGTACGCTACAGCTACGTACCGCCCAAATCCGTGACACCGCGACGGCATCGTTGCCAGCCCGACCTGGTGATGACCGATCTTCCTGCCGGCGAAGCCGCCCGCGAAGCGATGCGGGTCACGCCAGCCTTCACCAGCATCCGCTTCAACACGCCAGCCTACGGGCAACTGACCCGCAGCACCGCCCCGGAAATCCGTACCGGCGCCGACAACGGTGCCGAGATGGGGGCGTGGAATCTGCTCCAGCAAGCCCAGCGCGAAGCCAATCTCGCGCTGGCGCTCGATGAATACCTGCGTTTCGGCCTGGAAGCGGCCGCCATCTTCGTCAATTAGCCCATTCAACATCCCCAGCCAAGAAACGGGAGACACACAATGAAAGCCGACCTCAGCCGCGCCACATTCGACAAGGCCAGACGCTACCGCAGCGTGCGTATGCAGCAGGGCCGCGTGCAGCTCGACGCCGATTTCAACGAGCAGCAGGACATCCTCAACCATCGCATCGAAATCGAGACGCGCGACAGCCTCGGCCCGGTTGCCGTGCCCATCGACAATCCCGGCTTCGGGCTGACACCATCGGGCACCGACCTGAGCATTTCGGCGGGCCGGCTCTATGTCGACGGTCTGCTCTGCGAGAACCCGAGCGCCACAACGGTCGCCAAGCAGCCCGACCTCCCCGATACCGCCTCGCCCGTGTTGCCGGCCGGTGCGTCGCTACTGCCGCTGCCGCCAGTCGGTGTCATCGCAAAGAACATCAATGGCGTCGTGGTATTCAACAACGGTGCGGCGGTTGCGCCCGCTGACGGGACCTACCTCGCCTATCTCGAAGCCTGGCAACGCCATCTCAGCCCGCTCGACCTGCCGGTCGAGGACACCAGCATGCGCGAGGTCGCGCTTGGCGGACCGGACACCTGCACGCGCGAAAAGACCGTCTGGCAGGTCAAGTTATGGCCGGTGACGAATCCCCCTTCCGATATCAACTGCCTTTCTTCCATCGGCGACTGGAACACCCTGACCACGCCGCCTGACGGTCGTCTCGCCGCCCGCGCCGAAGCCAGCATCCCGCCCAAGACACCCTGCCAGTTGCCGCCGGAAGCCGGCTACCGCCTGCTCGAAAACCACCTCTACCGCGTCGAGATTCACGACGATGCGACGATCACCGGCAAGGCCCGCTACAAGTGGTCACGCGACAACGGCAGCATCGCCAGCCGCGTCGTCCGCTGGCTCAACGACCCGATTGCCGACGAGTTCGAAGTCGCCAGTATCGGCCGCGATGACGTACTGGCCATCAGCGCCGGGTGCTGGGTCGAGTTCTACGACGACACGCACGAGCTGCTCGGCCAACCCGGCCCGCTGGTGCCGGTCGTTCGCACCGAAGGCAATGTCGTCACCATCGACCTGAGCAAACTTATCGGCCACGCGCTGGACAAGGCCATGTTCCCGCGCAATCCGCGCGTCCGGCGCTGGGATGGCGTGGCGGAAATCCGGACGGCGCCCATTGCAAACCAAACTGCCGGCTGGGAAGAGCTGGCGCAGGATGGCATCGAGCTGAAATTTTCGCCGGGTACGTATCGTATCGGCGACTTCTGGCTGATCCCCGCCCGCACCGCAACGGCCGCCATCGAATGGCCCAAGGAGGGCGGCAAACCAGCCTTCCTGGCCCCGGCCGGTGTGCTGCGCGCCTTCGCCAAGCTCGCCCTGCTCGAATTTAAATCCGGCGCCTGGACGCCTCTCTCGGATTGCCGTCCGAAGTTCCCGAGCCTGACCGAACTGACCCAACTCCACTACGTCGGCGGTGATGGCCAGAGCGTCATGCCCAATCCTCCGCCCAACAAGCCGCCCTTTGTAAAACTGGCGCAGCCCCTGGAAGTCGGCGTGGCCAACGGGCAATTCCCGGTCAATGGCGCGCGTGTGCTTTTCACTGCCAAAGAGGGGCAATTCCCCGGGGGGAAAACATCGGAGATCGTCAACACCGTCAATGGCATCGCCAGCATCGAGTGGAGCCTGGCCTCCGATCCCACCAAGCCGGTCCAGCAAGCCACGGCCGATTTGCTGCTGCCGGGCGAGACCGCCCCGACAGCCGGCCTCTACCTGCCCGTCCACTTCACCGCCCAGCTCTCACTGGCCAGCGAAGTCGCCTACGACCCGTCCGGCTGCCCGGACCTGCTCAATGCGGAAGCATTTACCGTCCAGAAAGCCATAGACGAACTGTGCAAACGCCCGACCGGAGGGGGCGGCTGTTGCGTAACCGTTGGCCAGGGCGGCCAATTCGATACGCTGGATGTGGCATTGCGCGAATTGCAGGGCAAAGAACACCACGATATCTGCATCTGCCTGCTGCCGGGTGACCATGTTCTCAAGGACACCATGCTGATCAACGGTACCAGGCGCGATTTTATCCATATTCATGGCAGCGGCGTGGCGACGCGCCTGGAGCTTAAGCAGCTGACCGTTGGATTCGAAGGTATCGGTGAAATCATCCTCGAAGACATGGCCATCAATTCCGCCTTAAACGCGGAAAGTATCGGGTTCATTGATTGCGGCAGTGTCCGCCTCAGCCGTCTCTTCCTGATTGGCGCCAGCAAGGTCGGCAACAGCTTGCTGCGCATCGTCAAATGCAAACGGCTCACGATCGACAATTGCCGATTGATGGCACTGGCCAAGGAAATTGAAACCACGCTGCCCAAGCTCTTGAAAGTATCACCTACCTTGATGTCCATCGAAGACATGCGCACCTACCTGGGTGCCGACCGCAATAAACAACAGTCTGCAGCGAAGGCGCTGCTGGCCCTCAATCCCAATGACCGCCAGAAAATTGCCGACGAAATCAATTCCGCGCTGAACGGAAATGACGCCGGAACGCTGGGTCCGCGCGTACAGCAAAGCCTGGGGGCGCTCAGCCGGTCCATGTCCGCCACGACATCGGTGACGGCGATTCGCACCGCGCTGTCCCAACTGGAATCCGCCTTGCGGACCGCCACGCCGCCATTTGCCTTGGCCATGGACGACGTTGAGGATGCCACCTTGGTCGACAACGAAATTCGGGGACGAATCACCCTGTTCGGCGAAAGCGACACCATGCCTGATCTTGAAGCCGCACAGCGTCGCCGCCTCAGCGCGGCGTTTGCGCAAGGGGCAATCAACCTTTCCGCAAACGGAACGTTGGTACTGGAACGAAACGTCTTTCAGGGGCTACGCATCAGCGGCAAGGTTCTCGAGACAATCATCAAAAAACCGGCGGGCGACTTCCCGGCGTTCGAATACCTGCAAGTCAGCAACAACCGTATCGAAAGCGACATGGACCACTATCCCGGAAAGGCATGCGCCTTCAACGGCAACCGCCTGAATCAGGAGGATCATGCTGGGATCCTATTTAGCAGCGACGCAAAAATCATCGGCAATTTCTGCTCCGGCGAATACAGCCTGTTCGTAGTGGACGACACACCGGAGATTTTTGGCAATGGCAGCCTGAATATTCAACCGCTCTAACCGGCTCGGCCAGCCGCAGTAGCGGCTGAACCGATCAGTGGCGGTTGTAGTGTCCGTCGCGATAGTGATGATGGCCATGGCCGTGGCCGTGCACCGGTACAAAAACCGGGAAGCAGCCGCTGAGCGTGACGGCGATGAGCAGGCCGGCGATTATCTTTTTCATCACTTCTCTCCTGATTGGGGTGGTAAGTGATTAACGCAGCAGGCCGCGCCTACAGCGACAGGAAATTGTTACGGCTTGTAAGCGACAAAGCTGCCCGAGATACAAATCGGGCATTTCAATTTTGGCCGTTTTTTCCGGTTGACCGTCAAAGTCTGCCTGAACGCTGAAACGCTCAGCTGGAACCCTGACTGGGCGCCCCGCAGGCGTGGCAAAAACGCGCGAAGGCGCTCTTGCGCTCCTTGCACTGGCCGCAATGATCGAACAGGCAGATGCCGCAGTGCGGGCAGTAGTCGATGGCGGTGTTGGCCAGATCGACCGGCCGTTCGCAGCCCGGACAAACCTTCTTGGCCAAGCGGGCCAGCGCCGTGTCGTAGCTGAGTTCCTTGCGCCGCTCGACGTCGGGCATGGCTTCGGCCTGCTTCTGTTTTTCGAGATAGCGGTTCAGCGCAATGATGGCGTACCGCCCGACGAGGACGGTGATGACGATGCCGACTGCGTAGCGCACGTAGCCGCCATAACTCGGCAGATATGGCACAAGCTCGACGAAGAAGGCGAACAGGGCGAAATAGATGAAGCCCCAGACGAAGGGCCACCAGGTGCTCTGGCGCTTTTTGGCGAACAGCCAGCCGGCGACGGCGAGCAAGGGCAAGGTCAGTGCCAGGCGATAGCCGAAGACGCGCAGTTCCTGGGCGCGATACGCCTCGGCGAGGTTGCCGGAGGCCTGGCGCTCCAGTTCGCGCAGGTCGCGCTGCGCCCTTTCCTCTGACTGGCGGGCGTCGAGCAAGCCCTGCTGCTGGCGCTCGACATCGGCCAGCGCCTTGCGTTCGAGGATTTTCAGTTCATCGAGCGCCTGCGTGCGTTCGATCAGTTCGGCATCCTGCTCCGGGCGCTTGGTGGCGTGGCGCGTTGCCAGCCAGTTGTTGAACGTGTCGCGCGCCGCCGCCGAGTTGGCGCGGGCGCCGTTGAGTTTGAGTTGCGCCTGATCGTGAGCATCCTGCGCCACCTGACGCTTTTCCTGCATCGCCTTGAGTTCGGCGCGCAGCGGCGCGGCCGCCTGCTGGTCGATGAAATCGTCCAGCGTGACGCGATGTTCGACCTTGGGCAGGTTCTGGACGATGGTCCCGCCCAGTCCGATCAGGAAGCTGGCGAAAACGAAGGCGACGATCCACAGCCCGAAACGGAACCACTTTTCCGACAAACGCAGTGCCTTGCTCATGCCTTGCTCTCCTTCCCTGCCCCGGTCAGCTTGCCGAAAAGTGTCACGCCGGCCAGCGCCAGCGCGCCGCCGACGATGCCGACCAGGCCGTCGAGCGTCATCGCCACCACGCCGCCCAGCGGGCCGACCTGCTCGGCCAGATGGGCGATGCCATGATGCACCGGGCCCAGCCCATGAACCAGAATGCCACCACCGACCAGGAACATGGCCACCGTACCGATGACGGTCAGCGCCTTCATGAGCTTCGGCGCAGCGAGCAGCAGCAGACGCCCGATTCCCTGCAGGGCCGCACTGCCTTTCTGCAACAGGTAAGCGCCCAGATCGTCCATCTTGACGATGGCGGCGACGAAACCATAAACCCCCACGGTCATCAGCAGGGCAATGCCAACCAGCACCGACAGCTGCGACATCAGGGGTTTGTCAGCCACCGTACCAAGCGCAATGACGATGATTTCGGCCGACAGCACGAAATCCGTCCGGATGGCGCCCTGAATCTTGTCGGCCTCGAAGGCTACGAGATCGACCGATTCGTCGGCCACCGCCGCCACCTCCTCGGCATGGCGCGCCGCGTCCTCCTCGGGGCTGTGCAGCCATTTGTGGGCGAGCTTTTCGACGCCTTCGAAACACAGGTAAAGGCCGCCGATCATCAGCAGGGGCGTCACCGCCCACGGAATGAAGGCACTGATCGCGAGCGCCGCCGGCACCAGGATCGCCTTGTTCTTGAGGGACCCGACGGCCACCGCCCAGACCACCGGCAACTCACGCTCGGCCCGCACGCCGGCGACTTGCTGCGCATTGAGCGCCAGATCGTCGCCCAGCACCCCGGCCGTCTTCTTGGCCGCCACCTTGGTCATCACCGCCACGTCGTCGAGGATCGTGGCGATATCGTCGAGCAGCGCGAGCAGGCTGGCGCCTGCCATCAGGAATCCCGGCCCGGGACGGTCTCCAGCGAATACTCGCGAATCCAGGTGGCCCGACGATCAAAGGACGAACGTCGATCAGTCATCACCACGCCAGCGCTGGTCTGGTAGGGTGGCGGGGTAACACGCGTGCAGACACGGCGTTCGGCACGCCGCTTTTGAATCGAACCATTCGGCATTTCGTTTTCCATGAAGCGCTCCTCGACGAAGCAGGACAGAACGTGATTATGCCATGCCGATTAACGCTGCGTTCGTCCAGAAATCGGGTGGCGCCTGCTAGAATCCCGCCCGCAGTGACCCTCACGGTCAACCGGAAATTTTGCCCAAAATCGAAAAGCGCATGTCTGAATACTCCGCCGCCTCCATCCGCGTCCTGAAAGACCTGGAACCCGTCAAGGAACGTCCCGGGATGTACACCCGGACGACCTGCCCGACCCACATCATCCAGGAAGTCATCGACAACGCCGCCGACGAGGCGCTGGCCGGCTTCGCCAAAAAGATTTCCGTCCTCGTCCGCGCCGACGGCGTCATCGAAGTCGCCGACAACGGCCGCGGCATTCCCGTCGAAATCCATCCGGAAGAAGGCAAACCGGCCGTCGAACTGGTCTTCTGCAAACTGCACGCCGGTGGCAAGTTCAACAAGACCGAATCCGGCAACGCCTACCGCTTCTCCGGCGGCCTGCACGGCGTCGGCGTCTCGGTCACCAATGCCCTGTCGACCCGCCTCGAAGTCGAGATCAAGCGTGGTGGCGGCGTGCATAAAATCGTCTTCGCCGATGGTTTCGTCGTCGAACCGCTGGCCCGGATCGGTGAAGTCGGCCCGCGCACGACCGGCACGACCGTTCGCATCGCGCCCGATCCCAAGTATTTCGACTCGCCCAAGGTCAATCTCGGGCAACTCGAGCACCTGCTCCGCTCCAAGGCCGTGCTCATGCCCAATGTCACGGTCGAACTGGACATCGAGGGGCAAGAGAAAAAAGTCTGGTGCTACCAGAACGGCATGGCCGACTACCTCAACGAAATGATGGTCGGCACGCCGGTGGCCCCGATCTTCGTCGGCGAGAAATACGTCGACACAGCCAACGGTTTCGCCGTCGGTGAAGGCGCCACCTGGGCGCTGGCCTGGTTCGAGGAAGGCGGCGGCAAGCCGGAAAGCTACGTCAACCTGATCCCGACGCTGGACGGCGGCACCCACGAAGCCGGCCTCAAGGCGGGCGTCTTCGAGGCCATCAAGACCTTCGCCGAACACCACGCCATCCTGCCGGCCAAGGTCAAGCTGGCACAGGAAGACGTCTGCGGCCGCATGACCTTCCTGCTCTCGGCCAAGGTCCTCGACCCGCAATTCCAGGGCCAGACCAAGGAAAAACTGACCAGCCGCGACGCCTACAAGCTGGTCACCCAGATGGTGCGCGACCCCTTCGAGCTGTGGCTCAACAGCCACGCCGATTTCGGCAAAAAGATTGCCGAACTGGCCGTCAAGGCGGCGCAGAACCGCATGAAATCGACGCAGAAGGTCGAGAAGAAGAAATCGTCCGGCATCGCCACCCTGCCCGGTAAGCTGACCGACTGCGAATCCGACGACATCAGCCGCAACGAGGTTTTCCTCGTCGAGGGCGATTCGGCCGGCGGCTCGGCCAAACAGGGCCGCGACAAGGAAACCCAGGCCGTCCTGCCCCTGCGCGGCAAGGTGCTCAACACCTGGGAAGTCGACCGCGACCAGCTGTTCAAGAACAACGAAGTCCATGACATCTCGGTGGCCATCGGCGTCGACCCGCACGGTATCGACCAGATCGACAGCATCGACGTGACCGGCCTGCGCTACGGCCGCATCATCGTCATGTCCGATGCCGACGTCGACGGTTCGCACATCCAGGTCCTGCTGTTCACGCTCTTCCTCAAGCACTTCCCAGCGCTGGTCGAAAAAGGCCACATCCACGTCGCCCAGCCGCCGCTCTTCCGCGTCGATGTCGAGGCGCGCGGCCATACGCGCAAGGTCTATTGCCTGGACGAAGCCGAGAAGGAACAGACCCTGCAAAAACTGCGCGACGAAGGCGTCTCGGAAAACAAGATCACCGTCTCCCGCTTCAAGGGCCTCGGCGAAATGAACCCCGACCAGCTCTGGGAAACCACGCTGTGCCCCGACACCCGCCGGCTCGTGCCCTTCCAGGCCGACCGCGACACCATCAAGCAGATGACCGCCACCTTCACCCTGCTCATGGGCAAGGGCGAAGCCGCCGGCCGCCGGGCCTGGATGGAGAAGGATGGCGGGCTGGTCGAGGCGGACGTCTGAGTGCCGGCCGGGCTGTTACAAGCGGTCACCCCCGATACGCCGTAAACCCCGGAAAATCCGCTTTCAGCATTTCCGCCCCAACGCACCATGGCAAAATCCTCCTTCCTTCCCGTCATCGTCGCCGCCGGCACGATTGCGCTGGCTTTCGCGCTCAATCCCTCACCCGACAAGCATCGCGACAAGATCAAGGCGGCCATCGCCGAACGTAGCCAGATCGAACGCCTGCTCGGCATCGGCCACCTGACCGCCTTCGTTTCGAACTACCACTCGCTGGGCATCGCCTCCTACACCACGGTCAGCGACAAGACGGCGTCCGTCGGCGCCTTCGGCATGGTGTTCGTGCTCGACTGATGCAGCCACACCCCTTCATACCCCCTCTTCAAGCCATGCCCGCCGAATTCATCAAGCGTCGCCGCCTGCTGGGTGCCAGCCTCCTGCTGCTCGGCGGCTGTTCGGTCTTCCAGACGCCCAAGCCCGTCGCGCCGGCCCGTCCAAAAATCGGCCTTGCCCTCGGTGGCGGCGCCGCCCGCGGTTTTGCCCACATCGGCGTGATCAAGATGCTCGAATCGCACGGCATCGTGCCTGACTACGTGGTCGGCACCAGCGCCGGCGCCGTGGTCGGCTCGCTCTATGCCGCCGGCTTCGATGCCTTCGCCATGCAAAAGATCGCCCAGCAACTCGACGAGAAAATCTTCGCCGACTGGACCCTGGGCGGCCGTGGCCTGCTCAAGGGCGAAGCCCTGCAGGAATTCATCAACCAGCATCTTCACAACCGCACGCTGGAAAAGCTGAACAAACCTTTCGCCACTGTCGCCACCGACCTCAACACCGGCGAACGCGTGGTGTTCCGGACGGGCGACACCGGCATGGCCGTCCGCGCCTCCGCTGCCGTCCCCGGCGTCTTCCAGCCCACCCAGTTTCGCGGCAGAAGCTATGTCGATGGCGGCCTGACCAGCCCGATCCCGGTCCAGGCCGCCCGCGAGATGGGCGCCGACATCGTCATCGCGGTCGATATCTCGGCTCGGCCGGAAGGCCAGCCGGTCGACAGCATGACCGCCATCATCTGGCAGACCACCACCATCATGGGCGGCGTGATTGGCGCCAGCGAACTGCGTGCTGCCGATGTCGTCATCCGGCCGAAGCTGCCCTACGTCAAATCCTGGGACTTCACCGCCCGCAACGACGCCATGATCGAAGGCGAACGCGCCGCACAGGCAGCCCTGCCCGCCATCAAGCAGAAACTGGGGCGCTAATGGCGATTGTTCAATCCACCACCGCAGATTGAACGCCATCAGCACTGGGCCGTAAGCAACACCCCAAACAAAAACGGGCGCCGAGGGCGCCCGTTTTGGTTACTGAGCAAAGCCCGATCAGGCGCGACGGCGCCGGGCAACCGCCCCGAGCACGCCCAGGCCTGCCAGCAGCATGGCGTAGTTCTCCGGCTCGGGAACCGGCAGCGCAGTCAGCGTCCCGAAGTCCTGCGTCCAGTAGGTTCCGTAGGTTGTGCCCGGCTGGTAGATGTAGCCAATCCCGATGCCTTTATACGTCCCACCCAGGATATTTGCCTTGTGTCCAGGGCTCTTCATCCAGGCATCGACAACCGAAGCTGGCGTGAGGTGACCTGCAGCGATGTTTTCACCGATGCCGGCTCTGGGATAGTAGCTATAGACCCTCGTCGCAAAGTCAGTGCCATTGCAACTGGTATGCGAGAAGCATCCGTTGGTTGCCATATCCAGCGAATGCGCTTCGGCGGCAGCCTGCAGACGAACATCAAATGCCAAAGCAGACAAACCCTCTTTGGCACGTTCGATATTGACGAGCGACAACACATCAGCCTCGAAGGCATCGATGGTGACAACCGGAGCAGCAACGACTGCCATGGCCTGACCGCCAAATACAGAAGAAAGTGCAAGAGCCAGAACTGCGAGTTTTTTCATGGTTTCCCCTTGGTATCAACGGGCCGAATTATGCCATCCCGTTGGCAAATTATGTAAATGCGATAACACCAAAAGCCCAAGCACTGGTTCTGCTGCCCGAAAACGGCAAATATCTGCCAAAATCCACCTTCCAATAACACAGATACCACCTAGCCATGACCTACAAAGTCTTTGTCGACGGCCAAGAAGGCACGACCGGCCTCCAGATCAACGAATACCTTGCCCAGCGCAGCGATGTCACGGTCCTCAAGATCGATGCCGAGAAGCGCAAGGATCTGGCCGAGCGCAAGCGGCTGATCAATGAATCCGATGTGACCTTCCTCTGCCTGCCGGACGAGGCTGCCAAGGAATCGGTCACGCTGGTCGATAACCCGAACACCTGCATCATCGATGCGTCGACGGCGCATCGCGTCAATCCGGCCTGGACCTTCGGCCTGCCCGAACTGGCCAAGGATCAGCGCGCCAAGATCCGCGCCAGCAAGCGCATCGCCAATCCGGGCTGCCACGCCAGCGCCTTCATCCTGGCGCTGCGTCCGCTCGTCGAAGCCGGCCTGCTGCCGGCGGCCACGCAGATTGCGGCCAATTCCATCACCGGCTATTCCGGCGGTGGCAAGTCGATGATCGCCGATTACCAGAAGGCCAGCGCAAGTCCGACCGCGCTCAAGGCGCCGCGCCCCTATGCCCTGGCCCTGGCCCACAAGCACCTGCCGGAAATGCAGGCGTATACCGGCCTGACCGTCGCGCCGATCTTCCAGCCCATCGTCGGGCCGTTCTACAAGGGTCTGGCCGTCACCGCCTTCATTCATCCGGCGCAATTCACCCGCGCCGCATCACCGGCCGACGTGCAGAAGATCATCGCCGATTACTACGCCGGCGAGCCGTTCATCCGCGTCCTGCCGGTCGATCTCGAATCCACCACGGCGGGCGGTTTCTATGACGTCGAGGCCAACAACGACACCAATCGCGTCGATATCGCCGTCTTCGGCAACGCCGAACGCATGCTGCTCGTTGCTCGTCTCGACAACCTGGGCAAGGGTGCATCCGGCGCCGCCGTTCAGGCGATGAACGTGCATCTGGGGGTCGAGGAAAGCCTCGGCCTGGTCTGAGCCCCGGCGCTCGCTCGATGACCATCCTGGCACGCCTTGGCTTCGCGGTGCTGCTGCTCGCAGCAGGCGTGCCCGCCGTTGCGCAGTCGATCCTGCTCGACCATCGCACCGCGACCTATGGCAGCCCGTTTCCGTCGTCCGGAACAGGTGCCGCCGGCACGCGCGCCATGCAGGAAAGGGTGCTCGTCACCTTCAATGCCCTGCCGGCCGAAGGCGAATTCCGGGTCATCGGGCCCATTGATGTCCATTCGCGCTGGTTCGGCGGCACCAGCAAGTCAGCGCAGCTGCTGGCCGACAAGGCCCGAAGCATGGGCGCCAACGCGGTCGTCAGTTCCCGCGTCTGGCTGGCCCCGGCCTTTCCCGTCTTCGCGGCGCCGCACGGCAGCGGCATTGCGGTTCGCATCCACGACGAGACCTTGCTGAACAGCCTGGCCGATGCCGCCAGCACCTGGGAATAAGCATGCATTACGTGGTTGGCCACATCACCGTCAAGGATGCCGCCAAGTGGGATGCCTACCGTAGCCAGGTACCCGCCACGCTGGCCCCCTGGCAGGCCGAACTGGTCTTTCGCGGCGAGAAGGTGGCCGTGCTTGGTGGCGAACACCGCCACACCGACACGGTCGTCATCCGTTTTCCCTCCGCCGATGCGGTCAATGGCTGGTTCAATTCGGCCGCCTATCAGGCGCTGATTCCGCTGCGCATGGAAGCAGCCGACGTCGATCTGATCAGCTTTACCGATTAAGACGCGTCGCGTCGCCGTAATCACGGGCGTATTGGGCACTGGCCGAATCAAGAACCTGGGCGATCCGCTCACTGCTCGTCGCCACGTTCCGGACCGCGCTGTCGTCGCCCCGCGCGGCCACGCCCAGGCGGTTGATGGCGCTGTCGAAGAAAATCCACTGATTTCTGGCCAGCCCGATGGCGTCGCGACTGGCCAGCGAGTTGTCGCGGGCGGTATCAAGTTCCTGCAGTCCACTCGCAAATTCCTTGCGGGCCTGCTCGATATCCACCATCACGCTCTGCGAACGGTTGCCGCCCTGCGCCTGCAGATACAGCCGCGCCAGGCGCTGCGAAAGCATGTTCAGGCGCGAGGAAAGGTCAAGCAGGCGTCCGACCGGGGCCTCGCCCTCGGCTTCGATGAGCATGCTCAACTTGCCGGCATGGATCATCAGTTCGTCCGCCAGCTGATCCACCCGCTCGGTACGATTCGGGGCAGGAATTTGCTTGAGGGCGACGCGCATTTCCTGCCAGATTGACTCGCAACGCCCCAATTCCCGCTTGATGGCGGATTTCCGGCTCGTCCCGCCCAAGCGGCCGAATTCGGCATCGATCTCGGCCGTCGAGGCATCAATTTGTTGCAGTGCCTGAGGCGCATTCAGGCCCATACCAAGCTGCTGGTAAAGCTTGGCCAGACGCTGCGACTGCATGCGCACTCGGCCGGCGCTGACGATGTCCCCAGCAAGCTGCGCCACGCCCTCTTTGCCGGCCGCGATGGCACCTTGAGACAAAAACGGAGTCAAGCAGACAACAAGCAAAAAGACGAGACGAACAGTCAGGCAAGCGGCGTTAAATTGCGGCATCGGAAAATCATGGCGAGTGTAAAAGGGTCCGCATTGGAGCACGCCGATGTTTCACGCCCTTTACAAGGCCGCCGCATCACCTATCATTCGCCCACCATGCCCGACGCTTCTCCCCGCATCCTCTCCGTCATCCCGCCGATGACGCAACTCAACACGCCGTACCCGGCGACCGCCTACCTGACCGGATTCCTGCGTTCGCGCGGCTTTCATGCCGAGCAGACCGACCTGGCGCTGGCGCTGGTGCTCGAACTGCTCTCCCCGGCCGGTTTGCCGAAGCTCAAGGTGGCGGCGGAAGCCATCGCGCCCAAGCAGCGTTCGCGCACACTCAAAACCTTCCTCAACGAATACGACCGCTACCTTGCCGCCATCGGCCCGGCCGTCGCGCTGCTCCAGGGCCGCGACGGCTCGATTGCCCACCGCATCTGTTCGCGCGCCTTCCTGCCCGAGGGACCGCGCTTCGCCTCGCTCGACAACTATCTCGACGAAGATGGCGGTGACCCGCTGGCCTGGGCTTTCGGCTCGCTCGGCGTGCAGGACCGGGCGCGGCATCTGGCCACGCTGTTTCTCAACGACCTGGCCGACGTGCTGCGCGAGGCGGTCGACACCCGCTTCGAATTCGTCCGCTACGGCGAATCGCTGGCCCAGAGCCAGGCCAGCTTCAATCCGCTGGCCACCGCACTGGCCGCGCCGCCGACGCTGGTCGATACGACACTTCAGAATTTGGCCAAAATTCCGGTTGACCGTGCGAACCCGGACATCGTGCTCATTTCCGTGCCCTTCCCCGGCTCGGTCTATGCCGCCTTCCGCATCGCCCAGACGATCAAGGCTTACCGGCCCAACATCGTCACCGTTCTAGGCGGCGGCTACGTCAATACCGAGTTGCGCGAACTGGCCGAACCGCGTGTCTTCGATTACTTCGACTACGTCACGCTCGACGACGGCGAAAAGCCGCTGCTCGCGCTGATCGAGCACCTCGCCGGCCAGCGCCCGCGCCTCAACCTCGTGCGCACCTTCACGCGCGTCGATGGCGAAGTCCGCTACTTCAACAGCCAGGAGCCCGACATCCCGTTCGAGGAAGTCGGCACGCCGACCTGGGACGGCCTGCCGCTCGACCGCTACCTGTCGCTGCTCGACATGCTCAACCCCATGCACCGCCTGTGGTCGGACGGGCACTGGAACAAGCTCACCGTCGCCCACGGCTGCTACTGGAAGAAATGCAGTTTCTGCGACGTCAGCCTCGATTACATCGGCCGCTACGACGCGGCCAGCGCCAAAACGCTGGTCGATCGCATCGAGCGCATCATCGACGAAACCGGCCACACCGGCTTTCATTTCGTTGACGAAGCCGCGCCGCCCAAGGCCCTGCGCGCCATGGCCGAGGAACTCCAGCGACGCAACCTGGCCATTTCGTGGTGGGGCAACATCCGCTTCGAAAAATCCTTCACGCCCGAACTCTGCCTGCAACTGGCCGACAGCGGCTGTATCGCCGTCTCCGGCGGGCTGGAAGTCGCCTCCGACCGCCTGCTCGAACTCATGAAGAAAGGCGTCTCGGTCGAGCAGGTCGCCCGCGTCACGCGTGCCTTCACCGATGCCGGCGTGCTCGTCCATGCCTACCTGATGTACGGCTTCCCGACGCAAACCGTGCAGGACACCGTCGACGCCCTCGAATACGTCCGCCAGTTGTTCGCCGAAAACTGCATCCAGTCCGGCTTCTTCCACCGTTTTTCCTGCACCGTGCATTCGCCGGTCGGCCTCAATCCGGCCGACTACGGCATCAAACTCCAGCCGCTGCCGCCCGGCAAGTTCGCCAAGAACGATGTGCAGTTCTTCGACCCCACCGGCGTTGACCACGACCGCCTCGGTAAAGCACTAAACAAGGCGCTCTACAATTACATGCATGGCATCTGCCTCGACCAGAATGTACAAAGCTGGTTTGATTTCAAAGTCCCTCGCCCCCGCATAGGGCGTAATTACATTGCAAAGGCGCTATCACTGCGCCCATGAAGTGTAGACATGAAGGTTTATTTGTACATCCGATTTTCAGACCCGAAACAAGCGACCGGTGATAGCTTAAAGCGCCAAGCAGACTACGCCGAGAAGTGGGCACGCGACCACGGTATGGCGCTTGACAACGAACGGTCGATTTAATGACTACGGTATTAAAAAAGCCGGATTTACCCGGCTTCTTTTCTATAGGAACCAATTAGCTTTTTGTTCTACGGGTGGCTGCTAACCCAAATAGGCCCAAGCCAAGAAGCGCAATCGACGCAGGCTCTGGAACATTAGAATTGACTTCGGAAATCGTTAGCGAACCACTGGTGTATTGGTAGAAACTGCCTTGGTTATCACCGAAGCTAACGTCCCGACCGGCTAAATCAGGCGTTGAAAAAAATCCAACACTGTCAGTGTAGTTGGTGAGAGCAAAGAAGAAGAAAATAACATCACCTGCAAGCGAACCCGAAGTGTTACCAAAAAACGATCCATCGGGTGTGAAGGCGATAGCATTCCCATTTCTTTGGTTGACCGTAACCTGATTTACCGCGTATCCGTTTAAGTCTCCTGATGGGGAGACAGCGGCCGAGTCGCCAACATTCGTAAGTAGCGAATTGGTATTGAATCCAAATGATGCCGCTGAATAGTTTCCTGACGCATCAAATTGAAACTGATAGTGGTACCCCGCATGTGCTGAGTTGACTACTAAGCCAAGCATCACAGCCCAAAGGAAAGCACTTAGCCGAAATTTCATTTTATTTTCCTCCGCATAAAATTGACCAAGACGAAGTTTCCAAATAAATGCATAGCAAGTATCAAACCTGCAGTTTGATAGCTCAACAAAACAAAGGGTTACACGACACAAACCACTTTTACGCTAATAGCAATGTAAAAATATTCGACACCCCAAGCCACAACAACCACCACACCGGCGCACCGCGTCGGGCGCAACTTAATCGCCAAAGCGCTCGGCGCCCAACACAACTGATGCACATCCGCAACGACACCCCGATCACCCCGCGCGGCATGCGCGTGGCGCTGATCTTCGCCCTCGCCGCCGAGCGCCTCACGGCCTTCTACGAACACGGCCAATGGCTGACTGAAGCCCAGGGCGCCGGCCTCGCCGCCGACTGGCTGTCGCGCTCGAAGAACACCCTGCCGCTGGCCGAACGCCGCCAGCTGTCTTCGCTCAGCGACCAGCTCGCCCGCCAGATTCAAGGCAGCCTGTCGCGTGAAGCCGGGATGTACACGGCCCACGACATGATGGAATCGCTCGACCCCAACCATCAATCCGACATCGCCGAATCGCTGATGGCGGAATGCGAACGGCTGCTCGACAGCAGCGCTGCAACATGACTAGCTCGCCGCACCGGGCCAGGATTCTTCCGCTCTTCGTGCTCCTGCTCGGGCTATCCGGGTACGCCGGCGCGGCCTTCGCGCTCAGCGATGCGCCCGTGCGGATCCTGTCGTCGTACATCGAAAGCAATCCCAACTGCCCCGAGCAAATCAGCGAGTGGAACCAGAAAAACGGCAAGCGGGCCATCGCCGGCGAAATCCCCCGCGACCTCTACTACCGCGTACTCGGCTACATGGACTGGGGAAGCTGCGGGCGTCCCTATTTCAAGCGAATCTTCATCGAGTTGCAGAAAGTCTGGACGATCTACTCGAAGGGACTGGTCAGCGAAAGCGAGTACAGCGCCAAGGAAAGCGAGCTGATCAACCTGCTCTTTGCCACCCTGCAGGCAGGCGAACAGGGCGAGGCCATGGTCCGGCGCTACGAGCAGAACATCGCGGCCAGGCTGTTCCGGCTCGAACCCGAGCGGCAATACTTCAATTGCACGTTTTTCGGCGACCAGCCGAAATGCACGGACTGAACGCCCCAGGCTAAGCAAATTTCAATTTTGGCGCTTTTTTCCGGTTGACCGTGCAAGGCACCGCCAACCGGGATGGCAAATCGGTTCGTGCTGGCGGCACCCCAAGTTCACACAAAACCCTTACGGAGGAATATGCTAATTACCTAGGGGAAACGAACATGAACGTACTGGTAGCTCACGGCGAAAGCAATCATTTTGTCCTTAGGCAGGCCGTTCGGCTTTGCATCGTTTGTACGGCCTACTTCGTTACGGGATGGCTGGGCCTCAAACTGCCGTACTACGGCTCGCACATTACGCTGATCTGGCTCCCGACCGGCATTGCGGTGGCAGCGCTGGTGCGTTGGGGCGCCCCCATGTGGCCAGGTATTTTCCTCGCTGCCTTTCTGGTCAATTGGTCCATCGACGCTTCAATTCCGCAGGCATTCGGCACCGCCATCGGAAATACCCTGGCCCCCGTGTTTGCGGCGTTTTGGCTGCGGCGCGCCCATTTCGACATTTCATTCAGCCGCCAGGTCGATGTCGTCACCTTCATCGTGGCCAGTGGCCTGGGAATGCTGATTTCCGCCAGCGGTGGCACGCTTTGTCTCTACCTGGCGGACGAGCTTACGTCGGACGGTATCTGGGTAGCGTGGCTGACCTGGTGGATAGGCGACACCGTCGGTGTATTGCTGGCTGGCCCGCTGCTGCTGCCATTGACCCGGGAGAATCTGTCGCGCCTGTCGGGGCAGCAACGAGGCCTCGCGCTCTGGTTTGTCGTCGCGGGATGTGTCGCCTGGCTGGCCTTCGTGATGAACTATGGCCAGATCGGACTCCGCCTGCCCATTGCGTTTCTGACCCTGCCCTTGTTCGCCTGGGCAGCGATGCATTTCGGGGTGATCGCCGCGGCGGTAGCCTGCCTCGGATTCGCCATGGTCGCGGCCTGGAGTGCCTCGGCCAGCGTTGGCGCTTTCCGTGTCGGGGACGAACAGCTTGGACTGATCCTTTTGTGGAGCTATATCGCCACCACGCAACTCACGGGTTTGTCGCTGTCGGCCCTGAAATCAGAACGTGACCAGGCCTCCGCCGTGCTGTTCAAAAGCGAAGAACGATTGCGGATGCTGGTCGCCAGCGTCAAGGACTACTCCATCATCATGCTGGATACGTTGGGACGGGTGGCTTCCTGGAACGAAGGGGCGCGGCGACTGGTCGGGTACGACGACGCGGAAATCATCGGGCAATCCTTTGCCGTCTTTTATCCGCCAGAGGATGTCGCCAGCGGCAAGCCGGACAGGCTCCTGTTCGAGGCGCGCAACGAAGAACGGGCCGAGGATTCCGGTTGGCGAATCCGGAAGGATGGCAGCCGTTTCTATGTCGAAACCCTGATCACCGCCCTGCACGCACCGGACGGTGAACTGGTGGGCTTTTCGAAAGTCACCCGGGACATCACCGAGCGCTGGCAGGCGGAGATGGAAGAGCACCGCCTCAACCGGGCCCTGCGGCTCCTCAGCGATTCCAATCTGATGCTGGCGCACGCCAACGATGAATCGACGCTCCTCAACGAGCTCTGTCGCCTTGTCGTCGACAAGGGCGGCTATCTGATGGCCTGGGTAGGCATGGCCGAACAGGATGACGAGAAATCAGTCCTGCCCGTCGCGCAATCCGGTCACGAAGATGGCTACCTCGAAAGCGTCCGGATTTCGTGGGATGAAGGGAAGGCGATTGGCCAGGGACCGACCGGCACCGCCATCCGAACGGGCAAACCCTGCGTCAACCAGAACGTCCTGACCAATCCGAAAATGCACGTATGGCGCGAGGCGATTCTCAAGCGTGGCTTCCAGTCGAGCGTGAGTCTGCCGTTGATTTGCGAACACCGGACCATCGGCGCCCTGACGATCTATTCATCCGTCCCCGACGCATTTGGCCATGAAGAAGTACGCTTGCTGGAAGAATTGGCCGGCAACGTCGCCTTCGGCATCCAGATGCTGCGAAGCCAGCAGGAACGGGACGATGCCAAGGCCGCGACACACGCCAAGAGCCTTTTCCTGGCCAACATGAGCCACGAGATCCGGACCCCCCTGAACGGGATTCTCGGCATGGTGCATTTGCTGCGTCGGGAAGGCGTCTCGGACAAGCAGGCCGCCCGTCTCGACACGATCAATACCTCGGCCGACCACCTGCTCAGCGTCATCAACGATATTCTCGACCTCTCGAAGATCGAGGCAGGAAAGCTCACGCTGGAATGCACGGACGTCATGATCGACGGTCTGTTGGCCAACGTCTCGTCCATCGTCAGCCCCAAGGCCCAGGCCAAGGGATTGAAATTCCGCCTGAGCACGGAAAAGGTGCCCAGGCGCTTGCGCGGCGATCCGACCCGATTGGCGCAGGCACTCCTGAATTACGTCAACAACGCCGTCAAATTCACGCCCACCGGCAGCGTCACGCTCCACACCTATCCGGTCGAAGAAACGGATGACTCGGTTCTCCTGCGTTTTGAAGTCGAGGACACCGGAATCGGCATCGCCCCGGAAGCAAGGGAGCACCTTTTCGACGCCTTCCAGCAAGCCGATAGCTCGACAACCCGAAAATACGGCGGGACCGGCCTGGGACTTGCGATCACCAAGCGGCTGGCGCAATTGATGGGCGGTGAAGCCGGCGTCGTCAGCACGCCGGGCAAAGGCAGCCTCTTCTGGTTCACCGCCCGTTTGAACAAATGCCCCGATCTCGAATCGGCTTCCCATTCGCTGGACGCGGACGAAGCCGAACGTCGCCTGAGCGAAAGCTGCCGCGGGAAGCGCATCCTGTTGGTCGAGGACGACCCCATCAACCAGATGGTCGCGATGGAACTGCTTTCCACCAGCGGCCTCGATGTCGACACGGCCGATGACGGCCTGCAGGCGCTGCACAAGGCCGAAAACCGTGTCTACGACCTCATCATGATGGACATGCAGATGCCGAACATGGATGGCCTGACCGCCACCCGACGCATCCGCCAGCTTCCGGGATACCTGAACGTGCCCATCGTGGCCATGACGGCCAATGCCTTCAACGAAGACCGGGCCCAGTGCCTGGATGCCGGGATGAACGACTTCATGGCCAAGCCGGTGGTCCCGGAAAAATTCTACGGATTGCTTCTCCGCTGGCTGTCCGGGGCCTAGGCGCAATATTTCGATTTTGGCCTTTTTTTCCGGTTGACCGTCAAATCCTGGCCAACCGGACCCAAACCCGCCTCAAGCCACGTTCAGGCTCGCCAAACTGGGAACATCGACGATCTCGGCGATGCGGTCGCCCAGGCCGGCGAGGACGGCAGTGTGGACCGTCGCCGCCGGAATCGTTTCGCCATCCGGCCCGGGCAGGTCCCGGGTAGCGCTGGCATCGGCCACGACGGCGACCCGGTAGCCACGATGAAAGGCCTCGCGGGCAGTTGAATCGACGCAGTTGTGGGTCATGTAGCCGGCGACCAGCAGCGTTTCGATGCCGGCTGCCTGCAAGGCGTCGGCCAGTCCGGTGCCGGTAAAGGCCGACGGCAGGTGCTTGTGGATCACCGCCTCCCCTTGCCCCGGCGCCAGGCCATCGATGGCCTCAAACCCCGTCGTGCCGGGCGCGAAGATCGGCGCCGTCGGTGGCGCGCGATGCAGCACGTGAATCACCGCAATGCCGGCCGCGTTGGCCCAGGCGCGCAGTTGCCGCGCCCTGTCGCTGGCCGTCGCCTCGTCCGGCAAGGCCAGCGGGCCGCTGCGGTACTCGTTCTGGTAGTCGATCAGCAGCAATGCCGTCTTGGCGGCAACGAGCGTTGCACCGGCCTGCAGACTGGGCGCAACGCCGACGATCTGGCGCAAGGTCCGGGCGCTCACGCGGCACCGCCGATCAGCCGGCCGGCCTTGCGGGCGGCCTGGGTCTGGCCGTCGTAGCCCCAGCTTTCCGCCGGAATTTCGTGCAGCACGACGTAGATGGGCGCGGCGCTGGGGCCGAATTCGACGGTCAACAGGGATTTTGCGGCAAAAATGAAATCCGCCTTTTCGGCCGCGCTGTTGGTGCCGGCGGTAATCATCGCCTGCAGGCTGGCCGCGGTGCCAACCGGCTGACCGTTGGCAGACGATGCGCCGGGCGGCAAATGCAGCACATTGACGACCGTCAGCGCCGCTTCCTTGCGCAGGATGTCCTGCATCAGGCGGGTAACTCCGGCTTGCAGGCGATGGATCACGGCCGGTTCGGGGCTCGGGCCGCTCAGGGTGACGTTGATCATGGGCATGGCGTTCTCCGTTGTGGGTGACGCCTGCATCATTCCACCAGCCGATATTCGCTACAATCAACCAATCTAATAACAGTTTGTTGCACCATGGAAACAATCAACCCGCTCGATCATCTCTCCGACCTCGCCGTGTTCGTCCGGGTCGTAGAGACACAAGGCTTTTCCTCGGCCGCACGGGCCATGGGCCTGACCAAATCGGCGGTCAGCAAGCGCATCAACCGACTCGAAAAACAGCTCGGCCTGCGCCTCCTGCAGCGCACGACCCGCGCCATGTCGCTGACCGAAGCCGGTCGCGTGCTCTTTGACCGCGCCGCCCAGGGCGTCGCCCTCCTCGACGAAAGCACCCGCCTCGCCGCCGGCCTCGTCGAGGCGCCGCGCGGCACCCTGCGCGTCACCGCCTCCGTCACCTTCGGCAAGCTCTGCCTGGCGCCGCTCATCCCCGAATTCCTCGCCCGCTATCCGGAAATCGAGCTGCAACTCACCCTGCTCGACCGCTTCGTCGATCTCGTCGAGGAAGGCTACGACGTCGCCCTGCGCCTGACGCGCACGCCGCCCGACCAGGTCGTCGCCAAGGCACTGATGCCGGTGCGCTACCGGCTGTGTTCAACGGTCAACGGGAAAAAAGGCCTAAAACTGGAATCCCCCGCCGACCTCGCCCACCACAATTGCCTGCACTACGGCCTGCGCGAATTCGGCAACGAATGGCGTTTCCAGCAGGGCGAAGAGGAAGCCCGCGTGCGCGTCACGAGCAACGTCGTGGTCAACAACAGCGAAGTCGTGCGCGACCTGCTGCTCGCCGACATGGGCATCGGCCTCGTCTGGAACTACGCCGTCGACCGGGACATCGCCGAAGGAAAGCTCATCGCCCTGCTCCCCGACTGGACGCCCGTCGGCCCCTTCGGCCAGACCGCCTGGGCCATCTGGCTACCGCAAACCCACCTGCCACCCAAGATCCGGGTCTTCGTCGACTTCCTCGCCGAACGCCTGCGCGACACGCCAACCTGATCAAGAAATTTCACCTGCGTTGATCAGCGCTTTGCGCCAAGGCTAGCCGACAAATCTCGGGAACATGACAACCCCGATACATGCACAACACGATTGTCATCTGGCTGAGTTCGACCAATAGCAGCCGGTGCAGATTACGTTTCAATTTCTGCGGGTAGTGTGTGGTCGGTCAAATGACAGCCTTACTGCCTCGACCTGACTTGAGCCCTGCCGGCTATCCGAAACAAATTATGTTCGGCTGTCGATTGACTCATGGAAAGCCGCAATAGCTGCATCCCAGGATACGAATGTCTTTGTTCCGGGGGGCATTTTTCTAACTTTATTAATCCCCTCCCCCCCGAACCAGAGTTCGACATCCTCTGGAAGAGCGCGCCTCAATTCCACTATCGTGTCCTGCAAAAGGCGGGGTGGATAGTACCTGCTAACGGAGATGCCAGCGATGCGAACACGAAAAGCCGAAGCACACTCCGCAATTTCATCTACGGGCATATGCGAAGGGAGCCTCAAGCATGAAATACCTGCTGAGCTAATAACTGCATTAGCCATCGCCAATCCAAGTGTATGTGTTTCGCCGGAGAGCGTGGCCAAGAGAACCTTGGGCTGATGATCTGCTAGGGATGCGCAATCCGCAATTTGCAGGAGCCTGGACTCAAGTAGCGTAGAAAACAGATGCTCCCCGTAAATTGGGAGAACGCCTTCTGCCCACCGGGCTCCGACAGCTTCAGCAAGTGGAGATGCAAATTGCTCTACAAACTCAAGAACAGGGGACTCAGTCAGGGCGCTCTCCAATACCGCCTTGAATTTACCCAAATCTAAGCTCACAAGTGCCGCGAGAGCTTCATCTACCAATAAAGTGCGTGAACATGGTGTATTGCAACCATCAGGAATCAATTGATCGAGAAAGTCTCGAATAACCTTTCCGACCCTTTCTCCCGCATCCACCCTACGCACAATGCATTTTAGTTTTTCAACATCGGCATTCGAATAACGACGCTGTCCTGATTCCAGATATATCGGCTGAGGGAAGCCATAGCGATATTCCCATTTGCGTAAAGTGCTGGCGTCCACACCGCTCTGCCTAGAAACGACGCCAATCGTAAGCGACCCGGAATTCACAGCGGCCTCCCCAGATATTTGTCCAGCTATTATATGGACAAACGTAGTAAATTGGCTTGGCAGTAATTAGCTTGTCGTTTGCCAATCGCCAGGGGTCCAAGTGCAACGGGCACCCTGTCTTCAGGGAGAAAATCATGCTTTCCAGCATTAAGAACCAGGAAGTCTTGCCGGAATGTCCTTTATGCCAGTACGTTAGGTCGGTTGTCGGATTGCAGAAGAAGTTGGGCGCAATTGCCAACTGCGAAAGGGAGGTTGCGGGAAGCCTCGGTCGAGCTGCCGCCGCACTGCGCTCAATTGCGGCACTAAATCATCGGTCGAGCACTTAAGTTGCTCCGCTGAGGTCGTTGACGACCGCTTTGGGGAAGTCTAATGCGCTGAGCACCGCTTCCCCTGAATAGCGTCTCATAAAATGCAGGGTGCAGGAATGGGCATGATCTAGACCTGCAGATGTTCATAAACTGATATAGCTGACGAATCGTTCGTCCAGAATCAAGGATTACCAATACTAAGCAGCTCGAAGGAAAGCGCGTCGGCACTCTCATTGGGCGGCTAGGTAAGGGGAGCAGTCAAGATAGTGTATTGCGCTTGCCAACGGACGCTTTGTAGCGTTCCCGTTCGCAGAAGGCGGGATTGTTTAATGGCCGCTATCAGGAAACTGCTATGGCCGGCACTGGCACCGAACTGCCGTTCAACATGTGCCGGTCAGGTCAATGATTTCTCCGGCCAAAACCGATATGAATTGATGGCCTGCATAGTTCGATTTCGTAGCCTGGTCGCGGCTCAGTAAAGCCGGATCGCCGAGTCGAAATGCCAGGTCCGGCGAATCTCGACCACGTCGTAGAAACGCAACAAGCCCGGAGGGAAAGGCTGATACGGCGCCTGGCTCTGGATGACGTTGCGGATTGCCTCGTCCAGCACCGGCGAGCCACTCGAACGCACGAAGGTGATCGATTCGACTGAGCCATCGCTGCGAATCGAAACCGTCACCAACGGATCGGAATGCGGCTGCTTCGCCGCCTCGCGAACCAGTTCGATCCCCCGGTTCAGATGAATCCGCCGGCTCCAGTCCTCGGCATACTGCAGCAGGTCGGCGTTGGGATCGGCGCGCCCGAACAGGCGGCCACGCCGCATCGAACTCACCGTCGGTGAAAGACGCGCCGCCGCCTCGGCCGCCTGGCGCCGCGCAGCCTCTTCGTCCAGCTGCCGCCCCATCGCCCGCCGAGCCGCCATCCGGCGCTCCTGATCGGCCGCCTCCTGCCGAGCCGCCTCCTGCCGAGCCGCCTCCTGCCGAGCCGCCTCCTGCCGAGCCGCCTCCTGCCGAGCCGCCTCCTGCCGTGCCGCTTCCTGCCGTGCCGCTTCCTGCCGTGCCGCTTCCTGCCGTGCCGCTTCCTGCCGTGCCGCTTCCTGCCGTGCCGCTTCCTGCCGTGCCGCTTCCTGCCGCGCTGCTTCCTGCCGAGCAGCTTCCTGCCGAGCCGCCTCCTGCCGCGCGGCATCCTG
>Ga0316605_10000200_pt1 | contig 52849 bp, 42 predicted proteins | sample OWC_soil_day20_n_FD_207666 | JGI IMG/M metagenome (GOLD analysis project Ga0316605, IMG submission 207666) | Wetland soil microbial communities from Old Woman Creek delta, Ohio, United States - OWC_soil_day20_noCT | ecosystem: Environmental > Terrestrial > Soil > Wetlands | place: USA: Ohio...
CAGGTTACACATACTCAATCACATTGCCAAGTACTCCAACAACAGTTGCTTCAGGAAGCAATAACATGACTGTAAATGCATTTACAAGCAACCCTAACGGAACAGGTGTTCTTACAGGCGGAACACAAACTCTTAAAGTAGGTGCGACTCTAAATGTAGGCGCAAGCCAGGCTGCCGGAACTTATACTTCTGCAACTCCTTTCACAGTAACTGTTAACTATAACTAGAAAATAACGCTCAATATATACGAAGAGGCGGACCCACAGGGCCCGCCTCTTTTGTTGTGTCCCGTCCGGCCGAATCGCCGGCATCGGGTTGCGTTTTATTTCTGCCATCTGTACACTGCCAACTAATTGCTTCGGGCTTGTGCGTCCTCGCTCCGTTTCACTTCGTTCCGGCCGAATCGCCGGCGTCGGGTTGCGTTTTATTTCTGCCATCTGTACACTGCCAACTAATTGCTTCGGGCTTGTGCGTCCTCGCTCAGTTTCACTTCGTTCCGGCCGAATCGCCCTCATCAATTAGTTGGCAATGTAGAAGATTGGTCCGAAATGTAACAACTCGCCGCCGGAGACGACCGTGCCGTCCCGTCTGAGTAATTATCAAATAATGAAGTAGTTGCTAAAAACAAACAGACATAATGTCTGTTTGTTTTTAGCATATTGCACACAGCCAGGTATTTAACCCTGCTCGTGGCGTTTGTTTGGGATTCAAAATATGGTGCGGCTGTGCCGCGGTTTAAAACCCTGCGGCCGGCAAATTCATGCAATTGCTATACAGTATGTTTTAGTTAAAGATTCTTGACTAATAAATACAATGTGGGCTGCATTTTAAACCGGCCCTGTATTTTTTTGTATATTTGCGTCTAAATCTTAAACTATGGGACTCCGGAAAAAAATTTCGCTGGGCTTTGTCGTTATTGGGGCCATTCTGTTCCTGTCCAGTATTATTGCCATTTTTGAGTTTAACAGAATCCGTCATTCCGTGACAGATTTGATGAAGGACAACATAAACAGTATCAATACTTCAAGGATGCTGCTCGAACTCACCGATGAATATAACTTTATGCTGCTCAGTAGTGTTATAATGGACTCTACTCTTAATTCGGCAGAGGTTGTTTACGACGACAGGTTTGAAAAATATATTGGAAGTATAAAAAGCCAATTCGCATCTGAAGTTGAGATTGCTACTGCAGACTCACTTTCGGTCGCATATAAAAGATATCTGGCAGAGATTAGTTTAGCTTCAAATATTATGAGGCTTTCTGTTACTGAAAGAAAAGAGTGGTACAACAATAAACTCATGCCGGTTTATAAAAACCTGAGAAATTACAAACGCCAGCTGGGGCTTCTCACTCAGGGTGCCCTTGCAAAAAACACCGCAGGGCTTCAGGAGGGATTCTACAGAAGTATCATGCCGGGAATTATTGCAGTTGCTGCGGGAATTCTGTTGGTGCTTCTCTTTAACTATTTCATAAATCTCTATTTTATTTCACCGATACTGCTCATTTCGAGAGGTATTAAAAGTTATAAGGAATTTAACAAGAGCTATACCGTTCAGTTTGATAACGAAGATGAACTTCAGGATTTGAACGGAGAGATAAAGACTCTCATCGAAGAACATAAAAATTTAAAAAAGCACAGGGAGTAAATGAATTTTAGGATAGTTTCAAGATATATAGGAATAGCTCTGCTGCTGAATGCAATATTTATGTTCATCTCAGCCGGTGTTTCTTTTATATACAATGTTGATGCTTCTTTTTCGCCTTTGCTGCTCAGTGGAATAATCACAGCAATTACGGCCTCTTTTCCAATGATTTTTGTCAACAAGAAAGAGGAGATAAATGTTAGGGAAGGCCTTCTTATTGTTGTATTTTCCTGGATTTTTTCTTGCTTTTTTGGGATGTTACCCTATATATTATATGGTGGCGAATTTTCTGTGATTAATGCCTGGTATGAAAGTGTGTCCGGATACACGACTACCGGCGCAACAATACTAACAGACGTGGAAGCATTGCCAAAGGGGTTATTGTTTTGGAGATCCTCTACGCATTTTCTGGGTGGAATTGGAGTCGTTCTCTTCATGCTGCTCATTTTGCCAACTGTTTCCACTTCAAGAATGAGACTAAGCAATGCGGAAATATCTCCTCTTGCAAAAGAAAACTTCCGTTTCAAAGCCAAACAGACAATTAAGGTAATTTCAATTGTATATCTGGGCCTTACTCTTATCCAGACGATTCTTCTGATGGTGGCCGGAATGAATCTTTTCGACGCTCTTGCTCACTCTTTTGCAACAATTGCTACCGGAGGGTTTAGTACAAAAAATATGTCTGTGGCTGCATTCGACTCTCCGTGGATAGATTTTATTATAATCGTTTTTATGCTTCTGGGAGGAATGCATTTCGGGTTGCTTTATAGTGCAGCAGTTGGAAAACCGATGGCGCTATTAAAATCTCCGGTTACCAGGTACTATGTTTTGGCAATACTCTTAGGTGGTTTGCTCGTAAGCATAAATATCAAAATGGAGAATATTGTCCCTGACTGGTTTACTGCTTTTCGGCAAGGGTTTTTTCAGGTAGCCACACTTGGAACATCTACCGGATTTGCGAATGCCGATTCATCGGTGTGGCCGGGCTTTTCAATACTAATAATAACCTTTTTTACGATGCAGTGTGCATGTTCCGGTTCAACTTCAGGAGGGATAAAAGTAGACAGGATATATATACTTTATCAGGCTTTCAAATCTCAGATTACTAAACAGAAACACCCAAATGCTATTATTCCGGTAAAACTTGGCGAACAGACGCTGGACAAAGAAATTGTATACTCTGTCACCCTGTTTGTTGCTGTTTATATAATTATTGTTTTCGTTGTTGCACTGATGCTTACTGCAATGGGAGTGGATACAATTGATGCCATAACCGGCTCAGCTGCGAATATGGGTAATGCGGGTCCGGGATTTGGCAAAGTGGGTTCGCTGGGTAACTATTCGTCAATTCCTGCACTTGGCAAGCTTGTACTATCCGCTGAGATGTTGCTTGGTCGTTTGGAGATATACTCATTGCTTCTGATATTAGTTATTTTCAGACGGAGATAGGAGAAATCTATGGCTCTTTCAGAATTTTTATTCGAAAAAATGACAGGCAAGCTTGGTTTTGAACCTACAGCTTGTCAGCAATCTCTTTTCCGCGATTTGTCGGAATTTGTTCTTATAGGAGAATCTCCATCTTCACACATAAAGAGGCTGATGGTAATTAACGGATATGCAGGAACGGGAAAAACGTCCTCTATTGCGGCTTTGGTTTCTGTACTAAAGGAATTTGGAAGAAATGTGATTTTAATGGCTCCCACAGGCAGGGCGGCCAAGGTTCTTTCTGGATATACGGGCGCAAATGCCTTCACAATACACAAGCAGATATACAGGCAACGTTCCATGCGGGATGGTATGGGTCTGTTTACTCTTAATGTAAACCTCAACAAGGAGACAATTTACATTGTAGACGAAGCTTCTCTTATTTCAAACTCGGGAATAGATTCAACATTCGGTTCCGGGCATCTTTTGGATGACCTGGTTGAATATGTCTATTCAAACGACAGTAACAAGCTTATTCTTGTTGGCGACTCGGCTCAGTTGCCTCCTGTAGGGCTGGCTGTTTCTGATGCTCTTGATCCGGCATTTATGGGTAGCTACGGGAATGTTGTTTATTCTCAGCTTCGAAGTGTTGTAAGGCAGGCAAAGACATCCGGAATTCTTCATAATGCAACTATTCTGCGTGAGATGATTGAAAAAGGCGAGGTTAACTATCCAAAATTTGAACTCGGCGATTTTGATGACATTTTCAAGATAGGAGGTGCAGACCTCATTGAAGAACTCAATTCGGCATTCGAAAAAGAAGGTGCAGACAATACACTGGTTTTATGCCGTTCGAACAAAAGGGCAAACAGATACAACAAGGGAATCAGAGCAAGCATTTTATTCAGGGAAGAGAGGTTGTGCCGCGGAGACAAAGTTATGGTAGTAAAGAACTGCTATCAGTTTCTTGATGATGTAGAGGAGATTGGATTTATTGCCAATGGCGATGTTGCCGAACTTCTGAAAATTTCCAACTACGAGGAGCGTTACGGGCTCACATTTGCCGATGCCGTTCTTAGGTTCATGGACTATAATGACATTGAGATTAAGGCAAAGATTATTCTGGACACACTCGAAAGCGAGAGTGCATCTCTTGGTTCCGAACAGCAAAAGAAACTGTTTGCCGATATAATGGAAGATTACAGCCATATCAAAACAAAAAGAAAGAGAATTGCAGCTGTTCGTGAAGACAAGTATTTCAACGCTCTTCAGATTAAATTTGCTTCGGCAATTACCTGTCACAAATCTCAGGGTGGCCAGTGGAACACAATATTTATAGACAATCCGTTCTGGGGTCAGGACATTTCGGCCGATGATTTAAAATGGCTTTATACTGCGATAACCCGGGCAACAGGAAAGATATTTTTTGTTAATTTTGATAATAAGTTTTTTAGTAATAATTAATTATAAACAACCCGACCTGAATCATGAAAAAACTTCCTCTGTTTTTAAATTGCGTTATGGCTCTTGTTGCGCAACTTCTCATTTTTACATCTGCGAATGCTCAGGAACTTAAGCCTGTTAAGCTGCCTCTCTCCTGGAAAAATGAAACCACTGTCATTCTCGTACAAATGACCAGGGATAGCAGAAACTATTTTGAGTATGACATTAAGAGCGGAACAATGGCTGCTGTAAATATGCCGGCCCCCCCTAATGCAACACCATCTGTAGCTGTTAAAAACGGAGATATTTTTTATTATGATATTAACAAAAACGAAAAACGGATAACAGAAACCAAAGCAGAAGAGAAGAATCCTGTTTTGTCTCCTGATTTTAACCATGTCGCCTTTACACGGGATAACAACCTTTTCTCAATAGAATTAGCATCCGGAAAAGAGATTCAATATACAAAAGACGGCTCGGACCTTATCTTAAACGGATGGGCCTCATGGGTATATTATGAGGAGATATTTGGCCGCCCTTCGAGGTACAGAGCATTCTGGTGGTCGCCGGACAGCAGGAAAATCGCCTTTTACAGGTTTGATGATTCCAAAGTACCCATGTTCCCTATTTACAGCTCGGAAGGTCAGCACGGCTTTATTACAGAAACCCGTTATCCTAAGGCAGGGGACCCAAATCCAACTGTAAAAATAGGCGTAACCGGAATTGAAGGAGGTGGTATAACCTGGGCCGATTTTGACGAAAGTGCCGATCAGTATTTTGGTACTCCGCAATGGAACTCAGACAGCAAGAGCCTTATGGTTCAGTGGATGAACAGAGATCAGAACAATCTGATAGTTTATGCCATAAATTCTGCCGACGGAACAAAAAAAGAGATTTACAAGGAGCATCAGAAAACCTGGATTGACTGGATTGAAGATATTCAGTTTGGCGAACTGGGGTTTTACTTCGTTAGGGACTTTGACCTTTGGGAACAACTGTATTACCAATCGTATGACGGCAAAACCCTTGTTAAACTAACAGAAGGAAAGAACTGGGGAATAAAGGTTGTAAACTTTGACGAAACAAATCGCACAGTTTACTTCACTGCAAGGAGAGAGATATCTACCAGAAACGATTTCTATCGTTTGAGCTGGGATAAAAAAATGGATAAAAAGCAAATTGTGAGACTCTCTTCAGGAGAATACAACTTTGTTTCACCGGTTTTATCTCCGGATAAAAAACATTTTGTGGCCATCGCTTCAAATATATCAACACCAACACAACTCATTCTCGCTTCCTGTTCAAAAGCAGGAGTTGTTAAACCGGGTGAATTGAAAATAATAGAAGATTCAAAAGGAGATAAATTCAATCCGCAGCAACTCCCGGTTGCCGAGATGATATTCATTACAACCCCGGACGGTTACCGCTTGCCTGCTTCAATCATCTGGCCCAAAAACATGGATAAAACCAAAAAATATCCGGTACTTGTTAATATGTACGGAGGGCCAAATTCTGGAACCGTAATGGACACATGGAGAGCACCTTCTTCCGAAACCAGGCTTTGGTTTGAAGAGGGAGTAATCCTTGTTAACATAGACAACAGGGCTTCAGGCCACTGCGGCAAAGAGGGAATGAATTTTGTTCACAGAAATCTGGGCAAATATGAAATTCAGGATTATATTGAATGGGCTAAATATCTTATTTCGCTGCCGTTTGTAAACGCGCAAAAAATTGGCATAACAGGTTTCAGTTACGGAGGAACAATGACTGTTCTCGCACTCACAGACGGTGCCGAATATTACAGATACGGTATTGCCGGCGGCGGAGTTTATGACTGGAGGCTTTATGACTCGCACTATGTAGAAAGATACATGGATGAACCAAAAGATAATCCGGAAGGATACAAATCAACTGCAGTACTTGGAAAAGTGGGTCAGTATAAAAGTGAAAAAGGCTCCCGCCTCTATCTTACCCATGGCACATCCGACGACAATGTCCATATGCAAAATACTATTCAGCTCATTGATGCACTTCAAAAGGCCGGCAAGCAGTTTGACCTTATGCTTTATCCGGGCGGCATGCACGGATACAGAGGTTCGCAGTCATTGCATGACAGAGAGGCAGAGATTAATTTCTGGAGAAAAAATCTGCTTGACAAGTAGTAAGGCTTGTGCGTCCTCGCTCGCAATGCTCGTTCCGGCCGAATCTCCGGCTGCAAGTTGCGTTTTATCACTGTCCTTTAATCACTCCCAACTAATTGTTTCGGGCTTGTGCGTCCTCAGTCGCGTTGCTCCCTCCGGCCGAATCGCCCTCATCAATTAGTTGGGAATGTAATGTGAATGTGCAGTGATTTTGCAACTCGCAGCCGGAGATTGGATTAAACGCCAAGTAATTGATAATTTGTTTTTTAGTTAAATGAGGCTAGATTCTCACCGACGAACTACTTTTTAACAAGTCTTTATTAATGAGCGAGATGCAACTTATTGTGGCAGCACTGCTGCCACAATAAGTTGTACATGGCACAATGTTAATACGTTAGCGATTTAAACCCTGGAAAAAATATATGGTGCGGCTCCGCCGCGGTCTTTAGCCATTCGGTTGGCAAACCATTCGGCCGGAAATACTACCTAAAATTGTTTTGCTAAATCTCTGATATTCATATCATAGCACAAATGAGTGAGAGTAGTACCCTCACTCATTTGCATTGTTGCTTAATAATGTGCAAGTTACTCCGACTAAATTTTGACGAAAAATGTCATTATGGTCAATCAGTGTGCTAAAACAACGTAACTCCGCCGAAGGCGTAAACCGGTGGCGCAGGAGCACCTAATTGCCCCCAAAAAGAGGGTGGCACAAAAAAGCTTAACCGCTGAAATGCCTTAATATTGAGTTAGTTACTAAAAATGAAGAGATATGAGGTCTCTTTATTTTTAGTAACTACTTGGTATTCTATGCGTTGGGCTGCCAGCAAAAGCAAGTCTGCGAAATTTTATCTTTTTACTTGTTTAACCATGAGGGGAACTTTAGTTTGGCGGGGGCTGGGACCTCTTCAAATAGAAACAGGCTGACCCTTGGGCCAGCCTGCTTCATTATATATAGAGAAGGTTAAAGCATAGCAAGTAACATCATTTCGTCATAGAGTTCCCAGATTAAACTGTCGTCGCCGCGCTGTACTCTGTCGGCAAGGATATCTGTTGATCTCATAAGGTTGTTTTTGTCAATTTTAACTCCCGGGGTGTTAACCTTTGTTACCACCATTTTAGAGCTTACTGTATATTCGTTATAGATGCCTCTTTTCTTGTTTTTTGCTTCAAATTTGACATCGGATCTTGAGTAATCGTAGAACCACTTGTTGTTGTATTCCTTGTAACCAACTGTGTAGTTTGCATATTTTACATCAATATTCAGGTATGATGGTTTGCCTTTTACAAAGTTCATATATGCGTCACCGCGTTTTTCTACATTCATTGCGAACTCAACTTTGCCAATTGCATGTGAAGTTGCTTCGATGTATAATTTGCCGCGGAACAGGATATCTTCTCCAAGGTATTTCTGATCAAATCTTACTACATAGAATAGTTTGTTGTCTATGTTAACAGGGGTTTCGTACTCAAATGTGTAGTAATCGTCTATTTTGGCAGGATCGCAGCCAAGGAACGGATATTTTGCCAAATCGAGCATGAGCGAAGAGTTAGGTCCTCCCTGAAGTTTTACCATAAATGGATCGACCATTTTTGATTTGCTGCTTACGCGAACATTTTTAATGGCAATCTTATCTGGTTTTGATGTTAGATACGATGATTTGTCGATGTCGAGAATAGCTTCATTAAGAGAAACTGCTTTGTCATCTTTTGTGATGACCTCTTTATAATATGCAGAGATAAAGCTGTCTTCCTTAGTGTAGTTTTTAGAAATATTTCTGAATGCAGAATTTACAAGTACGGATGCGTTGAAATCCGGATTGGAAAGCGGGGCGGTTTTTGTTTGAGCCGATGCTGTCAGTGTTGAAGCAGCAATTGTAAAGGCGATTGCGAGGGAAGAGATTGTTGTTTTCATGATGCAGAGAAATAAAGATTAAAAGTTTTTTTGTTTTCTGCATTATAGACGAAGCCTCACCCAAAAAAGTTGCAAATATTTTGCAAATATTTTACAATATGTTGAGAGACTGTTCCTTAATCTTTTCTAATTCGTCCTTCATCTTAACAACCCACTTCTGAATTTCGGCATGATTGGCTTTTGAACCCAATGTATTTATCTCCCGGCCCATCTCCTGAGCGATGAAACCAAGCTTCTTTCCAGGGAATTCTTCCTTATCCAGTGTTTCGGTAAAATACTTGCAATGCTGGCTAAGCCTTACCTTTTCTTCGGTTATATCAAGCTTTTCCAGATAATAGATAATCTCCTGTTCAAGGCGGTTTTTGTCAATTTCTCCTTTCAACTCTTCCATGCGGGAGTTAATTCTCTGACGTACAGATTCTGTTCTCTGGCTTTCATAACCTTCTACTTGTGAAAGATTTTCAAGAATGAGGGCAACTCTGCTTCTGATCTCTTCGTCAAGTTTCTTTCCCTCGGTTTTACGGAACTCAATCAGCGATGCAACTGCATCCAGAATGCACTTCTTTAGTGGCTCCCAGATATCTGTTTCTTCTGTCTGTTTTTGCGACTCGAGTACATCCGGCATCTTTAGGATAGTGCCTAGAATAGTAGGGTCGTTTATCGCCTGAGGCAGAGAGTTGTTTATTTCCATAATCTGGTTATAATAGGACAGAAAAACATCTCTGTTTATTGTGCGGGTGCCGTTGCTCCCTGCATGTTCTACTGTTGCAAAAAGGTCAATGCTTCCTCTCATAAGAGCAGACGAGACAAGCTGACGGACTTCATACTCCCTTTCCCTTGGGATAGCCTGAGTCTTAAGCCCCACATCGGAACTCTTTCCGTTTACAGACCGAATTTCCACTACTATTTTAATGTCTTTGTAAAGGCACTCAGCCTTTCCGTAGCCGGTCATTGATTGAACCATTATATTACAGTTTTTTTGTTAGTTATTCATTGGCAAAGTTATACATTTAGATGTAAGATAATCCATATTTCTAGCAAGAAATCGTATATTTGCAAGTTAAATATTGAATTCATATGGAAGAGATCAAAATAGAGCCGGCAGAAGAGAAACAACTGAATTTTCTTGAAGAAATTGTTGAGAGAGATCTTGCCGAAGGCAAGCATAAATCTATTCTTACCCGTTTTCCTCCGGAACCTAACGGCTATTTGCATATAGGCCATGCTAAAAGCATTTGTCTGAATTTTGGACTCGCAAAAAAATATGGTGGCAAGACAAATCTCAGGTTTGACGATACAAATCCTGCAAAAGAAGATGTTGAATATGTAGACTCAATAAAGGAAGATGTTAAATGGCTCGGTTTTGACTGGGCAAATGAATTTTATGCATCGGACTACTTTGAGCAGCTCTATGTATGGGCTCAGGAACTTATTAAAAAAGGCCTTGCATACGTTGATGATCAATCCCAGGAAGAGATAAGACTAAACAGAGGAAGTGTGACACAGGCCGGGAAACCGAGCCCTTTCAGAAACAGAACCGCAGAAGAAAATTTGCTGCTTTTTGCAGGAATGAGGGAAGGAAAATATGCCGAAGGAGAGAGGGTGTTAAGAGCCAAAATTGACATGGGCCATTCCAATATGCTCATGCGCGACCCTATTCTTTACCGTATCATTTATGCACATCATCACAGGACAGGCGATAAATGGTGCATTTATCCAATGTATGATTATGCCCACGGGCAGAGCGACTCTCTTGAAAATATAACCCATTCAATTTGTACACTTGAATTTGATGTACACCGTCCTCTTTACGACTGGTTCATTGAGAAACTGGAGATATTTCAGTCAAGACAATTTGAGTTTGCCCGCCTCAATCTCACATACACCGTAATGAGCAAAAGGAAATTGCTGGAACTTGTAAAAAACAATTTCGTAACTGGTTGGGACGATGCGCGGATGCCAACAATATGCGGCTTGAGAAGAAGAGGATTTACACCCGAAAGTATACGTCTTTTTGCCGATAAGGTAGGGGTTGCAAAACGGGATAATATAATTGACCTTTCTTTGCTGGAATGGTGCGTAAGGGAAGATTTGAACAAGCGCTCCAACAGATACATGGCTGTTTTAAATCCGGTGAAGCTTACAATCTCAAATTTCCCGGAAGGAGAAACAGAATACTTCAATGCTCCTGTTAATCCGGAAAACCCGGAAGCCGGATCAAGAAAGATTCCTTTTTCAAAAGAATTGCTAATTGAAAAAGAAGACTTTATGGAGGAACCTTCAAAAAAATACTTCAGGCTCAAGCCGGGTGGAGAGGTTCGTCTTAAATACTCATATATTATTAAATGTGAGGAAATTGTGAAAGACAGTAATGGCGAAATCGTTGAAATTATTTGTACTTACGATCCTTCAACAAAACCTGGAGTAGGAGAGTGGCGCTCTGTAAAAGGAACCATTCACTGGGTATCTGAAAGCCATTCAAAAGAGACGGTAGTAAGGCTTTTTGACAGACTGTTCACCGAACCTGATATGGATTCTCTTCCGGAAGACAAGGATTACAAAGATTTCCTAAATCCAAAATCGCTTGAAACAGTTATAGCTCATGTTGAACCTGATTTGTTTGCAGATAAATCAATTGTTCCGGTCCAGTTTGAACGTCTTGGTTATTTTATCAAGGATTCGGACAGCACAGGCGACAAGTTTGTTTATAACAGGACAGTCGGATTGAAATCAAACTTCAGCGCGTAGGCTCTTAATTGAGCATTGTTTTTATTCTGTGCTTTTTCCAGAGCCCGGAGTTGTAATAAATTATAGCACCAATACATCCGACGGACCAACCGATAGGAATTGACCACCATATTCCCCTTTCTCCGAACATATCCGAAAGAAGGTAAGCAAGAGGAATTCGTATTATCCAAAGCGAGAGTGTCGTAATTAACATTGGTATCAGTGTCGCCCCGGCGCCACGGGTTACTCCGTTAACTACAAACATTGTAGAAAACACAATATAGAACGATGTTACAATAAGAAGGTACTCCTTCCCAACCCGGATTATCTCCTCATGATTGGGAGCATTTGTCTGTACAAAGAGTTCCATAATATTCTCTCCAAAGAAAACGACAACCAGAGTAAGCAGTATACAAATTGATGTAGAATATTTTAAGGTCTCCCAGAGACCTTTTCTTATCCTGTCGAACCTGTCTGCCCCGAGATTTTGCCCCACGAATGAGGATAGTGCAGCTGCAAGGTTCATTGCAGGCATTGATACGAACATATCTACTCTACCCGCCGCAGTATATGCCGCAAGAACCGAAACACCATATGGAGATACTATTGACAGAAGAGCCATACTGCCAACCCCTACAAGAACCTGCTGAATCCCGGAAGGTAACCCGATTTTAAGAGATATTCGAAAATTTTCCCAGTCAAACTGCCATTTTTTATAGTTAAGATTAAATCTTATCATGCTGTCTTCCACCCGGTTGAGGTAGTACCATAATGCCACCCATCCGGCAAAAGTTGCAATTGCAGTTGCCCAGGCAACTCCTGCAATCCCCCATCCGAAAACAAGCACAAAAACAAGATCCAGTACTGTATTTAAAAGTATTGATGCCACGGTAAAGTAAATGGGAGTCTTTGAGTTTCCAACACCACGCATGATTGCGGAAATTCCAAAAAGCGAAAACGTAGGAATAGTTGTTGTGAGTATTACTATGTCGAAATACATTACTGCATCCGGAATCACCTCTTCGGGAATAGAGAGCATTCTGAACATAGGGCGGCTAAGCAAAAAGAACAATATGCTCATTATTGCCGAGCTGATCAGAAGAAAAATCTGAACAGTATCGGACGTGACCTTTACTTTGTGATAGTTCTTTGCTCCAAAGTATTGAGAAATTAGAACAGATGCGCCAATAGTTACTCCACCCACTAAAGAGGATATTGTAAATAATATTGGAAAACTTGCTCCAACTGCAGCAAGAGCAGCAGAGCCCACATATTTCCCAACTACTATACTGTCTACAACATTGTAAAATTGCTGAAACACATTTCCAATGAGCATTGGAATAGCAAACAGCAGTATTTGTTTTCCTTCTGCACCTTTTGTCAGATCCTTCATTTAATGACTGTTGTTAAAATCTTTTTATGTAGGAGTGACAGTATGGTTGGGTGCCCTTCTTTAAATAATAATCCTGATGATACTTTTCCGCAGGGTAGAATTTCGCAGCTTTTGTAACTTTTGTTGCAACTTTATATCCTTTGGATTTAAGCAGATTTATCAACTTGGTGGCACTATTTTTTTGTTCTTCGGAAGTGTAAAATATCTCGGACCGGTATTGAGTACCAAGGTCTGGTCCCTGACGGTCTGTTTGTGTTGGGTCGTGAATTTCAAAAAAGTATTTTGCCACCTTTTCATAACTCACCTGATTCGCATCAAATACCACTTCAACAGCTTCGGCATGACCTGTTTCTCCGCTGCAAATTTCTTCATAGGTTGGATTGCTTGTCTTTCCTCCGGTATATCCGCTTTCTACCGACAATACGCCCTTAACCTGTCGTAGAAGATGTTCTACTCCCCAAAAGCAGCCACCGGCAAAGATTGCAGTCTCCCTCTTCTCGGGAACAAACTCAAGCGACACGGAATTAACGCAGTGCCGGATATTTTTCTTTGTGAGCCTCTCACCTGTAAAAACATGTCCCAGATGACCTCCGCAATTTGCGCATGTTATCTCTGTTCTCATGCCGTCTGTATCGGGTTTTCGGGTAACCGCTCCCGGAATTTCGTCATCAAAACTGGGCCATCCGCACTCCGATTCAAATTTGTCCGATGAGCGATAGAGCACTGCACCGCACTTACGACAATTGTAAGTGCCTTTTTCCTTGAATTTATAATATTTACCTGTAAAAGGGGCTTCTGTTCCCTTTCCCTCTATTACCTTTTTCTCAAGGTCGTTTAGCGGTTTTATATTTTGTGCCTGTGTGCCGTTCATGTATAATATTGTTACTATGAATATCAGAAAAAATCTCATAAATTGAAATTATTACTCGTTCTCCCATGCTTTTAGCTGTAAAATTTCCTCTTTCCAAAGGTCTTCGTTTGGTGTTTCCAGTATAAGGGGAATATTGTCGAAACGGGGATCTTTCATGAGGATTTTAAATGTTTCGGAGCCAAGAAGCCCGGCTCCGATAGAGTCGTGACGGTCCACCCTGGAATTCAGCCCTTTTTTAGCATCGTTCAGGTGCATTCCTTTAAGATATTTAAACCCTATGATTTTGTCGAAATGGTCAAAGGCCTCATTAAAACCCTTGACCGCAGACAAATCATAACCGGCAGCAAATGAGTGGCAGGTGTCAATACAAACACCTACGCGGGACTTGTCCTCTACATGATAAATTATCTCTGCTATTTGCTCAAATGTATGCCCAAGGTTGGTTCCCTGGCCGGCAGTATTTTCAATTACCGCGGTAATTCCGGATGTCTTCCCAAGGGTGATATTTATTGATTCCGCTATAGTTTTAAGACATTCTGTTATTGATATTTTTCCCAGGTGGCTTCCGGGGTGAAAATTAAGCCTGTCCAGCCCCAGAATCTCACACCTTTGAACTTCGTCAAGAAAGGCTTCTCTCGATTTTTCAAGCCCTTCGCTTTCCGGGTGTCCCAGATTAATAAGATAGCTATCGTGAGGCAGTATTTGCATTGGTTTATAACCAAATTCCATGCATCGCTCCCTGAAAAGTCCGGCACTTTTTTCAGTAATGGGGGAAGCAACCCATTGCCGCTGGTTTTTTGTGAATAGTGCAAATGCCGTTGCGCCTATATTGTGTGCGTTCACAGGTGCATTTTCTACTCCGCCGGAAGCGCTGATATGTGCTCCTATATATTTCATAAGTAAATAAATTTGCTTTTAAATAAATTAACTAATCTGCGAATAGTCCTTCACTTCCCGTTTCAATCTGGAAAGTCCTTCGAGAAGGATGGCATTTCTTGGCTGCTCCAGGAGCGGGTCCTCTTCAAGTATCCTTGAAGCAACATTTCTAGCCTCTTCAAGAATCTGTGAATCTTTGGCAAGATTCGAAATCTTGAGATCTACAGGAAGACCGCTTTGCATTGTGCCTTCAATGTCACCCGGCCCCCTCATTCTTAAATCGGCCTCGGCAAGTTCAAAACCATCCTGCGTAGAACACATAAGGTCAATTCTTTGCTTTGACTCTTTTGTGAGTTTGTGACCCGTCATCAGTATGCAGTAGGAACTGTCTGTGCCCCGGCCAACTCTGCCTCTCAACTGGTGCAGTTGAGACAGTCCGAAGCGTTCGGCACTTTCTATCATCATAACGGACGCATTTGGTACATCTACGCCAACCTCTATAACCGATGTAGATACCAAAATGTTCGCTCTGCCGGATGCAAAAAGTTCCATATCGTAGGCTTTGTTCTCATTTTTCTGCTGGCCATGAACAACTGCAGTTACATACTCCGGTGCTTTAAACTCCTCAATGATATTCATATATCCTTCATTAAGGTTCTTGAAGTCCATTGTTTCGCTCTCTTTGATAAGAGGATACACAATGAAAATCTGACGCCCTGCCCGTATTTGTTCTTTCATGAAAGAGTATATCCGGGTTCTCTGAGCCTCTGTTGCATGAATTGTTTGTATCGATTTTCTTCCCGGAGGAAGCTCGTCTATCACAGAAATGTCAAGATCGCCGTATAAAGTCATGGCAAGCGTTCTTGGAATGGGCGTAGCTGTCATTACAAGTACATGCGGAAGCATCGCCTCGTTCTTGCTCCATAATTTTGCGCGCTGCTCAACTCCAAAACGGTGCTGTTCGTCAATCACTGCAAAACCAAGGTTGGAAAACTGGACACTCTCTTCAATGAGGGCATGTGTTCCAAACAGAATATTGATAGTTCCGTTTAGAAGGCCTTCCGATATCGCTCTTCGCTCTTTTGCTTTTGTACTGCCAGTGAGAAGAGCCGCTTTTATTCCTGACCCCTTTATTATATTGTCAACTCCTTTGAAATGCTGGTTTGCAAGAACTTCGGTAGGAGCCATTATACATGACTGATAACCGTTATCTGCTGCAAGAAGGGCACAGAGAAGTGCGACCATTGTTTTTCCGCTCCCAACGTCTCCTTGAAGAAGCCTGTTCATCTGTTTGCCGGATGTGAAATCGGACCGGACCTCTTTTATAACTCTTTTCTGGGCATTCGTCAGTTCAAACGGAATGTTTTTGAAGCAAATGTTGAAGTAATCTCCAACCTTATTCATGAGTATTCCTTTTGCTGTTCTCTGGCGAAAACTCTTTTGCTTCAGAAGAGAAAGCTGCAGGTAGAAAAGCTCTTCGAACTTGAGGCGCATCTGGGCCTGAGAAAGAATTTTCAAATCGGCGGGAAAGTGTATGTTTTGCAGAGAGTCTCTTAGCGGAAGCAGCTTTTTATTTTCCATGATATAGCCGGGAAGTGTCTCCCGTATACTCTCATGACATTGTTTGAGGAGTGTTGCCTCAAAGCGGGCAAACTGCTTGTTTCCGATTCCGCTGGTTCTTATCTTTTCTGTAGAAGTATATACTCCTATCATGTTTCCCACGTAGAAGGGGTTCTCTTCTGTGGCCGGGTCAATCTCGGGATGGACAATATTTAAACTCTGGTTAAAAACCGTTGGCTTGCCAAATACGATATACTCTGTATTGAGACGCAGCTTATCCTTTACCCATTTTACTCCTTTAAAAAAAACAAGATCAATTACACCTGTTGAGTCGGCAAGAGATGCCACCAGCCTTTTAGCGGGGCCTTTTTCTCCTATTAGGTTTATTCTTGTGATTTTACCGCGGAGCTGGATATAACTCATGCTCGCCTCTATCTCGGAAATCGAGTAAATTTTAGTACGGTCTATATACCTGAAAGGGAAAAGGGTGAGCATGTCCCGGAAGCTTTTAATGTTAAGCTCCTTTTCAAGAAGCACAGCTCTTTTTGGCCCCACTCCGGGAAGAAATTTGATTTCACTGTCCAGCATGCTCGGCATGCCACAAAGTTAACAATCTTATCTAAATTTTGTATCTTGCAAAAAAATTCTTTAAGCGCGCAATATGAACAATAAAATAGTGGTTGGAATAACGCAGGGAGACAGTAATGGAATTTCTTACGAAGTTATTATCAAGGCTCTCTCGGATCCCAGAATTCTGGAAATGTGCACTCCTGTTATTTACGGGTCATCAAGAATATTTGGCATTCACAAGAAGAATATCCCGGAGATGGAGGGACTCTCCACAAATATCGTAAACTCTCCCAAAGAATTGCATCCCAAAAGAATAAATATCATCAACTGCATACCTGATTCTCTTGTAGCCGAACCTGGAAAAGCTTCATCGGAGAGCGCCAGGGGTGCCATGCTTGCACTTGAAACTGCAGTTGCCGATCTCAAAAAAGGAGAAATAGACGTGCTGGTTACAGCCCCTTTCAATAAGGCATCCATGAATCGCGACGGATTTAGTTTTCCCGGGCATACAGAATATCTTGCAAAAGAGTTTGGCGTTCAGGAATCACTTATGTTTATGGTTTCTCCCGCACTTAAAGTGGGACTGGTTACAAACCATTTACCGGTAAAGAGTATTGCATCAAACATCACTTCCGACCTAATTATTCTCAAGTATAAACTCATGGCGGAATCTCTCAGGAAAGATTTTGGAATAGACAGGCCTAAAATTGCCGTTCTCTCCCTTAACCCGCATGCCGGAGATGAAGGACTGCTTGGTACAGAAGAAGAAGAGATTATAAAACCGGCGATAAAAACTCTTAAACATTCAGGAGAGCTGGCTTTTGGTCCATATTCACCAGACGGTTTCTTTGCATCGCCGCTTATGTCAAAATTTGATGCGGTCCTTGCCATGTATCACGACCAGGGTTTGATACCGTTCAAGGCACTTTCATTTGAGAACGGTGTAAATTTCACGGCCGGTTTGCCGGTTGTGAGAACCTCTCCCGATCATGGGACAGGCCATGATATAGCAGGGAAAAACCTTGCTTCCGGTGCATCAATGCTTTCGGCAATATATTGTGCAATAGATATATTCAACAAAAGACAAGAATACGAAGTAATTAGGGCAAATCCGCTCAAAGTAGAAACACCTGTTTCCCGAAACAACAATGATTGAGCTTTTTACCGACGGAGCATCGAGGGGTAATCCCGGCCCCGGAGGTTACGGGGTTGTTCTTAAAAGCGGAAGTCACAGGAAAGAGTTATCCGGCGGATATCTTTTAACTACAAATAACCGCATGGAACTTCTTGCGGTTATAGTTGGCCTTGAAGCTCTCAAAAAAAGCGGGTCCGTAATAACAGTTTATTCCGATTCCTCTTATGTTTGCGATGCTGTAAACAAGGGATGGCTTTTTGACTGGGAGAAAAAAGGATTTTCCAAAAAGAAAAACCCGGATTTATGGGAACGTTTCCTTAAAATATACAGACTTCACAAAGTCAAATTTGTGTGGATAAAAGGGCACGCCGGTCATAAAGAAAATGAAAGGTGCGATGTTCTGGCCGTAGAGGCTGCATTGAGTAAAAACCTTCCTTCGGATACAGGATATCTTGCAGATAAAGAGAGCTCTCTGTTTAACGCGGAGAGTAATCCTGATTCCTGAGCCAGGGTTCAAATCCGGCATCGGTTATCATTTTTTGCATCTCCTCTTTATTCCTTCTATAATCTGCACCCGCAGAAGAGACTACATTTTCCTCAATCATAATTGATCCCATGTCATCGGCACCGCAATGGAGCGCAATCTTTCCCAGTTCTGGTCCTATGGTGAGCCATGATGCCTGGATATGAGGAATATTGTTTAACATTATCCTCGAGATTGCAACCATTTTCAGGTGTTCTACCGCACTGAGAGGGGTTATTGAAAACATTTGGGCAAGTTTAGTATCCTCTGTTTGCATAGGCCAGCAGATGAATGCCCGGAAACCCGGAGCCTCCTTTGGTTTGCAGTCCTGAATTTCCCGGATAGTAACCAGGTGACCAATTCTCTCTTCAAGTGTTTCGATATGCCCGTATACCATTGTAGCTGTAGAGCCGAGTCCAAGCTGGTGTGCGCATTTCATCACCTCAACCCACTTCGCGCTGTTTGGTTTTGCAGGAGAGAGAACTTTTCTTACTCTGTCCGACAGTATTTCTGCTCCTGCTCCGGGAAGAGATGTGAGGCCCGCAGCAATTAATCTGCGGAGAGTCTCTTCAATAGATATTTTGCTAATCCTGGCAATATGAGCAACCTCCGGCGGGCCAAGTGCGTTGAGCTTTAGTTCCGGATCTATGGACTTAATGTCTGTGAATAGTTGTTCGTAGAAAGTGATATCGTAATTCGGGTGAAGCCCGCCCTGAAGCAATATCTGATCGCCTCCCATCATCCGGAGCTCGGCAATCTTTTCCCTGTACTCGTCTTTTGTTGCCGTGTATCCCTTATCACTCTGTGATATGGTACAATGAAAGTTGCAAAACAGACAACCGGAAATGCAGATATTTGTGTAATTCACATTCCGGTCAATTTGCCAGCTTACCTTTTGAGCGGGGTTTAGTTTAAACCTTATCCGGTTTGCCAGAGAAAAGAGTTCCTGTGCAGTACTGTTTGTATATAGAAAAACTCCCTCCTGAAGAGTCAGAGGGCTGCCGTCTAAGGCTTTGTTATGCAATGTCTTAATATCCATTATTTTAGTTTCCACATAATGTGTCTGCAAAAGTAGAAGTTTTATTTAGAAAATGTTACAAAATGGGTATATTTGTGTTACTAAAAACCTGGATAAACAATTTTATATCGACATGGATAATTTCTTTGAAAGAAAGGACCTTCGCTATGCAATGATAGGCAGTGGAAGCTGGGCAACGGCTCTGGCAAAAATACTGTTAAATCATCAGGAGCGAATTTCCTGGTATGTGAGGGATGATGAGATGATGGACCAGCTTAAACAAACAGGACATAATCCATATTACCTTCAGGCAGTTCAGTTTGATTCTTCAAGAATTGACTTCAGTTCCGACATTAATGAAGTAATTGATTCTGCAGACGTACTTCTGTTTACAATTCCGTCTGCCTATTTTATGAATGAGGCAATTAAAATTAAACGCTCCCTTGAGGATAAGTTTGTAATTACGGCCATTAAAGGCATGGTGCCGGTAGATAATATTACCATTGCAGAGTATTTTAACATTAACCATTTTGTGCCATACGGCAGGATAGCAGTCATAAGCGGCCCGTGCCACGCCGAAGAGGTAGCGATGGAAAGGCTTTCATATCTTACTCTTTCCAGCAAGTACATAGAGGTTGCACGCTCGCTTTGTGATGTATTTACCTGTAGTTATATTAAAACAGTTCCGGGAACCGACATTTACGGAGTTGAATATGCTGCTGTTCTTAAAAACATTTATGCCGTTGCAGCAGGTGTTTGCCACGCTCTTTCGTATGGGGACAACTTTATGGCTGTTCTAATTACGAATTCGTTCCACGAAATGAGAGATTTCCTTCATGCCACCCACCCGGATTCTAACAGAAAAACCTCTAAATCGGCCTATCTGGGAGATTTGCTTGTTACATGCTATTCTCAGTTCAGCAGAAACAGGACATTCGGCAGTATGATTGGAAAGGGATATTCTGTACACTCTGCACAGGTTGAAATGAACATGGTTGCCGAAGGTTATTACGGAACCAAATGTATTTACGAAATAAATAAGAAATACAATGTGGACATGCCAATTGCAGAGGCTATGTATAAGATACTTTATGAGCACAAGTATCCTGCTTATATCATTAAACAGTTAACCGAACAATTGCAGTAATTTATGGAAAAGATTATAAAAGTAGATTTTAATGCCACAAGGCATTTCCTCACTACCGGGCAAATTGAAGAGGCATTCGGGAATGCTCTTAAAGCATTTGATACCCTCGATAGCAGAGAGGGAAAAGGCAGTGAATTTCTTGGATGGCTTGATTTGCCATCAACTACCGGTAAATCTCTGATTGGTGAAATTGAACGTGTTTCCGAAAGATGGAAAAAAGAGATAGAAATAGTAGTTGTTATTGGAATAGGAGGGTCATACCTTGGCGCAAAAGCTGCCATTGAAGCCCTTTCACACCATTTCGATCTTTATGGCAAGAAGTTTCAGGGGCCAAAAATCGTATTTGCGGGGCAAAATCTTTCGGAAGAGTATTTGTCCGAACTTATGGATGTTTTGGGAGAGCGATCTTCAGCGGCGGTAGTGATATCAAAATCGGGAACGACAACAGAACCGGCAGTTGCATTCAGGATTATAAAGAAGTTTTTTGAAGATAAATACGGAAGGGAAGAGAGTGCAAAAAGAATTGTGGCAGTAACCGACAGTTCAAAAGGTGCCTTAAGAAAGCTGGCAGACAACGAAGGCTACACCACATTTACTATTCCCGACGATGTTGGAGGACGTTTTTCTGTTCTTACTCCTGTTGGGCTCCTTCCTATTGCGCTTGCAGGATACGATATCAAATCTCTTCTTGCCGGTGCGGCTGAGATGGCAAAAATAACATCGGAAAGGTCGGAAAGCAATCCATCCGTGGCATATGCTGCTATAAGAAATGCTTTGTACGAAAGTGGCAAAAAGATTGAAATATTTGTAAACTATAATCCCAAACTGAAATATGTTGCAGAGTGGTGGAAACAGCTTTACGGGGAGAGTGAGGGAAAAGAAAAAAAAGGAATTTTCCCGGCATCTGTAAACTTTACTTCCGATTTGCACTCGATGGGTCAATACATACAGGATGGCGAGAGGATTCTTTTTGAAACAGTATTAAGCGTAGAAAAAGCAAACCGGTCGCTCTCAATTTCAAACGACATTCAAAATCTGGATGGTCTTAATTTCCTCTCAGGAAAAGCAATAGACGAATGCAATAAAATGGCTGAACTTGGTACAAGAATCGCCCATGTGGACGGAGGTGTGCCAAATATCAGGGTAACAATGCCTTCTATAAATGAATTTAATCTTGGTGCTCTTTTCTTCTTCTTCGAAAAGGCTTGTGGAATAAGTGCATATATGTTGGGCGTTAATCCTTTTGACCAGCCCGGAGTTGAAGATTATAAGAAAAATATGTTTGCCCTCCTTGGCCGGCCCGGTTTTGAAGAGCAGGCGAAAGAGCTTAGAAAGCGTAGTCTGTAATGAAGTTTCTGAAGGAAATTGCCTCCCGCTTTTATGCGCGGGAAGGGCAGAACATAAGCGAAATGTGTTTTGTATTCCCCGGCAGGCGTGCGGGGCTGTTCTTTCAAAAGTCGCTTGGAGAAGTTGCCGATAAACCACTTTTTTCTCCTGCGATTTTAACAATAAACGATCTTTTTACAAGGCTTTCAGGTTATCGGCTTGCAGACCGGCTGGATGTTCTTTTCCGGCTCTACAGAATTTATATCGAGCTTTCCGGTTCTAAAGAGAGTTTTGACGAATTTATGTTTTGGGGAGAGATTGTTCTTGCCGACTTTGATGATGTGGACAAATATCTTGTAAATCCGCAAAAACTCTTTGCAAATATTAAAGATCTCAAGGAGATAGACAGCGACTATTCATTTCTTACAGAAAATCAGATGGAAGCTGTAAAAAGCTTCTGGACAAGTTTCCTGCCATCGGACTCAAGTGAGAAAAAGCTGAAATTCAAATCTCTCTGGGAAATACTATATCCGCTGTATACATCGCTCAGGGAGGACCTTGAGAAGGATGGATGCGGGTATGAAGGGATGATTTACAGGAAAATAGCAGAGTCTCTCATCTCGCAAAAGGATGGAAATCTATCCTATATTCATGAAAAACTAGGTGGATACAGAGAAATTGTTTTCGTGGGTTTTAACGCTGTAAACAATTGTGAGAAACTGCTTATGAGTTCCCTTAAAAAGCAGGGTAAGGCCGATTTTTACTGGGATTTTTGCGGAGATATGATTACCGATGTCAATAACAAGGCTTCGCTTTTTATGAGGGATAATATTATTAATTTCCCTTCAAAAGAAGATATAGACTTCTCTGTTGACTATAAACCTGAAATTGAGATTATTGGAGTTCCCTCGTCGGCCGGTGAGGTGAAAATTGCCGGGGAGCTAATAAATTTATGTGGTGGCGGAATTAACACTGCAGTTGTTCTTCCCGATGAATCACTTCTGACACCTTTGCTTCACTCTGTGAACGAAGGAGCCGGCAGTATAAATGTTACAATGGGCTATCCGCTCAGAGAAGGTTCTATTGTTTCTCTGGTAGAGAGTTTTATCGAATTGCAAAAGGGGCCACTCTATTTCAGGCGTGTTTTGCCCGTGCTCAGGCATGGTTATATAAAGCTGATATCCGGAAGTGACGCTCAAAAAGCAGAGAACGAAATTATTAAAGGGAACATAATATATGTTTCACAAGAGCTTTTCAAGGATAGCGAGCTTTTGCAAATGATTTTCAGAAAAGTTACAGATGAGAAAGCAGCTCCCGAGGAGAACATAGACAAACTTTCCGTATACCTGCACTCTATTCTGGATTACATAATTCAAAAAATTGACATTACCCGTGTAGAAAAGGAGTTTGTCTATTATCTGTATACGTTCATAACAAGGCTTGGGGATCTTCGTATCCCTATGTCCATTGATACATATTTAAGACTTTTCCGCCAGCTCGTAAACAGCACTTCTATTCCTTTCCGGGGAGAACCTCTTTCCGGGCTTCAGATTATGGGAGTTCTGGAAACAAGGTGCCTCGATTTTGATAACCTCATTATTTGCTCAATGAATGACGGGGTATTTCCAACACGCTCCGGGTCCAATTCGTTTATCCCTCATAATTTGAGAAAAGGCTTTGCCCTTCCCGATTATGAATATCGTGACGGTGTTACCGCATATCACTTTTACCGCTCGATATACCGTGCAAAAAAGCTCTTCCTTCTTTATGACACCAGGACAGAAGGGCTGGTTACAGGAGAACAGAGCCGGTTCATAATGCAGATGAAATACCACTATAGAATTCCTTTAAAAGAAAAAATAGCAACTTACAGAATCGAAAAAAGAGCCCGTGAAAAAATTGAGGTTGTAAAGGATTCCGGTGTTATGTCTCTGCTGGAAAACAATTATTTAAGCAGAACTAAATTTTTGTCGGCTTCGGCACTGAATACTTATGTCAAATGTCCGTTATGGTTTTATTTTAAGTATGTCAGAAGGGTAGAAGAGGAGGAAGAGGTTTCGGAATCTGTTGAAGCTAATACGTTTGGAACCATATTCCACAAATCCATGGAAAATCTTTATTTACCTTATGTAAACAAAGTTATTACAAAGGGTTTGCTATCGGAACTCATTCGCAATAAAGATATAATCGAAAAAACAGTTGAATCCGCTTTTTGTGAAATTCAAAAAGTAAAAGAGATAAAGGGTCATAATCTTCTTGTAGATAAGCTTATCGTGAGGTATGTCGAGAAGACTCTAGAATATGACATCACTGTTGCCCCTTTCTTGTATGTATCTTCGGAAAAGACTCTAAAAAAGGAATTTGCCCTTGATTCGGAACGACGAATCATGTTTAAGGCAATAATAGACAGAATAGACGAGAGAGACGGAATTCGCCGCATTGTCGATTATAAAACTGGCAAAGGTCCGGACAGGTATAACGATTTAAGTGACCTTTTTGATTCGGAGTCAAAGAAGAAGTTCGATGTTACAAGACAGATGTTTTTGTATGCATATATCTACGGCAAAAAAGAGAACCTTATAACTGCCCCTTACCTTTTGAGGGAAATTGTTAAAGGAAATTCCAACGAAGAGCTGGTAACACCGGAAATGACTGATGTATTTGAAGACCTTCTGAGAACAAAAGTTTTAGAAATATTTGATAAATCGGTCCCTTTTGTTCAGACAGAGATTGTAGAAAGATGTGAATTTTGCCCGTTTAATGTAATCTGCAGGTAATGAGAGGAAAAATTAAATTATTCAAGGCTTCGGCAGGTTCAGGCAAAACCCACAACCTCACAATGGAGTATCTGAGGCTGCTCTTTACAAACGACTTTGCATACCGGCACATTCTGGCGGTAACATTCACCAACAAGGCTACCGATGAGATGAAAAGGCGCATTGTTGAGGAGCTTTTTAAGCGTTCTTCGCAAGATCCAAAATCCGAAAGAATTCTTATAAATATTCTTCACGACTATTCGTCATTCAACATCAGTACAATAGACCGGTTTTTTCAGCAGACGATGAGGGCATTTGCCCGTGAAATAGGGAAAAACAGCTCGTATAGTGTAGAACTTGACTCAGATATGGTTTTGTTTCAGGCTACAGACCAAATGATGCAGGACCTTGGAAAAGAGGAAAATGAAGGACTCCTGGACTGGCTGCTCAATCTCTCATACGAAAGCATCGAGAAAGGGGAAAACTGGGACACAAGAAGAGGAATTAATGCACTTGCAGGGCAACTGTTTAAGGAGGCATATAAACTGGCGAAAAAGGAGGCAGGAGAGTCACTTACAAACAGAAGCGAGCTTGCCAGTTACCGGGATATGCTTAAAACGATTATTTCATCTTTCGAGAATCGTTTACGCACATACGGAAAAGAAGGAGTTGCAATAATTAAGGATTCCGGACTGAGTGAAGAAGATTTTAGTGGAGGGGCAAAATCCTGGGCGAAGAAATTTGGAAAGCTGGCTGCCGGTGATACAGATTCTCCAACTAAGACATTTGTAGAAATGTATGATAGTACAGATGGGTGGATCTCAAAAACAAATCTTAAAAAGAATCCATATCTGGTCGCGCTGGTCCAAAAAGCGCATGACAATGGCCTGCGGGATTTAATAGGGAAAATTATAGATTTTGAAGATGAGAGAATAAATTATAAAACTGCTCAGGCAATCTATTCCAATATTTATTCTCTGGGCATTCTTGCCGATATCGAAAAATTCATCAGAGATTATTCCAAGGAGAACGGGTTGGTACTGCTCTCGGAAACAACGGAGCTGCTTAACCGGATAATTGACGGAAGTGACACTCCGTTTATTTACGAAAAAATAGGCAGCAGGCTTGACCATTTTATGCTCGATGAATTTCAGGATACTTCGGTTATGCAGTGGCAGAACTTTAAACCGCTCATTGAGAACAGCCTTGCATCCGGAAATGACAACCTTATTGTAGGAGACGTAAAACAAAGCATATACAGATGGAGGGGATCGGATTGGGGTATTTTGGGTAAAACCATTTATGACGATTTTGACAGCGAAAGGATAGACGAAAAAGGCCTTAACGATAACTGGCGCTCGTGCAGCAATATTATTGATTTCAACAATGAATTCTTTCCGTTTGCTGCAGAGATGTGCGATTCGATTGTTGGGGCAAATGGTGAAAATGCACAAAACCGCATTTCGGTAAAAGAGATATATTCAGAAGTATTACAAAATATACCTGAAAACAGAGAACCTAAACCCGGGTATATTGAACTGAAGTTTTTTACGAAAACAGGAAATGAAGAGGAAAAATGGAAAGAGAGCGCCCTGTCTCAGATTCAGTTTAAAATTGATGCACTCAGGGCTAAGGGAAGGAAGCTGAGAGATATTGCCATACTTGTAAGAACAAATACAGAAGGGGCAATTGTTGCGGAGGACCTCATTTCCAAAGGGTATAAAGTAATTTCCGGTGAGTCGCTTTTTTTAAGATCTTCTCAAAGTGTATCCACAATTGTTTCGCTGCTTCGTTACTATAACAAACCGGACGACTCAATTAACAATACTATAGCGGAATTTGAAGGTATTACCCTGGAGACAAATCCGCGGATTGCCCGGCTTCCTTTATATGAAATGTGCGAAGAGCTGGCCGGAATGCTGGGCGAGGGTGTGAGAACTTCGGAATCGGTTTACATTCTTTCTTTTCTGGACCTTGTGCTTGATTTTGTTAAGAATAAGAGAGCAGACATCTCTTCTTTTCTAGACTGGTGGGACGAAAAGGGTTTTAAAGCTTCAGTTGCTACTCCGGAGGGACAGGATGCGGTGCGCATAATGACTATTCACAAATCAAAAGGTCTGGGAATAAAGTCGGTAATTATACCGTTTCTCACATGCTCTTTCAAGAAAAGCTCCGGTGACATTATGTGGTGCAAACCTTTATCTGAACCATTTAATAAAATGCCACTTGTTCCGGTTAAATACAGCAGTGAACTTGCAAAAACCATTTTTGCTCCGGAATATGAGGCGGAGTACACCAGAAACATTATAGATAACCTCAATATTGCATATGTTGCATTTACCAGAGCAAGAGAAGAACTTATCATTTTTGCCGAAGAATACTCCGGGAAAACAATCTCTTCGGTTTCAAATATTTTATTTGAAAAATTTGCATCGTTGCTTAATGAGGAGAACGCATTTATTTCGGGCGAATTAACACCGGAGGTTGAAGAAGAAACTCCTTTTGCAGGAGAAATTCAAATCCCTGCCTTTCGATCGGCCGATGCCGGAGAGAGGTTAAGATTATCGCTCAAATCCGGGGATTTTTTCGAAAAAGAGAAGAGTGCAAGAACCAAAGGTATTATTATCCATGATATTCTTTCAAGAATTTATTCAATAGAAGATATTGTTCCTTCCGTTAAAGAGGCAGTGGCTGCCGGAGAAATATGCGAGGCAGAGGAGAAGGAAGTTGTGGCAACACTTGAACGCCTCATTGGCAGCGTATCGGAGAGATACTGGTTCGAGGGCAAAAGCGGAGTTTACAACGAACTTGAAATCATTGAACCCGGTGGTGAGGTGAGCAGGCCGGACAGAGTTTTAATTGGCGGAGAGTGTGCCGTAATTGATTTTAAAACCGGCAAACTCAGGCCTAAATCGCATGTATATCAAATTGAATCGTATACTGCTTTATTAAAGCAAATGGGATACCCTTCTGTAAAAGGCTACATCTGGTATCTGGACGACAATGAAATAACGGAGGTTATATAATATTTTCCTTTATAAATCTAATACAGGTATCGTAAGTTGCATCTTTAACGAGAACAGTTTTGCCTGCGTCAAGAATGTAAAAAGAGGGTGCAGATCTTCTGTCGTATATCGAATTGTTTATAACAGAATTCTTTGAGTCAAAGCCAACAACCCAATCCTTAGACATGTTTTTTAAGTGGCTGTTCCAGAGAGCTTTGTTGTCTCCGGTATAAAGTGCCACTATTTTAATTTTATTTACTGCCTCTTTGAGTACATTGGAACTCTTCATCATCTCAATGGCTATATTGCAGTTCTGACAATCCGGCTCATAAAACAAAAGCATGACAAATGGAGATTTTACATTATAAAGAGAGGTATTCTTCCCTTCGGATGTAACAAATTCCACATTTGCAGCCTTGGTATTTACCCTGTTTTTAACGAGCATATTTAGCTGGAATGAGAGTCTTTCCTTTATCTCAAAAGGGAGAGTATCGCTTTTTAGCACTTCCTCAACAAAAGTAATATACAGTTCGTCATTTTTATATATTGAGTTTGGATCGTAAAGGCTCTCTTCAAATACTGCTAAAAAATATTTAATAACATTTATCTGCGAGGCCATTACTCTCTTTGTCAGAATCAAAACCGATTCCCGGGATTCATTATAACCGGAAACAACAAGCGCATCCAGGTATTCGCGAAAAGGTTCCCTGATATAGATAGGGTTTGCAATGAAAGAAGTGTCTTTAAGGTTGAGGTTATCCCAAAAATGAATCAGCAAGAATTTTCTTCTGAGGTCATTATCAGTTATTACCGATGGGATTTCTACCCTTTTATAATCTTTGGAGGCAACAGCAACTTCACTCGTGCTGCTCTCCGAATTGTTTTTTGATCTCTCTTTGCATGAAAACACAATAGATACAAACAAAACAACAAAAAGAAGACTAATAGAATTTTTAATGAAATAATTCATAAATGCATATTTTACAGTTCAAATTTAGTAAAACTTGTTTAAGAGTTTGTTGTTATTAAGTATATTTAACAAATGAGAAATTAATTCAGGTATGAAAAAATCAGATATAGGCCTTATAGGATTGGGTGTAATGGGTGAGAACCTGGTACTCAATATGGAGAGTAAAGGCTTTAAAGTTTCGGTGTATGACAGGACAAAAAAGGTTACCGATAAGTTTATTAACGGCAGGGCAGCAAAGAAGAATATAAGCGGATTCGGAACCATAGAAGAACTTGCCGGTTCTCTTTCGACACCAAGGAAAGTTATGATGATGGTGAGAGCAGGAGATCCTGTCGATATGATTATTGAACAGCTTATTCCGGTGCTTTCTCCGGGAGATATAATCATTGATGGCGGCAACTCAAATTTTGCCGATACAGAAAGACGGGTAAAATATGCAGAATCAAAAAGCCTTCTTTATGTTGGTACCGGTGTGTCAGGCGGCGAGAAAGGCGCCCTGCAGGGGCCGTCAATTATGCCAGGCGGGTCGTTTGCCGCATGGCAACATATTAAGCCAGTCTTTACAACAATAGCGGCTAAGGCCGAAGATGGAACTCCATGCTGCGAGTGGATTGGGGGAGGAGGATCCGGTCACTATGTAAAAATGGTTCATAACGGAATTGAATACGGCGATATGCAGCTCATTTCGGAAGCCTATGCTGTTATGAAAAAGATGATTAACCTTTCCAATGAAGAAATTGCAAACATCTTTGATGAGTGGAACAAAGGAAAACTTCAGAGTTATCTTGTAGAAATTACTGCGGATATCATGCGATATAAGGATAAGGACGGAAATTCCCTTATTGATAAAATACTTGACACAGCAGGGCAGAAAGGAACAGGCAAGTGGTCCGTTAACAGTGCGATGGATATGGGCATACCTCTAAATCTCATTGCTGTTGCCGTATTTGAAAGATCACTTTCTGCCCGTAAAGATCTCAGAACAGATGCCTCAAAAGTTTATCACCTTCCTGCTGACCCATTTTCCACCCCGGATTTAAAGGAGATACATGACTCTCTTTATGCTTCGAAATTAATATCCTATGCACAGGGTTTCGACTTGATGCACGAGGCTTCAATTGAATATGGCTGGAATTTGAACCTTTCGTCTGTTGCTAAAATATGGAGAAACGGATGCATAATCCGTTCCGGCTTCTTAATTCGTATCTCGGAAGCGTTTGAAGACAAACCCGACCTCCAGTCTCTTTTACTTTCAAAATATTTTGTAAATGAAATAAATGAAGCGTTGCCTAACTGGAAGTCGCTCATATCAAAAGCTGTTATTGCAGAAATATCGCTGCCTGCTTTTTCTTCGGCTATCAACTACTTCTTTTCATTCTCTACAGATAAATCTCCTGCATCCCTCATTCAGGCTCAACGTGATTATTTTGGAGCTCACACTTTTGAGAGAACAGACAGGCTAAGAGGAGAATTCTTTCACGAAAACTGGACAGGAGAAGGGGGAGATACTGCATCAGGGTCATATAACGTATAAATTAAGTGTGGAAAAAACGATGAAAAGCAGTATAATGATTATATTCGGAGGATCGGGAGACCTTACAAAAAGGAAACTGATGCCTTCTCTCTTCAACCTGTTTAAAAAAGGCAGATTAAAAGATGATTTTAAAATTCTTGCAGCAGGCCGAACAGAAAATAATGATTCAGCATTCCGGGCTTCAATAGGTGAGAGCCTTAAATTATTTTTGCCTCAGGAGGAACAGAATAAATCTCAAATTGAAAAGTTTCTTGCAATCATATTCTATCACTCGATGGATCCTTCAAATATGAATGATTACGAGTCTCTGAAAGTAAGATTGTTTGATATTGCCGGTAAAAAAGGGGATTACCTGTATTACCTGGCTACCCCGCCGTCATTATATGAAATAATTCCGCTCTGTCTCAAAAGTGTTGGTCTTAATACGAAAAACAGCAGGGTAATAGTTGAGAAACCCTTTGGTTACGATCTTGAATCGGCCAAAAGAGTTAATTCAATTTTAAAAGAGTCATTTGAGGAAAATCAGATTTACAGAATAGACCATTTTTTGGGAAAGGAAACAGTACAGAATATACTAGCATTCCGCTTCGCCAATGGCATTTTTGAACCGCTCTGGAACAGAAACTATATAGATAGAGTTGAGATAACGGCAGTGGAAAATCTGGGAATAGGAGACAGGGGGCGGTTTTATGATTCCACCGGTGCTTTAAGGGATATGGTGCAAAACCACCTTATTCAGCTTCTGGCACTTGTGGCTATGGAGCCTCCGGTAGCATTTAATGAAAGCGAATTCAGGAATGAAGTTGTGAAGGTATATAAATCGCTTGCACCAATAAAACCCGAAGATATTCCTTCAAGTGTTGTCAGAGGGCAATATATTGCATCCGAAAGGGATGGCGGAAGAATGATAAAAGGTTACAGAGAAGAGAAGAATGTTAACCCTGAATCACATACCGAAACATTTCTCGCGCTCAGGCTGTTTGTATCCAACTGGAGGTGGGATGGCGTTCCGTTCTATATCAGAACAGGAAAGCAAATGCCCACAAAAGTTTCAGAAATTGTTGTTTATTTCAGGCCTACCCCGCACAAGCTTTTTAGCAGCAGGCAGGAGTGCCCGGAACAAAATCAACTCATAATCAGAATCCAGCCAAATGAGGGTGCTGTTCTAAAATTCGACATTAAAGTCCCGGGCAGCGGATTTGATGTAAAGCAGGTTCCAATGGAGTTCACTTATGACAAGCTGGGAGGGCTACCATCCGAAGACGCCTATTCCAAACTTATTGAAGACTGCATGAACGGGGAGTCTGTTCTGTTTACCCGAAGCGATGCAGTTGAAGCAAGCTGGGCATTTTTTGATCCAATAATTGAAATGTGGAAAAATTCTAAAAACATTCCTCTTTACGGATATCCTGCCGGAACCTGGGGGCCCCTGGAGAGCAATGCTATCATTGAAGGAGGAAAAAAATGGACAAATCCTTGTAAGAATTTAATTGATACCGATTTATACTGCGAATTATAAAAAAAGGAGATATGAACCCTTCCGAAAACCTCACAAATCTTCTTATTCAGGCAATTAAAAAGAAAATTGCAACAAAACCCGATAGCCGTTTTCTTCTTGCGATTTCCGGAGGAACGAGTCCTTTGTCTCTGTTCCGGCTTTGGACCGGAAAATACAGGAATAAAATTGACTGGAACAATATTGAGCTGTTTTGGGTAGACGAAAGGTGTGTTCCGCCCGATGATTCTGAAAGTAATTATGGAACTGCAAGAAAAATACTTCTTGATAAGATCCCTGTCCCGGAAACTTGCATACACAGAATAAAAGGAGAAGAGGATCCATTTGCTGAGGCATGGAGGTATGACAAAATTGTCCGGGACTTCTGGAAAGATTCGGTTGGATTTGATTTAGTTATACTGGGAATAGGATCCGATGGACATACTTCATCAATTTTCCCGGGCCAAAAGCACTTGCTTAGTACAGATAAGATTTATGAAGAGTCGGTAAATCCATACTCCGGACAAAAAAGAATAGCTCTCACTGCTAAAGGAATTTTAAACTCTGTAAATCTGTTTTTTTATATTTCCGGTCCGGAAAAGGGGGAAATATTATCGGGAATATCTGAGAATTATGGCAATCCCATTTATCCTGCCGGATATATTATGAAAGAAGCCTCTAATCCAATGATATTTTGGGAAAATGCTCATTCAGAGCTTTTTATTATAAATGGAATAATAAATAAAATGCAGAATGTCCAAATTATCAGTTCTTAATTATTAGTTATGGCAATTGTAAAAATTTAATATTATATTTGTTTCTAAGAAATCCGAACTATGGAAAATTCCGGCATATCAACATCACAAGAGTTGGATGATAGCAGAAAAACACTTGCTACAATCATTGGCGTGTTGCCGGGTTTTGTATACCGATGCAAGAACGACAAGGACTGGACTATGGTTTTCGTTAGTAACCAGTGTACGGATGTAACGGGATATACACCGGATGAACTTAAATTTAACAAGGTAATTTCTTTTAACGAAGTAATTGCCGAAGAATACCGTTCATATTTATATTCAAGATGGAAAGCACTGCTCAAGGTAGATGGCATGCTTAAAGAAGAATACAAAATTGTAAGAAAGGACGGAAAAACAAGGTGGGTACTTGAGCAGGGTAAGGGAGTATTTGACGAGAAAGGGAAACTTCTGTTTCTGGACGGATATATAACCGACATTACTTCAAGAAAAGAGGCTGAAGAACGCCTTGTTCAGAAAAACATAGAACTTCATATTGCAAAAGAGAGGGCCGAAGACAGCAACAAGCTTAAAACAGCTTTCCTTGCCAATCTTTCTCATGAGATACGAACCCCAATGAATGCCATCCTTGGTTTTTCGGATTTGCTAAAGGAAGAGGATCTTCAGTCCGATCAGAGAGACAATTATGTGGAAATTATTAATAGCAGTGGCAACCACCTGCTGTCTCTTATAAATGATATAATTGAAATGTCTAAGATTGAATCAGGGCAAATTTCACCAAATCTGGAGGAGGTAGATGTAAACCTTCTTATGGGTGTTGTGGAAAAAAGTCTTCTTTCAACAATTCCATCCGATAAAAAACTTGAACTGAAATATATCCAGCCAAGAGTCAAACTTACCGAAAACATAAAAACAGATCCCGTTAAATTAAGACAAATACTTACAAACCTCATCTCTAATTCGGTGAAATTTACGGACGTTGGGTCTGTGGAATTTTGGTATGAATGCAATATGAGCGAGGGCGGGTCCTTAAATTTCTTTGTTAAGGATACCGGAATTGGCATAGACAGGGAAAATCACAGGGAGATATTTGAGAGATTCCACAGAATTCTTAATGAGCAGACAACAAACAGAGGTGGTTCCGGTCTTGGACTTGCCATTGCAAAAGCATATGTCGAGATGATGGGCGGAAAGATTGACCTTGAGAGCGAATACGGCAAAGGATCTTTATTCAAATTTTCTATCCCGCTCATTATTTGCAAGAGATGCAGGATCCATCCAAGCGGGGATAATTTAACTAATTCAGATGATATGACAAATTCAATGAGAATATTGGTAGCAGAGGACGAGGATACAAATTTCCTTTACCTGTCTGCACTGCTCTCAAAATTTAACCATATAATATTCAGAGCCAGTAATGGAAAAGAAGCGGTTGATTTAGTAAGAGATGACGACACCATCGATTTAGTCTTAATGGACATCAAAATGCCTATACTTAACGGGTTCGATGCTCTTAAGCAGATTAAAAAGATAAGACCTTGTCTTCCTGTTATCGCTCAAACAGCCTATGCTCTTTCTGATGACGAGCAAAGTATCAGAGCTGCAGGATTCGACGGATACATTGCAAAGCCTATCATGAAGCAGCAACTGATGGATGCAATAAATTCAATCTGTAAATAATAATTCGTCAATTAATTTATAGACTATTTACTTCAATTGCGTTCTTCATAGCCTTATATCCCATTTCGAAAATCACATCAACCTTTTTTAGATCAAAAGTCTTGAATTGCATTGCATTTTCCACTTCTACAAGAATATCACACATCTTTTTATCCTCAACCGTGTTTGCACGGAACATAAAATGGTAGGTTCTCTCTGCTATTCCAACAATGTTTTTAGAATACCTCTCCGCAGTCATTGGGCTTGCATTTATACCTATTACCTTTTCACATTTATCCCTTATTACAGACACAGGAAAATTTTTGAATATTCCTCCGTCCACATAATGAATACCGTCAATTTCTATTGGATTAAAAATAACCGGAACGCATGCTGATGCTACAATTTTTTTATGCAGGTCACCGGAAGAAAATGTAACGCTTCTCCCATTATCTAAATCTGTAGCTACAACAAAAATTGGAATAGGCAGCTCTTCAAATGTTTTGTATTTAATATTTTCCTTAAGAAACTTAGAAAAACCTGATATGCCAAAGAGTCCGCTTTTTGGTATGTTAAACTCTACGAAATTATTAAAATCTTTTGCTTTGAAAAGAGAACAAATCTCAGCAGGGGAGTGTCCGGCGGAATACAATGCAGCAACTATTGCTCCTGCACTGGTTCCTGATATTACATCTGGTCTCATCCCGTTCTCCTCCATCGCTTTAAGCGCACCGGCATGGGCAAAACCCTTTACTCCTCCGCCGGAGAGAGCTAGTCCAAGCTTGAATTTTTCCGCCATCACAATTAGTTTAAAGTAAAATAAAAAACAGACCCGCTTCCTATTTCCGATTCTGCCCAAATTTGACCTTTATGCTTGTCAATAATTCTTTTTACTGTAGAGAGACCCACTCCTGTACCAGAAAAATCACTTCCGGAGTGATAACGGACAAAGGGTTGAAACAGTTTATCTGCATTAGCAGCATCAAACCCCACTCCATTGTCTTTTATAAAAAAGAGTGTTGAACCATAGTATTCTTTTTGTCCGAAAATAACCACAGGGCTTTCACTTTTTGAGCTGTATTTCAAAGCGTTTCCAAGCAAATTATCGAGCACTACATGAACCATTTTCTGATCTGCCTTTGTACGCATGCCGGGTTCTACTTCAATCTTAAACCTGGTTTCCGGATATCTTAGCAATAAACTCTCTATAAGTTCGTTTGCCATTGAGCTTAAATCGATATCCTCCTCTTTGATATCAACCTTACCCGACTGGGCAAATGCAAGCAAATCTTTCACGAGTTGTGTCATTTCATTTGCAGAATCAAGGATATGCTTTACATATGTTCTTTCCTCTTTTCCAATTTCACTGTCGGGTTTGTCCAGAATAATGCTGGCAAAACCAATTATTACAGAAAGTGGAGATTTTAGGTCGTGAGAGACTGTCCTTGAAAAAGATTCTAAATCGCTGTTTGCCTGTATGAGATCTTCATTTGATTTTTCCAGCTGGGATTTTGTAGAAGCAAGTTCGTCATTCCTTTGCATTGCTGTTTCATAGACAGAAAGAAGCAAATCAAGTATTTGCTTTTTCCCGGATGTAATATGAAACATGTCGCCTCTGAACTTAAGGTCCAATCCTCCTGATGAGTTCTCAGAAGAAGATATAAACTGATTGCTCAGGAGATTGTCTATTCTTTGCAGCAGATACTTTTCGTCGTAAGGTTTTGATATAAAGTTGTTGGCTCCTGCCTGCAATCCTTTAATAATATCCTGGGAATCCTGAAGAGAAGTCAAAAGAATAACCGGAATATCAGCAAGATAGGGGATGGCTTTAAATTCTTTGCAAAATTCATAACCGTCCATGCCCGGCATTACAACATCGCTGATAAGCAGACCGGGAGGATAGGATTTGGCGAATAGAAATGCTTCTTCGGCATTTGGGAAAAGATTGTAATTGAGATTGTTTTTTACAAAAAAATGCTCCAGCCTTTTAGCCTGAACCAGGGAATCTTCAACAGCTAAAATATATCTGTCTCCCAATATTGATTTTACATTTTCCGCCATAAATTATACAAAAAGATTATTTAATTGATTTACTATTCCTTCCGGTGACAAAACACGGCACACTGCTCCCAACTTAACCGCTTCTCCGGGCATTCCATAAACAAGAGAACTCTCTTCGTCCTGAGCAAATGTATATGCTCCGGCATCTCTTAACCTCTTTAGCTCTCTTGCGCCGTCTTTTCCCATACCGGATAGCAGGACTGCAATTACATTTTTTTTATAGACATCTGCAACACTGGAAAAAAGGGCATCAATGGACGGACGGTTTAAAGAAAATGTTTTTTCTGATGTAAGGAGAATCTTCCCCTCATTGTCGACTTTCATATGTTTGTTCCCCGGAGGTACATAAACATTACCGGGACTTATTTTCTCACCCTGAACTGCAATTTTTACATTAATTGTCGAAAAAGTGTTTAGCCATGTAGCAAAACCATCGGCAAAATTGGGGTCTATGTGTTGAACCAAAAGTATCGGAAGTGGAAAAGCCGGATTTATCTTTGATAAAATAGTTCTTAACCCCTCGGGGCCTCCGGCAGATGCTCCAATCGCGAGAACTTTTGCGTTTTTGTCGAAGGTGGACAAATTTGGTGAAGTATTATCGATTTCTTCTGATAATACATTAGTCTGGGTAGTGGAGTTGGTATGAGGAAAATTGCGCCTTACAACTTTTATCTCAGACATGAGTTTTAAGGTGTTTTTATATTTTTGGGCGTACTTTAAAAAATCCGGATGGCCGGGGCCGTAAGGCTTAGGTAAAATTGTAACTGCTCCGGCTTCAAGTTCCTGAATTGCCATTTCAATTTCCATATCACGGTAGATGCTGCTGACAATTACAACGGGGACAGGATAGTGGCTCATAATATGTCTTGTTGCCTCTATTCCGTCCATCACCGGCATATTAATATCCATGCTCACTACGTCCGGCTTGTAATGCAAAACTTTTTCGTATGCGAGTTTTCCGTTTTCCGCAAAGGCAACAACTTCAAAATTAGGATCACCCGCAAGAATACCACCCAGCAGCTTTCTTCCTATAAGAGAGTCGTCAACAATCAAAACCCTTATCTTTTTCCCGGATATTTGATGCGAAATTTTCATTTACATACAATTTATATCAGTCTTCGGATTGTTTCAATGAGGTTGCTCTTTTCAAAACTTCCTTTAACAATGTACGCATTTGCTCCGGATTCCAATCCTCTTCTTTTATCTTCCGGTTTATCAAGAGTTGTCACCAGTATTATAGGCAAATCTGTAAAAGCACTGTTTTCTCTTACTTTTTCTGTCAGTTCAAAACCGTTCATCCGTGGCATCTCAATGTCTGTAACAAGAAGATCAAAACTTTCATTTAGCAGAGTTTCGAGTCCGTCCTGTCCGTCAAAAGCGGTTTTGACAATGTATCCGCCGTTTTCTATAATTGTTTTCAGCATTGTACGGACAGTAATTGAGTCTTCTACTACCAGAATTTTCTTTTGGTCATTTTCCGACTGAGCTTCAGTATCTCTTTTCTGAACAGCTTCATAATGTGAATTAAATGAAATTTTTTCAATAATTTCATTAACATTTATTACAGGAACAATAACGCCGTTTGCCAAAATTGTTACTCCGGTAATCTTTTTTAACTGGTTTAGCATTGGCCCCAGATCCTTAATTATTCCCTCTTGTTCTTCAAGTATTTCATCAACGGAAAATGCAAGTCTGTTATTGTTAACAGAGAGAATCATAACGTTCAGGTATCTGTCTGAATTAGTGTCTGTTTTTCCTTTTTCTACTCCAAGGGCCTCCCTCATAGAGATATAACCGATTGTTGTATCGTTAATAGTAATAACGTTTCGCCCTCCTATGTTTTTAATTTCCTGAGGTTTAATCAGAACTGCCCTTTCGAGAAAAATAGAAGGTACCATATAAGATTTACCCTCAACAACAATAATAATTCCCCGAAAAGTAGCAATAGTCTGAGGAAGGGTAATTGTAAAAGACGTTCCAAGTCCTTTGCGGGATTTTACATCTATTGTGCCTCCAAGGTTGGAAACCTTTTCTGCTACAATTGCCATCCCAAGCCCTCTTCCGGAAATCTCGGTAATCATTTCGCTCGATGATACTCCGGATTTAAATATAAGAGAATATATCTCACTTTCGGACATTTTGCCTAACCGGCTTTCGTCAATGATTCCGTTCTTTATGGCCGATTTCAAAATTTTCTCTGAATTTATGCCATTGCCGTCATCTTCAATAATAAGAGATATTTTTCTGTCGGCCTCTTTTCTAACTGTAATGTTTAGATTACCCTGTGATGGTTTGCCTTTTGCCTCTCTCTCCTTGACCGTTTCAAAACCATGGTCTACACAATTGCGAATCAGGTGAATTATCGGATCCTTTATCTCTTCAAGAATCCTCCGGTCAATTTCATAATAGTCGTCTTTAATTGACACAGCGATGCTTTTGGAGCTCTCTTTTGAAAGGTCCCTGACAATTTTTGGAACAATATTCAATATTGTTGAAAAAGGAGACAAGAGGGTAGATTTTATGCCTATGATAAGGTCATCTACCATTCTGTTTGCTATATTCTGAAATCTCACCATATCTTCATATATATACGTGAGATTGTCATCTTTGTACCTTGAGCTTATTTGCAAAAGTTCCTTTTTGTAAAATTCTATGGCCGATTTTACAACAACAAAATCTTCTGTCTCCCTCAATAACCTGTTTAGCTTTCCGGAAGATATTCTTATTGTATCATCTTCCTTTTCCGGTAAATCCTTTTCAGGTATCTCTTTTTCTGCTGGTTTCGTTTCCGGAGAAGGAGCCGGATCAAGGACAGTGCTTTCCGCACTTTCTGCTAAGTTAAGTGAACTTTTTTGAACGAATTCAAGATGTCTGAGAATCTGTGAAAGGTTTATGTTTGTTCCTCCTCCGCTATTTTTGTCATAATTTGAAAGAAGTAATTTCAAAACATCCAGAGCCTTGTACATGACATCAAAAAGAGGCGGATTAAGAACGGATTCACCTTTCTTAAGGCTGTTGAAAATAGTTTCAGCAGCCATACAGAGTTTTTCAATATCTAAAAGGTTAACCGCCCTTGCGGCACCTTTAAGAGAATGGGTACATCTGTATACCTTTTCAATAATGCTTTTGTCTGGAATTGAAAGCCCGTTTTTTTCCAGCAAGAGAACGCCCTCTAAAATGGAATTATAGTGCTCGGTAGCCTCAATCCGGAAGTCAGCTAAGAGTTCTTTAAGAAATTCATCCTGGTCGTTACTCATTATCCGCTATAGATTGTATTTTATTATAACTTTTTTTAGCGACTGGCCCAGTTGGTGAATATTTTGCGCTATGGTTTGTGTGTGTTTTATTCCTGTTGAATTTTGCTCGCTTGCTTTTTTAATGTTTTCCATTGCAGGTACTATCTGATCCATGCCCGCCATTTGCTGTTGTGTAGATGATGAAATCTGGATTGATGCTTCTGCAGCCTCCTCAACATTATCCGAAAGGATGTCAATTACCTCTCCGCTTTGTTTTACAAGGTTAAGCCCGTTGTCTACTGTTCTTGCTCCTTGTTCTGTTACTCCAACAGCCTGGTTTACGGATTTATTAATCTCATTAAGGATTTCTTTGACCTGAATAGTTGCTTTCTTCGACTGATCTGCCAGTGAACGAATCTCCTGGGCCACAATTGTAAATCCTCTTCCGTGTTCACCTGCTTTAGCAGCTTCAATAGCGGCATTTACGGCAAGAAGGTTGGACTGGTCGGCAATATCAGCAACGGTAGAAGTAATTTCTCCGATGGTTCTGCTTTGCTCGGACAGTCTTACAACAGTTTCGGAAATAAGATTCATCTGGTTGTCAATTTTGGCCATTGCGTCAATAACTTTCTTTATTGAGTTTTTGCCTTTGTCTGCAGAATCAGCAGCCCGTTGCGAGCTCTCCATGAGAGACTGTGATTTTTGATTAGACACAAGTGCAGTCTGTCTAACCTCTTCAATAGTAGTAGTTGTTTCCGACACAGCTGTAGATGTCTCGGCGGCACCGGCTGAGATTTCTGTGACTGTGCTTAAAATGTCGGTAGAGGAGTTAGACAGAACATCAACTCCGGCCCTAATCTCATCAGAAATTTTTCTGAGTATATATACTGCCCAAATAGAGAGAATAACAATGAGAAAAATAAGAATAGTGCCAATTATAATAATCAGAACACTCGCGCTGTTATGAAGTCGTTCATTGTTGTCGTAAGCTGTTGTTCTGTAACTTATCAGTTCGGTTTCAACAGCAATGCTGGTAGTGCGGATGTTTTCATATAAAGAATACTGGATGCCTTGAATAAGTTCCAGTGCCTCTTTCTTTTTCCCGCTGTCCAGCAGATTAATCATTGTTGAGCGATTATGCACATAAGTATTAATATCAGAAACCGTTTGAGAAAATAGAGCTCTCTGGTCGGGATAGCCAGCCAGCATACTGTCTATACCATGTGATTTTTTAAGAAAATCGGTCTCTTTTTCCTTAATGCTTGTTTTAATATTTAAAATTCTATCGTTATCCGATACAAATATAAGCTCCAGGGAAAGAGCGCGAAGCCTGTTTTCATCTGCTCGTAATCCTGTTAGTTCGTATGTGAGACTGTCGATGTTGCGGATTTTGCTCGAAGTGTTGTCAAACCTGCGAAATCCGTTAAAGGCTATTGCAGTAAAGAGAATTGTAAATATTACCACTGCAGAAAACCCAATAATCAGTTTTTGTCTGGTTTTAAATTCCAATAGAGTGCTCATATGTTATTTTATTATAATTTTTGAAGTTTTTAAAAGAATCTCTCCATCCAGGAGCACAGCGCCATCCGGCATTACACCCATTATAAACTCTTCCGAAGACGGATCAAGATTTAACGGTTTAATGCCAATTGAATCAATATCAATTTCCCTTAGCCCGGCGATATTGTCTGCAACAATGCCGTATTCCATTTTGCCGTCCGAGATAACAATCAGTTTATTCATTTCTCCCAGCCCTTTCTCCCTTTTGTTCAGGAATATTTGAATGTTCACAACAGACAGTATTCTCCCCCGGTAATTTATTACTCCTTGTACAAATGAGGGTGTTCCGGGAATTAAGGTAAGGTTTCTAAGAAAAAGAACTTCAGTTACAAATTTCTCTTCTATTGCATACTGTTCAGAAACTATACGAAATTCAAGAAAGGTTGCAGTATTAGCGGCAACATGGCTTTCTGTCTTGTCTTTTATTGCATTTATTCTTGCTCTTTCGTCAAGTATATCCTTTTCACTTTTCATTATTGGACAATAGATTTTCTACAATATCATTTAATCTCGCTTTAGTCAGACCTCCGGAACCGGGAATAATATCGTCATTATTCCATTTTCCAAGAATCTCCAGAACATTGAAATAGTGTTTTTTTGCAATTGTTCTTTTTCCCTCCTGATTCATTATGTTCCCCATCATAAGATGAGACAGCAGGTGATCAGGATTCAGGTACAGCCCTTTTTTAAAGGCTTCTTTTGCTTTATTTATTTCATTCTGTTCGTGCAGGACTGTTCCATAAAGATAGAAAATATCTTCATCGGATAATCCCGATGATACTATTTTGTCGAGAACTATTACTGCTTGTTTATAATTTCCTGAGTTAGCATAGCACTTAGCCAGCAACGTAAGCAGATTATGGTCGTCTTTTCCCTTTTCAATTACTTTAAGACAAGCGGTTATACAATCCTTGTATTTCCCGGCAAGATAAAGCTTCTCGAGATCGTTTTCTGTTTCGGCGCTAAGGGGACTTATACTTTGGCGGGCAATGAACTTACCCTTGGTTTCTCGGTTGATTTGCCTTGTTATCTTTCTTTCCGGTTTAATCCCTGTTGAATTGGTTTTTAAACGGATTTCATCGATATAGTTTTTGTATGGTGCTTTTTTTGATTTTTTTCCGGAAACAATCTTCTTGTAAAAAACGCCATTCTCAAAATATACCTTATCAAACAGCGAGAAGTATTCGTCATTGAGTTCCACCTGGCTGGTAATAAACCAACCTCCGTCATTAAGGCAGTTATAAAAATTCTCCGCAGCTGTTTTAATTATATCGGGAGATAAATACATAAGCACATTGCGGCAAAAAATTATATCGATATTTGTTGCCTGGGCAAGTTGAGATGTAAATGAATCTTTTGCAAGGTTGAGATAAGTAAAGTTTACAAGTCTTTTTATATCAGGAGAAATGTTCCATACTCCGTTATTGTTCAGAAAATATTTATTTCTGATATTGTCCGGCGTTTCCCGAAATGACCACTCGGTATATATTCCGGATATTGCCTTGTTTATAGCTTTAGGGCTTATATCGGTAGCCATAATTGTGAAACAGGCCGGATTTAATTCCGGGAAATTTTCTTTAATGATTATTGCCAGAGAGTATGGTTCCTCTCCGGAACTGCATCCGGCACTCCAGATTTTTATTGCTCTCTTTTCCTTCTCCGCTATACGAATAGCCTCAGGCATTATCCCCTTAACAAAAAGGCTCATAGCAGGCTTCTCCCGGAAAAAGTAGGTTTCTCCAATTGTAAGATGAGAAGAGAGAACTTTGAGGAACAAAGGTTCTATTGACGATGCGTTTGCTAAATTGCTGATGAATTTTTCTGTGTCTTCGATATTGATTTCATGAAGGGCAGCAAGGATTCCCCTTTCTACATCTTCAATCCTCTTTGATTCAAAATGAAGACCTAGCTCTTTTTCTATGAGAGCGGCAACTTTTATCAATTCTCCCTTTTTGTTCATAGAAAATTCTATGCTTTTTGAATTGATTTAATCATCTGTTCGATCTCTGAATTCTCAATATTTGAAAGTATAGTTGACGTGTCGAAGATATAGAAAATGCCGTTGTCGTTGCTGAAAAAATCAATTTCAGACATCCCCTCAAATATTGGTTTCATTGCACTAACACTCTCCTCTGATATTTTAAGGATATCACCGGTTTCGTCTGCAATCACTCCGATTTTTCCTATGGGAGAATTAATTATCACGATTAAATCGGATAGAGAAAGGGGCTTATCTGCAAGAGAGAAACGCTTCCTTAACGAAATGACTCCAATTATTTCCCCTTTAATATCTATTACACCCTCAATAAATTCGGGTGTTTTTTCTATACGGGTGATAGTTTGGGCCTGAATGACCCGCTCCACCATGGAAAGAGGAAAGGCAAAGTTTTGCCCCTCGATTTTAAATGTCAGCAATTCGAGGTTTTCACTTTTCATATCTCTGCAATAAGTTTATGTAAAGATACAAATTATTACTCAATATGTCAGATTACCCTTTCGAGGATTTGCCTTGCTACTGTTGCATTTACTGATTGGTTCTCCCCAAAATGTACATCTCTTTCTTCAAAACGACGCACTATTTCATTTATAGTTTCTTCTCCGGCCCCGTTTTCAGAAAGGCGTGTCTTTAAACCTAATGAACGGAAAAATTCTTCGGTTTTGTCAATAATCTTAATAATTGTCTGTTCTCTGTCTGTACCTGATATTCCCCATACCCTTTGTCCGTACTGCAGAATTTTATCTCCCTTTTCTTCTCTCAGTACCCACATAGTGCCGGGGAGTACGATTGTAAGTGTATGACCATGTGTGAGACCGTGAAGAGCTGTGAGTTCGTGACCAATCATGTGAGTGGCCCAGTCCTGATTCACTCCCATTGAGACAAACCCGTTAAGGCCCATTGTTGCCGAAAGCATAAAAGTAGCCATAGAATCATAATCCTGTGGATTTGACAATGCTTTTGGAGAAACTTCCACAATTGTCTGAAGGATGCCTTCCGACCATCTGTCCATTAGCGGGGATTGTCCTGGAGTTGTAAGATATTGTTCAATCACATGAATAAAAGTATCCGCCAGGCCGCAGGCAATCTGAAATTTTGGAAGAGTGAAAGTCGTTTCCGGGTCAAGAATTGAAAACTTAGGATGCCTTGAGTAAAAAGCAAATTTTTCTTTTGCATTTCTGTTAGATATAACCGCACCTGCATTCATTTCTGACCCGGTAGCAGGTAATGTGAGTACTGTGCCCAGCGGGAGCACCTTACCTTTTGTGAAATCCCGTTTCTTTACTATTTCCCAGGCATCTCCTTCATAAGGAATGCCTGCCGCAATAAGCTTTGATCCGTCAATTACTGAACCGCCTCCAACAGCAAGAACAAAATCACATTGCTTCTCTTTGCCAAGAGCAATGGCTTTTCGGAGTGTTTCTATGTCCGGATTTGCCTCTATTCCCCAAAATTCGAAGAACGTATATCCTTTGAGTGAATTAATAACTTGCTCGTAAACTCCATTGTTTTTTACGCTTCCTCCTCCAAAAATTATCAGAATTCTATTTTCTTTAGAAATTTCGCCTGAAAGATATGAAATTGTGTTTTTCCCGAAAATTAATTTTGTTGGGTTTTGAAAAACGAAATTGGTCATATTTACAATTTTTAAAATTTTACAATTATTTATTATTGATTCAACAATCTTCCGGGGATTTAGTTGCCCTTAATATAAATAAAAGAGCCCGGCTTAAGCCAGGCTCGTATTTGGGCGCATCAGCCCGGTTTGTGGTCCCGGTGGGTCTCGAACCCACGACCCCAACATTAAGAGTGTCGTGCTCTACCAACTGAGCTACAGAACCATTGTTGAGGGTGCAAAAGTATTAAAAAAAATACAGACTGATGCGTTTTTTTAATTGAAATATTATTTTTCTCTTTTAAGTAAGTCGCGAATTTCTGTTAATAGCTGAATATCAGCAGGTGGGGGAGGAGGGGCTGCCGGTGTAGAAGGGGCTTCAACCTTTTTGCGGTTAAGATTATTCATCATCTTTATCATCAGGAAAATCGCAAACGCAATAATTATGAAATCAAATGTAACCTGTATGAAGTTACCGTAATTTAGCGTTACCGCCGGATTTAAGACAGCACCTGCAGCATCTGTTATCTGATCTTTAAGAGTGATTTTAAGGTCTGTGAAATTTACACCGCCCACAAGAAGGCCAATCGGTGGCATGACAATATCCGATACGGCAGATGACACTATTTTTCCGAATGCCCCGCCAATAATGATACCGACAGCCATGTCAATAACATTTCCGCGCATTGCAAATTGCTTAAACTCATCAATCATTTTCATAACTATATAGGTTAGATTTATTTACTCAAATATAATAATTATTGACTAATTTTGGGCAAATTATTTTCTTGATGGAATGGATTTATAATCTTTTATTTTCTGAGAGTATCGCTCAGTCAGTCATTGTTTTAGCCTTGGTTATCACCCTTGGCATCCTGTTGGCTAAATTAAAAATCGCAAATATTTCATTTGGAATAACATGGATTTTGTTTGCAGGGATTGCCTTCAGCCATTTTGGTATTAAGGTAAATCCGGGTATTCTGCATTTTGTAAAGGAGTTTGGTCTTATTTTGTTTGTTTACTCTATTGGCCTTCAGGTAGGCCCTGGCTTTTTCTCGTCCTTTAAAAAAGGAGGAATCAAACTTAACCTGCTGGCTATGTTAATAGTCATTCTTGGTGTGATTACTACCCTCGTAATTAAAGCAATAACCGGCCTGCCTGTATCGACAATGGTTGGTATTATGTCAGGCGCAATTACAAATACTCCGGGATTGGGTGCTGCACAACAGACTTTCATCGATCTTAACGGAGCAAATGATCCTACAATCGCTACAGGATATGCGGTAGCCTACCCGCTTGGCGTTTTAGGTATTATTATGTCTATTGTATTGATAAAGGCAATGTTTAGGGTTGACTACAACAAGGAAATCAATAAATTAAATGAGATTGATAAAGAAAATCCCGAAGAGACGGTTAAACTTGCTATATCTGTTAACAACCCATCTCTTTTTGGAACAAGAATTAGAGAAATTAAAAGACTGCTCAGCAAAACATTTGTAATATCAAGAGTTTGGAGATCTTCCGGAAATGTAGTAATTGCAAATGCAGAAACTATTCTGGAAAAGGATAACAGAGTTCTTATAATAATGCAAAAGAAGGACATGGAATCCATCAGGGCGTTCATTGGAGAGGAGATTGAAATGACTGATGAAGACTGGGCCATTAACGACATAAATGTGGTTCCGCGCCGTGTGCTTGTAACAAAGGAGGAGGTTAACGGCAAGAGCCTGTCAAACCTCAGGCTTGGAAAAGCATTTGGTATAACGGTAACAAGAATAAACAGGGCAGGAGTTGACCTGGTTGCAAAACCCGATTTGAAACTTCAGATAGGAGACCGGCTGACAATTGTGGGTACACAGGCAAGTATTGATGCTGCAGCAACAGTTCTTGGTAATTCCATGCACCGCTTGAGAGAACCGAATCTTGCTTCAATTTTTTTAGGTATTGCTTTGGGTATTCTTCTTGGTAGCATCCCGATTTTTATTCCGGGAATACCGCAGCCGGTGAAGCTTGGACTTGCCGGGGGACCACTAATTATAGCGATTCTTCTTAGCCGCTTTGGGCCTAAATTCAGGCTCATCACTTATACAACAATGAGTGCAAACTTAATGCTCCGGGAGGTCGGCATTTCGCTGTTTCTTGCATGCGTAGGCCTTGACGCCGGGGGCGGATTTGTCGAAACAATTGTAAACGGTGGGGGCGCAATGTGGGTTTTATATGGCGTTATCATAACAGTCGTTCCTTTGCTCATTGTGGGAATAATAGGCCGGTGGTATTATAAACTAAACTATTTTACCTTAATCGGTCTCCTTGCCGGAAGCACAACCGACCCTCCTGCTCTGGCATATTCTAATGCTTCTTCCGGCAATGATTTGCCATCGGTAAGTTATGCTACGGTTTATCCTCTTACGATGTTTCTTCGTGTTCTAATGGCACAGCTTCTAATAATGTTTGGGTGATAGATTAAATCTGTTTTTTATTTCCGTCATTACATTTTCTGCAGAAAGTTTCTTTGTGCAGAAGAGCCTGTCGTAACTGCCTCAAATTCCGGTGCAGCTTCGCGTGTACGAGGCATAGTAAATAGATTTTGATTTGTTTCCATAATACTTCAAATAAATGTTAAATTTAAATTACCTGATTTTTACTAAAAGGGTATTAATAAATGAAATTATATTTGATTATAAACAAATGTTCATTAGCTTTGTTTTGAACATATGTTTAATAGGATTTATGAAAATTCATACCAAATTGAGATCAATAATAATATTTGTACTAATTTTATTCGTGGTGCTTTATGTGTCAATTGCACAAATCGCTTCAAGTAATATTTTAGTTTTTAATTTAACATGTCTTATTATTGTTCTGATTTCCTCTTTAATTCTCTATTTATTCCATAGGTAATACAAATTTTTCTCTAAACTTATATTTCCAAATAATTCAGTTCCAAAACAACATTATTGAATTTTGCAAGCCAGTCCAGGTATTCTATTTCTATTGTTATTGCGTTCTCTATACTTTGAACATACTGAAAAAGATCAATTTCCTGTGATTTATAAGCCTCTTTTGCACTCTGGACAATTTCGTCGCTTAATTTCTTTCCGGTTGTCACAAAATAGTCAAGAGACTCTCTTAGCTTTCTCATCTCACTCATAAGCTCTTCTCTCCTCATTTTCAAGTTCAGCAAATAGTTTTCTTCTTCAATTTTTGAGGCTGATATGGCAATCTTTCCTGCTTCTATCTTTGACTTCTGTCCCCAATAAAACAGAGGAAAAGCGATGCCAATTTGATATCCGGGATAATTCCTTGATTCCTCAAATCTGTTAGTCCCGTTATAATATGACAATGTAATATCCGGTAAGAGTTTGTTTTTCTCAACTTTAAGCAAATCGGTATGCATTTGGGTTTCAAGTTTTTTGTACTGAATACCCGGACTTGTTTTCAACGGTTGGTTTGATAATATTAATTGTGCAGGTTCTATCCGGGGTATGGAAATAGGCGTATTATCGTTCATAAGCACCATTAATTTTCTATAAGCGATAGATATGTCGTGACTTAGATGGTTAATTGAAAGCGTGATTTGCTGATGTTTGGCCATAACGTTTAGAAGTTCCAGATTTGTTGCGTTTTTTTCGTTGTGTTTCCTTGCAACTTCCTTGGTCAGACTTTGATAAAGGGTATCCAAATACTTGTAGTAGTATTCTTTGTTAACCAGATATCCAATCTCATAATACTCTTTCGAAACATCTTTCAGAAGCAATAACCTGCGGTTCTCCAAATCCTTTTCTGATAGAGAAACAGCAGTTTTATTGACTTTATACTGAGAAGTGTAAACAGTAGGAAAATTAAAACTCTGCTCAACTCCTATGATGTTTAGCGGATGTCCGTTTTCGGCAACATTATTTTTATCCTTTCCGTAAAAAATCTGCATATTCTCAAAAGTGAAAGCAGATGGTTTAAGAGCCTTGTGTTGTTCAACTTTAAGTAGATATGTTTTGTATTCGAGGTTGTTTTGTAAAGCTATTTCCAAGGCCCGGGTTAAAGTAAGTTCCTGTGATTGTGCTTTTGCCTGAATTATTGATATTGTAAAAAAGGATATTAGTCCCGCCTTAAATACGATTTTTTTGAGTTCTTTCATAAGTTATTTTGGTGAAGGATGTTATTTTTTTAATAAACAAAAATAAAGAGAATTTGATTACGAACAAATGTTTATTACATTTGTAATGAACAAATGCTCTAAATTATGCCAAGACCAAAACGAAGAAGAAGAATGAATAATCCCCCTCATTTTAAGGGGTTCAGACCTATCGGTCTGCAAGAAGAGAACAATCCTATAGTAATTAATTTTGACGAGTATGAGACCATCCGGCTAAGTGATTTTGAATTATACGGCCAGCTTGAGGCTTCTGCAATTATGGGCGTTTCAAGACCTACATATACAAGGGTATATGAAAGTGCGAGAAGAAAAATCGCTCAGGCGTTTGTCTTGGGTAAGGCAATAGTATTCGAAGGTGGAAAAGTTTATTTTGACAGCGAATGGTATTCATGTAACGGCTGCGGATGTTGGTTTAACCACCCGGCCAAAGAGATGGAAGTAAAAAAATGTTCTCTTTGCGGATCTGTAGATATTGAGCAGTTTAAGGAGGATTTGCAAAATACCACTTCTGAAGATATTTGTATTTGTCCACAATGCGGTACAGAAAAAATACATACATCAGGCATACCGTGCAGAGAAGAAATATGTCCCGATTGCAAATGCAATATGATAAGAAGAGGTGCACCGCACCTTCATAGAATGAGAAATAATAATTAAGAATATGAAAGTAGCAATTACATCAACAGGGAACACCCTTGACGCAAAATTAGACAGTCGGTTTGGCCGCTGTTCTTATTTTGTGATTTATGACACAGAATCTAAAGCGACGGAATTTGTGCCTAATTCTAACAAAGAAAATATTGAAGGAGCCGGCCCTGCATCTGTTCAGATGGTAGCAGAAAGAGGCGTAAAAAAGGTAGTGTCAGGTGAATTTGGTGCAAAAGTCAAATCCATTTTTGACAGTTTACAAATTCAATTAATAGTTATAAATAGTCAGGAAAAGACAATTAATGAGATAATTAAATTATTGAATCAAGATAATAATTAACAATAATAATAAAATTATGAAATACAAATTTGCAATTCCGCTAGAAAACGGTGTCTTATGTTCCCATTTTGGCCATTGTCAACAATTTGCCATAATAGATGTAGTGAATAACGCCATTGTTGGAGAGAACCTTATAACTCCCCCTCCTCACGAACCAGGTCTGCTTCCAGGTTGGCTGGCAGAACGCGGTGTTACCGATGTAATTGCAGGTGGAATGGGACAAAGGGCTCTTGACTTGTTTTCTGCTCAAAATATTAAAGTGAATGTTGGAGCGCAGCCAAAAAGTTCGAGGGAGCTTGTATCAGACTGGCTTAAAAATTCGCTTGAAACAGGAACTAACGCTTGTGATCACTAAATATCTTTTATATGGAAAAGGTTAAAATCGGTATCATTATTTGCGACAGGTATAAAACTTGTGCCGGGGGAAAATGTTTTCGTTCCGTTCAAAAACGAGAAGGAGCATTTGCTCAATACAAAGATATGGATTTGGAAGTAGCGGCTTTTACAACTTGTGGCGGCTGCCCGGGAGGAAACATAGAATACACCCCGGAAGAGATGATAAAGAACGGAGTTCAAAAAATCCACTTTGCCACCTGTTTTCTTGTTGGATATCCACCTTGTCCCTATATGGAACATTTTAAAAAGTTTGTTTTTGAAAAATATAGTATCGAAGTCGTCTTTGGGTCGCACCCAATTCCTCAAAAGTACTTTATTACTCACGACAACCTTAAGACATGGAACACTGAATTTTTTAAAAAGGCCATAGAACCAACTCTTACTGATGAGGCAATTCGTTTGTCCTATGATTGAGAATAAGAAGATTAGAATTGCCATTGCAAGCGGAAAAGGAGGAACGGGAAAAACGCTTATTTCTACAAATTTGTTTTATGTTCTTCAACAGATTAATTATAAAGTAACTCTTGTAGACTGCGATGCCGAAGAGCCGAATGTAATGGTCTTTTTTAATGGAGAGGAAGAATTTGTAAACGATGTTACCCAAAAGGTTCCGGTTATTGACGAGATTAAATGCACGTATTGTGGCAAGTGTCAGGAGTACTGTAGTTATAATGCAATTTTCCTTTTAAAAGATATAAAAACCATCCGGATTCTGGAAGATTTGTGTCATGGATGTGGCGCTTGTACTGTTGCGTGTGAATATGATGCTGTTAGCGAAAAAGCTATATCACTGGGAGTGATAAAAAAATATCATTCCGATTTACAGTCAACGATAATTGAAGCCCGGATGCGTATAGGCGTATTTTCTCCCGTGGCAGTTATTAAAGCTGCGATAAAAGAGGCTTGTTATAATGAGATTATATTATTGGACTCTCCTCCGGGCACTTCGTGTCCATTTATTCAGACAGTAAATGTCGCAGATTTCGTAATTCTGGTCACTGAGCCAACTCCATTTGGGTTAAGCGACCTTAAACAGTCTGTTGATACTCTTAAAACATTGGGCAAACCATATGGGGTAATTATTAACCGTGCCGGTCTTGGCGACAATGAGGTGTATTCCTATCTTAAGAATGAAGGTATTCCTCTTCTGATGGAGATTCCTTTCGACAAGGAAATTGCTTCTCATTACTCAAAAGGAGAGATAGTGGCAAATTATATTCCGGAATGGAGGTCTCTTTTTGAAAATATGTTCAATTCGATTTTTAAAATGTATGGAAACAGCAATAATAAGCGGTAAAGGGGGGACAGGAAAGAGCAGTATAAGTGCTGCTTTTGCCACTCTTGGAGGAAAAGTTGTGCTGGCAGACTGTGATGTAGATGCTGCTAATCTCTATATACTTTTCAGTCCTTCTCATGAAGAAGAAGAGATTTACATTGCGGGACAAAAAGCTGTTATTGACGATTTGTTATGCATTAACTGCGGACTTTGTAAAGAATATTGCCGTTTCGATGCCATTTTTTTCTCTGAGGGGAAAATTGTTATTCAGGAAACTTTGTGTGACGGTTGCAGACTATGTTCAAGAATTTGTCCTCATAATGCAATAAAAATGGTGGACAACAATAAAAGCAGAATGTATGCTGGCTCATTTCGAAATGGCAAAATGGTATATGGAAGGCTAGCCCCGGGTGAAGAAAATTCGGGAAAACTGGTAAATATTGTCAGGGAGAAAGCAAAAAAGATTTCAACTAATCAAAACATAGAAAATATTATTATTGATGGCCCTCCGGGCATTGGGTGTGCGGTTATTTCTTCAATAACAGGCACAAACAATGTTGTCATTGTAACAGAGCCAACAATATCCGGATTGCTTGATTTAAAGAGGACCATTGAGATAACATCAAAATTTCAACTTAAGATATGGGTTATCATAAACAAATATGATATAAACTCCAATATGTCGGATAAGATAGAACGTTACTGCTCTGAGAATGAGATCAATTTTGCCGGAAAGCTCAAATTCGATCCACAGGTGGTTGAATCAATGGTAAAGTGCAAAAGTATAATCGAATATGCTCCCGATTCTCAAGTCAGTGAACAAATTAAGAAAATATGGAACACAATTAATTCAAATAAAAATAATGGATAATAACACAATTCAAAAAACAAGTTTACCAAACATTAAAAAAATAATTATTGTTGCTTCCGGCAAGGGAGGAGTAGGTAAATCTACTGTTGCAGCCGGGCTTGCAGTTTCTTTGGCTTTGGAAGGATATTCAACCGGTCTGCTGGATGCCGACATTTATGGACCTTCTGCTCCGGCCCTGTTTAATTTAATGTGTGAAATGCCTGATGTAGAACTTATCGATGGGAAGAATTATGTAACACCATTTACAAACTATGGCGTTAAGGTAATGTCTATCGGATTTTTTATTGATCCGAATGAAGCTGTAATATGGAGGGGCCCACGTGCTTCAAGCGGACTTACTCAGCTTCTAAAGGATACAAATTGGGGTGATCTTGATTATTTGATTATTGATACTCCTCCCGGAACCGGTGATGTTCACATTACGCTTTTGCAAAATTTTATGCCGGCAGGTGTTATTGTTGTAACAACACCTCAGGAGATGGCAATGTCTGATGTTAAAAAGGCAATTAACATGTATAGTGACAAACAGATAGGTATACCTATTATAGGCGTTGTCGAGAATATGTCGTGGTTTACACCCATAAACCATCCTGATGAGAAATATTATATTTTTGGGAACGGTGGGGGAGAAAGACTGGCAAAAGAATTTAAAGTCCCTCTTCTTGCCAGGATACCAATGAATGAAAAAATGTGTAAAAGTTGTGATGATGGAAAGATGAACGATCTGTTTGCGGACCCTGCAATTAAGTCTGCATTTGTACAATTGACAAACAGTATTCAATAAGGAGAAGTAAGCCATGGATTTGCTC
>Ga0316605_10000201_pt1 | contig 52812 bp, 42 predicted proteins | sample OWC_soil_day20_n_FD_207666 | JGI IMG/M metagenome (GOLD analysis project Ga0316605, IMG submission 207666) | Wetland soil microbial communities from Old Woman Creek delta, Ohio, United States - OWC_soil_day20_noCT | ecosystem: Environmental > Terrestrial > Soil > Wetlands | place: USA: Ohio...
TGTGCAAAATTCAGAATTGAGATTATCTCCAAATCTTTAAAGAGTTTCTATACGAATTGGTTCGTCCCCATAAACAGATACAACAAATATTCATGTTTACATGGCTGCCGGAAGCAGGTAACGTACTATTCACAATCCCACTCCGGGTTCGTTAAAGTGAAATACTTGTTTTTTTTATATTCATCCGGTTTATTCATTTTAAAATCATCATAGATACTTTTTAATTTTAATTCGGCTTTTTCACTACAAGGAGAGCCGTATAAAGTAATTCTTGCCAAATTAAAATCTTTAGTTCCATGATAAAACTGATATATATATTTTTTCATTTCATCTTTAGGGGAATTCAAATAGAACGGTTTTCTCAGTTTAGGGGAATCCTTTTTTGGATATAATCCAAAAAATGTTTTATTGGCTATAGCAGCAAAACAAAAAGGAATTTTTGCATACATTTCTTGTTGTTCAGTATTGCCAATTGTTCCAATATAAACACCATATATTTCTAAATAATCTCTCACATCTAAATATCCATTTTGAACTTGTTCCCATAATATGTCTTCAGGAAATCTTTGAAATGGAATATTATGACGAAGTAGTAAAACAGGGGTATTAAAGAAATAGATTCCCAAAGTTTGTTTTACTCTTTCATCATTAATGTTATAAAATCCCATCCAAATATTGTAATTTATTAAATCTAAAGAGTCAGTTACGTGGCGGTTTTCTATCTTGTATGCGAAGCCATTCTTCCGATACGACTGATCAATTATCGTAAGTGTATCCAGTTGTTTTAATAGGGAACGGTCGTAAATGATTTGAGTTGTATCCTGAATTTGTTTTATTTGTGCATACAATTTGAAGTCTTTAACAGAATCTATTAAAGGCGCAAAAAATCCTCGTTGAGCCAGTTTATGAGTATAAATGAGTGCGTTACTTTCTTTTCCTGTAAATTTATAATCCACAGTAAAGGCATTTCTCAAGTCTTTCTGAAAGCAAATTCCTGTTTGAAATGCTTTTTGATAATATTTAGAAGCCGCCTGATATTTTGATTTACAAATCGCTAATTCCGCTTTGTTCACATACTCATAATACTTTTTTACATTTTTTTGTCCTTGCGAAAAAGAGATACTAAAAAGGAGAGCGAAGATTAAGAAAAATCGGTTCATTTTTGATAGTTTATTTAGAATTGCTAATGATTTATTACTAGTTTAATATGAAGATACTATTTTTTTATTCAACCGAAAAATTAATGTATATCAACGGATTACCGGTGTTTAAATAACCCCAATTATATTGATCCCCAAAATATTTGAAATCCATATTATATCCTGGTAACAACTTTCCAAAGGCAGTCCAGTGACTTGGTTTTTTCTTTGACTTTTTTGAATATAAAAGATGCAATGCTTTGTTTCTGATCTCTTGATTTGATTTTGATACCAAACCACTAATCAAAGTACAGGAACCATCTAATGTCTTTATTTTATTTTTTATAACCGGTTTACATTCTATACTTTCTAAGAATTCTAATGAAACAAAAATCCCGTTCGCTGGAATCTTTATTCCATATTTTTTGACATCCACTTGAATCCACCCTTCATACTCCGGATACTGAAGAATGATATTTTCGGGTATTAATGCCTTTCCATGAGAGATCGTGCCATCACTGTTTGGAATCGCCTCATACACTTGAACTCTAAATGGAAATCCATTTTTGGATGGATCTATGATATAATAATTTAAAGTATCTATGTAAGTGGTTTCACCATTAAGAGAAGGATTTTTAATAAATAATGATACAAACATAGATGAAACGGTTCTGAAAAATCTCCGATTTCCTTTTCGTTTGATGATTTTTTGCGGATCATACTCACCTGCAATTTTTGGGGAAGAATTGGAATTATATACAAAAGGGGGCAATTGATAAATTTTCGGGGTGCATTTGATGGCGCCCAATTCAGAATTTTGTTTTACAGAAAACTCTTTTAATTCATACTGAACATTACTGATTTGCAACTTTCCGGTTTTACTATATGATATTTCAAAGTATCCATTTTTATCGGATAACACGACATTCGAAGGATCTCCAAATGTAATTCTGCTATATTGAATGGGTTGATGGGAAATCGAATCTTTCAATGTTCCGGTTACTTTTATTTGCGAAAAGCCGGATAAAACAATGAATAATAACAGAAGCAATAAAGACGATTTTTTCATAAAATAAAATTTTTAGTGGTCAACGCTTTTGATTTCGGATAAGTATTTTTTACAGTATTCGACTGTTTTGAAGCGTTCAGCAATCTCTAAGAGGTTTTGTCCTTTGAATATTTCCATAATTATTTCGTTTTTCTAAGTGCAAAGATATGAAATTAAATGGTGACCTCTATTTTTTTATTTCGTTTCAAAAATCAAATCGTAAGGTATGGAGCCGTAATAATCCACAGCATCTGCAAAATCCTCGATTACTCTGAATCCATATTTAGTATTGGGTTTCAGATTCTCACTCCAAGAAACGACATAGAGGTAATCATTAACCCAGTATGTTCTATACCCTTCATAAGGAAGTGGTGTAACTTCAGGGTCATCAACTCTCGATCTCACACCAACTTTTTGCATCGGTTTTGAGAATTGAATCATAATGAATTTCAAAGTGGTATCGACTACCTCATTGTTTCCCGGATAGGTTGCCACTGCACGTGGTCTGATTAAATCATACTTAGGACAATAATAGTGTTCCATTAAGTCAACGGTTCTATTCAAGAACAATTTGAGAGATGGAAAGAAATGCTCAAAAGTTTTAAATTGTTCTCTGTTTTGGAAAAAGACATCCAAATATCGTTGCATATCTTCGAACCAAAAAAATCCCTTATATATCTGAGACACGGACATTTCATGTAATATGCTATCACAGAATATCTTATGGCTCTTATAATAGGCAAATTCGCACAATTTATTGAAACCTTCATACATTATTGCTCCAGGATTTCCGTAATACTCTTTGATTAGTATTACATTGACAAATGTGTACAACGTGTCGCATACAGATTGAAATTCGGCTTCGTGTCGCATACAAATAGGATTATTGTAGTTGTGACATATTTCGTGAATAAGTGTTTGGAACGTGTGTTCATGGAAATATGGATTCCCTGAGGAATCTTCCATCATCCCTGATATAGCACAATTATGATGGTCCTTACCGTTACGATCAATACGGTTGATGGCAAAATTAAAATATCCGTTCGCAGGAACCAACCATATATTGTCTAACTCAAATGGTGACCCAAAAAAGTTAAAGAACCATGTAGTGTCAATCTTAGTAACTATGGAAGAGAAAGCGATTTCTACTGTTTCATAAAAAGACTTATGCGCAAGATAAAATTGATGAAATTTGGAATCCTTATAGAATTTGTTCAATAAACGCAAATATTCATTCATCTCTTTTTTATTCCATATTTTGTTGTCCGGAAGTGTATCATACAACTCAAAAGTCGTAGTCCATTCGTCTGTCCACACGATACCTTTGGGTGTAATCTGAAGATCAGCCGCAAAAAACATGGGTAATGAGATGTCCAAAATGCTTTTTGAATACATTGTTTTCTTGATAAATGTTATCAACTCATGATTTTTGTACTTGATAAAATAGTTGTCTATGTCAGCAATATATTTTTCAGGATTTGAATGTACAAAAGCTACATCATCAGTCAATCGAAATACGATACTTGTTAGCTCAAATCGTTCGTCTATGTTTCCTTTAGGTTGGGCTAAAGCAACATTAGCAATTATAAGGGCTACAAAAAAAATAAAAATTGGTTTAATAAAGAAATTCATTGTGGTATTTTTTTATGTTTAATTTTTTTTAAATTTTTCTAATATGTTTTTTAATTCTTTAATAGGTTTCTCAATATTAAACCATTTACTATTTATAATACTCCTCCGGAATTGTTGCATTCATGAACTGCATATACTCATTTAAAGGAGGTAGTTTCATCTTCATTCTTATTTCATCTATTCCTTCTAAGGATTCTATCGGAGACAAAATTTTCTTTTTGGATGTTATTCCATCCTTTTCTTCAGTTATTGTTCTAATTTGAGTACCATAACGCTGTGGTTTTCCGTTTTGTATTAACCATCTGTCTGTTAATAGTGCATAACATGCCGGATGATAATCATTTTTTTCATACGCTTCTTTAGCTAATAAGTAATACTTTTCCTGAATATCACTATGTTGTATAATTAAAAATGCACAAAATTGAGCATGTAATCCCACTTTTGAAATGGTTGGGAAACCATACTTCTTAATTAACTTTTTTAGTTTTTTTTGATTGGCTATTTGATTTTTTATTTGTGTTATACTTTCGACACGTTTGGTTCGACAACTTATCTGATAATAAGAACTATAAAATTGATCTTGAATTCCTAAGTAAAACAATTGTAAAGCATATTTTTTATTACTATTTGAATCTAATTCATTGAAATACAGGGTTTCTATTTTTGAAACGATCTTATCCCATTCCAGAGCATTTGTTTTTAGTATTTCAAAATCTTCTTCGACTAAAACGGATCGAAAATCATCCGTTTTACCAATATTTACGTAGCAATTTAAATAAAAGTAGGCAGAGTCTATTTGCCCCATTTTGGAGTAAGATTGGGCAAGATTATAATAAACCGTTTGTTTAGAATCTTCTTTAATTCTCATTAAATTGTAATCTACTGATTCTCTATATCTTTTAAAATCATATAATGAATCCGAAATAACAATGAAGTTTTTCCCGAGTATATCTGAATACTTAAAAGAAGTAATTGTATCTTGTCCTGTAGTATTTTGAATGATAAAGAATGTCAATATTACTCCTACAAGTTTATATTCTCGTTTTTTAATTAATTCAAAAATCATCTTATTCTTATTTTAGCTCCAATACTTTTTTAAACAGATAATCGTGCTGAACAAGAAACTCGTTTAAAGGAGTGATATCATGATATAACTTATAAATATTCCATTCTTCTATGGTTGGATTCACTTCAATTTCAGGAATACATTGGAAAGAGTCTTCCCATTTATTAGTCATACTAAGATCTATTGCCGGTTCAAAATTGAATGTAAATCTGGAGTTTTTTAACTGAAAGCCCCATGGATTAAATCCAAAACCGGCCATCATTCCCGTTGAAACGCCCATAGAAATCAACTGTGGAATTTGTCTGGCTAGTGAGGTAAAGGAGTGCCCGGAGGAATAGGTTTCTTCATCTTGAAATAGATAAATGGGACCATCATATTGTAACGAATTGGTATCGGGATCTATTTGACATATAGGCTCTCGTACCAACATTTTCTTGTTTCCCAAAAATGGAATTTCCATCATTTTAAACTCTTTGGTCATTTCTACAGGAAATTCAGCATTGAAATACGCCCGAACCTCATCGTTATAGTTTAGAGCCACCCGATCTTGAAAATGGAGTGTATCTTTTATAATTGCAGACAACATAGCACTCCAGAAATTATCGCCACCACCTTGATTACCACGTACATCGATTACAATTTTTTCGATTTGCTTTCCCTTTCCAATACTTTTGATGGAATCAATTAAGTTATATTCTTCCTGTCCTTCCATCATTTTGGTATAAATGTAAAGTATCTTTTGTTCAGGAAGATAGGAGATTCTTTGGGGATTCCATTTTTTATATAGGTCAAAATAACTTTGAGGATTTTTTCTGTATTCTTCTTGATGAAAAGTTTGAATTTTAATTCCATAATTATTGGGAATGAATTCATAAAATTTTCCATCATCACCCTCCACTTTCAACGTTTTGTTGTAACTAATGAACATTTTGTTGGTGTAATATTTATTATTTTTAAAATCCCAACGAACGGAGTATGGAGACATATCCCCAATTGAGTTTTTTATATATAAATCAATGGGTTGGTGGTCATAAGCAATGATTCTTGCATTTTGAAAGCAAATGGAATCACCTGTTTTGTGATTTTTAAAAATATAATAAGAAGACATATAATAATTTCCATCCAAATATTTAGCCCCAATTGTTTGAAGATAGTCTTTATAACTAATTTTGGAACCTTTGTAATTTAAATATTGTTCAAAGCCGGTTGCTATTTCAGCAATGTAGGTGGAATCGTAAAAACTTTGTCCGGGTGCATAACGAGGATGGGGAATATCGTAAAATACAGGACGTTGATCAGCATGAACATCAATAATAAAATTCAAACTTTTATCCATAAAGTTAATAAATTCCCAATAGTTTTCTATCTTTTCAATTTCATTTCTTCTTTTTTTTAACGTGGATAACATGTCATATCCGGTATATTTTTTCCGTATCTCCCATTGAGCATTGTATGTTTCTATGATCTTCAGAAATTGATCATAATCTTCATACATCTGTTCATTAGTAATCTTAAAAGGTGCTTTAGGTGCTTTTATCTTTTCTTTTTGTGCGGACAAATTTAGAATTAGGCACAGGATTGAAATATAAACTATAAATTTTTTCATGATTGAATTATTTTTGAATCTTTTTTATAATGTCTATTTGGTTGGGTTCATAATTATTGCTTCTTTTATTGATATTTTATATCCCTAAATGTCATTAATAGGTCATGAAAATTCTGTTTGTTTTGGTTTCTTTTTGATCCAATGGGGGTAGTCCGACATTCTTTCTTCTTTGATTCACTAAAGCGGTATCCGGATTGGCCATTCTCCCATTATCGTCATATTCACCATAATAACTATACTCATTACGAGCAAAAATCACACACCGATCGTAAGTTCTGACATAATTTTCAATATCAAAACATCCATTTATCAAACTCAACCTTTGAATGGGTTCAATATAAGTGAGCCAAAATTCAGGATAAGCTGTAAAAATATGGCGGCCAATAATAAAAAATGCCCATCCATCATAGATAAATGGATCTGGAATATTGGGGTTTTCTTTAATGATTTCAATTATTTTCAACATCGTTAGGGAGTCTGTAAACATTAATATATTCTTCTTACATGCATTGGGATAGTTATCATCATATTTACGGGCTAATTGATCCACTTCATTCATAGCCCTGAGTTGTTTTTTAATGTTTAGTTCTTGATATGAATATATTTTGCCAAAGTTCTCTTTATACTCTAATATTTTATTGTTGTAACGAACGGAATCACTAGCAAAATATTTTTTTCTATAAGGGCGTTCGAACTCCTCTATATCCATTTTCTTTGAGTAAAAAGCATTATCGTAATACACAAAAGCACTATCATAGTTATGAAATTCAGCGTAAAGATCTGCGATATTTAAATAAACTGAAGATTTTGCTTTTATATTTTTAATCGGAAAATTCAATACATTATAATATAATTGAATTGCATTGTAATAATTGTCTTTGTTATATGAATATTCAAAAGCAATATTTTTTGCTGTATAAAATTTAATAATTGAATCGGGTAAAATTACTTCTTGAGAATAAGAATTAATAATAAATATGTTTACTAATAATAGCAATAAATAAACTCTTTTCATTTTATCTCATTATTTATAATATTCTTCCGGAATAACCAGATTTTCATTTTTATGTTGTTCCACATGCTCTTCAATGGTGTTTAACCCCATTTCCAATCGTCTTTTATTGAGTTCTTTAAAATTTTTAACAGGAGAAAGAATAAAGGCTCCCGGATATTTTTTATCATATTTGGTTCCTGTTCTAAATAGGGTTCCGTACAACTGTTTTTTTCCTTTTAAAACCAAGTATTTATCTGTAATCTGGGCATACAATTCCGGTTCAATCCCTTTTTGAAGATACGCTTTTTGAATTTCAGGATACTGTTTGGTTAAAAGGTTAGTATAGTTTAAAATATCATAACATTGATACACAGCAAATTTTCCAACCATCTGCATAGTTGGGAATCCATATTTTTCAATGATACCTTCTATCGTTTTTATGATATTTTCTTTTCTTTGTTGGTTTAATTTCCCCTTATTGGTAATAGAATCCCATTGTTGTAAACTGAGATTAGCATAAGGAAGTTCAGTCCTGTACTTTTCAATAGATAGATAAAAAATCTGAAGGGCTAACTCTTTATTTTCCACATTCGGAATCTCTTTCAAATAATTTTTCTCGATATGATTGATGATCAGAGGCCAATAGGTGTTATTTTTTTTCAAATTGGGAAAATGATCATGGAATAAAATGGATCTATCGTCTGCTGCAACCTTAAGGAATGCAGATAGATAGCTAAATGTAGAATCGGGTTGATTGATTTCATCAAAATAGACAGCTGCAGAATAGAGTTCTTTAGGATGAAGTGCTGCTCTGTTTTTGGAATAGATTTTATTCAAAAATGCCGGATAATTTTTAACCACCAACAAGGAATCCAGCCTATAATCCAGCGTAATATTTGGGATCTCTTCGTAGTGTTTAATCCCCTCTGTTTTGGGTTTTCCGGTTTGAGAAAATGCTGTAAGTGTGATCAATGATAGCACAAAAAGGAATAAAATTGATTTTTTCATAATTGAATTTTTTTTAATTATTTTTGAATTTCATTTTTATCAATAACGTTTATTAAATTTAATTCTAAAGTTATAGAATCACCTATAGAATATTTCATTTTAACAAATCCATACTCTTTGCTGAATAAATGGAGAACAGAATAAAACCCGGTTTTATTTTTGCCATCTCCATAAATACGGACAACATCAATGAGTTTGTTCTTATATTTATATTGAGTATAAAAGTTAAACATTTTGTATTTAATCCAAAATAAACAATTGCATTTGGGATCATTTATGGACAAAAAACCTCTTTTATATCTTTTATCCACTTTAATAGGAAAATTCACTTCAGAAAAGGGAAAATATTGTGTTAACTGATTATATTGAACCCGGGGAGGATGTAAAAAAAGATATTTTGAAGTTTCTAACACCGTGGTCGTTTCAATAAACCCAGATGAATCGATGGATGAAAGGGAATCCAAATGGTTGTAATCGGGTAAATCACTATAATAATCATAGGTGATAAAATACTCTTTTCCCGTTTTTTCAGGTAGAATTCTTAAAACGATATAATTTTTCGTATGATTACCACAAGAGTCATACTTTGCTTCAAAAATTAAAACTTTATTGGGGGTATAAATAAATGAATCATGTTGTGCATTAACATATGCTGTTTGGATTAGAATCCAAATTAAAATAATTGTTTGTTTTGAATACTTCATTTTTAAATACTTTTTTCTTTTTTAATAATCAATAACAAAATCAATGCAATGAATCCGGAAAAAATTGCAAATAGATAAATAGAAATTGAAAAATTTGCTGATAATAATAAAAATGGATCCTCAGACAGATAAGATATTTTCATTTTCTCCGCTTTGATTTGTTTGATTTGTGTTGCCAGATTTGTCGTATCTTCTCCGGAAACTAATAACCTTCTAGTATATTCTGTTTCAAAGTTGTCCATAATATAAGGTAAAGTACCAGATTTATACCAAAAGTTTGCAGTTGGATTTAAAAAAACCATCCCTGTAAAAATATCCTGATATGTGTCTTTTGTCCGTTTACCCCAGTTAAAATAAATATCGCAAATATCCGAGCCAAAAGGTGAATCTTTAAAATTAAAACCAACAGGTTTGTTATCACAAAGTTCAAATGCTTTATCCCACGAACTGTTTTGTATAGGTGATGGAATAAAAACAATGCCATTTTCACCATTTGAAATATTATTTATAAAAACATTAGCTACTTGGCTTTTAAAATAATGAAATAGATAACTGGTTGTGTTATAATAGTGAACATAGTTTCGTTTGCTTTTGTAGTTTTTCGAATCGTTAAAGGCATGTCTGTAATTCATGATAACCAAACATTTTTTTCGAGTCGAATCTTTTTGAATGGTTTTAAATGTTTTTGTAATGGTTGATGCCATACAACTATCTCTGTTAATCACTTTTATTTTAGCATAATCATTTTTGTTCTTAATGCTTTTATTATAAGTATCAATATCTGTAAAATATTCTCTAATCTTTAGGGAATCGGGTAAAGTATTATTAAATAAATTTAACTTTTTCAAGAAATTAAAAATATTATAATTATTCCAAAACATCCACTGCCCTTCATGTCTTAATAGATCTGTTGTCGTCTTTTCTAATAATGTATCATTTCGAAAATGGGTTGTAAGATATTTATTAATACTATCTTGATAATTACTTGCTCCGTATTCGGTAAATAAATGACCTACATTCTTGCTAAATCTGGGATCAGAAACAACATCATAAATAAAATCCCATTGAGTCATTTCAGGATGATGCGCTTCACATAAAACAACCATATCATATTTTTTGAATAGATCAAATATATACTCTTTGGGAGTTGTATTGACGTTCTCAATGTATGCAACTTTATTTTTAAGATTCTGATTTTTAGGATAATGAATATTGTAGGTGTAAAACCTGAATCCAAAAAATTTTACTTTGGAAGGATTGTTATTATTCCAATTTTGTAGAAGTAGAAATGAGGTTACAAAAAATAAAAAAATTGAAATAGAAAGAATCATTTTTTTTGATTTAGCCATTTCTAAATCAACTTCCCGGATATTTGCTATTAGATTCCACCATGATTTCCCGGTGGCCAGTTTTGACATGATATGAATGAAAAAAAACAAACCCAAAATGAAAACATTATTAAGAAAGTTATTTTCATAATGAAAAAAGTGTAACATGAACAAAAGTACAATTACCGGAATCCATTTAACTAATTCTCTAATAACAATAGTTTGATATCGGTTTTTAAATTTCGGTAATTGAAAGGTTATTCCGAATAGTATATTACCAATTGAATTTTTAACAAAAAAATTACTAATGGAAGAATATAAGATTGCAACAATAAGAAAAACAATATAATAAGGAATATACTCATACCTTATATAGATAAAATAACTTATCGTGCTAAATACTGCCACCAAACTAAAATCGATTAAAAATGCACCTGTTTCTCTCAAAAAACCAGGACTTTTTTTAGAAGAATTATTGATATAATTGATCGTTTTTGTGTTTGATAGAGTATCCCAAATGAATTCTTTTTTAATTAAAACATATAATAGGTTGATCAAAATCTGAGCACTAAAAATAATGATTAAACACAAAAACTGATCTAAATGAACACCATAAAACAGAATGATGAAAGGAATTAAAGTAAAAGCTCCAAACTTCAGAATTATGTCTCTCAATAATAGCTGTTTAAAAGAAGTTCGTGTTTCTTTTTGTGAAACAATCTTCAACTTACCTATTGATTTTCCCGGTGTCCTTCCTTTCAATAAATCAGCTATAAATAGATAGATACCCCATAAAACAACATATAACCAAGGGGGCACCCATTTTAGGACAAAAAAGAAATAAAAAACAATTGAAATGATCATAATACCACCAATCAATAAATCAAGTATTGAAGATAAAGCTCTTTTTTTAAACATTTTCTCTGTATTTTGGTGACTATTTTTTTAAAAAATCATTTTATTCTTATTTTAATTCCAATACTTTTTTAAATCCGGTGTCATATTTGTATAGAAACGGTTTGCTTTTCATATCGTAAACGGATCTTGGATAGAGCACCTCCTCTTCAAAGGTTGGGGTGATCTCAATTTCAGTATGGTCTTGATAAATATCTTCCGGTTTGGTTGCATTATAAACATCCATTACACAGGCTAAACGAAAAGTAAATTTAGAATTTTTGAGTTGAAAAAGTTCCGGCATTAACCCAAACCCAACCATTTGTCCTGTGGGTGACCCTACTGAAACAACCTGTTCAACTTCATTAGCAAATCGCACCAATGAGAAACCCGCTGAAAATGTGTTTCTATTGCTTAAAACATATATTTTTTGGTCAAATTGGATCGAATTGGTGTCCGGAATGATCAACATCTCAGAATTCAGGATTCCATAAGATCTGCTATCTAAAAATGGAATTTTTTCATACGTCAGTATATTCTTCATGTTTTTATTTTTTTTTCTCATCATTTTTGTATCACAAAATGCTAATTTTGTGGAATAATGAATGGTATCCTTTACAATAGCAGAGATCATTTTCATCCAAACATAGTCGGAACCACCCGGATTATCTCTCACATCAATGATCACTTTATCAATAACATTACTTTTGCCAACTTCTTTTATTTGTGCATAAAATTGATCATTGTCATCTGTCATTGTTGTCAAGCTGATATACAAAATTCGATCTTCAGGAAAGTAGGATACAGTATATTTTGGTCTCAAATGTAATGGTTCTTTTATAGGAACTCCTACTAAAACCATAGGCACAGATTGGACAATCATCTGACCAGGGTATTGGTTAAAGTAAAATTCCATCTCCTTTCCATTTTGTTCAGCTTTTATTTTTGCTTTATCAGGTATATAAATTCCCCATTTATCACCATAATAAAATCTTTTATTTTTTAAATCAAAATAACACATTGACAATAATTGGTTTTTAACATAAGAAGAGATTTCTTCATCATCCACTGTTAAAACCTTCATTAAGGTAATATTTAATGTATCTTTTTTTCTACCAAATAATTGATGGTTTCCTCTTATGTAATAATTTTCATTGTAAAAGAATGCACCATCCCAAAAAGTAGGAAATAGTCTCTTTTGTTGATCTCTATAGGAAGAACTTCTATAATAACTTTTTCTAGCTCTGATAGCGGCAGTATCTATGGATTTCAAATTTTCAAATTCCGGATAAATATCAAAAGTTTCACAAGAATGGCCATCCATAACCCAATCTAAGGTATGGTTTAACAAATCATTGAAAGAATCATTATCTGTTATGGTATCAATCTGGCATCTCATCGCCCGCATCTTTTCCATTTGATCCAATCCAGTAACCTTAAGTCTGACTAATAGTTGGGGATTTCCATCTTCAATAATTTGGATCAACTGATCGAAATCATGATACATCTGTTTTTTAGTTAGTTTATCAAATGGATTTTGCAATTGTGCAAAGCAACTGATGCTCAGGGTCAGTAGGATAATTAATGTAATTTTACTCTTCATATATGTTTATTTTTTGTCTCTGATTACATACTCTCTTTTATAAATCCCTTTTTGGTGCTCTTCATCTATTTCCTTCATCATTTGTTTTAATTCCGCTTCATCCATGAAAGTTTTGGAAGTGGTTACCATTTGAAAATTTCCATTTATATATTGATATTTTGCTTTTTTTACATAATCCTCAAAAGTTTCAGCAACGTTTATTTTTTTTCTCGCTTCATTACATTTGGAAACATCGTCGGGATAATTGATGAAAAGGATATTATTTGCAATATAAATATCAAACCATCCTGTTCCATATAATGTTCGTTCACCTAAATTTAGAATATATAAGTCAAAATAGTACATATAATTTTCAGCATTTACATTCCCGTTCAAGACATCTTGTAACAACAATTCCTGAGGACTCATTTGGTTTTGTGCTGCATGAATCATAATGATATTAATAGGTGAATATTCAAAAAATCCAACTTTTTGTTCTGTAAATGGGCCATACTCTTTTTTAAGTTCAAATAACTTCCAGAAATTGGTGTGATGAATTTTACATTTTTCATATTTTTCCTGTGGTGTTTCACCTTCTTTTTGGTCCTCTTCCAGCATCTGATTCAAAATCAACATTAAATTTTTGTTGACCATAGGTTTTATGCTATCCTCTAAGTTTTTAAAGCGTTGAATATTAAAAGTATCAGTAGTATCAATAACATAATAAATACCACCAAAATCTCTTTCATAAAGAATTTTAGCATATTTCAATGCTAAATCAAAGTTTTTGGTAAATTTGATATTTAATCTTGAAGCGTTATACAAATCAAAAATAAATGGCGTATGAGCATTGAAAGCCTTTTCATAATATTGAGATGCTTTCTCATACTCAAAATCGCAAATCGCTAATTCAGCTTTATTTACGTACTTGTAATACTTTTTTATATTTTTTTGACCGTAAGAAAAAAGGATACAAAAAAGGAGCGTGATTGTAAAAAAAATTCGGTTCATAATGGGATTTTGTTATTTCTTGTATTAAGTCTGTTTGTGTTGCAAATCTAAATAAAAAACGAATACAAAATAACAATATTATGTATTTTTTTGATTTTGAATTAAAAAATATAATTTTAATTTCTGTAATTCTTTCAGAGATAAAATAGCTCAAATCAAATCACCATTTTTTTTGTCATTTATTTTTTCTACTTGTTCAGATTTTTTCTCTTCGAAGCACCTATTAATCTATTCTAATAAAAGATTGGTACTGTTTTTATGCAAAAATCGAAATTTTGTAACAAACATAAAATCAAATAGATACAACAAATTTACCAACCTTTTATAAGAATAGGGGAACTGCTGTCTGCCGTCCGAAGCCCGCCGTCATAAATAAACTTCGTGAAAACATCTTTTAAACTTTGAGTAACTTTGCGCTCCAACAACATATTTAAGTTCAAAATATTGTATATTTGCAATCATAAAATATATTTAATCATATCCAAACGAATAGAACGCTATACCATAAATCAAATTTTTTTTATGAAAAAGTTCATTTTAATAATAGTCTATCTCTCGATATTTATTAGTGTTTTTTCTCAAATAAGAACTAAACAATATAAATACTATTTAAGAATTTATGAACCTCTATGTTCAACTTATTATACAATAAAAGATGATAGCAATAAAAGTGACACAACTTTTATATACCTATCTGATTGTGATGGATCAATTCAAGAATATGGAGTGATTACATATATTTCAGGAAATAGAAAAGATACAATTGGTGTCGATAACAATGTAATTGCCTTAGATAAAGAGCATTATAATTTATATAATTTTTCAATTTATGCTGATCGTCTTTATAATTTTAATGACTATTTCAATAGAATAGTTATTGTTTACGGTAGAGGATCACTCCCAACAATCTGTCACATCTATAGTGAAAAGGAATTAAGTATTTATGAATTAATTGAAATTAGAAACGATATTATAAATGGTAAAAAGCCAGATTTATTAAAACAGGGTATTATTGAAATCTTATATGAAATATAACTTTAAGAAAATCTACTATTGTCTGATTATTGTTTAATCTTTTGAAAATTGAAAAGATTACTCAAAAAATTACATCTTAAAATAAAATAATCATTTTTATCTTTATATTGTATTTATTAATCAATAATTTATTTAACTATAGTCCGTTGTCCGTTGTCCGTTGTCCGTTGTCCGCCGTCTGCAGTCCGCCGTCCGCCGTATTTAAGCAAGCTTAGATACCATAATCTGAAGGATCAGATCGTCTGTTTGTTGCATTCCTTGCGATCCAATATGTGCCAGATTTTTGATGGTTTTTTCAATATCTTTGTCAATAATACCGTCGTTTTCAGAGATACAAATATTGTCCATTGCGAGTAAAACCGATTGAACAGCGGAAGAAACACCCGATGCAACCTTTAGAGCACACCCGATTTTGGCACCATCACATACCATGCCGGTCATGTTACCAACCATATTTTTGATTGCGTATTCTACGTGTTGTAAAGTTCCATCAGCGAGATAAACAATCCCGCATGCAGATCCAATGGAAGCAACCACAGCTCCGCATAATGCTGAAAGCCTGCCCAATTGTCCTTTGATGTGAATGGTAATCAGATGACTCAACATCAATGCCCGGGCTAAATCTTCCCGGGAACTCATAAAGGTTTCTGATGCAGCAACAACAGGTAAAGTTGCAGTAATTCCCTGATTTCCACTTCCGGTGTTACTCATAGCAGGTAAAATACTACCGGCCATTCTGGCATCAGAAGCAGCTGCCGTCATAGCCATAGAATTGGTGAGTAGTCCAAATCCTAAAATGTGTTTGTGAATATTGGTATGTATCGTTTTACCAACCTGTAAGCCATATTCGTGTTTGATCCCCTCTTTGGCTAATGCTTTATTGAGATCGGCAGATTGCAGAATGAATTCAATATCATTAAAATCCACTTCATGAATAAAATCCCAGATGGTCTGAACGGTAAGATTTTGATCCAGAATGGCATTCGATTCCTCTTTTTCGTGAATGGAACAGATCCCTTTATCTCCGGTTCCGGTGGACATATTATGCAAGATAGTTCCATCAAAATCGTAATAGGCAATCTGGTCATGTTCATCCTGAATGATTGTTTTGGCTTTATGGCTTCCGGAATTGGAAATAGCACAAATGTAGAGCTTTTTAGAAGTGACAGCCATTGAAACGGAAACCTTACCTTGTTCCACATTTTTTTTGGCTTTTTCAATAGCCGATGTATTAATGTCTTTCAGAACTTCGAGATTGTATTCTGTTTTTCCGCAAACCATAGCTAAAGCTGCGGCAATATCAAGACCCACCATTCCGGTTCCGGGGATACCTACACCCATCCCGTTTTTCAGGATGTTGGAGCTCACTTCAACTTCAATATTATCCGGTTCAAAGCCGTGCTCCCTCATGATTTCACACGATTTGGCAACAGCCAGAGCAACCGCGATCGGTTCGGTACACCCTAAGGCAGGTTTCACTTCACTTTTGACCAGTTTAATAATATCTGATATACGCTCTTTCGTCATTTTAATAAATCAACTTTTTAGTTTTTTTTGAAATAGTTTATAGCATTATCAAAAATATTTTGAACTTTGTTTCCGTAAATATTTTTGTATAAATGGGATCCTTTACGTTCGCTATGTCCCATTTTGCCTAAGATCAACCCACAAGGTGAAACGATCCCTTCAATGGCATAAAGTGAACCATTTGGATTGTGAGGAGCTTCCATGGTTGGGATTCCTTCAAAGTCGCAATACTGGAACGCCACTTGTCCATTTTGAAACAATTGTTTTGCGATCTGATCAGATACAACAAACTTTCCTTCCCCATGTGAAATGGCAACCTGATGTATTTCACCGGTTTTAAATGAAGTCAACCAAGGCGAATTAGTGGAAGCAACAACAGTTTTGGTGATATGAGACAAATGTCGGTTGATATCGTTTCTGTATAATGTGGGATCTTCAGGTTTTACAGTACCAATCTTGGCATAAGGAAGTAATCCAGATTTAACCAAAGCCTGAAATCCGTTACAAATCCCCACGATGAGGTGTTTTTTCTCTAACAAATGTTCAACAGAGGCTTTGATTTTGGCATTATTCAGAACATTGGCTATAAATTTTCCACTACCATCAGGTTCGTCACCGGAACTAAAACCGCCACTTAAAGCTAAAATATGAGCATCATCTATTAATGCAGCCAATTGATCAATAGATTCATTGATCATCTGTTCGTTTAGATTTTTAAACACAAAAATAGTGGTTTCTGCACCAGCTTGTTCAAAAGCGCGGGCGGTATCATAATCGCAATTGGTTCCCGGAAAAACAGGAAGTACTACTTTTATTTTGTCAATCGTTCCTTGATAGGCTTGGTAACTTTTTTCTCCATTGTAAAATGGTAGTTTTTCTTGAATCACTTTTTGGTGAGCTGGAACTGTTTCCGGATAGAGTGGATTAAAGGTTCCTCTCCATGCAGCTAACCCTTTTTCTTTGTTTAAAATGGTACCGTTGATGATCCATTGATCACTCACTTTTCCAATCAGGGTAGCCCCGGGGTAATTTAATTCTTCCTCTGTTTCTACCACGAAACTTCCGTATTGATAGTCAAAAAGAGGAAGTTTGGTTTCGATATCAAAACCCAGATTATTTCCGAAGCTCATTTTAGCCAATGCTTCTATAATACCGCCAAATCCGATGGTAAAGCAAGAGATGATTTTTTTGACTCCAATTTGTTGATAAACAAAATCAAAAAGTTGTTTAGATTGTTCAATATCAATTTTCGCATCCCGACTAACAGAACAGGGAAGAAAATACAATTTATTGCCAGCTTTTTTCAATTCGGGAGAGATGATTTTGGAACTGTTTTCTGTAGCTATGGCAAATGAAACTAATGTTGGAGGAACATTAAGTTGTTTGAAAGTTCCACTCATGGAATCTTTCCCTCCGATTGCTGGAAGATGGTATTGGTTTTGGATGTGAATAGCACCTAATAATGCGGCAAATGGTTTTCCCCATTTGGTATCCTCTTTTCCCAGTTTTTCAAAATATTCCTGGAATGTAAATCTGATTTTTTTATAATCACCACCAACTGCAACAATTTTAGCCATTGATTCAAGGATTGCAAACTGAGCCCCATGGAAAGGGGATCTTTCAGAAATAAAAGGATTATATCCAAAGCTTAGAATACTGGCTGTTTCAGTGATTCCATTTCTTACCGGAAGTTTTTGAACACCAGCCTGTGTTTCTGTTAACTGATATTTTCCACCAAAAGGCATCAAAACGGTTGATGCGCCAATCGTAGCATCAAAATTTTCGATCATCCCTTTTTGAGAAGCAACGTTCAGATCAGCCAGGCGGTTATACACTTGTTCTTCTAATCCGGATCCACAAACGGGTAATGGTTCTAAAATATTTTCAGGAATAGGTTCAACAGAAACTTTTGTTTTTTGTCTTACCCCGGAAGTATTGATAAATTCACGGCTGATATTCACGATGGTTTTGCCGTTCCATTGAAGTTTCAATCGGGGTTCTTCAGTAACGACAGCAATAACGGTAGCTTCAATATTTTCTTCTGTACAGTAGTGAATAAATTGATCTACATCTTCAGGAGCTACTACAACACTCATTCTTTCCTGAGATTCACTAATTGCAAGTTCAGTTCCGTTTAATCCTTTATATTTTGTTTTAACCGCATTTAAATCGATTTCAAGTCCATCAGCTAACTCACCGATAGCCACGCTAACGCCACCGGCTCCAAAATCGTTAGATTTTTTGATCAGTTTGGTCACTTCAGGTTTTCTGAACAGGTGTTGAATTTTACGTTCTTCGGGAGCGTTACCTTTTTGAACTTCAGCAGCACAAACTTCAAGAGAGGCTTCTGTATGTTCTTTTGATGAACCTGTAGCACCGCCGATTCCATCTCTTCCGGTTCTGCCCCCAAACATGATGATCACATCACCGGGAAGCGGTTGTTCTCTTCTGACCTGATTTGCCGGAACAGCACCAACAACGGCGCCAATCTCCATTCTTTTGGCTTTATAACCTTCATGAAAAATCTCTCTCACATGGGTACAAGCCAGGCCAATCTGATTTCCGTAAGAGGAGTATCCGGCTGCGGCTGTTTTGGAGATCACTCTTTGAGGTAGTTTACCATCAATGGTATTTTCAACTGGTTCCGTAATATTTCCTGCACCTGTAACTCTCATTGCCTGATACACATAGCTTCTACCGCTCAATGGATCACGAATAGCTCCACCCACACAAGTGGAAGCACCTCCAAAAGGTTCAATTTCGGTAGGGTGATTGTGGGTTTCATTTTTAAACATCAACAACCATTTTTCTGTCACACCATCTACATCCACATCTACAAAAACACTACATGCGTTGATCTCATCTGAAACTTCCATATCATCCAGATTGCCCGCTTTGCGTTCATTTTTTCCGCAAATGGTGGCCATATCCATTAAGGTGATCGGTTTGCGATTTCCATGCACTTTTTCTCTTAATTCCAAATATTGCGTATAGGCTTCCTGAAGTTGTGCTTCAAATGAAGAAGATTGAAAATGGATCGATTCTATTTCAGTTTCAAATGTGGTGTGTCTGCAATGATCACTCCAATAGGTATCTAAAACTTTAATTTCTGTTTCATAAGGATCTCTTTGTTCACTATTTTTAAAATAATCCTGAACAAAAAGAATATCTTCCAAAGACATCGCCAGGGAAAGATCCTCTCTGAAACGGGTAATTTCTGGAAGCGTATAATTTGTAAATCCTTCAAATATAGGAATTTCTGCTATTTCAATTCGTTCTGATGCATCTAAAACAGCCATATCTTTTTCACGGGCTTCCACTTCATTGATGCAATATTTTTTAATTTTTAACAGATCTTGAGTTGCTACATTTTGATCCAAAATGATCAATCGCGCACTTTTAATAACAGATTGATTTTTGGGATCTATCAATGATAAACATTGCATAGCACTATCTGCACGTTGGTCAAACTGTCCGGGTAAAAATTCGATAGCAAAATAGGTTACATCCTGAAGATCCATGTTTTCATATACCGTATCAGTGACAGGTTCTGAGAAAATGGATGATTTTGCTTTATCTAATAACTCAGATTCAATCTCAAAAATGTCATACACATTAATGAGTCTTAAGTTTTGAATGTTGAGGTGCAAGTTATGGTTCAATTCATTTTTCAACGCTTGAGCTTCTACTTGAAATGCCTCTTTCTTTTCAACAAATAGTCGAATTTTATGATAATAAGTCATAGGGTTATAATTTTGGCAAAATTAATGTATCTAATTCAAAGTTTGCAGATTAAATTGCAAAAACGAGAATAGTAAATATAATAGCAACTACAAAAGTGGAAGCAAGAATCCCTCTTCCGGTTAAATCATATTTTAGCTTTAGTAAATAGTATCTTAAAATAAAGATATTGGGAACCATACTGAGAACAATCAATTTTGAATTGGTAACCAAATCGATGGGTCCTGTTTTTTGTTCAATAAAATACATAATCAGTTTCAGGATTCCGAATAATATTCCGGGGAATAAAAATCCTAAAATGATTCCCATGATCAAGGAATCTTTTCTGAGTAAATCAACTATTCTTCCCATTTTTTTAAAGTATTAAGGTGTTTATGTGCTGTCATATCAAATTGTACCGGTTGAACAGAAACGTAATGGTTGGTTAAGGCCCATTCGCAACTGTCTACACCGTGATCGGTGTTTACTAATTCTCCGGATAACCAATAGTATGGTCTTCCAAAAGAGTCAATATGTTCTACTAAATCTTCATTCCAGTATCCTTTGGTTTGACGGGTAATTTTGATTCCGTTAATTTTTTCAAGAGGAATATTAGGAACATTAACATTTAGGCAAGTGTGATCGGGTAATCCTTCTTCCAGCACTTTACGGATCATTTTTTCGGCATACACCTTAGCTGCAGTAAAGTCAGCATGATTGGAGTAGTCTAATAATGAAAATCCGATTGCAGGAATATTTTCGAAGCTGGCTTCAATAGCTGCCGCCATTGTTCCGGAATAGATCAAACTTACGGAAGAGTTGGAGCCGTGATTGATTCCTGAAACAACCAAATCGATTTTACGATTTTTGAGAATCACTTTTTGACCCAGTTTTATACAATCAACAGGAGTTCCGTTGGTTCTGTAATAATGGATCCCATTTTCTGTTTTATATAGTTTCACACGAAGTGGAACATTCATGGTTATAGCGTGAGCCATACCGGAGCGGGGTCCGTCAGGAGTGATAACAATCACTTCTCCAAACTGAGATGCAACTTCTGCTAAAGCAGCTAATCCTTTCGCCTCATGTCCATCATCGTTGGTCACTAATAGGAGTGGCCTATGTTTTGTCATACGAGTTATTTTCTAATTATTTTTTGTTGAGATATAATATCGTTGTTTTGGTTGATTTGAATGATGTATAAACCTGATGCATAACCGGATAGGTCAATAATAACCCTGGATCCATTGATTGCAGTAATACTCAATTGTTTTCCATACATGTCAAATATTTGGTAGCTCATATTTTCTGTTGATACACTTTCAGGAATGGTAAAATAACAAAAATCTGATGTTGGATTTGGGAAAATTTCAAGATTACTCAAGTTATTTTCTTCAACACCTGTAGTCATTGCTCCTGCAATGCCAATCTCATAAACACGAGTGTGCGTGTAAGCACCGGTATGGTAAGTTAATTGAACTAAATCAACCCGTGGAGTAGTAACGGAAGGTTTTACTGTTGCCAAATAGCCGCAAGTTGAGCTGGTAGAAGCATCTAATCCATTCATTGGGTTTAACTCTCTTGCAAAGGTGATGTATCCTCTTATACTTTCAATTTTAGTGTATCCGGCAATGGCATCTGCATCTCCGATATTTTCAATAGGGATATTGATCATTGCAGTTTCCCCAAAATCTAATCTTTGGTTATTGTTTCCGGAAGTTTGATCATTCACAACAATATTTCCTGAAGAAGGGTAAGGAGCCAGAACATGTTCTTCAAATTCATAGGTTCTGGTTGTATTTTCATCGGTTAAAACAACTGTAAATGGAGCACTATGACCAAAAGGAACATTATTGGCAAATCTGATCTGGAACCCATTTTCAAAGGTCTGACTTGCCCCTGCATTTAGAGAAGTTAATAATTCAACAGAGTCGATGAGGGTAATAAAAGGATCGTTTGTTCTTATTTTGCAAGTAATATTTGTAGAGGGAAGGTTTCCAATATTTTCAATAGTTATGGTCATTTTGTGCGTTTTTCCGGTTTCAAAAGTTTCATTGGTTGTCCCTTGTTGGTTTCTCGTTACATGTGATGTGTAAGATAAGTAGGGTTCTGAAATGGTTGTCACAACAAATGATCCCTGATAAGGAATATGATTAAATTTGGTTATAACTACATAAACAGTATCCTGATCAACTAAAGAAGCAGGTAAAGTGATTGTAGCTGTTCCGTTAGCAATTACACCCTGAGCAATAATAGTGTCATTATGTGTCAAAGTAATAGCAGCATCATTGATAGGAGAAGTGATGATGATATCATCAGAGCCTACAGCTACCTGAGCTGGATGGTTAGCTGTAATAACGGTTCCGGCAGTGGTTCTGACCATCATGGATGGATCCCCAAATAACAACCAGGTTCTGTATGTAGCAACATCTGAATAGTTGTCCAACATTTTCATTAATCCACCGAATGAGATTCCGCCAAAAGTTCTTTTGGTGAATCCTGGGTTCATTTCTGTCATCACTTTGATACATTCATCCTGACCACACATAGGAGGATTCCAGGGTTGGTTGATGGTTGACATCAAAGCACCTACGGCACCTGTTGGTTTTCCTCCGGCATAAGCTCTTAGCCAAACTTCTGCAAAACAGAGTTTATTAACATAATTTCCGTTTTGACACGCTACAGAAAAAATAAAAGGAAGTTTATCATAATTGGCCAATTGTCCAATATTTGTATTGGTAAAGTAGGAAGTAACAAAAACGTTGTAATCACCATGTCCGCAATAGTTAATAACACCAATTCCTTGGTTTAAAGCATTTACAACTGAAGTTGCACTTGGATCTCCACTAGCGTCTAAACCACCTTGTGAGCCATCAAAAAACTCAAATCCTGATGTATAGGTATAGTTTTGAAGCATGTTTCCAATGTTTCTGATGTGTTGATAATCATATTCACTATTATCTCCGGGACCTTCAGCAGAACCAATTCCACAGAAAACAGAGTTGCTCGCCTGATCCAATAAACCCTGATCATACGCGATAAATTTATTTACTTGAATAGATACCTGATCCACATTTTCAGCAGATATTTTTCCTAATAAAAAGTCAGGATAATTATCTCCACCTGCTACTTCAGTGAAATAGTTGTCAGAAGTACCACCACTTAATGTAAAATAGGGGAATTGAGCATTGTCTCCCACAATAATAACATACGCCAGATTGTGAGCATTGTAAAAGTTCGTGATGTATGTTTTTATAGCTGCAGCAGTTGATCCCGCAGTTGAAGTTGGAACAATAGTGGTTGGAATTCCAGATTTAATTTTCCATTTTTTTAAAGGTTCTAAAGCTGAAACATAGGTAGCAGGTGCAATGATTAACAATTCACCCTCTTCGGTTAAAGCAGTATATTTTGCTGAGCGATATTTCTCATAGTTTAAAAAGTGTCTGGAATAAATCTCATCATAAACTTTATTGTTCTTTTTGGCAACTATTTGATTATCATTAGCTTCATAAGATATTTTGATAATCATATACTGATACACTTTTAAACTTTTAGCAGCCGGATTGTAAGCAAATGGATGTACTCCAATGGTAATGCCGTTAAAATCTCTTATTTGGTAAGAATCACTTAAAAAAGCAGGATGATCTCCCCAATAATCATCACTAAGATATTGATCTCCTTTAACATAAGGAACGGTATTAGGATTAATATCCCGATACAATCTCCCTTTGGAAGGTGCTAAATTGAAGTTTGGCACTAAAGTATAAGGACTCTCTAAGATTGTCAATGATGGGGTTGCTCCTTCAGGGATAATCAAAGATTTGGCTGATTTTAAAAGCTCAGGTGCGCCTGTTTCATCAACAGGATAAGCATTTCCCATAGCTAATTTATACATCACTTCTCCGTTTACATCAACCGGTGTTGTTTCATAGTAACTCGGAAAATCAACCCTGATAGTGATATCGGTGTTGGTTTGCGATACTAAAGTAAACTGGACATCCTGAGCTTGGATTCCCAAAACTAAAAAGAAGCTAATCAGAATTAAAAAAATAGATTTTTGTTTCATGGTATTATGGATTAATAAAATTTTTCAGTGAAATAACACTATCAATTACCCGCTGTAATTGTTCATCGGTAAGATCGTAATATACGGGCAAACTAATCTCTCTGGAGTAGTTGTCGTAAGCAACTGGATACTGGTCAATATTGTACCCTCTGTTTTTATAAACGGAAAGAAGAGGAAGCGGAATAAAGTGTACATTTACAGTTACTTCCTGTTCAAATATTTTTTGCATCAACAGATCCCTTTGTTCTTCTGTGATCCCTTTTATGCGCAGTGGATAAACATGATAGGATGAGGTTTTATCCTCCGTTTCATAAACAGGAATTTCAAAACAATCATAAGCAGAAAAAGCTTTGGAGTAGGCATCAAAGATAGCTTTTCTTTTTTCCAGCATATCATCATCGTATCGTTCAAGTTCAATCAACCCGATTGCGGCAAGAATGTCCGTCATGTTACATTTAAAACCTGCCTCAGTAACATCATAGCGCCAGTTTCCCAATTGTGTTTTGGCTAACGCATCTTTATTTTGCCCATGTAATGATTTAATACATAATGTTTTATAAATTTCATCATGATTAAAAGGTTCAGGAAGATTTAAGCAGATAGCGCCTCCTTCTGCGGTAGTAAGATTTTTAACAGCATGGAAAGAAAACACGGTAATGTCACATAAAGCGCCAGTTCTTTTGCCTTTGTAAGTAGCCCCAACAGAGTGAGCTGCATCAGAAAGTATGAGAATTCTACCTAACATTTTTTGTTCATCTGTATGTGGATGGAACATTTTTTGAATCTCCTGCTCCTGAACTAAATGGTTAATTTCATCATAATCGCAAGGGAATCCTGCAAAATCAACCGGGATCACCACTTTTGTTTTGGGAGTGATCGCTTTTCTTATATTTTCTACATTTATATTGAAATCAGGATTAACATCAACCATAACCGGAGTTGCCCCACAATGAACAACAACGTTAGCGGTAGCGCAGTAAGTGTATGCAGGAACGATCACTTCATCACCTTCAGAAACGCCATACCAGCGTAAAACCAATTCCAGTCCTGCAGATGCGGAATTTAAACAAACCACTTTAGGAACACCAACATACTCAGCTACTTTTTGTTCCAGTTTCTTAGTTCTTGGACCGGTTGTGATCCAGCCTGAGCGTAAAGCTTCAGTTACTTCAGCAATAATTTTTTCGTCAATTCTAGGGGGTGAGAAAGGGATGATCATAATCTAATCTTTTTCAGGAGTTATACGTTTTATTTTTTTAGTTGGTTTTTTTAATTCATAAAGATCGTTGATATTGGAAGCCAAATTGATATAAATGGGAGCAGCACCAACGGCATAATGTGATCTGGAGAAACTTAACCGGAATGTTTTTATATTGAAAGCAAAACCATAAGAGAATCCGGCAGCACTTTTATTTTGAGGAATATACATTTCCCGGTTTCTGTTGTAATTAAAAGAAGTGAAAAGGGAGAAGTTTTTAGAAGGTAATATTTCGACTCCAAAAGTAAAATGTCTGAAAAAATTGTTCACCTGTTGTGAAAAAACAGAAGGGTATTTATACTCACCGGTAATCGCGTCCACTTCTAAAAGAGGATCATTATCCCCTTCATAAGTCATGTCCCATTTGTATAACGAGTGTAAGCTAAGGTGAAGGCGAACCGGAACATGTTCCAGTCTTTTAGATAGTGCAAATTGAATATCAAAAGGTAGTTTTTCGTATTTTCCCGGCGTGTAGGTTACAATTTCAGATCCCATATTTTTGAAGAGCAGGGACATGGAGAACATTTTATCCGGAATGTTGTAAGTACCTGAAACATCGGTAGCGATGCCAAAGGAACTGTTTTCAGCATAAGCAGAATAAATCATTTTTAAATTAGCCCCAATAGAAAGGTTATCGGATAATTTTCTGCCCCAACCCACTGTGGCAGCATAATCGTTAACCGAAAAAGAACCGAACTCATTTCCTGTTTCGTCGGTATGTGTGAAAGAACCATATCCAATATATCTCAACTCAAAAGCGAAACTACCCATTTTTTTGAAAGTATGGGAATAAAAAACAGATCCATATCCAACATTTGAAAAATAATCGACAAAATTGACACCAAAAGAGGTGTGGAATTTATCAGAAATAGTGGAAGGATTTTGAAAAATCATAGTTGGGTCATCGTTATCAACGGAAATTAATCCGCCACCCAAACCACTGATTCTCGCAGAATAACTATAATTTAAGATATTATAAACCGTATTTCCTCCTATTTGCGCATAGCTAAAACCCATACTGCAAACAAGTAAAACAGCGATAATAGTTCTTTTAACCATTGTTATTGGAATAATTGGCAAAGATAAAGAAAAATGGGACACGTTCATTATATATATTTTAGATGAATAATATTTAAGAACGATTGAAGTGGACAAATATTTTATCAAATAGATTTGGGATCTATTTATATTGATAGTAGCTAAATCTTTATATTTAGGTCTTAATAGCACACAGATTACCACTGATTAGAAATAAGCTAATGTGAAAATGTGGTAATAAGCTAATTAAAAAATGAAAAGTCCAAAACTCAAATAATTCGGTTTTAATTAGTGGCATTTTTCTTTTTATTTTTGAATTATTAGTATCACAATGTTACACAGTGTTTTTCACAATGTTACACAGTGTTATTTTTGTCGGAATTTTATGATTGTATAGATAATACCCATTTTAATTAGATTCAAATCTAATTAAAATTATGTTATTTCAATTAAATTAATCCGTGGTCATCTGTTCAATAAGCGTCATCTGTGTGCTATTTGTCGTTCAAGTTATTTCAAGTTGATTTTTTAAATAAGAAATAAAAAATTCATCAGAAATAAATAAAAAAACTATTTTTGCGTTATCTTTAAAAAAGAGAGATCTAATGATTCCAAAAAATTAATCCATTTAAAAATCAAAGTTATGAAAACCAGAATTTGTTTAATTTTAGTATTGCTCAGTGCAATCAGTTTTTCTGCAATCGGACAAGAAACAAGCCGTGGAACGATCAGTGTTATCGGATCAAGTAGCGGGAAGTATATGCCCGATATCATCAGGTTGTCATTAACCATTAGAACAGAAAGTCTAACACAAAAGGATGCCATTTTACAAACGGATATTCAATTCGATAAAATGATTAAAAAACTGATCGACATTGGAATTAATGTGAAGGATATTAAATTAAAAGAAAATAATTTTGGTAAAAGATATGATTGTGATATTAATGCAGCTACATCCTTTTTTGCCTATAAAAGAGTGATTGTTGATATTCCAATGGATAAGGAAAAATTTATTAATTTAAGTGATTCTATATCCAATTTTAATATTCCTGAATTGATTTTTACCTATTCTTTTATCATATCAGATGCATATGAACAAATCATTCAAAAAGAATTGATACAAAAAGCTGTTGATAATGCATTTGAAATTGCCGAAATTATTGCAAAACAAAAAAATATTAAAATAGGAGATATTATTAGAATTGATTATGGTGATCTATATGGCTCTCGCGATTATCCATTGGAAATGGATGATGATATTTCTATCAGTACTTCAAGGGTTTCTAATGATCCAAATATTGCTTCTGAAATTTCATTTAGGGAAATAAAGGTAAATGAAACTATTAGTATTGAAGTAGCGATTAAAAACAAATAATTTTATTTCATACAAACATGAATAGTTATAAAAACCGTTTTATAAAAGTGCTTTTGGCTATGACTTTATTTATTTCATTTCTAAGTTGCTCCTCAAAAAAGCAATTAGAAAATAAGGAGGGTTTTCTTCAGGTAAAAGGGGGAAAAGTGTGGTATAAAATAACAGGAAATGGGGATAAAACCCCAATTCTTGTTTTACATGGTGGCCCTGGAGTTCCTAGCTATTATTTAAATCCTTTGTTAGAACTGGGAACAGATAGAAAAGTGATATTTTATGATCAATTGGGATGTGGACGATCTGATAGGGTTACCGATACTAACTATATGAGCCTAAACTATTTTGTAGAGGAACTTAAAGAAGTGACTAATCAACTCGGTCTTAAGAAATTTATTCTTGTAGGTCAGTCATGGGGTTGTATGCTGGGGATAGATTATTATCTTAAATACCCTGAAGGAATCGAAAAGTTGGTCTTTTGTAGTCCCAACTTCAGCACAAAAATGTGGCTGGAGGATGCTGCAGCTTTAATAGCTCAACTTCCGGATTCAATTCAGAATTGTATTCGTGAAAATGAAAAAAATGGCACTTATTCCAATCCTGAATATCAACAAGCGATATTGACCTATTATGAACACTTTGTTGGTCGAAAACTTCCTTGGTCACCTGATGTTCTTCAGTCTATGTCAGAAATTGGTGCCTCCTATCAATATTTATGGGGACCAAGTGAATTTACCGTTACTGGAGAATTGAAAAATTATGACAGAACTCCCGATTTAAAAAATATTAAAGTTCCTACTTTGGTTATCATTGGGGCATTTGATGAAGTAACTCCAAAAACATTAGATAAATATGTTAGTCTAATTCCTAATGCTAAATCAGCGATAATCTCAAATGCAGCACACATGACTATGCAGGATAATCCAACCGAAAATAATCAGGTTATACGCCGATTTTTGATGGATTGAAAAAAAATCTTTCCTTTCATTGCAATTTCTCATTTGGGAAAAATTGTGTACTTTTGCAGTTGTTATGAAGATTGTTGTCCTTTTATCAAGAGTACCTTACCCATTAGAAAAAGGGGATAAGCTGCGTGCTTATCACCAGATTAAGGATCTTGCCAAAAAACATGAGATCTATCTTGTAGCGTTAAATGATACCAAAATAGATCCTTTGGCCATTCAGGAATTATCCCCTTTCTGTAAAGATATTTTAATTCTCAATCTTTCCCGATGGAGTAGGCTTGTGGGTCTTTTTTATGCCTTTTTTAAAGGGATCCCTTTGCAATGTGGTTATTTTTATTCTGCAAAAGCAAAAGCAAAGTTCATAGATTTTATCAATCAAATTCAGCCGGATCATCTATTTTGTCAAATTGTAAGAGTGGTTGAATATGTAAAAGGATTAAAAATTCTCAAAACGTTGGATTACCAGGATGTGTTCTCTAAAGGGATGCAAAGACGTTATGAAAATGGCTCTTTTTTGGCGAAACCATTGTATTGGTTTGAGTACAAAAGACTGGTAAAATATGAACAGTATGCTTTCTCCCTTTTTGATCATCATACTATCATAACAGGCGTAGATCGCGATTTAATTCCCCATCCTGAACATTTTAAAATTGAAGTGGTTTCCAATGGGGTTGATTTTGAAAAATATCAAATTCAGGGACAACCGAAAGAGTATGATCTGATTTTTTCAGGCAATATGAGTTATCCTCCCAATATTGATGCTGCTGAATATATTGTCAAACATATTTTCCCGGTTTTACAAAAAGATTTTCCTAATCTGAAACTGGTGATTTGTGGAGCGGCTCCTTCATCCAGAGTATTGGCATTGGCATCTCCCCATATTACAGTCACCGGTTGGGTTGATTCCATGGCCACCTATTATGCCAAATCCAAAATTTTTATTGCCCCCATGAGGATGGGTACCGGTTTGCAAAATAAACTGATTGAAGCAATGGCGATGAAACTTCCTTGTGTTACCTCTACTTTAGCAGGTAAACCACTAGAGGGAGTGGAGTTTGGACAAGATATCATCATTTGTGAAACTGTTTCAGGCTATTTGGTAGCGATTAAAAAACTACTTACAAATCCTGATCTATATCACGCTGTTGCAGAAAACGGATACCAATTTGTTAAACAAAACTATAACTGGGAATCTATCAATACTAAATTGGAAAAGATTATTACCGGTCAAATAGAATCATAAAAAAAATATGAGAAGAAGATTTAAGTCTTATGTTATTGAAGATCTTGAGATATTAGATGCCGGATCTGAAGGAAAAGCTATTGCTAAAGTGGATGGACAAGTTTTGTTTATCCCTTTTGGAGTTCCCGGTGATGTGGTGGATGTTCAGATTACCAATAAGAAGAAAGGGTATATGGAGGGGAAAATTGTACAACTGAAAAAAGGATCACCCTATAGGATTGAACCTGTCTGTTCCCATTTTGGAGTATGTGGAGGATGTAAATGGCAAATCATGGAGTATCCCCAACAGTTACAATTCAAACAAAAACAGGTTTTTGATAATTTCAAACATCTAGGGAAATTTGATTTTCCGGAGATCAGCCCTATCTTAGGATCTAAAAAACAATACTACTATAGAAATAAATTGGAATACACTTTTTCTAATTTGAGATGGTTGGAGGATGAAGATATGGCCCTAAGAGATACCGGTATTGATCTGGAAGTGAGAGGAGTAGGATTCCATGTGCCCGGGAAATTTGATAAAGTAGTGGATGTTCAACACTGTTCTCTACAACCTGAACCAGGTAATGAGATCAGAATGGCTGTTAAAGAGTTTGCGATACAACATGATATCCCTTTTTACAATCTTAGATCCCATGAGGGCGTTCTAAGAAATCTTACGATCAGAACTGCTTCAACCGGCGAGGTGATGGTGATTCTGTCTATGACTGAATTAAGTGAACATACCAAAAAACTTTTAGAAACGATTCAACAACAATTTACTCAGGTAACTTCGTTGTATTATGTGATTAACAACAAGTTAAATGATACAATCTCCGATTTGGATTTGGTGTTATATGCCGGATCTCCGATCATAACTGAAAAAATGGAGGATCTCGAGTTTATGGTGAGTCCGGTTTCCTTTTATCAGACCAATAGTGAGCAAGCTTATACTTTATACAGTGTTGCTAAACAATTTGCTCAGATTGAGGATACTGACTTGGTTTACGATTTATATACCGGAACCGGAACCATTGCGAATTTTGTAGCCCGCCAGGCTAAAAAAGTGATTGGAATTGAGTATGTGGATGCTGCCATTTTGGATGCTAAAAAAAATTCAAAAAAAAACGGGATCACCAATACCCAATTTTTTGCCGGAGATATGAAAGATATTCTGACGTCATCCTTCATTCGAAAAATGGGAAAACCCTCTGTTGTGATCACGGACCCACCTCGTGCAGGGATGCATACGGATGTGATAGATCGACTTTTGGAGATGGAACCTAAAAGGATCGTTTATGTGAGTTGCAATCCGGCTACACAAGCCCGGGATATCACTTTACTGGCCTCTAAATATGACGTGACACGAGTGCAACCGGTTGACATGTTTCCTCACACACACCACGTTGAAAATGTGGTATTGTTAGAACTAAAGAACCAATAAAACTTCCTTTAGATCAATGTAATATTGGTCAAATCTGCTTTTCCGCTTCTCAAAAATTCATACGTTAAGCGATCCGCCTGACAATTGATAAAACTGATCCTTTTTAGTCGGGTTCCCTTAAAAAAGGTATTGATGATTTTGGTGTTTTGAATGGTTACCTTACTAAAAGAACTGTTCTCAAAAGCGCAATCCTCTATAACTCCTTCAAATACTGTATTTTCTATGGATGAACCATTAAAATTTGTTTGAGCTAAAATAGCATTTGTCAAAATACATTTGGATAAATTGGTGTATTTAAAAGTAGCTTCTGTTAAGTCTGCTCCGGTGAAATCACAGTTTTCTATATTAGCTGAACCAAATTTAGTCAATTTTAAGGAACAATCATTAAATATCACTTTTTGAAGATTAGAACCTTGAAATGAGCTATTACTGATATTGCTGTTTGTAAAATCACAATCCTGAATATTGTTATGTTTCAGTTGCAAGCCCGAAAGATCAGACCCCACAAATTTACATTTTTGCATGTTGGAACCATTGAATTTTTCGTGAAGATTACTTAACCCTGAAAAATCTGCATCAATCCAGTTTGTGCCGGACATATTCCAACTCCTTTTTTTTGCTGGTTTCTGTTCTTGAAACTCACTTGGAATTTGATGGGTGGGTTCAGTCATTTGCATTTCACGATTCATTCCCGAATCACTTTCCAGAAAGTAGTAAAGATCCACATTCAGGATTTGCGCCAGTTTGTTAAAAGTGATGATGTCAGGAATTGACTCACCCCGTTCCCACTTTCCGACCGCCTGAGGACTGATAAAAAGTTGTTCAGAAAGTTGTGCCTGAGAGAGACTTGCTCTCTTTCTGGCTTCGGCAATTTTAGTGCCGATCATTTTAATTTCAATTTGTACCATTTTTTTATGTTTTAAAGACACCGCAAAATTACAATCGTTATTTCGAAAAACAATGCAAAAATAGTATACTTTTAGTTGTAAAACAACTACTTTTGGTTGTAAAAAGAAAACAAATGGTTGTATTAATGACAGGAGACTGGTGACAGGAGAAAAATGTTCGATGTAAAACGTTCGACAAGTAAATGTATTAGATTTTTAATTTTTAATTAGCTTATTATCACATTATCATATTAGCTTATTAATTTGGGCGTTCCCCTTTGTCTGCGCTCAACCAGATTCTGAACAAAAACTAACAATTATTGCGTCGCTTGCCAAAGGGTCGGGCTCCGGCCCATACTCCTCGTTTCGCTGCAAGGGTCTGATCGGCCGGGCAGTAGCTCCTTCGTCGCTCTGCCCGATCCGTCATCCCCTAAGCAGCTCAACTTGCGGGGTATTTGGCCTGCGCCCTAACGCGCAAAACCGCAAGCGGTTTTTTTGAGGATAGGTGAAGGGAGACAGGAGACAGGAGCAGTTCGATGTTAAACGTTCGACGTTCGACGAAAATTCCTACTCTGTTGATCCGTAGTCTGTTGTCTGTTTTTTTTTCTTAGTTCCTTAGGAGTGATATCATTATTTGACTTCCAGCATTTTCAATAAAGAATCGGTTAGGATGTCCATACGGGAAAAAGCAAACCATTTTTTACCTAAATCTTTGAGAGAAGCTCCAATATGATAGAGCTCTTTTTGATCGATAATGATGAAACGGTCGTGACAATCGGATATTCTAATTGTCGACAAGGATGATTTCGTTTTGGGCTTTTTTGATAATTTCGGAAACAAACTTATAGGCATCGAATACTTGTCCATTGAAGAAAATTCCATGATTAGGAGGTAGATTGGTGTTGAGATGAATATCTATTTCCTGAAGTTTGGTTTTAACAAATGTCATATCATTTTCAAGATTATTGATTCTATAATTTGTAATTTGTCCTTTTAGTAAATGATCTTTTAAAATTTGAGTTGCCCAGATACGAAATTGAGTACCTTCTTTAGATTTAACTCTATATCCGACAGAAATAATGACATCAAGGTTATATAATAGTAATTTTTTAATCTGTGTTTTTCCTTGTATTGCACCATGTTGAGTGGTAAGTAAGAATTCCTTACATACCACTTCTTTAATTAATTCTTCCTCTTTGAATATATTCCCAATATGTTGGGTAATTGAAACTCTATTTCTTCCAAATAAGTAAGCCATTTGTTCTTGGGATAACCAAACAGTATTGTCTTCTATTCTTACTTCAATTCTAGTGGATGCTTGATCAGCCTGGTAGATTATAATTTCGTCTTTCATCGTGTAGTAGTTTGAGTTCTGATGGCAAAGATAAAAAAAATCGCAAAGGAAAAAATCACAAGGAATAAATATCAATTATTTTTTTATATTTGCAGACAAATAAATAAACGCAGTATGAGAAAAAATTCTTTAATCATCGTATTTTTATTGTTTGTTTTTTTTCAACAAAATTTTGAAAATAAAGCATTTGCACAATATAATCCAACAGGAATTATTTGGGTTCTTCCCTACAGACCGGATGCATTGCCGGTAAATGGAAATCGAACCGGAAATTCTGGAGTTAATTTAGCATTTGAAGATTTCCATGTAATTGAGTATAAATTTTTAGATTCTCTTTATATTAACCCTTACAATCAAAAATTGCCTATTTATCAAATTCGATTACAGGAAGATTATCCAAGCTCAGAATATGATTTTATTTATCTATTACATATTTGTTACCAATCTTTTTTTATTAATATTGCTTTACCCTATTATCATCCATATGTTTCTAATGGCGAATTAATATCAACAGATAATGGAGAAATTCATTTATTTTTTTATGATATAGATTTTCAGCAATCATTAGTTCCAACATCAAATACAAGGTCCAATAATAAACACATGAATAAAATATTACAAAAATATGATATTAAATCATATACGTATGATCCATTTGTTTTAGATGGAGATACTGTATGGAGAACAATATCAATTTTATGCCGTTATCAAGATGCTCTTCCTTTGTATTATGATTTATTAACTCTTCATTATCTTTACGATAAAATAGATGTTACTGGGTTTTATAATTTTAATGAAATAATTTTTCCATGTGGTCAATATACAGAAACAACTGATTATATAGAACCCTCAATTAGTATTTTTCCAAATCCGGCACAAGATGAGATTACTATTTCAGGAGTTGAACCGGAATCTGTTACTTTGTATGATATTATGGGGAAAATAGTTGTTTCAAAGTTTGATCCGGAAACAAATAAAATGGATATTTCGCAACTGCCAAGTGGATTTTATGTCATCAAGATAACTGCAAATGATGGCAAATTCTATACGGGTAAAATAGTTAAGGAATAGTTTCAAAGGACTACGGACAACAGACTACAGACTACAGACTACAGACTACAGACTACAGACTACAGATATGCAATTTGTTATGAATTAACTATATAGCAAACTTTTTACTTCTTACTTTTTACCTCTTACCTCTTACCTCTTACCTCTTACCTTTTACCTTTTACTTTTTACCTCTTACCTTTTACCTCTTACCTCTTATCTTAAAAACCGCTTGCGGTTTTGCGCGTTAGGCCGGAACCGAGAAAGCCCGCAGGGAGAAAGACGATGTGATGCAGGGAGTAAAAGAGCGAACTTGTGAGCTCCTTTTACGACCATGCAGCCACACGGCTTTTTACCGAGGACTTGAAGGTGTAGGCCGACGGTGGTGGGTGGAATCGTGGGATGGGAGACGCCGGAACGCCCAAAATAATAAGCTAATATGATAATGAGATAATAAGCTAATGAAATGAAGAATGAAAAATTAAGAATCGAGCACACGAGCACACGAGCACACGAGCATTCCAAACTATCGACTATAGACTTTTTAGGACATTTTTCGGATAATCACATCTATTTCAATCCCTTCAACGATATCAAATCTGGTTTTTTGGGAATCGGTGATTGCTGTAACAATTGAAAAATCAGTACATAACGTTTCCGTTTTGATGTAGTTTTCAAATTGTTTGAAAGCATGATCCAATTCTGAATGAGATTGTAAAGTGATGGCAATGTTGTCGATCACATCCAACTGTTGATCCTTACGGAAGTTTTGGATTCTGTTAACCAACTCTCTTACATAACCCTCCTCTTTCAACTCCTGAGTGATGGTAATATCCAACGCTACAGTCAACGCCCCCTGATTGGTTACAACCCAGCCCGGAATATCTTCTGCAATGATCTCTACATCAGTGATTAAGATCTCAACTTGTTCTCCATCAACATCAATCATCTTGCGACCCTCTTTCTCAATCTGAGCAATATCTTTTTGATTGAATTGGGTAATCTGAGCGGCAATTGCCTTCATGATTTTACCATATCTTGGTCCCAACGTTTTAAAATCGGGTTTGATTTTCTTCACTAAAACACCTTCGGTATCCTCAATAAACTGGATCTCTTTCACATTCACTTCGTGAAGAATCAAGTCTTTTACTTTTTCCACCTGAGCTACAAAATTGGAGGTTTCCAAAACAGGAATCATAATTTTGCCTAGTGGCTGACGCACTCTGATATTAGATTTCTTTCTTAAAGAAAGTACCATTGAACAGATCTCTTGTGCCAACTCCATTCTTTCTTCCAATGCTTTATCGATTAACTCTTCGTTTACCTTAGGAAAATCAGATAAGTGAATTGATTCAATATTTTCTAACCGGGTCACATTATTCAAATCAAGGAATAAACGATCCATGAAAAATGGGGCAATCGGAGAAGCTAATTTAGCGATCGTTACCATACAGGTGTACAAAGTTTGATAAGCGGAGATTTTGTCTTCACTATAATCGCCCTTCCAGAATCTTCTACGGCATAAACGAACGTACCAGTTGCTCAAGTACTCATCCACAAACTGTTGGATTTCACGACCCGCTTTAGTTGGCTCATATTCAGCATAATAAGAATCACAATTTTTAACGAGTGTGTTTAATTCTGACAATATCCAACGATCAATTTCAGGTCTTTTTTCAATGGCAATATCGGCTTCTTTGTAAGCAAATCCATCGATATTAGCGTAAAGTGAGAAGAAACTGTATGTGTTATACAAAGTTCCAAAGAATTTTCTTTGAACTTCAGTGATCCCTTCGGCATCAAATTTCAAATTATCCCAGGGTTGTGCATTGGTTAGCATATACCAGCGGGTGGCATCAGCACCATATTTTTCAATGGTTTCAAATGGATCTACTCCGTTACCTAAACGTTTGGACATTTTATTTCCATTTTTATCCAACACTAATCCATTGGATACCACTGTTTTATAGGCAACACTATCAAACAACATCGTAGCAATAGCATGAAGGGTGAAGAACCAGCCTCTGGTTTGGTCAACACCTTCTGCAATGAAGTCTGCAGGATATTTTTTCTCAAAAAGTTCTTTATTTTCAAAAGGATAGTGCCATTGGCAATAAGGCATCGCACCTGAATCAAACCAAACGTCGATCAGGTCAGCCTCACGAACCATTTTCTGACCGGTTGGAGAAACCAAAAAGATATCGTCCACGTAAGGTCTATGAAGGTCAATTTTATTATAGTTTTCTTTACTGAAATCATTAGGAACGAACTCTTTGTAAGGGTTATCCTTCATGATACCGGCAGCGACTGCTTTTTCGATTTCGTTATATAACTCCTCGATGGAACCGATGCAGATTTGTTCTTTTTTATCTTCAGACATCCAGATTGGAAGAGGCACACCCCAGAAACGGGAGCGGGAAAGGTTCCAGTCCACAAGGTTTTCGAGCCAGTTTCCAAATCTACCGGTTCCGGTTGCAGCAGGTTTCCAGTTGATGGTATTGTTCAATTCCATCATTCTTTCCTTGTAAGCGGTAGTTTTCACAAACCAGGAATCCAAAGGATAGTAAAGGACAGGCTTATCTGTTCTCCAGCAATGAGGATAGTTGTGAACATATTTTTCAACGCGGAACGCTTTATTCTCTTTTTTCAACCAGATGGAGATATATAAATCCAACGATTCTTCCGCTTTTTCATTCTCTTTTTCGTATTCAGGTTTAACATATCTTCCTGAAACAGTTGAATATAGATCAACATTCACAGCATCTTTCACGAATTGCGGATCCAAATCTTCGATGAGGTAGAATTTCCCGGTTCTATCCACCATAGGTTGGCGATTTCCCAAGGTATCTATAACTGCCAATGGGGGAACACCTGCTTCCTGAGCTACACGTTTATCGTCTGCTCCAAAAGTGGGCGCAATGTGAACGATACCGGTTCCATCGCTCGTTGTTACATAATCACCGGGAATAACTCGGAAAGCACCTTCACCGGTATTTACGTAAGGGATAAGTTGCTCATATTCCAACCCAACCAATTTTTTACCGGTTGTTTGAGCAATAACGCGGAACGGAATGTTTTTATCGCCTGGTTTGAAATCTTCCATCGCCAACTCACTGTTCTTTTCAGGGAAAAAAGCAGAAAGTAGATTCTTAGCCAGGATCACTTTGATCGGAGCACCGGAATAAGGATTAAAAGTATCCACAAGTACATACTCGATTTTCTCACCCACTGCTAAGGCGGTGTTGGATGGTAAGGTCCATGGAGTAGTGGTCCAGGCCAAAATGTATAAGTTTTCAGGAATGTGAACTCCACCGGGAAATCCCCATGGACATTCGGTCATTTTTTGTTCCTGTTTAACCTTAAATTGTGCCACAACGGTAGTATCCTTCACATCTTTGTAGCACCCGGGAAGGTTCAACTCGTGAGAGCTCAAACCGGTACCGGCGGCAGGTGAATAAGGTTGGATGGTGTACCCTTTATAAAGCAACCCTTTTTTGTATAATTGAGATAGTAAGTACCAAACGGATTCAATATATTTATTATCGAACGTGATATAAGGATCATCCAGGTCAACCCAATAGCCCATTTTTTTAGTGATATCATCCCACATATCTTTGTATTTCATCACTTCACTACGGCACGCCTGATTATACTCTTCCACTGTAATTTTCTTACCGATATCCTCCTTGGTAATTCCTAAAGTTTTTTCAACACCTAACTCAACGGGTAGCCCGTGAGTATCCCAACCTCCTTTACGGCTAACATACTTACCTTTAAGGGTTTGGTATCTACAGAATAGGTCTTTAATAGCTCTTCCCATCACATGGTGAATTCCCGGAGTTCCGTTTGCTGAAGGGGGACCTTCATAGAAAACAAACTCCTCATGACCTTCACGAAGTTGCATACTTTTTTCAAAGATTTGATTTTCTTCCCAATAATTCTTCATTTCTTTTCCAAGATCGGAAAGCTTAAGACCTTTATATTCAGTGTATTTCATAATTTTTTGTAGGTTATTTTACAAGAGTGCAAAGATAAGAAAAAAAGGCGAAAGGCGAAAGGCAAAAGGTGCAAGACGAAAGGCAAAATAAATTAGTTTATGAAAATGAGCACATGAGCATTCGAACACACGAGCACACTATTAATGTTAGAAGGCTCTGACTGCCCTTACATATAAAGTGTAGTATTTACCATAAGTATAAGAATAACCGTAGAAGAAGGAGTAGAACCAGGCTTCGTATGTATAATATTCTGAACTGGACCAATAGTAGGTTCGTACTAAAGGTGTGGTTGCGGTATTTCCATCATTTGTGAGGGCTTTTTGAATTTCATAAAAGTTATTCCATACCTGGTTGAGTTCAGCAACACTTGGTAAATACCAGTCTGTATAAACACCTGTTCCATAATTGGTATTGGAATAATCGGCACACAATTTTGCAGCACTTCCGGTATGCCCGCTTTGTCCGGTAATAGCGGTTGTATTGGTTCCCCCACTCCAGTCATTGGTTGTATTAATGGCAGTTCCGGTTACATTACTCCAGGCCTGAGCGGTGCTTAGATCCACCATGCTCACAATAAGTCCGTGCAAACCGGTATTATCCACCCAGGCAACTACACCCCCACCGTAAAGTTCACCGACATAATGAGCTGGGGTAGAAGCTGTTGATCCTGCAGCCTTTGCATATAGTGCATAAGGGACGCTTAAAAGTTGACTGGTTCCGGATATGGTGTATTGGATACCACCATTGGAACCGTCTGGATCTGTTTCTGTTTTGATAAAATAGGGACCATTTGCCCAATTGATGGCAGAGAAATTTCCACTTACTAAGGTGCCATTTCCAATTTGTATACTAACTAATCCATTTTCATTGGTATTGGGTGTTTGAGTTTCCACATATACCGGTGTTCCTGTCATAGATCCTTGTAAAATGCTGATTTGCATTGTTACTTGTGTATTGGTTATTAATGAGTTACTATTGTTTCTAACCACAGCCTGATAACTCATCATATCGGGCGTTTGTGCAGAAACTATTGAGGAAAATAGTATCGCAAATAAAAATGTAAAAAATTGTTTCATGGGTTTTTCAGTTTAATATTTTATAATTTTAAAAGTTTTAAGTTCTTTATTGTTTTGAATCACTTTAAGAATGTATGTTGAAGGGACTAGATCTCCCATATTTATGGAGGTTAGGGCATTATGAATTTTTTCATTTAAAACCATTTTACCCTGGATATCAAATAATTGATACGATAAATCGGTAATTTCCATATTTGATATGGACAATGATAAAAAATCTGTTGTAGGATTTGGATAGGTTTGAATATGGAGAAGAATTTGATCCATCTCTTCCAGAACGGATAGAACAGAGATCTCGAAGGGTTGTTGAACTCCTTCTGCTACTGATCCATTTGAGGCTTTTAAAGTATGATATGATACTTGTCCAACTGTAAAGCTCACTGTTCCACCGTTTCCTGAACCATTACCACCAGAGGTGTTCGTACTTGTTTGTGCTGAACTTATTGAAAACAGAAAAGTAAAGACACAGGTTAAGATTAATATTGGATGTTTTGTGTTCATTTATTTATAATTAGATAAAACAAAAATACAAATAATTTAACAATTAACAATTAAATATACTATTCATTTTTCATTTTTCATTATTCACTATTCACTCAAAAAGGGGATCCCTATTTTCGGTTAGTTTTGTATTAAAATTTCCCTTATTTTAGTGATCTGAAAAATGATATTTTGAAACTATTTTTGCCATGTTCAAAAATTATTAGACGACCATGAAAACCAATGTTTATATTTTTTTATTTTTACTGATATTTAGCAATCAGTTTGTTATTGGACAATCAGATGATTCTTTAAAATCTCCTTTTACTTTTGAAGGGAAATATGTTGGGGATGTTTTTTACAATTTTTCCGGAGGAATCAGAAAAGGAGGAACTTACTTAGGTATGGCAAGTTTTATCATTGGGTTGAACACAGAGGATGCAAGGTTATGGAAAGGAGGAGAATTTTATTTGAATGCTGCCAATACTCATGGAGGAGAACCCTCAGCAAAATTTATTGGAGATTATCAGGGTGCATCCAATATTGAAGCGGGAGATTTAACGTATATGCATGAATTATGGTTTAAACAATCATTTGGGAAATTTGCTATTGTTTTAGGTTTACAGGATTTGTGTGCTGAATTTATTTCCAGTGATTATGCAAGTTTATACTTAAATAGTTCATGTGGTGTTCATTCTACTATTGCCAATAACTTAGCTGTTCCTATTTTCCCCTTAACTGCTTTAGGAGTGCAGATTCATTATAATTTTACTGATAAATTTACTTTTAAATTAGCCCTTTTCGATGGTGTTCCGGATGATCTTTCCATGAACCAACATAATCTTAAATGGAAATTGAAAAAAGAGGATGGATATCTGTTTTTTTCTCAAATATCGTATCAAAATAAGTCGGTAAAATATCCGGGAAACTATAAATTGGGTTTTTATTACCACAACCCTTATAGTATAACAAATGAATTGGATGGAGGAGCCATTGAGATTAAAAAACATTCTAAAAATTATGGATTTTATTTAATTTTAGATCAAACACTGTATCAAAATAAAAATGGAAAAACGTTAAATATTTTCACTCAAACAAGTATTAGTCCCAAAAAAATAAATGAAAACTGGTATTTTTTTGGTGTTGGATTAAATTACAAAGGGTTTTTCAAACAAAGAATAGAGGATGAAGCAGGAATAGCATTATCTCATGCAGTCATTGATAACGCAATAGGAAATGAATCTGCTATTGAATTAACATATAAAGCCATTTTTGGGGATCATTTCTTTATACAGCCCGATTTTCAATATATCATTAATCCGGTAGGTACAGATAAAATATTGAAAGATTGCTTTATCGGTTTTGTAAGATTTGGAATCCAGTTTTAATAAATAGTTCTGTTAGAGATTAAAAAGTTAAAGAACTGATTTAATTATTCCGATAATTGGAAAATTTGGTGTAATTTTGCAGACTTATAAAATTGATTCGACAGAATGGTAAGCAGACGTTATTTGAGGACAAAGGTGATGCAAGGTATTTTTGCATTTGAAGCAAATGTTAAAGAGGAAATTAATCAAGGTGAAAAGAAATTAACAGCTTCAATAGAAAGTTGTTACACCCTATTCTGTTATTTTTTTTCCATATTTCCTGAATTTAAAAGGTATCGTTTAAACAAACAGGAAGATTTAAAAGGAAAAATTTATCCCACTTTTGAAGACTTGAATCCCAATACCAAATTTGTTGACAATATTGTGATCACTCAAATTGAGGATAACGTCACATTGAATAAACTTTGGAATCAGTTGAGCATACACTGGAATGACCAATCCGATTTCATTGTACAGATATTTCAGGAGATCGCTAAATGTCCGGCTTATATTCAATACCTGGAAAATCCAACCAGAAGCTATGAAGATGATAAAAAACTGGTTCTAGCGATTATTGAGGATGTGTTTTCTCAAAGTGAGATGCTTCATTGGTATTTAGAAGAAAAAAATGTTCATTGGTTTGATGATTACAATGAGGCTTTATTAATGGTTTACAAAAATATTTCAAATTTTACTGAAATTAAGGGAATAAATAATAAAATCACACCTTTGTATAAAGACTCAATAGAAGATGTTGAATTTTTTAAAACCTTATATAGAAAGACTTTAATACATGGTGATTCTTATTCCAAAATGATTGAGTCAAAATTGCAAAACTGGGAATTAGAACGTATCATGGGCTTAGATATGATATTAATGAAGATGGCGATTTGTGAATTTACCGAAATGCCGGAGATTCCAATTAAAGTAACCATTAATGAATATATTGAATTGGCCAAAATGTACAGTTCAACTAAAAGTGGATTATTTATCAATGGTTTATTGGATAAAATCGTGATAACATTAAAAGAAGAAGGAAAACTAAACAAAATGGGGCGTGGGCTCATTAATTAATAATAAAACGATGAAAAAAATTGCATTACTCGTAATCGGAGTGCTCATTTTATGGTCATGCGGTACTAAAAAAGATGATCAATATGGAGTGGAAATCATTTCAAATCCAGCAACAGCTAATGGTACTGATAAAAAAATTGCGGAAAAGATGCCTGTTTTAACATTTGAAACGGTAACCCATAATTTTGGAAAAGTGATTCAAGGGGAAAGGCTTTCCTACTCTTTTAAATTTAAAAATACCGGGAAATCAAATTTGATTATTTCTTATGTTGAAACTTCATGTGGTTGTACCACATCCACACCACCTAAAGAACCCATAGCTCCCGGTGAATCCGGAGAGATTAAAGTCACTTTCGATTCTAAGACTAAAAGTGGAGAAGTTACAAATCAGGTGATGATCACTGCAAATACATTTCCTGTAAATACATCACTAATCTTAAAAGCAAACGTTATAAGACCTTAATTTAAAAAAAATATCAATTATGAACATTCAATCCATTTTATTATTTGCCCAACAACAAACTGCCAATGGAAAATCCAGTGGTGGTGGTTATCAAATGTTAATCTTCTTAGGATTAATGATCGTTGTTTTCTATTTCTTTATGATTCGTCCACAACAAAAGAAACAAAAACAAGTTCAACAATTCAGAGAAGGTTTGAAAAAAGGAGATAAAGTTGTTACTATTGGTGGTATTCATGGAAAAATCACTGACGTACAAGACACCACTTTTACAGTTGAGATTTCTGACGGAGTTAAAATTACCATTGAAAAAGCTGCAGTTGCAGTTGATGGTAATGATGCCAAAAAATAGATCTTTATGTCTGAGGTAAAAGATGAAAAGAAGAGGTACTCCAAAATCACATCAGGAACATTTCTGATCTGTCTGGGAATTGCTGTAATGGGATGGTTTATTGTAACCTTCTCAAAAGAGTATGTTCAAACTGTGGGGTGTACGATTCAATTTACTCAATTACCTAGAGGGATCAAACAGATCAATTCATCTGATTCAATTGTGACTATAACTTTTAAAACTAAGGGTTTTAATTATTTAAAGCACAGTTTTACAGATAAATACACATTTCTTGAACTTTCAGTTAAAGATTTAACAAAAAAGAAAGGGAAAAGAAATGTGTATTCATTTTCTAAAAAAGAATTATCTGATTATATTCGTGATACCGGCTATTTTGGTTCTGCATTTTTAGAGATTGAAAAACCGGAATCTTTGACGATTTATATGAAATAACATCCATGTTAAAAATTGCCTTAACAGGAGGAATTGGCACCGGGAAAACGTATCTTTCCAAACATTTCATCGAAATGGGAATTCCGGTATTTTATGCAGATGAAGAAGCCAAAAAATTGTATTCGGACTCCATAGTTTTGCTACAGATCAAAGCCAAATTTGGCACATCTGTATTTTCCAATCAACAGATCGATTTTGCGAAACTGGCTGCTTTGGTTTTTTCAGATTCAAAAGCATTGGAGTGGATGAACCGACTGATCCATCCCATTGTTTTACAGTTATTTGATCAATGGAGTATAGATCAAAATACGCCAACAGTTATGATGGAGAGTGCCATCATTTATGAAGCACATTTGGAAGGTTTTTTTGATAAAATTATTGTTGTTGATGCTCCATTACAGGTTCGTATTGAGCGGATCAAAAAAAGATCTCCCCACCTTAAAGATGAGGAGATTATGAAAAGAATAGAAGCGCAAATTTCACAAGAAGAGAAATGTAAACGTGCCGATCTGGTTTTACTAAATAACTGATTATCTCGTTAAAGCGGCAGCCCCTAAAATAGCAACACTATTTTCTGGTAAAGAAGATAAAAGAATAGGAATATCCCTGTTAAAAATAAAAAGTTTATGTTTTAAAAAGGATCTTTTAATAGGATCTAAAAATACATCACCTGCCTGAATGGGGCCACCCATCAGGAATATCGCTTCCGGTGAAGAAAAAGTGACTGCATTAGCCAGGGCAATACCCAAAAGATACCCTGTTCTTTCATATGTAGCAATGGCCAGAGGATCTCCTAATTTAGCTGCATCAGAAACATTTTTGCCGGTCATTCCATGAAAAACATCTTTTGTTAAAATACTATCCGGATATTGAGGCATCAATTCAAGACAATTCCAAACAATTCCACTAGAGGAAGTGTATTTTTCAAGGCATCCTTTGTTTCCACAACCACAGGGTCTTCCTTCAGGAATCAAAATGGCATGGCCCATTTCTCCAGCTAAGCCATCATGTCCATAAACTAACTTTCCATCTATTACTATCCCGGTACCAACACCTGTGCCTAATGTGAACATCATGAAATTTTTCATACCTTTGGCTCCACCATAGATCATCTCACCATAGGTAGCAGCATTAGCATCATTAGTAACCACAACAGGATAAGGAAATTGTTGATGAATCATATCCCGAAGTGGTAATATCCCTTTCATATTCAGATTGGTTGCATTTTCAATACTGCCTGTATAGTAATTAGCTGCCGGAGCCCCAATGCCCACACCTGTAATAGATGCTGGATCAAGATCTTTTACTAAAATTTGAATTGCTTTAACCAAATCATCAACAAATAGCTGATGATCAGAATATTGTAAAGTTTTTAAATTTTGCTTTGCAATTACTTCGCCCTGATCGTTTACAAGACCAATATCGGTATTGGTTCCTCCAATATCGATTCCGATTGAGAATAGATGGTTCATTTTTGTATGGTTAAGATAGTACTTCCAATTAATTTATCATAAGAGGTTCCCTCTTCCTGAAGATAGATGAGGATCATATAATTATTTTTTGTTTGCCAGTGAGAACCTTCAATATACGTTTCATCGATCGATTTAGAATCTTTTGGAACATAGACATATTGATAATTATAAAAACCTTGTTTTAGATAAAGTGATGTTTCCCAATACTTTGTTTCCTGATTATACTCCAATTTTGCATCAGGAATGATTCTCCAGTCTGTTAATTCTCCAAAAACATAAAGATCACCACCACTTACTTTAAAATCACATCTTAAAGAGAAATGAGTCAGAACATAATCTTCAGATATTTCACTGTCAAAATCATAATTGGCCCAAAAACAAGCTCCTTTTAAAGTAGTATTTGTTTCATAGGCTCCAAATGGTCTGGCCATATCCTCCATAACATAAGCCTGGTTGATTTGATTTTCAAAATTGATAGAAACAATTCTATCGGATAAATTTCTTAAAGTTCTAAGATCAAAAGTTCTGAATTCAGCACCACCAAAAAATAGATTGCTATTCAGATTATCGAAATAGAAACTAAACTCACCAGGTTTTAAGGATCGGTAGGTAAGACCCTGAATCGCATTATCCCATCTGCCATTTTGTAAAATAGTAGCATGTAAATACAAAGCGGGATTTCTTATGGCATATCCGGAGGAATAGACTGTAAAGTCAACTTGTTGTTTAGTTTCCTTAAAGTTCACATCAACAGCATTTTGAACAACACCAGATATTCCTACAGCTAAAGGTTCTTCCACCATAATACGCCTTGTTAAAATGGGGTGATCAGGAGTAGTATCATAAACAAATAAAAGATAATTTCCTGATTTGGTTAATTTTAACATATCATTAGGAAACAACAATGAATACTGGGTATAGTGTTGAATAGTATTAAAACCATTTGTATAATCTTTAATTTCATCTTCCAGAAATCCATCGATATACTCAATCGGATTTAAAGGGGAAAATTTCCAGTCATGACTACAATGGATCAACGTATATTTTAAGTAACGGTCTTTTTGATCCAGATCATCAAAGACCAAATGGAGCTGATCTCCCGAATTTAACTTGATGATAGGCTGACTTAATTCCTGATCAGTTCTGGCTACTTTTACACTTTTAATAGCTTCGTCAAAAATATTATTTTCAGGAAGAATATTGGGGTAATTTTGTCCGGAGAGTTCCAGACAAGTTATGAAAATCAGGAAAAACTGAAATATTCTTTTCATAAAATGAAATTAGAATGCAAAGGTATGAAAAAAAGTAACAGGTTACAGGTAAAAGGTAAAAAGTAAGAGGTTACAGGTAACAGGTAACAGGTAACAGGTAAAAAGTAAGAGGTTACAGGTGATAAAAGTTTTAAAAATTCTTTATTTTTGCAGAAATATATCGTATGACATTTCAGTTTGTTGAGCCTTCAGGTTTTTTGAAAAATTATATCAAAAACTACTGTTTTATGGAATCTGATTTTCATGAAGCAGATATAGTAGAACGTGTAATTCCGTCTGATAGTATTCAAATCATGTTTCACTATAAAAATCCATTTGTTGTATTGGATCTTAATTTAAATGGCAAAAAGCAACCCAGATCGATCATTAGTGGATTAAGTCATTCCTACTCAGATGTTTCTACTAATGGAGAAACTGGAGTTGTTTTTATTAGTTTTTATACGATTGGAGCCAGTTATTTTTTTGATTTTTCATTATCAGAGATTGAAAATCAAAGTATTGATTTAATGGATGTTTATAAATCGGAAATTGAAAAAGTGGAGGAAATGTTGTATGTCAAAAATACAATTCAAGAGCGAGTACAAGTAATAGAACAATTTCTGATACAACGGTTTACACCCATAGTTTTACAGGATCATCTTTTTTTAGAAAAGGGAATTGATTTAATTAAAAAATCGGGTGGTCAAACCAATGCAAAAACTATTTCACAACAATTAAACGCAACAACAAAAACAGTAGAACGTAAGTTTTCCCAATATTTGGGGAAAAGTACAAAACAGTTGATTAATTTAATCCGTTTTCAGGAAGTACTTCATCAATTTGGAGGATCTAATATGGGTAGTTTAACAGATTGTGCCTATAAAAATGGTTATTTTGATCAATCCCATTTCATCCATGAATTTAAATCCTACACGGGATATACTCCAAAAGAGTTTCAAAAAAGATATCCTCAATACAATAGTGATGGAGAAAAATGTTGATTTCTTCATCATTTTGTCTGATTTTTACAATTTACTTTGATCTTCCTTTTATAGTTTTGTAAAATAAATAAAATAATTTATCTAATTAATATAATGATTCTTATATATGAAAACCGATCAAATTATCATCAAAAATGCACATACTAATAATTTAAAAAATGTGGATATTGAGATTCCGAAGCACCAATTAGTAGTTTTCACGGGTGTTTCGGGTTCCGGAAAATCGTCATTACTTTTTGATACGCTATATACAGAAGCACAAAGACAATTGGTGGAAACATTTTCCACTTTTGCCAGAACCCGGATGCCTAAACTTTCAAGACCAGACGTGGATGAGATTCTGAATTTATCAACAGCCATTGTGATTGATCAAAAAAGGATGGGTAATAATCTGAGAAGTACTGTAGGAACAGCAACAGAAATTAACACCTATTTAAGACTACTATACTCCCGAATTGGAAAACCATTTATTGGACCTTCCTTTTATTTTTCTTTTAATCATCCGGAAGGGATGTGCCCTCACTGTAATGGATTGGGAAAGCAAATTAAAGTTGATATAGATCTTTTTTTAGAAAAGGATAAAACGATTAAAGAGGGAGCAATCACACATCCACATTATAAAGTGGGTAGTTTTTTATGGAAAGAATTGATCAGTTTAGGTCTTTTGGATGTGGAGAAACCAATAAATCAATATACCGAAGAGGAATTACACTTTTTATTGTATTCAGAATCTTTTGCGGTTGAAGGAGCTAAAGAAAAATTATCTTATAACAGAAATTTTGAAGGTATTGCCCGAAAATTGGAAAAAGCTGTTGCTAACAGAGCCGATGATGAAAGTTCAGAAGAAGAAAAAAATAGTTATACCAAATATTTCACCTATAAAACTTGTGAACATTGTAATGGTACACGTATCAATGATAGAGCCAGAAGCGTTACCATTCTAGGAGTTTCATTAGATGAACTTTGTCAAAAAGAGTTATTTGATGTACTTCCATTTGTAGAACAAATACACGATGAGATCTCAACACCCATTTTGAGAAAAGCCAAATATTTGTTACAACAATTGATTGAAATAGGAGTTGGCTATTTATCATTAGATCGCGCTGTCGGGAGCTTATCTGGAGGTGAATCTCAAAGAGTTAAAATGTCAAAACAACTGGATTGTAATCTGGTGGATCTTTTATATGTACTGGATGAACCTTCAATAGGTTTACATCCCAGAGATACAGCTAATCTATTGAAGATTTTAAATCGTTTAAAAAAACACGGAAATTCGGTTTTTGTAGTTGAACATGATTCCGATATTATTCGGGCAGCAGATTGGATTGTAGATATGGGACCTCAAGCCGGAAAACAGGGAGGAATGGTAGTGTATAATGGTCCATTTGAAGGATTAAACCAATCTGAAAGTATCACTGCTCAATATTTAGAAAAAGTAAAAAATCAGAAATATCATCGAAAAATTTCCAATTCCTACTTTGAGATTAAAAATGCAAATGCACATAATCTTAAAAATGTTTCCGTTAAAATCCCTGAAGGAGTTTTAACTTGTGTTACAGGAGTTGCCGGAAGTGGAAAAAGCAGTTTAATACATGAATGTTTTGTAAAAGAACATCCCGAAGCTATAGTTATTGACCAATCTCCTATTGGAAAATCTTCAAGAGCCAATGCCGTTACTTTTATTGGTGTTTTTGATTTGATTCGAAAAGAGTTTGCTTCCAAAACAAATAGTGATCCATCCCTGTTCAGTTTTAATTCGAAAGGGGCTTGTCCAAAATGTAATGGACAGGGTGTCTTAACTTTTGAACTCCATTTTTTAGATTCTGTAAAAACGGTTTGTGATGAATGTGAAGGGAAAAGATACCATTCAGATGTTTTAGAATACAAAGTGCAGGGAAAAAATATTGCTGATGTTTTAGATATGAATGTTAATCAAGCTTTTGATTTTTTTAAATCCATGAAAATTAAATCCCATTTAGCACTTTTACAGGATGTTGGATTAGGCTATTTAAAACTGGGTCAATCCTTAAGCTCATTATCAGGTGGAGAATCACAAAGATTAAAAATTGCCACAGAATTAAAAAAGGAGGGAAATATTTATATCATGGATGAACCAACAACCGGACTACACATGTCTGACATCGATAATTTTTACAGAATTATAAATAATTTAGTTGATAAAAACAATACGGTTATAATCATTGAACACAATCTGGATATAATAAAATATGCAGACTGGATCATCGATTTGGGTCCTGAAGGAGGAAAGAGAGGGGGCGAATTGTTGTTTCAGGGAACTCCGGAAGAATTAGTAAGATGCTCCAAATCAATTACAGGTCAATATCTTGATCATTATTTATAAGAAAAAAGCAATATTAAAATTGCAAATGACTACATACAAGTACAGGAGCTACATTGTCCACAATCCGGTTTATCGCCATAAATAGTAACCAGGAAAATGCCACTATTTGATTTATTAAATGCCACAAGTTCTGAATCCGACATAAAATCGAGCAACACTTCATCCGGGATAATAATCTCTTCTTCACTCATAACTTGAATATTTGAGAAGCCTTGCATTTGGAGCATACTTAAAAACAGATCTTTTGGAATTGATTCTGACATATCTCCAACCCATTCTTCAGCAGCCTTTAAAGCAGATTCCGAATAGGTTCCCTTCCAAAAAATATCGGAGATACAGAAACGACCCTTACTTTTAAGGATTCTATAAATCTCTGAAACACCTCTCTTCTTATCCGGTAACATTCTAAAAGTATTGTCACTAATAACGACATCGGCTTTTTGACTTGCAATAGGCATATTTTCAATATCTCCAAGTCTGAACTGAACATTTTGAAATCCATGTTTATCACAACTATTATTTGCGACTTTAATCATTGCTTCAGTAATATCAAGGCCAATCACTAAACCGGAATCACCCACTTTATTTCTTGCAATAAAACAATCATGACCCATAGCGGAACCTAAATCAACAACCACTTCACCGGATTGAATAGGTGTATATTGAATCGGATTACCTTTTTTAAAATTTATTTTGATACCGGAATCGGCTTCATTTTTATCTTTCCCCTTATTGAGTAAAGCAGCTGTATTACTACAGGTTCCACCGCCACAACAGGATGAAGGGTTTATCAGATCAGCTTGTTTGGCTAAATCTGTATATTTTTCTTTCAATAGTTCTTTTAAATCTTTCATGGTATGGTTAAATATTTTGGCAAAAATATGATATTTTTGTGATTCAATAATTACAATTTATGAAAACAATGTTCCCATTTTATTCTGAACATATAAAGCATTGGAATATAGATCAATCAATTCTTTTTTTAAACCATGGGTCTTTTGGTGCAACTCCCATTAAAGTATTAGAACAACAACAACAATTTCAATTACAATTAGAGCGTCAACCTTTACGCTTTTTCATGAGAGAACTTCCGGATTTACATCAAAAAACACTTCAACATTTGGGTGCTTTTTTACAATGTAATCCTCAGGACTTAGTTTATGTAAGAAATGCAACAGAAGGAGTTAACACTGTTTTAAGTAGCATTCCATGGCAAAAAAATGACCGGGTACTCATCACGAATCACATATACCAAGCCTGCAAAAATGCTTTGTTTATATATGCCCAAAGATATGGATTTGAGATTGATGAGGTTGAAGTAAGTTACCCTTATCAAAATGAAGATGAAATTGTGCAATGTGTATTAAAAGGGATCACAAAAAACACCAGATTATTACTAATCGATCATATTAGTTCACCAACAGCTCTTCATTTTCCTATAGAAAAAATAGCCAGCAATTTAAAAGGGAGTAGGGTAGAACTATTAGTTGATGGAGCACATGCTCCGGGAATGATACCTATACAACCATCAGAGACAGGGGCACAATATTACACAGGCAATTGTCATAAATGGTTATGTGCTCCGAAAGGAGCAGCCTTTTTATGGGTAGAACCAAAGTGTCAGGAATATATAAATCCTTTGAATATCAGTATGATTAATGTAAAAACGCAGAGTTTTCAGGATCGTTTTTATTGGGGAGGCACACAGGATCTTTCATCCTTTTTAAGTATTCCAAAAGCGATAGAGAGTATTCCTGAAATTTTTGGAAAAAGTTGGGAAGAAGTGATGGAAAGGAATTATATGATGTCGAGAAAAGTAAGTCAACTGTTGAGTTCCAAACTGCAACAATTAGTTCCTATTCCCGAAGGAAGCATTATAAATATGTGTTCCCTACCATTGCCAAAGTTGGGAAGAGCATTACAGCCAGGTGAATTTGATCCATTACAGGAGAAGTTGTATTATGAATATAAAATTGAGATACCTGTAATCAATTGGGGAAGAGAAAATCAGAGGTTTATCAGGTATTCTTGTTTTGTATATAATAGTTTAGAGCAGTATGAGTATTTGGGGGAGGTATTGGAAAGGGAGCTTTTAAAAAATAAATAAAATTGAGGCTTTAGCCCCTCAATTTCTTATTCCGAGAAAGTGTTGAAACAGATAGATTTAATTTGACAACTTTTGTAATAATCAGTTATATAATTATATACAAAATTATTTTTCCACACTATCTCGGAACTATTTATTGGAAGCATCGCTCAAAGCACAATTTTGATAGATTTTTAAAATTGACAATCCCAATTTTTTTTCTAAATCCTCTATTTCCCACTCATTTTCCAACTTTCTCAAATACTAAATCAACTCTTTGAAATAAAGAATTGAATTTATAAATAAAATTGGAACTATCCTTCAGATCTCTTAGTTGATAAACATCACACTTTCTTTGTACCCCAGCTTTCCCCTTTTGTTCTGTAATCCGTCAATAGCCAGGTGGTAAGCACACAGATCAAAATGTCGGTATTTGATTTTTTGCATAAACCACT
>Ga0316605_10000202_pt1 | contig 52431 bp, 46 predicted proteins | sample OWC_soil_day20_n_FD_207666 | JGI IMG/M metagenome (GOLD analysis project Ga0316605, IMG submission 207666) | Wetland soil microbial communities from Old Woman Creek delta, Ohio, United States - OWC_soil_day20_noCT | ecosystem: Environmental > Terrestrial > Soil > Wetlands | place: USA: Ohio...
AAGATCTTAATGATTTTGTATTTGCATCCGAACTGTACAAACAGGTTAAAAAGATTAATCAGTAAGAGGATTTGAAAATTTGAGGATTGGAAGATTAAAAGATTAAACTGTAAACATCCACGACTTATATTGCTAATTTACTAAATTATTGATGAAAATTATTTCATATAACGTTAACGGAATTCGGGCAGCATTGTCCAAGGGACTGGAAAGCTGGCTGAAAGAAGCAAATCCCGATGTTCTGTGCCTGCAGGAGACCAAAGCGCAACCGGAGCAAATTGACACCTCGACATTCAATCAGTATGGCTACACCTGTTATATTCATTCAGCACTTAAGAAAGGTTACAGCGGAGTAGCAATTTTCACTAAAATTCCACCTGATAATGTTATTGTTGGTATGGATAATCATAAATACGATTCGGAGGGTCGTGTACTACGCGCCGATTTCGACGATCTGACAGTAATTTGCGTGTACATCCCGTCGGGTTCGTCGGGTGGTGAGCGACAGCAATTCAAAATGGAGTTTCTGAACGATTTCAGTCAATATATCTCCGATTTGCGCAAAACACGTCCCAATCTGGTGGTTTGTGGTGATTACAATATTTGTCATAAGCCCATCGACATCAATCACCCCGAACGTCAGACGGGAGTTTCCGGATTTTTGCCTGAAGAAAGAGCCTGGCTAGATGAATTTGAATTAACAGGAATGGTCGATTCTTTTCGCGAATTCGACAAAAGTGCAGAGAAATACAGCTGGTGGAGTTTCCGGACAGATGCCCGGTCGCGCAACATGGGCTGGCGTATTGATTATCACTGGATTAGCCAACCTATAAAATTCAGCCTGAAATCAGCAGCTATTTTATCCGATGCCGTTCATTCCGACCACTGCCCTGTAATGGTCGAATTGGAACTTTCAGATGTATAAACGATTGATTATTCAGACAACTGAGTTCAATTACTTCTATAAAAAATAATAAAACTTCGGCTTTAGGTTAAAATTACTGCAAATTGTTTTTAACTTTGCAATATAAATATTTTCACACAAATATCCGCCCATTATATTTACGACATGAAAATTATTCAGCATAAAAGTCTTTTATTTTTACTTGGTTTGACCAGTTTTTTTATTGCCTGCAATACCACTACCGAAGTATCGGTATCGGATGATGCAACGATTAAAGCAATGTATTTCCAGAAAAACGACAGCTCTCCAAACCTTTCAGATGCAGTATTCATTATCGACGATGAAAAAGGGCTGATTTATAATGTCGATTCTCTTCCCTATCAAACCCGGGTGGACAGTGCCTATGCTTCATTCTCATTCGCAAGTACTAACGGCTACCTAATCAATGATACCTTTCCCGAAACTTCATATACCACAAGCACTGCATATGATTTTTCTAAACCGGTTAAGCTGACTAATTATGCTTCCGACAAAAAAACAAAAAAAGAATACACCATCATAGTGAATGTTCATCAGGTGGAAACTTACCTGCATGTGTGGAAAAATCCAGTAGAAATGATTACCGAAAACGCTTCTGAAAACCAGAAAGCAGTATTGCTCAACAATAAATATTATTTCTTTACCTCTAACGGCAACTATACCCAACTATATTCTTCCGCGGATGCCAGTTCATGGCTTCATGAAAACAATCCGACAGGTCTGCCTGCCAATGCGGTTTTCAGAAATATGATCGTTTACAAAGATCAGATTTTACTGCTGCATAACGGCAACGAGCTTTACACCTCCCGAAACGGAGTAAGCTGGGAAAAACACCTGTTGAACGGAGATAACAACTACGATTTTCTGGTGCTGTTATTCAATTTCAAAAATCAGTTCTGGTCTGTAGCGCAAAATAAAACCACCAAAAGTCTTAATATCGCGAGTTCGTCGGACGGAATTAACTGGACTGTACGCAATACATTGCCTGCAAAATTTCCGGTTTCAGACTTTGCTGCAACTGCATTCACCCCACGTCTTGGACGTGAAAAAGTAATTATTGTGGGTGGAATAGACGCCTCAGGCAAAAAACTGAATACACGCTGGTCTGCAGAGAATGACCCAACAACCGACTCGCTCCACTGGGTAAACCTAAATAACAGTCGCAGCACTTTTGAAGCCATTTCGGGTGCAGGCATCTGTTACTATGGGAGTAAACTGTTATTAATCGGCGGCACAGATAACTACGAACAGCTGAAAGACACTTCGGTACAGATGCGGCAGTCGCTGGACGAAGGTCTGTCGTGGGCAAAGCCTGACACAAGTCTGAATAAGCTACCTACCAACTTTGCATACCGGAAAAATGCTTCAGTTATTCACAATAAAGCCAACAACACCCTTTATATTATTGGAGGCAAGGGTATGTTTCTCCCTCTCTCAGATGTATGGACAGTAAAAGCGAATTTCTACAACTTTGTTGATCCATCGAAATACTGATTACAAACAACCTGCTTGATTTTGGAATTTTGGACACATCTGCCTTAAAAAAAAATTGCAGTACTATCCGCTTTCGCAGGTGGACAAGGAAAAATTATGCTGTTTTTGCCGGATTGCATCGTGAAATATCTATCGGGCATATATCCTTTGATATTTGTGAAAAAGCACTGCTAAAATCCGGCAAGAAAACTGAAGATATATATTTGGAGGCCATTGCTGATAACAAATCAGAAGTGCAGGAAGAACTTCCTGATATGGTACTATTACAAGAATTATCAGAACAACCATGTTCAATAAATTTACCGGATGTATTTTTACAGACCGGAATAAAAACATTATTTACAAACGTAACAGCTGACTAAAAGGATATTCCTTGTAGTCAGCTGTTTTTAATTTCAATCAAGTATGAAGAAAATTATTACAATGTTATTTATCGTTACAACAACACTAAACGCACTTTCACAATCTGCCGAAAAAAAAATTCAACTCAATGAGATTGAAGTAAACGCAGACAAAACAAACGTTTATAAAGGTGTCGGCCGTATTGTAACCGTTATTAATCAAACTGAAATAGAAAAAGCGCCTGTAAAAAGTATTGATGAACTGCTTGATTACATTGCAGGCATCGATGTCAGGCAACGTGGCGTAAATGGCGTACAAGCCGATGTTAGTATTCGGGGAGGTTCATTTGACCAAATCCTGATTCTGCTGAACGGCATAAATATTACGGATCCGCAAACCGGACATTACAATCTGGATATACCTCTGGACCTTGCTGACGTTAGCCGGATTGAAATACTACAAGGTTCTGCTGCACGGGTGCTGGGTCCCAATGCCTTCAGCGGGGCTATCAACATCATTACCGGAGAAAGAAAGCCTGAGGAAAAGCCCGATTCGACTAAATTCATTTCGGAACGGGGGATATGGTCCGGCATTAATCAGAAAAGATTATCGGAAGAAAATGAATATATTTTAAAGAGTCACCATTCAACCGGAAGCTACGGGTATCTGTCACAGAGTGTTTCGGCAAATTACTTCAACAAAAAATGGTCTGTCCTCGGTTCGGCAATCAACAAAAAATCGAACGGATATATCGAAAATACAGATTTCAATACGTCAAATTTCTATCTACAGTCAAAATACAACTCCCTGAAGACGGGAACCATAGAAGCTCAGGCTGCTGTTCAGATAAAATCTTTCGGCTCCAACAGCTTTTATTCTTTAGCTTACCCCAACCAATTCGAGCATACCAGGACTTTTCTGACCACACTCAACTGGAATTATCTGGTCGGAAATACAACTGTGAACACGCAAGTTTACTGGCGGCAGCATCACGACCGTTTTGAGTTATTCAGGAATATGGAAGGTGCGGAACAATACTCGTGGTACACCGGACATAATTATCATCTCACCAATATAATGGGCGGAAAAATCACAGGAAGCTACACAGGTTTTGCTGGCAAAACCACACTGGGAGCAGATATCCGTAATGAACAAATTTACAGTAACGTATTGGGCGTAAAAATGGAAGAGCCATACTCAGTCCCTTTTGAAAAAAATCAAAAATTTACATTCGAAGACAGCCGACTGATCAGTAACATCTTTCTGGATCATTCGCTGAAAGCCAGAAAATGGACCTTATCCGGAGGAGTAGCTCTGAACCACGTAAGACAGTTCGGTACGCACATAAACGGAGGATGCGATATCGTTTATGAATTCACAAAAAAAGCCCGGATATATGCTTCTGCAAATTCAGCTGTTCGGTTGCCTACATTCACCGATCTGTATTATAAAGGTCCTCAGCAAGCAGCAAATCCCGACCTGCAACCGGAAAAATCAACCACCTTTGAACTGGGAACAAAAATATCAACTACCCGTCTGTTCGTCTCAGGAACCGCCTATTACCGATTCGGACGAAATGTCATTGACTGGGTAAAACGCGACACAACCGATATAAAATACGTTAGCTTAAATCTAACCAATGTAAACGCTATCGGCACCGATATTAGTACTGAATATCGGTTAAGTAAAGGTTTTCTTCATTCCATAACGTTCAACTATTCATTTCTGAACCTATATAAGCATGTTGATATGCTTGAATCAAAATACGCTCTGGACTACCTGAAGCACAAAGTTGTCATCGGATTGAATCACACTGTCTGTCCGCGTCTGAAAGCACGCTGGAATTTTGGGTATTATGACCGTTCGGGAAGCTATCCCGATTTTGTAACTAAACAAAAAGTGGATTACAAACCTTACGTCATGGCTGATGTCAGGTTCAACTGGCAGGGTTCTGCATTTAATTTATATGGAGACATTAACAACCTGCTGAACCAGAAACAGGTTGATTTTGGCGGTCTTTCGCTGCCGGGACGAAATTTTTTAATAGGAATAAAACTACAGATAATATAGCTTTTTTTCCTCATAAATATTTTTTCAGAAAAAGGTCAAATCAGTATTAAATATGATTAAAAATGTATTTATATGCCTTTCAAATACTGGTATAAATCTCAAAAAAATGATTAGATTTGCCTTTCTATTTCCAGCAACAGTTATAAATTAAATATTTATCATTATGAAAGACTTAAAAGGTACACAGACCGAACAGAACCTGCTGAAATCATTCGCAGGTGAAAGTCAGGCTCGCAGTCGTTACACAATGTTTGCAAGCATCGCTAAAAAAGAAGGTTTTGAACAGATTGCAGCTATTTTCCTCGAAACAGCAGAACAAGAACTGACACACGCGAAAAAATTCTTCCGTTATCTGCAGGGAGGAATGGTGGAAATCACAGCTGCTTATCCAGCCGGAGTGGAAGGAACTACTGCTGAAAATCTGAAAGCATCTGCCGAAGGCGAAAATGAAGAATGGGTTGATCTCTATCCGCATTTTGCCGATATTGCTGAAGCTGAAGGTTTTGATCTTATTGCTGCCACCTGGCGCAAAATTGCCAAAGTGGAAGCTGAACACGAAAAACGTTACCGCAAATTACTGGAACGTGTTGAAACTAATACTGTTTTCGCACGCGAAGAAGAAACAACCTGGCAATGTCGCGAATGCGGATATGTGCATACCGGTAAAGAAGCTCCGAAAGCATGTCCGGTTTGCGCTCACCCGCAGGCATTCTTCGAAGAAGAAAAACATAACTTTTAATCTTCAGAAACGATAAAAGAGTGACCGCTGTTCGAAAATTGAACAGCGGTTCTTTTTTCAGGAAAAACAACTATTTTTGTAATTACAATGCAAAAACCAATCATTAAGACTACTGCTGACGGTTCGGATACGCTATATGTTCCCGAAATCGATGAAAGCTATCACTCCACCAACGGAGCAATACAGGAATCAATGCATATATTTATCAACGACGGATTGCGCACGTGTACAAAAAAAAGTATCAAAGTGCTGGAAATAGGTTTCGGCACAGGATTAAATACCTTTCTGACGTTACTTGAAGCCGAAAATACAAATAAAACAATTTTTTATACCGCTCTGGAACTTTACCCTGTTGATGTGAGTGAAGCCGTAAAGCTCAACTATCCTGAATGGGTGGATATCACTAAAAAATCTTTATTCGAAGATATACATTACAGCCGATGGAATGAAGCTGTTAAAATCACAGATCATTTCACGCTGATAAAACTGTTGACGGATTTTACAAAAGCTGATTTTTCCGGGAAATTTGATGTAATCTATTTTGATGCCTTTTCGCCTGAAAAACAGCCGGAAATGTGGTCAGAAGAATTATTCCGGAAACTCTATGCTTATGCCGAAAAAGGTGCTGCCTTAACGACATATTGCGCCAAAGGTGCTGTACGCCGGGCAATGCAAGCAGCTGGTTTCAGTGTTGAGCGGCTTCCGGGACCTGCAGGTAAAAGAGAGATATTACGTGCCCGAAAACTGTGAGTATGAAACGTGAAAACTACCATAACATTCAATATTTCCTGACGCCCTACTTTACGCTGGCATTGGGATTATTGCTGTTGATTATCATTGTTCCGAAAGAAGAACTTCACCTGATGATGACCGAACACCGGTCTGTAGTTGCCGATTGGTTTTTTCGCATCTGTACCGAAATTGGAGGATTAATCCCTTTTATCGTTGTATTAATTCTTCTTTTTTATCGATACAGCACCTCGCTTTTTCTGGTTCTTTCACAACTTAACGGTCTTTTGATTGCATTCATTGTAAAAAATATATTTCACTCACCCCGCCCAAGTCTGTATTTTAAAGAATTCTACCCGGAAATTCTGCTTCCTGTCGTGCCGGGTTTTGATTTGATGACTTACAACAGTTTTCCTTCCGGACATACTGTCAATGCTTTTGCGTTATTTTTCTGTATTGCACTGATAACCAAAAACAAATGGATCAAATTACTTTGTTTCGTGATTGCAGCACTGGTTGGATACTCACGCATTTATCTTTCGCAGCATTTTGCCATCGATGTACTTCCGGGTTCACTGATAGGCATTATTTCAGCCTGGATGGTATTTCCCTATTACCTGAAACTTGACCAGAAATGGAAAAACAAATCGCTTTCGGTTCATTTTCAGCGAAAAAAGAAGAAATAATGTGATGACATTTCAAAATAAAGCCTTATCTTTGCACCCTCAATTATTGGAACATAGAGTGAAAGCTCTGTTCTTAATGTACAACCCAAAACAGTTAATTATTATGTATTTAACATCAGAAAAAAAACAGGAACTTTTCAAAGCACACGGTAAATTGAAATCAGCAACTGACACAGGTTCTCCTGAGTCTCAGATTGCATTATTCACCTTTCGCATCAATCATTTGACCGAACACTTGAAAGTTAACAAAAAAGATTTCTCCACAGAAAGAGCATTGACCATGCTGGTAGGAAAACGCCGTCGTCTGCTCGATTATGCTAAGAAAAAAGACATCAATCGTTACCGTTCAATTATCAAAGAATTAGGTATCAGAAAGTAATATTTGCTTTCATGGCAATAAAAGGCGTTTCAATTATTCATTGAAATGCCTTTTTAGTTTAATTTTGTAGCCGAAACATTTACACCCACTTTTTATGCAAACTCCATCAATACCCAAAGGAACCCGCGATTTCACACCTCGTGAAATGGCTAACCGGAACTATATATTCAACACGATAAAGGACGTTTTTCGTCTCTATGGCTTTCAGCAAATTGAAACTCCAGCCATGGAAAACCTGTCGACCCTGATGGGAAAATACGGAGAAGAAGGCGATAAACTATTGTTTAAAATTCTGAATTCAGGCGACTTCCTTTCGGGTGTTGATGACAGAGAGATGAGCGAGAAAAACAGCCTGAGACTGACCAACAAGATATCGGAGAAAGGTTTGCGTTACGATCTGACAGTACCTTTTGCCCGCTTTGTGGTGCAGCATCGCAACGAACTGTCGTTTCCTTTCAAGCGTTACCAGATACAACCCGTGTGGCGTGCCGACCGGCCGCAAAAAGGGCGTTACCGCGAATTCTACCAGTGCGACGTGGATGTTGTCGGAAGCAATTCGTTGCTGAATGAACTGGAACTGATACAAATCGTGGATGAGGTGTACAGACGTCTGAAAATCAATGTGGCACTGAAAATCAATAACCGCAAGATTTTATCGGGTATTGCTGAAATTGTGGGTGAAACAGAGCGCATTACCGACATTACCGTTGCCATCGACAAACTGGATAAAATTGGGCTGGAAAATGTGAACAAAGAAATGGCTGAAAAAGGAATTTCTGCCGAAAACATTGCAAAAATTCAACCTATTCTGAAACTCAGCGGCACCAATCAGGAGAAACTCAATGCCCTGAAAACCATTCTGTCGGGTTCGGCTACCGGCCTGAAAGGCATGGAAGAAATGGAAACGATTTTCAATCTTTGCGAGAGCGTGAAAATAAAAACCGCAGTGGAACTTGATCTGACCCTGGCTCGTGGACTGAATTACTACACGGGCGCCATTTTTGAAGTAAAGGCACTGGACGTACAAATCGGAAGCATTACCGGTGGTGGTCGCTACGACAACCTGACAGGCGTTTTCGGGATGGAAGGTGTATCGGGTGTGGGCATCTCATTTGGCGCTGACCGTATCTACGACGTACTCAACCAACTAAATCTTTATCCTGAGACTTCGGAAGAGCAAACTCAGATTTTGTTTGTTTCCTTTGGCGAAAAAGAGTTGACTTATTGTCTGCCGTGGGCAAACGAACTTCGGAAGCAAGACATCAATGTGGAAATCTATCCGGAGCCTGCAAAAATGAAAAAACAAATGAGCTATGCCGACAGCAAAGGCATTCCATTCGTTGCTATTGTGGGCGAAACGGAGATGAATGAAAATAAAGTGATGCTGAAAAACATGAAGACAGGCGAACAAAAGCTCGTGACGCAGGAGAATTTGATAAATATCATCAAAATGTAAAGAAATGAGGGACATATAAGATTTGTCCCTCATTTCTTTTTAAAACAATTTCGGTTTCCTTTTTTTCGCTTCGTCCAGCGAAAGCAAGTCAGGTTTCGGTGCCTGCTTATCCCGAATAGCCTGATATTCGGCAGCGATATCTTCTTTAATCTTTTTATTTGAGACTTCGTTCATCAGCTGCATCGCTATGGACGAATTTTGCGAAGCATCTTTTCCATGAATGACTAGTCCGCTGTAATTGGGTGCAATTTTTACTGCTGTATGAATTTTAGAGGTTGTAGCGCCGCCAATCATCAGTGGAATTTTTAATCCAGCTTTTTCCATTTCGGCAGCAACATTACTCATTTCTTCGAGCGAAGGTGTAATCAATCCGCTCAGACCGATGATATCCACTTTTTCATCTATCGCTGTCTGAATAATCTTTTCGGTGGGCGTCATCACCCCCAGGTCAATCACTTCGAAATTATTGCAAGCCAGGACAACCGCGCAGATGTTCTTACCAATATCATGCACATCGCCTTTGACGGTAGCAAAAAGGTATTTTCCGGCAGAAGTACTTTGTCCCTGAACTTTATATTTTTCAATTTCAGGTTGTAGAATGGCAACTGCTTTTTTCATCGTACGTGCAGTTTTCACCACTTGCGGCAGAAACATTTTTCCAACCCCGAAAAGTTCACCAACCTGATTCATTCCACCCATGAGAGGAATCTCGATAATCTCGATGGCAGAACTGTAAACGAGTAAAGCTTCCTTTAAATCTTCTTCAAGATACTGATCAATGCCTTTTATCAACGCGTATTCAAGGCGTTTCTGCAACGGTTCGGTTCGCCAGGCATCCACCTGTTCCTGCTTGTTGTCCGACGAATTGTTTTTTACCTGTTCCGCAAGTTCTATCATCCGCTCGGTAGCATCCTGACGGCGATTGAGCACAATATCTTCGACACGCAGATGCATTTCGGCCGGAATATCTTCATAAATCTGCAACATTCCCGCATTCACGATACCCATATCAAGACCGGCACGTATTGCATGATAAAGAAAAACGGAATGAATGGCTTCTCTTACAATGTTATTTCCCCGGAAAGAAAAGGACAAATTGCTCACTCCCCCGCTCACTCTGGCATATGGTAAATTCTGTTTTATCCAGCGTACAGCATTTATAAAGTCAACACCGTAGTTATTGTGTTCTTCAATGCCGGTAGCAATAGCCAGAATATTCGGATCAAAAATAATATCCTGAGGCGGAAATCCTGCCTTCTCAGTAAGCAGATGATAGGCCCGGGAGCATATTTCGGTTTTTCGTTCAAAACTGTCGGCCTGACCTTTTTCATCAAAAGCCATAACAACGGTTGCCGCACCATACTGTCTTATTTTTCTGGCTTTTTTCAAAAAATCTTCTTCGCCTTCTTTCAGACTGATCGAATTGACAATACACTTACCCTGAACACATTTCAGTCCGGCTTCAATTACTTCCCATTTAGAGCTGTCGATCATTATGGGTACTTTTGAAATTTCCGGTTCTGACGCTATAAAATTTAGGAATGTAATCATTTCCTGACGGGCATCAAGCATGGCATCGTCCATATTGATATCTATCACCTGCGCTCCTTCTTCCACCTGTTTTCGTGCAACCGATAACGCTTCATCATACTTTTTCTCGTTGATTAAGCGTAAGAATATGCGTGAACCGGCTACATTGCAGCGTTCCCCAATATTCAGAAAAAGAGAACTCTCATTTAACGCCAACTCCTCCAAACCACTCAAATGCAAATTCATATCCTTTTTTACAGGCTTTCGAACGCTGGCATTTTCTGTTAATTTCACATACTTTGCAATGTGATCGGGAGTTGTACCACAACAACCGCCAATAATATTCACCAGCTGTTTATCGATATATTCTTTCACCTGAACAGCCATTTTATCGGGTGTCTCGTCATACTCGCCAAACTGATTGGGCAATCCGGCATTGGGATAAGCACTCACATACACACCGCAACGTGAACTGATTTCCTGCAGGTAAGGTTTCAAATCCCGTGCTCCAAACGAACAATTCAAACCAACTGAAAGGATATCGGCATGCGAAACAGAGGTCAGAAAAGCCCCGATAGTCTGTCCTGATAATGTACGACCGCTTTTATCAGCAACCGTAGCTGACAACATCAATCCAACCCGCTTACCAAGTATATTCATGGCTTCTTCCGCAGCAAACAGGGCTGCTTTTGCATTGAGTGTATCGAAAATGGTTTCAATCAGCAACGCATCCACGCCACCTTCAATCAATGCCAGCATCTGTTCTTTGTATGCTTCAACCAAATCGTCAAAACTTACAGCACGATACGCCGGATTATTTACATCGGGCGACATGGAAGCAGTTTTATTCGTTGGTCCAACCGAACCTGCAACAAAACGGGGTTTGGATGGATTTTTTGCAGTAAATTCGTCAGCAGCTTTGCGCGCCAGCCGGACAGCTTCCAGGTTTATTTCACGCACAAAATCACCCATTCCGTAATCCTCCATCGAAATCCGCTGAGTATTGAATGTATTAGTTTCAATTATATCTGCTCCTGCCTGCAGGTACTGACAATGAATATCGTAGATAATTTCGGGTTGGGTAAGCACCAGCAGGTCATTATTTCCTTTCTGGAGAATATTTGCACCGGCAAACTGTTCTCCACGATAGGCTTTTTCATCCAGCCGATGCCGTTGTATCATCGTACCCATGGCACCATCCAATATAAGGATACGATTTTCTAGCTCTGATCTCAGTTTCATTGTTTTTGAATTAAATTCATGCAAAGATAAAGTTATTTCCTTCAATAAAAAAACGCTGCAAGTGTTGACTTACAGCGTTTTTTGACTTATATCATTTCGCTAAATAGTCAGCAATCCTTTTCCTGTCATTTCTTTTGGTTTTTCGATGCCCAAAATCTGACAAATGGAAGGTGCCACATCGGCCAGTATACCGTTTTCTACTTTTGCATCTTTGTTTTCAGTAACATAAACAAAAGGAACCGGATTGAGTGAGTGAGCTGTATTGGGTGAACCATCTTCATTTTCAGCATTATCAGCATTTCCGTGGTCAGCAATAATAATCACCTCATAATCATTGGCTTTGGCTGCTTCAACAACCTTACTTACGCAAACATCAATGGTTTCCACAGCTTTCACAATGGCTTCGCGAACCCCGGTATGACCAACCATATCGCCATTGGCAAAGTTGAGCGCAATAAAATCAAATTTTTGCGTATTCAGTGCACCTACAAGTTTATCTGCTACTTCGGGAGCGCTCATTTCTGGCTGCAAATCATAGGTTGCCACTTTGGGTGAAGGGACAAGAATGCGTTCCTCACCAGGAAATTCAGCTTCGCGACCACCGGAAAAGAAGAAAGTTACATGAGCAAATTTTTCGGTTTCTGCAATTCGCAATTGTTTCAATCCCAGTGCGGATACATATTCACCTAGTGTATTTTCTACATTATCCTTATCAAATAACACGTGTAAACCCTTGAAACTGCTGTCGTAAGGAGTCATACAATAATATTCGAGCGGAATGGTGTGCATATCCTCCTCATGCATATCTTCCTGAGTTAATACAATGGTCAGTTCTTTAGCCCGGTCGTTCCGGTAGTTGAAGAAAATCACCACATCACCTGCTTCAATTTTGGCTAATGGATTTCCATTGCTGTCAACACCAACGATTGGTTTGATAAATTCATCGGTAACTCCTTCATCGTAAGAACTCTGCATAGCTGCAACCATATCGGTAGCCGGAGTTCCTTTACCTTTTACCAGCAGGTCATAAGCCAATTTCACGCGTTCCCAGCGTTTATCACGATCCATAGCATAATAACGACCAATGATGGAAGCTATTTTTCCGGTAGATTTTTCGGTATGCTGCTGCAATTGTTCGATAAATCCTTTACCACTTTTAGGATCGGTATCTCGGCCGTCCATAAAGCAATGTACATATGCATCCGAAATGCCGTATTCTTTGGCGATATCAATCAGCTTCAGCAAGTGGTCGAGCGAGCTGTGCACTCCGCCATCGGAAACCAAACCAAGGAAATGAATTTTCTTCTTATTGTCGCGTGCATACGAATATGCGTTTACAATTTCGGGGTTTTGCAGGATGCTGTTGTCACGGCATGCGCGGTTAATTTTCACAAGATCCTGATAAACAACACGTCCGGCACCGATATTCAGGTGACCCACTTCAGAGTTGCCCATTTGGCCATCGGGCAAACCAACATTTTCTCCGGATGCCAGCAGATAGCTGTTCGGATATGTCGCTAACAAACTATCCCAATAGGGCGTAGGAGTATTATAAATGATGTCTGCTTTGGAGTGATTACCAATTCCCCAGCCATCCAAAATCATTAATAAAGCTTTTTTTCTCATATTTTATAATTATTACTATTCTGATTTGCAAATATTTATCTGTTTTCAAAAAACGACTGCAAAATTACTCAATTTTCAGGATTTCTTTGTCCTGTTTTTTCATTTTTAGATGATTTTTATCATCAGTTGTCCTATTTATTTTATCTTTGCCTAAAAAAAATAAAATAGTATCCATGTTTAAGGTCATTGCCTGCATGATAGCAGGAATAGGTTTGGGCTTTCTGTTGCGAAACCACAAAATCCGTTTTATACAAGGATTTATAATAACGCTTATCTGGTTATTATTGTTTTCGCTGGGGCTTGAAATCGGCTCAGATAAAAATGTAATTGCTCAATTCGGGAAACTCGGATTTGAAGCATTTATTCTGGCATCTGCGGGGACGTTGGGAAGTGTGTTTTTTGCTAAACTGCTCATGAATTTTATACAGAAAAAACAAAAGAAATAGAGTTGTGTTTTTCCACTACAATTTGAGATAAAAATCCTTTACCAATTCCGTATATTCAGGTGTATATTGATTTCTGATCTCAGTTTCAATCGTTAAATTACTTTTCCGGCATACTGTTTCAGTCATTACAAATTCGAGCAAAAGTCTTTTTGGCTGTTTAACCGTATTGGGATATACATTTACTTTTCTTGAGCAAAACAAACCTGTTTCATTACCGATTTTAACACAATCCTCACCTTCTGCAATCGGTAAAATGATACATAATTTTCCGCCTGGATTTAACAATTTTTTCGAGCAGACTAATAACTGTTCGTGCGGCAATGTGTCGGCATGTCTTGCAACGGTACGTCCCTGTGAAGGATTTTTCAGTGAATTCCTAAAAAATGGAGGGTTCGAAATAATCACATCAAATTTTTCGGAGGTGCATTCTGCAAAATCCTGTAACGATGTCTGCCGAATTTTAATCCTTTCTTTCCATGGAGAATTCTCCACATTTATTGTGGACTGAATAACACTTTGGTTATCAATATCAATGGCAGTTATTTCAGTATTGCAACGCTGAGCAACCATTAATGTAATCAGTCCCGAGCCACAACCAATATCCAGAACAGAGTTCTCTCCGGACACATCCGCCCAAGCACCAAGTGTTACCCCATCGGCTCCCACTTTCATGGCACATTTATCATGAAAGACTGTGAATTGTTTGAACTGGAAATAAGGATTTGACATTGTATGAATTATCGGCGACCGGATGATGTACGACTCTCAGAGCGACTTTCGGAGCGACTTTCTGTTGTACGTCCAGAACTGCTTCGAACAGAGCCTGCCTCCGACGAACGGTTTGGAGTTACGGAGCGAGTTCCGGCTTGAACTTCACGCTGGGTTCCATATTGTCTGGTTATTGTCCTTTCGCGGTTATCGGTTCTTGATGAACTTCGAACATCGGTGTTAAAATCCGTATTGCCTGTTCCGGTTCTTACGGATCTCTGATCACTGCTATTCACCCTGTTTTGCGGATTTGTCCGCACATATCGGTTGGCATTGTCAATTTCAATAACCTTCACCTCATTTTTCCGATTTTGAAGTTCATCGTATTGTTTTGGGGAGAGTACTTTCTGAATATCCTCATTCTTGTTTCTAATACGTTCCACAGCCTGACTACGGGTGTTAGATTGCTGGCGTTCGCGAGCATACCGCAAATTTATCTGGTAGATGGCTTTATACTGTTGTTCAGTCAACTGCAATTCATTTTGCAGTTTTTCTGTTTGCTTAAGGGCCTCCTGTTCGGGAGTGCGATCTGTTACGGCAGTACTTTGTGCAACCACAAACACAGGTATATTAATTACTGCCCAACATATTATAACCAAAATAAATTTCAACCGATTCATTGTACTTTTGTAAATCACATTTTCATCAATGTATCTGCAACAATGATTATGCCACATTACAAATAATTATCAGAGAAGAATATATTTAACCTGATTTATCAAATAATAGCTATTTTTCTGCAATTATTTCTGAAAATCGCGAAGTTTGATATTCGTCAGAACTTTCTTGGTATGTAGTGTAAAATCGCTACTCATAATCCATCCGTAGTATCCAATATCCGATTTTAAGACATCAGTTACTTTCTGTCCCTTATATTTTCCAAAATTGATAACCTCTTCCCCTTTATCGTTGTATATAATCCGGCCTGCAAAATCCACATTATTGGTTTGAGCCGTAAATTTTGATAAAAACTCAACATCATTTTTTAAATCCGGATACATATCAAGCTGAGACTTAAGCACTTCGTAAGTAGCTTTTGTGTCTGCCTCTGCACTATGTGCATTTTCCAGGTCTTTATTACAGTAAAATTTATAGGCGGCTGACAGGGTACGCTGTTCCATTTTATGGAAGACAACCTGAACATCAACAAATTTTCGTTTCATCAGATCAACATCGACATCTGCCCGCAACAATTCTTCTGCCAGCAAGGGTATATCAAACCGATTGGAATTATATCCGGCCAAATCACATCCTTCGATATCGTGAATAATTTCCTTGGCTACTTCTTTGAATACAGGGCAATTCTTCACATCTTCATCATAAATTCCATGTATGGCAGAAGAACTTTCGGGAATATGCATTCCGGGATTTACCCTGATTGTTTTAGTTTCCTCCCTGCCATTTGGAGAGACTTTCAGATAGGATATTTCTATTATCCGGTCAGATACGATATTAGTTCCTGTCGTTTCGAGATCGAAGAAAACTATTGGATTTTTCAGATTGAGTTTCATTATATGATTTATATTTTACAATTTCAATAAATAAAAAGCAGAAAAACACGTGTTACATATTTTTCTGCCTGTATTGTGATTATTAATTACAATTTTCAGTCATTCAGCAGCATCGGCATCAACAACATGAGGATATCCTCGTTTTCAGCATTTCCCAATGGCAGAAGTATCCCTGCACGGGACGGATCGGCTAATTCAAGTATTATATCATTGGCATCAACATTTCCCAACATTTCAACCAGGAAAGTTGATTTGAAGCCGATTTTAATATATTCTCCTTCATACTGGCAGGGAATATACTCTTCGGCCGAAATGGAGAAATCGATATCCTGAGCCGAAATATGTATCTGGTTCTGCTGAAACTCGAGTTTAATCAGATTACTTGCCTGATTGGAGAATACGGAAACCCGTTTCAACGCATTGAGCAATGTGGCACGATCGGCAATCACCTTGAATGGATTATTCTTTGGAATTACACCGTTATAGTTTGGATAACGTCCTTCAACCTGCCGGCATACCATTGTATAATTGCTCAGTTGGAAATATGCATTTTTTTCATCAAATTTTATTTCCACTTCACCCATTTCTTTAGGTAAAATTGTCCGAAGCATGATAGCGGGTTTTTTGGGAAGAATAAAATTCAATGTTTCATTATCATTAATTGAAGCAGACAAATATACAGATTTATAGCGAACAAGTTTGTGTGCATCGGTAGCAACCAGTGTCAGATTTTCAGACGTTATGTCGAAAAATATACCATTCATCACGGGGCGCAGTTCGTCATCAGCCATACAAAAAAATGTTTTTGATATACCACTCAACAAAACAGGCACAGAAACATTTAACTGACGGGCATTTTCTTCCAGTACCGGAAGTTGCGGATACATATCCCCGCTTTGGCCGATAAAGTTGTAGGTGCCATTTGAAGATGTAATGACCATAGCCAGGTTGCTGTCGTCAATCTGGAATGCGAGTGGTTGGTCAGAAAATTCGCGTAACGTATCGAGCAATAATTTGTTGGCAACGGCAACTTTTCCACTTCCAACAACATCCTGTACCTCCATAGAAGTAATAAGTGTTGTTTCAATATCGGATGCAGTCATTGTAAGTGTATTACCTTCAAGACTTAAAAGAAAATTATCCAGTATCTGTAAGGAATTTTTACTGTTGATTACCCGGCTGATTGCTTGCAAATGACTTAATAATTCTGTGCTTGATACAACAAATTTCATATCCTTTGTTTTAAATGGGTTGTTTTGATATCACATAAATAATTAGCAAATGTACTGATTATTTTTAAAAAATAAAACAATAGAGAAGTTTTTTCGCTTTTATTGGCAATATAAAAAAACATGCGCGTTATAAGATTATTATCATTTTAATAATGCTCTTTTGCTTTTTTTTTTCTACTTTTGCCGCTTAAATTAATTCAGTAGCTAAGCCCGATGAAAACAATTCAAATTAAAGACAAACAATTTACTTTATCCATCCCTTCTGAAGAAATTCTGGAAGCAGTAAAAAAAGTTGGAGATGCCATCAACAAAGATCTGGCTGATAAAAATCCATTATTTATCTGTGTGCTAAACGGAGCATTTATGTTTGCGGGCGATTTAATGAAAGTGGTGGAAATCCCGTGTGAAATTACTTTTATTAAACTTTCGTCCTATGAAGGTTTAATTACAACCGGAATAGTCAAAGAGGTTATCGGATTAAATGAAAGTGTTGTAGGTCGGAATGTAGTTGTAGTGGAAGATATTGTTGATACAGGTATTACGATGGATAAAATCCTAACATCACTGCAGGCTAAAGGTGCTAACGAAATATACGTAGCTACGTTCCTCCAGAAACCTGCCGCACTTAAACGCGATGTAAAAATTGACTATGTTGCCATGAAAATTCCGAATGAATTCATTATTGGATACGGGCTGGATTATGATGGATACGGACGCAATCTTAAAGACATATACACGGTTGTTGATTGATTTTTTCGATTGACTAACAAATTTGCATTTATATAATATATTAATTTCTCATGATCAATCTCATTATCTGTGGTGCGCCCGGATGTGGTAAAGGCACTCAAAGTGACTTAATCGTAAGAAAATACAATCTTACTCATATCTCGACAGGCGATTTACTGCGAAAAGAAATTGCTGCCAACACTGAACTTGGTAAAGTAGCTTATCAATATATTTCGAAAGGTCAACTTGTACCCGATCAAATGATCATTGATATTCTGGCAAATAAACTGAATTCGCTTCAGAACAGCAATACAAATGGCATTATTCTTGACGGCTTTCCCCGTACATTAGCTCAGGCTGAAGCTCTCGAAAAACTTTTCTCGGAACGAAATACACAAACTGATATTCTGCTCGATCTTCAGGTAGATGAGGACGAACTTATTGCCCGTCTGCTGAAGCGGGGTAAAACTTCCGGACGCAGTGATGACAATCTGGAAACCATCAAAAAGCGCCTTGATGTATATTACAATCAAACAAAACCGGTCAGTGATTACTATCAGTCACTCGGAAAATATGCCGGAATTTATGGGATGGGTACAATAGACGAAATTTTCGGACGAATTTCTAATACAATTGATGCTAAACTTTAACGGTTTAACCTTGTTATATTGGTATCAAAATCCATTGATGAGTTTTTGAAATTCTGAAATGGATTTATTTTTTTAATAAACTAACCTAAACAACTAACATTATCATTTCGATTTAATTCAAACATTATGGCAGGCTCCAATTTTATAGATTACGTAAAGATTTTTTGTCGTTCCGGTAAAGGTGGTGCAGGTTCACTCCATTTTCATCGTGAAAAATTTATCGCCAAAGGTGGTCCTGATGGTGGCGACGGAGGTCGCGGAGGACACATCATACTGAAAGGGAACAGAAATCTCTGGACTTTGCTGCACCTGAAATATGCACGACATATATATGCCGGCGATGGAGGAGATGGATCAAAAAATAAGAGTTTCGGCAAGGATGGTAAAGATCAAACCATCGATGTGCCATGTGGTACAGTAGTCTATGACGGCGAAACGGGGGAATTCCTTTGCGACATAACTCATGATGGCGAGGAAGTAGTACTGATGAATGGAGGACGTGGCGGCTTGGGTAACTGGCATTTCCGCACAGCTACCAATCAAGCTCCGCGTTATGCTCAACCCGGCGAACCCCGAATAGAAAAAACGATTATCATGCAGCTCAAAATTCTGGCTGATGTTGGTCTGGTAGGCTTCCCTAATGCTGGAAAGTCAACTTTACTTTCTGTTGTTTCGGCGGCAAAGCCCGAAATTGCCGACTACCCGTTTACCACCCTTGCTCCTAACCTGGGAATTGTATCCTATCGCGACAATAAATCGTTCGTCATGGCTGACATTCCCGGAATTATCGAAGGCGCTTCCGAAGGCAAAGGTCTTGGATTGAGGTTTTTGCGACATATCGAACGAAATTCAATTCTGCTTTTTATGATTCCTGCCGATACACAAGACATAAAAAAAGAATACCAGATATTACTGAACGAACTTCATAAATACAATCCGGAGCTTATCGACAAACAGCGTGTCCTGGCAATCTCGAAATGCGATATGCTTGACGAGGTGCTCATCGAACAAATGAAAAAGGAACTGCCTGATGATGTAAAAATACTGTTTATTTCTTCAGTAAGCGGAACAGGTATCACCGAACTGAAAGATGTACTCTGGGAAGAACTCAACAAAGACACCAATAAGATTGTGGACATTACACACAAACCTATTGAAGTTACAGGTATGCTCACAGAAGAAGATGAAATGGAAATAGAGGTGGATGAATTTGACGATGAAGATGACTTGAGCAAATACAAAGGAATTGGTTGGGATGAGCAATAATTTTGAGTCCGGTTTCATACAATACCCGGCATTAAACCGGTATGATACTATCCGGCATTTTACAACTACCCGAATGGGCGGAGTGAGTACCGGTAATTATTCATCATTCAATCTGGGACTGTTTTCAGATGATAATCCCGATGATTTATCTCAAAATTTTAAGATACTTTCCACATTAACCAATATTCCGGAAGACAACATCCACCTTCCTTTTCAGACACACAGCAACAAGATTTTTCTGATTGATGAGGATTTTTTGAGTAAGGATAACGAAACCCGCCAGGCAATGCTGCAGGGTGTTGATGCCCTGATTACCAACATACCCAATCAATGCATAGGCGTTTCTACAGCCGATTGCGTACCTGTTCTGTTGTATGATCCTGTACACAGGGCGATTTCATCAGTTCATGCAGGCTGGAGAGGTACCTGTTCCAAAATACTCTCCCTGGTTATTTCAACCATGAAAACTACCTTTAATACCAATCCAAAAGATCTGATTGCGGTAATTGGTCCTTCTATTTCGCCCGAGGTGTATGAAGTAGGAATATCTCTTTTAGAAAAATTCGGTGATGCAGGTTTTGACACCAGAAAAATTTTCATCCATAAGGATGGTAAGACTTATCTCGATTTATGGTCAGCAAATAAAATATTGCTAAGGAATGAGGGTGTGTCGGAGGAAAATATAGAGATATCGGGCATCTGTACATTTGTAAATTACGAGAACTTCTTTTCAGCCAGACGATTAGGCATACATTCGGGCAGAATGATCAGCGGTATAATGTTAATCTGAACTTATTCGAAGTTTTCAAGAAGTTTCTCAAGCTCCTTGTCCATTTCATGCAACTGTTTTTTACATTTATCCACCAGAAAAGCAGCCCTTTTCACTTTTTCCTCAATCATTTCCATATTGATCTCGGCATTCATATTTTCAAGTTCTGCCAGGATTCTATTCAGCTCCTCAAACGATTCGGTATAAGTTTGTTTTTTTGCCATAATACTACTTTGTTATTCTTCTGAAAAATGAACTAAAACACGTCTGTACGAATTGAATATTTTGGATTTTGATACAAATCCCAGGTATCTTTTCTGCTCATCCAGTACCGGTAGGTTCCACGCTCCCGAATCTTCAAAAATCTGCATCACTTTTTCCATCGGCAAATTTACATCAATTGTCGCCGGAGGCGAAATCATCAGTTTTGCAACCGTAAACCTGTTATAAAGTTCGGGACGAAACATTATATTCCTCACTTCATCCAGCAACACCACTCCCAACATAGTCCCTTTCTCTGGTTCAACGACGGGGAAAATATTGCGTTTTGAGCGTGAAATGGCAGTTACAAGCTGACCTAAAGTCATCGAAGGCGAGACCTCGGTAAAATCAGTTTCAATCACATTTTCCATTTTCAACAGCGTAAGAACAGCACGGTCTTTATTATGCGTGATCAACTCTCCTTTCTGTGCCAGACGCATTGCATACAAACTGTGTGGCTCAAATATGATTATGGTCAGAAAAGAAACAACCGATACAATCATCAGTGTCATGAATAAGTTATAGCTTCCGGTAAGCTCAGCTATCAGGAAAATGCCTGTAAGTGGCGCGTGCATGACTCCTGACATGACACCCGACATACCTGCAAGCGCAAAGTTAGGAATTGGAGAAATAATTCCAAATCTGTTCATAACAACAGCAACCACGTATCCGGTAATACTCCCGATGAACAAGGACGGAGCAAAAATACCACCTACTCCGCCGGGACTGGTGGTAGCAGTGGAAGCAAATATTTTGAAAAAAATAATCAGCACCAGATACAGTACCAATACCCATTGACTGTTGCCGAAATTCAGAAAGAAGCTCCGGTCGAGCACCGAAGATGCGTTGCCACTCAGCAGCACCTCAATGGTATCATATCCTTCGCCGTACAAGGGTGGAAACACAAAAATGAGGACGCTTAGTGTGACACCTCCCAGTATCAATTTTATCAGAGGCGATTTAACAGAGCGAAAAAAACCTTCCAGAAAGTTCATTCCGCGGGTAAAATACAAGGACACAAATCCGCATATAACACCTAAAAGTATTAGCTGAGGTATTCTTGTAACTGAAAATGGTTCATATTTTGTGAATTCAAACAGAAATTCGTTCCCTGTAAGAAAGTAAGAAAGCGATGTAGCTGTTATTGAAGATATCAAAAGTGGAGCTATAGATGTCATAGTCATATCGAGCATGAGCACTTCCAGGGTGAATACCAGCCCGGCTATGGGAGCCTTGAAAATGCCTCCTATTGCACCTGCCGCACCACATCCAACCATCAGAAGGAGTGTTTTCTGATCCAGTTTGAAGAATTTTCCCAAATTGGAGCCAATAGCTGAGCCGGTTAAAACAATAGGAGCTTCGGCACCCACCGAGCCACCAAAACCAATGGTTACGGCACTTCCGACCATTGAGGTCCAGGTATTATGAAGTTTTATAATCGATTTACGTTGCGAAATAGCATATAAAATCCGTGTTATACCGTGGCTGATATCATCCTTTACAACAAACCTGACAAACAAATAAGCAAGAATTATACCGATAAACGGGAAGACAAGATACCAGTAACTTACCGCATTCGGATTAAACCAGCTTGTTAAAAGATGCTGGATAAAATGGATAGATGATTTGAGGATAAAGGCTGATAGTGAGGCAAACAGACCAACAAAAAAACTCAGAATAAGTATAAAATGTTTTTGTTTAACGTGTTTCTCACGCCATACAATCATTTTATTGTACCATTCCTGTTTTTCCATTTCTGTTTTATAATTAAAAAGAAAGGCAAAGATAATTTATTTTGTGGAATATAGCTTAACAATAAGCGGTAAATAAAAGATTCGGATAATTACAAAATCACTTCCTGATGTAATAACCGGTAATCTTATCGCGGGTAACAAAATAGGAATGCTTTGATCTTATTTGTTATATTTATCATATACCTTTCCCTCTGAAAAGGATTTCGAGAGTCGAAATCAGTATCTTCATATCGGTCAGCAACGACATGTTTTCCATGTAGATAATGTCATAATCCAATCGTTCAATCATCTTGTCCAATGTATCCGAATAGCCGATTTTGATGGGTCCCCACGAAGTCAGCCCTGGTCTGATCCTGTAAAGTAAACAATAGTAGGGCGCTTCTTTTACAATCTGATCAATAAAGAATTTTCTTTCGGGTCGAGGCCCGACAATGCTCATATCACCTTTCAGCACATTCCAGAATTGTGGTATTTCATCCAGCCTATATTTTCGAAGTGTACGTCCCGTATTTGTAATTCGTTCGTCACTGGCGCTGCTTAGTTTGGGTTTTCCGTTTTCGGAACCTGTATACATGGTTCTAAATTTCAGAATCTCAAATTCAACCCCTTTTCGGCCAATTCTTTTTTGTCGGTACAATACCGGACCTTTTGAATCTATCTTAATTCTCAGTCCGATGTAAATCATCAGCGGTAAAAGCAAAATGAGAGCAACAGCCGAAATAATTATGTCAAAAGTCCTTTTAACACTGACCTCCCAATCATTCATAGTCGCTTTGTTGATACTCACCAAAGGATTAATACCATAATGATTAATTCGCGCTTTTCCGGTTACAATTTCATATTGCCGGGGCGTAAACCGGATATCAATATCATACTGGAACAGGTTACTGATAATTCTAAATATCTTATGTTCATCAGCATCGTCAAGTGCGACAATTACTTCCTTTACATCCTGTTTTTCAATAAAATCTTTCAGGTTTTGCAAGTTACCAACAACCATTTTCGGTTCAACACCTTTCTCTGTCGAATCGACCTGAATAAACCCTGTGACAGTGTTGAAGAGCTGATTACGTTCTATTCCGGTAGCTATTTTTTGTGCGTTAGCACCTGTACCTATGATAAGCGTCTTTTTTGTCCATTTTTTTCGGTAAAAATTTCTTCTCACATTCCGGCTCTGCAGCATTCTGAAAATCAAAGTTATAGAAAACAATAGCAAAAACAAAACGGTAAGCGAATAGTAATAATTTAGATAGCTGATGACTATATCGTCCAACAGCAGAACGAAAAAGATAATAAATGAAATGATGGCTGAAGCCACAAGGGTGGTAAAAAATTCGAGAGTTTTGGATTCCTTTATCGGATTCTCGTAATACCCCGTCAGGTAATGAACTACGACACTAAATACAGGAAACAGAAAAAGATTGGTATAAAAATTATAAACGGGAATAAAGATATCCAGTCCCTGAAAAACCTCTCCATCGTTAACAATTCTTCGAAAAAGCATAAAAAGCACCCATACAATGAATGCCGCAACAATGTCGAAAAAAATATATTTTAACCTGAGTAGTTTTTTATTCATGTCAACCTATTGACGGATTATCTCAATTTGATTTCCAATGCCGAGTTTAATAATCGAACTTGCTTTGGCGGGAGTTGTATCATCCTGTCTGAAATTCACAATATAATCGACAGTATTTTTAATATCGTCTGTTATTTCAGAAAAAAATGCCGGTGATTTTTCCCCGCTTATATTTGCCGAAGTAGATACTATCGGTTTGCGAAACATTTCACATAATTTTTTCGAAAAAGCTTCAGCAGTTACCCGGATACCGATGGTCTTTTCATCACTGATTAAATTCGGAGCCAAATTTTTTGCTCCCGGATAAATGATGGTTAACGGCTTGGTGGTCAGTTCTATCAGGTCCCATGCCATATCCGGAATTTCATCAACATAAGCAGGCAATTTTGCCGGTGAATCCACCAAAACCAGCATGGATTTGGTTTCTGCACGTTTTTTTATTTCATAAACTTTCTGAACAGCATCTGGATTTGTGGCATCGCAACCGAGCCCCCAGATTGTGTCGGTTGGATATAAAATCACCCCTCCATTCCGAAGGACTTCAATCGTTTTTTTTATCTCTTCTATCATAAGCAAAAGTAACCTGATTGATAACGAATATCTGTCTGATTTATTACATGAATCTGTTTACAAAGATAATTAAATATCGGCAAACGAGGGAAAATTATTAGCTGCACAATTTGTTCAATTCAATAATAGTAATTAGATTTGTGGCTATAAAAAAACTAATTCCATGACACAATCCCCAAAAGAAAATCACAGATTATTCCCTGAAGAGTGTCTGATCAGAGAAATAACCGGGAAGCCCCGTCTGTCGATTGGGATTCCGAAAGAAAACCCGAATATTGAGACTCGACTGGCTCTAACTCCGGAGGGTGTAGCTATCGTTACTGAAGAAGGTCATAGCGTGTACGTTCAGCGGGGAGCAGGCGAACCGATGTCATACACCGACCTTCAATACAGCGAAGCAGGTGCATTTATGGTCGATGATATGTCTGAAGTTTACGGCGCTGATATTGTTCTGAAGATTACACCGCCCACGATAGAAGAGTTAAATCTGATGCACAATCGTTCCACCATTTTCTCTATGTTGCAACTGAGCAATATGTCGAAAGAATGTATTGAACTGATTATGCTAAAAAAGATGAATGCCATTGCCTATGAGCTGATTAAAGATGAACAAAAAGCGTTTCCGGTGGTAAATTCAATCTCCGAAATAGAAGGCAATACCGCCATCGCTGTAATTTCCGATCTAATGAGCAGCGAACGCGGCGGTAAGGGGCTTCTGCTGGGAGGTGTAGCCGGAATTACCCCACCCGAAGTCCTGATAATCGGGGCAAGCATTACCGGCTCGGTGGCAGCACGTACTGCATTGGCACTGGGAGCTCAGGTAAAAGTTTTTGACCACGACATCAATAAATTACGAAAAATACAACATTATCTGGGTGTCCAGATATTCACATCTGTCATTCATCCTGCCGTTTTATTCAGGGCACTGGCATCAGCCGATGCTGTTATCGGAAATCTCAGATATATAAATGGTTCAGAACGATTTATGGTTTCGGAAGATTTGGTAAAAACGATGAAAAAAGGAGCTGTAATTGTGGATTTGAGCGTCGATCAGGGCGGATGTTTTGAAACATCGGAATGCCGAACGATTACCAATCCGGTATTTGTCAAACACGGGATAACTCACTACTGCGTACCCAACATTTCCGCACGGGTAAGCAGGACTTCGTCCATGGCACTGAGCAATATTTTCAGTCCTATTCTGCTTAAAATAGGCAACTCTGGCAGCGTAAAACAATCCATAGCTGAAAGTTCGGGATTCCGTCACGGTGCTTATGTTTTCAACGGCATCATGGTCAACAGGTTAATCGGTGATTATTACAATTTACCATCAAACGACATCGGACTGCTGCTGGCGGGTTATTAATTATATATTTTCTAAAAAAATAGTATCTGCTCAACACTGTATTCAGATTTTCAGCAGAAACAAAAAGATATTGAGAACGAGTTTAGGAAAAGAAGACATGTCAGACCAACAAGAAACAGTGCAGACAGCTGAAGATGCAATTATTCAAAAAGAATTCGATGAGTTGTTGCAGGATTATCTGAAAACCAATCACCGGAAGAAAGTTGAAATCATCACCAAGGCTTTTAACTTCGCCTGTGCAGCGCACAAGGGAGTAAAACGCCGTTCGGGTGAGCCATATATTCTTCATCCGCTGGCAGTAGCGCGAATTGTGGTAAGTGAAATCGGACTTGGTTCCACATCCATTTGTGCTGCACTGTTGCATGATGTTGTCGAAGACACGGATTATACCACTGAGGATATCGAAAATCTTTTTGGACCTAAAATAGCGCAAATCGTTGATGGCTTGACAAAAATCTCCGGAGGAGTATTCGGTGAAAAAGCATCCGCACAGGCCGAGAATTTCCGCAAACTTCTGCTGACCATGTCGGAAGATATACGGGTGATACTCATAAAAATAGCCGACCGCCTTCACAATATGCGAACGCTGGGCTCCATGCCTCCGGCAAAGCAATACAAGATCGCCGGTGAAACAGAATACATTTATGCCCCGCTTGCCCATCGTCTGGGACTTTTCCGGATAAAAACCGAACTCGAAAACCTCAGCTTCAAGTACGAACATCCCGAAACCTATCTCGAAATTGAGCAGAAACTGGAAGGTGCGAAAAAGTCGCTGAATAAATTTTACAACGAATTCTCTAAACCCATTTACAACAAACTGATAGAACTGGGTTACGAATTCGAATTGAAGGAGAGAATAAAATCCGTTTATTCTGTCTGGAACAAAATGTCAACCCGCAACATTCAGTTTGAAGATGTGTATGATATTCTGGCACTGCGTATCATCTTCAAGCCCAAAGAAGGTATGAATGAGAAAGACCAGTGCTGGATGCTTTATTCAGCCATAACGGCCATTTACAAACCACATCCGGAACGTATCCGAGACTGGGTGAGCACTCCAAAAGCAAACGGTTACGAGTCTCTCCATGTAACGGTGATGGCTCCCGGCGGTCGCTGGGTGGAAATCCAGATCAGAAGTGAACGCATGAATGAAATTGCCGAACGGGGGCTGGCGGCACACTGGAAATACAAAACCGGAGAAGATGATATCTCAGAACTCGATAAATGGCTTAAAACCATAAAAGAACTACTCGAAAATCCGGAGCCGAACGCGATGGATTTCATCGACACCTTCAAACTGAACCTGTTTGCATCCGAGATATTTGTTTTTACCCCGAAAGGTGAAATAAAAACCATAGCCAAGGATGCCACAGCGCTCGACTTTGCCTTCATGCTTCACTCCGACGTAGGTTACCGGAGTATTGCAGCCAAGGTTAATCATAAACTCGTTCCGCTTAATCACAAACTTAGCAGTGGTGACCAGATTGAAATTCTTACTTCCAAAAAACAGGTTCCACAGGCAGAGTGGTTGCAATTTGTCACAACAGCACATGCCAAATCAAAGTTGCGTCAGTATTACAAGAAAGAAGAAAAAAATCTGATTTCGAACGGACAGAAGAAAATTGAAGCCGCACTGGAAGCAATTCTGCTGAAACCGGCAAATGAAAATATCGTAAAACTTCTAAACTATTACAATCTGGAAACCCGATCGGACTTGTACCTACAGGCCGGCCGTGATCTGATTAATCTGGATGAAATTTCAAAAACCATTTTCAAGCCAAAAACCCAAAGTGTTTTTTCGAAAATTCTAAAAAATCCGTTTACCAGCAGTAGCTCAACTGAAAAGAAATCGCCGGAAGTCAAAGAAGAAAAGGATACTCAGAAATTTGATTTCAAGAAAACATATAAGCTGAACGACATGGATGCCGGTAAATCCTACGAACTCGCATCGTGTTGCCATCCAATACCCGGCGATGATGTACTGGGTTATGTTACTGAGCAAAAAATGATACAGGTCCACAAAAGACAATGCTCGGTTGCTGCTGTGATTAAAAGCAACTTTGGTAATCGCATTGTAAATGTGGAATGGGGTCAGCATAAAGCCCTTTTTGCTGAAACCCTCGAAATAAAAGGGATTGATAAAGTGGGTATTGTCATTGAAATATTAAAAGTAATTTCGGAAGGATACAACGTCAACATCAGTAAAATCAACATTGAAAGCAATGCCGGAGTATTTTTAGGACTGTTTGAAGTGATTATCCACGACACAAATGACATTAACAATCTGATAAACAATCTGATAAAGATTAAGGAAATTAATTCAGTACAGCGTATTCAAAAATAATTTTCGCATTCCCGGGATGTTCTCCCTGATTTTAAGTAATTTTGCACCTTGTTTTTCTTTAACCACAGGCATTTCTACCAATGCCTCATGCAGATATTCATATGCAACTTACTAAAAAGCACGGGCACATCGCTTTATTCGGCGCCAATCTCATTTTCGGACTAAACACACCCATTTCCCGCACTATAATACCCGAAATCATTGACCCTTTCTCTCTCACTTTTCTGCGCTTAGCCGGATCAACCCTTTTATTCTGGATAATATCTTTTTTTGTAAAAAAAGAGAAGGTTCCTTTCAAAGACATTGTGATGCTTTTCTTTGCTTCGATTTTCGGAATTGTACTCAATCAGATACCTTACATTACCGGTTTGTCGATGACCTCACCTATTGATGCCTCGTTGGTTACTAGTTTGCTGCCCATTATCACCATGTTGCTGGCTGCACTGATCATCAAGGAGCCAGTTACCTGGCTGAAAGCTATCGGTGTACTGGTGGGAGCTTCAGGAGCATTTATCCTGATTATGAACAGTGCGAATCACCATGGAAAAGGAAGTTTTACCGGCGATTTGATCATCCTTTCTGCAGCTACCTCGTATGCGCTGTATCTTACCATGTTCAAAAAAATCATTTCAAAGTATTCATCCGTAACCGTCATGAAATGGATGTTTCTTTTTGCAACCATCCTATCCTATCCTGTTTTGCATAAATCGGTCATTGAAACCAGTTTTTCATCGCTCAATGGCAGTGTCTGGCTGCGAATTGGATTTATTGTGATATTTGCCACTTTCATTTCTTATCTGTTAATTCCGGTTGGGCAGAAAACCATCCGCCCTACAACACTGAGTATGTATAATTATATGCAGCCAGTTGTAGCTTCGCTGGTTGCTGTGGGGCTGGGTATGGACACTTTTGGATACGAAAAGATCGTTTCCACCGTACTTGTATTTGCCGGAGTTTACATCGTAACTCAAAGTAAATCAAGAGCTCAAATAGAACTGGAAAAATCAGAAAATAAGGCTAAATAGAAATCATATTTCATTTAGTTCGGCAAGAATTGTTGTCTTTTCATAACTTACTGGTTCAGCACTTTCAGGGAAGAATGCTATTTTCCTTTTTCAAAATGACCGTTAGTTTATTTTTTCAAAAACATGAAAAATAAATTACAACAAAATTGCTGCAAAAAGCAGCCTGTACGGTCTTATTGAATAAGCAGTTTTCTTATTATTTTTTAATAAATTCTCCGTATCTTTGCACCTCAAAAAAACGAACTCAAATCACTAAATAAGAACCCGCAAATGACTTTTAAACGTACCACTGTAACTTCTGCCTTGCCCTACGCCAATGGCCCCGTGCATATCGGACATCTGGCCGGCGTGTATGTTCCTGCCGATATTTATGTTCGCTACCTTCGACTGAAAGGTGAGGAAGTAATATTTATCGGCGGTTCTGATGAACATGGTGTGCCTATCACCATCAAAGCCCGCAAGGAAGGTGTAAGCTCACAGGACATCGTTGACAGATATCATACTATTATCAAAAAATCATTCGAAGAATTTGGTATTTCATTCGATATATATTCACGTACAACATCCAAAACGCACCATCAGCTGGCTTCTGACTTTTTCAGAAAGCTCTATGATGATGGTAAATTCATCGAACAAACCACCGAACAGTATTACGATACCGAGGCACAGCAATTCCTGGCCGACCGTTATATTACCGGAACCTGTCCGCATTGCAGCAACGAAAATGCTTACGGAGATCAGTGTGAAGCCTGCGGTACTTCGCTGAGCGCTACCGACCTGATCAATCCGAAATCGGCTATCAGCGGAAGCATACCTGAAATGCGTGAAACAAAACACTGGTATCTCCCACTTGACCAGTACGAACCCTGGCTGCGTGAATGGATACTTGAGAACCATAAAGAATGGCGCCCGAATGTATACGGACAGTGCAAAAGCTGGCTCGACATGGGACTACAACCACGTGCTGTGAGCCGCGATCTGGACTGGGGAATTCCCGTGCCGGTGGAAGGTGCCGAAGGAAAAGTGCTTTATGTATGGTTTGACGCACCTATTGGCTACATATCCAATACCAAGGAACTGTGCGACGCGCAACCCGAAAAGTTCGGCAGCTGGGAAACCTGGTGGAAAAATCCGGAAACCCGCCTGGTGCATTTTATCGGAAAAGACAACATTGTGTTCCATTGCATTGTGTTCCCATCAATGTTGAAAGCTGACGGAAGCTATATTTTGCCCGACAATGTTCCTTCTAACGAATTTCTGAACCTCGAAAGCGATAAAATATCCACCTCGCGCAACTGGGCGGTATGGCTGCACGAATATCTGGAAGATTTTCCGGGCAAACAGGATGTACTGCGCTACGTACTGACCGCCAACGCACCGGAAACCAAGGACAACGACTTTACCTGGAAAGATTTTCAGGCACGCAACAACAATGAACTCGTTGCTATTTACGGTAATTTCATTAATCGTGCATTAGTGCTTACCCAGAAATATTTCGAAGGTAAGGTTCCGCCAATCGAAACAAAAACTGAATATGATATCCAGACCATCGGCGATTTCAGTAAAGTGAAAACAGAACTTGAAAATCAGCTTGACAATTTCCATTTCAGGGAAGCTCAGAAAGAAGCTATGAACCTGGCACGCATCGGCAACAAATACCTCGCCGAGACCGAACCGTGGAAACTGGCAAAAACCGATATGAACCGTGTTGCTACGATTCTGAATATCAGCTTGCAGATTGCTGCCAATCTGTCAATCGCGTTCGAACCATTTTTGCCTTTCTCCTCTGAGAAACTCCGCAAGATGCTTTCAATGAGCGAATTTGACTGGAATGAACTGGGAAAAACAGACATGCTTGCAGAAGGATTACAACTTGGCACTCCTGAACTCTTGTTCGAAAAAATCGAGGATGAACAAGTGGATGCTCAGGTACAAAAACTCGAAAACACGAAAAAAGCCAACGAACTGTCGTCATACAAACCAAAATCAGTAAAAGAAACTGTATCATACGATGATTTCGGAAAACTGGATATCCGTGTGGGAACAGTGCTTGAATGCACCAAAGTGCCAAAAGCCGACAAGTTGCTTCAATTCCGTATTGATGACGGCATGGGTGGACGTACCATCCTGTCGGGTATTGCACAGTCCTACCCCAATCCCGAAGAGCTGGTTGGCACTCAGGTTTGCTTTATAGCCAACTTTGAACCCAAAAAGCTACGTGGTGTGATGAGTGAAGGGATGATCCTTTCAGCCGAAAATTCTGACGGAAAACTTGTGCTGGTTCAACCAAAAGACATTGTAACAAATGGCGTGAATGTTGGATAAACATTTATCAGTATCATTTTACAAAGAACAAAAATATTTGGTATAAAAACAGATTGCGGAATGTCATTCGGACATTCCGCAATCTGTTTTTATATAAATTTACAAATTATTACTTCAGGTATCATGATTTTGTTTATTAGTACAAAATTAATCCAATTTTTCTTTTTACTAAATTTATTAGCCTGCAATAAAAAAAAACAACCTGCCGATGTTTGCATCAGCAGGCTGTAAGTGTTATTTTTGGTTGATTTGGATATCTTACTCTTTCCCTGGTTGATTTTTCAGTTCCGGGTAGGTAATTCTGTTGTGATATATATTTTTAATCTTTTCCGCAAAAACTCTTTTAACCGTTTCCACGTCTCTGAAGCTAATCGGTGCATCTTTGAGTTGTCCATCTGCAATCTGCGTATCAATCATATTTTCAACCATTTCACTGATGCTTTCATTAGTATATTGATCCAGTGTTCTGGATCTGGCTTCAACTGCATCGGCCATCATCAGGATGGCAGTTTCCTTGCTGTAAGGTATCGGACCAGGATACATAAAGTCTTCTTCGTTGGGTGTTTTGCCCGGATTTGCATTTATGTAAGAATTATAAAAATACTTTGTTTTAGATTTTCCCTGATGTGTTGTGATAAATCCGACAATTTGTTCAGGCAGTCTGTATTTTTTTGCTATTGCTACCCCATCTGCAATATGACTTACAACAGCTTTGGCGGCTTCTTCGTAACTCATATCAAGTAATGGATTTTTTCCTCCTTCCTGATTTTCGATAAAATACTGCGGATTCTTCATTTTGCCGATATCGTGATATAACGCTCCGGTACGAACCAGCAGACTATTGGCATTTATTTTCTTAGCTGCTTCGGTAGCCAAATTCGATACCTGCAAAGAATGCTGAAAAGTTCCGGGTGCCAGTTCGGCAAATTTCATCATCAGGTCACTGTTGATGTTGGTTAATTCTACCAGTGTAATGGCAGAGATTAATCCGAATATTTTTTCAAGAATATAGATTAGCACATAAGCAAACAGCAAGAGCAACGAGCTTACCCCGAAATTGATTATCGGTAAGAAATGAATGCGTGTCAGGTCACCTTCGGCAATAAACTCGGAAGCAAGGTACATGATGGTGTAGCTCAGAAAAATGTAGAATGCTGTTTGGGTCAGTTGCGAGCGCTGTGTCATATCTTTCAGCCCCGAAACAGCTGCCATACCTGCTGTAATCTGTAAAATAATGAACAGAAAGGGGTTGTCGACCATAAATGAGATAATCAGCACAGTAATGATGTGTGCGAAAAGTCCGGTTCGGGAGTCAAAAAACACACGGATGATAACCGGAAGGAGCGCAAACGGGACAATATAAATACTCAGACTCGTAAATCTCAAAACCAGAGATGATAACGCTACAATTAGGAGCATCATCAGAGCAATAAAAAACAGATTTTTGGCACTCCCGTAAATATATGGTCTGAACAGATAAAGATAAAACGTCAGCAAGAGGATTAACATGAAAATCATGATAACTTCCCCTATGAGCACCAAATAAGATTCGTGAAAAGCAGTTTTTCGTTTTTCGGATGCAATTTTCATCGAATTCAGGATAGAAAATGTTCCGGGTGTTATAATTTCTCCACGGTCAATAATACGTTCTCCGGCTTGTACCATACCCGATGTGAGTGACAGATTTTTGAACATTTCCTGTTTGACAGCTTCAGAAGTAATGCTGTCGTAACGTAGATTTTCAACCAGATAAAGATTGAGGTTGTAATTACTCAGTTCACTTTCGCTGAAATAGTATGGTTTATCCAGCAAAATGTCCTCGTAGGCAGCTTTAGGTGTAAAAAGTTCATCTACAGGTATCTTGCTGGTCAGTCTGTTGGATTTTACTACCACAATGTTTTTACGGCCAAGTGATTTCAGTCTGTCAAAGGTGGAGGAACTTACAATACCGTTACTGTAAATATCATTCAGCTTTTTTTCGAGATATTGATTATATTTCGGGTCGCTGTTGTTTTTAAGTTTCCAGTCAGTGCGCCACTTGTTTATTTGTCGCTTTGATATATTTTCATCGAGCTGGAAGTAGGGCGCGTAATTCTGCATGAGTTCTTCCTTATCAGCCTCGAGTTGTTTCTCGGTTTTATAAATCGGAAAATCATACGAAGCCGTTATGAGCTCATACGTCCAGGGTTTACCAAGCTCGTACTGATATTTGAATTTCTTATCTTTGGGGAACAGTTGCACGATAATGGCTATAAGGGCAATAAACAAACCGAGTTTGGTTATATGTTTAATCGTTTCCTGTGTTATTTTGAATTTCATACGTTAATTTCTTTTTTTACATGAATTGGATTGAAATCATTGATTTCGAATTATATTAACAAAAAGTACGCATCGCGAAATCATTCTGAATTAAAGATGAAAAAACTTCGGGAAGGTCACCGGAAATAACCTGCTGAAGATTAAGCATCAAAAATAGGAATAAAAGTATAAAAAAAACAGGAATATAACCTAAAATGTTTGAACTTTCCCTATTTTTGTAGAAAAGAAGTATGTACCAATCAGTCTGAAATATTCGGACATTTTTTTTGAAAGTTATTAATGCTGGTAAATAATATGTTTACAATCATCACACTTCCATTAATTCCCCTTCGGGCTGAGGCCGACGAACGGAGCGAAATGGTTTCGCAACTGCTTTTCGGGCAGCAGATTGAAATTCTCGAGTCAACCGAACGATGGCATCAGGTAAAAAATCTTGCGGATAATTACACCGGCTGGATTGGGAAGAAAACGGTATCCTCCAGATATTTCACATCCGATCCCGTGGACACTTCCGCTTTCAGGGCAGCAAAAACCCCGCTGGTGGTATGTTTCAGAACCTCGAGTGTTGAAAAGATTACGCTTCCGGGAGGAAGTCTGCTGCCTCCGGTTACCCGTGAACAATTTGAACTGCAGAACGAAATTTATCAGCTGGCACAATTCGAACCTGTTTTTACCAAAAACAACAACGGGCAACTGGTCGTTGAGCTGGCCAATCAGTATGTAAACGCGCCCTATCTCTGGGGTGGAAAAAGTATTTTTGGGATTGACTGTTCGGGACTGGTACAGGTAGTCTTTTCGATGATAGACATCTCGCTTCCCCGTGACGCGTCGCAGCAAGTCGAAACTGGCACTGTGGTTGATTTTCTGTCGGAAGTTGAAGCCGGCGATGTGGCATTCTTTGAAAATGAGGAAGGTAGCATCGTTCATACGGGCATACTCATCAATTCCCATCAGATTATTCATTCTTCGGGCAATGTCAAGATTGAGATTATTGACAGTCAGGGTATCATTTCATCTCAAACCGGTGAATACACACATAAACTGAGGGTAATCAAGCGAATTGTATAAAACACACTTACTGACTGAAAATACAAACTGAACGCAAATGATAAAATTGACTGATTTTATTCTCTGCGTTCATTTTTTTTATCGTTTCTGAAGTACCTGAAGGCTGATTATCGGATTATTTTCAAAAAAAACAGAATTATTTTATTTCAGGAGTAATATTTTTTCAGACCTTTCGTCATTAATAGTGTATGGAAGCTCAAAAGTTCAACTCAATATTTTCGGCACTTACCGGTAAACTCTACCGGTTTGCAAAATCAATGCTTCGAGATAGTGTCGAGGCCGAAGATGCCTTGCAGGATGTGCAGTTGAAACTTTGGGAGAAACGCAGCGAACTGGATGTGGTGGAGAACATGGATGGCTTTGCGATGCGCGTGATGCGAAACAGGTGTCTGGACATCATCCGCCAAAGACGCGAAACCAGCGAGCTGCACCCGGAACTGATAAGCGACCATAAAAATCCGCACGAACAAGCTGAGGTGAAAAACATGACAGAAAGGGTAAAGCTCCTTATTGACCGGCTGCCGGAACTGCAACGAAGCATTATTCGCATGCGTGATGTGGAGGAAATGGAAACGAGTGAAATTGCCTACATCATGGACATGTCCGAAAATGCTGTAACGGTAAACCTGTCGAGAGCCCGCATGAAGATTAAGACACAAATTTTGAATGAATTACAAGCAGAAAACAACACGATATGGAAAGAGCAGATGAATTACTAAGCAAATATTTCGGGGGAACCAGCACCTTATCGGAAGAAAAAAAATTGAAAGCCTATTTCAACAGCGAACATGTTTCCGAAAACCACGTCATATACAAACCCTTTTTTCAGCAGTTTACTGCCGAAAAAGAAGAAATTTATCCCGAAGTTACGCCCATCCTTCGGACTGAAAAACCGAAGAATAACCGGAATAGAATTCTTATATGGATCATTAGTGGTATTGCAGCCTGCTTACTGGCAATCACGACGATGAGGCCACTGATGCAATCCGAAGACTATTTGATTATGAAAGGGAAACGAATCGACAATCCGGAACTGGCTCAGCAGATAGCCATAAAAAAGATGGAAAAATCACTGTCGATGGTTAACCGCAGACTGGAACCCGTGGAAAAACTCGGAGAGGTAGAAACTCAACTGGAAAAAATTGAAAAAATCAGCCAAATCAGGCAAAATGTACATAATAAATTATCTAAAATAAAATAACCACTGCGAAACGGGCATTTATAAAGCTTTTAAAACCCCGGGAAAAAGGATGTCGGTTTCGTAAAAATTCAGATTAAAAAACAACTAAAAAAGAATAATTGTATGAAAAAGTTAATCATGGCATTTGTCGCCATAATCATTTTCACTTCGGCTGCACAGGCACAGTCGCTCGACAAATTTTTCAAGAAATACTCCGACGATGAACGTTTCCAATACGTATCGGTAGGCAGCGGAGCAATGAACATTGCATCGGCCTTTGGCGGCGTCGACAAGGAAACAAAAAAAATGATTTCAAAGATGAAGGGAATAAAAATCCTGACACTGGAACAGGGATCTAATTCCGCGCTTGCCAGTTCGTTTATCAATGAACTGAATGAAATTGTAAGCAAAGGCGATTTTGAAACCGTGGTGGAAGCCCGCGAAAAGAATGAACGAACTTACATCTACAAACGCGTTGACAGTAAAAATAATGCCGACATGCTCATCATGTCTAAAGAGCCGAATGAAACCAACGTCATCTGGCTTAGCGGCAAAATTTCACCCGAAGAGCTTTCGAAAATGATGAACGAAGGCAATCAGTAGGGAAATAAAAAAAAACAAAGCACATAAAAGCCGACACGATCAAATGTCGGCTTTTTGTTTTATTTCAAGGCTTCCCAACCCCCTAAAGGGGGAGCTCATTGATACGAGACAATGATTACTAACGTTTTGCTTATGATTGTTGTACTTCTACAAACATTCCAAACGGTTTACTTAGGATTACCGCTTATATAGTTTTTTTACTCCGGCTTTTATTACCTGATTTGAGTACTTTTGATAGCGAAAATATTTTTTCATCACCCTCATTCTGTGAATTTAATCGTTTTGTAATATCCTTTTGTCTAAACATTTATATCTTTGCACAGATAGAATGTTAACATTTTTAGCTATCATTAAAGAAATAATATGAAAACATACAACACCAAAACCCTGTTTATCCGGTATTATCTGCCTATTTTTCTGGTATTTTCCATTTCGGTACTAGCCTTTCAGTACGAAAGAGAAAAAAGATACAAGGCCGATGTGCTGGATATGAGACTTGAAGATACCAACGCGGCTATTTTTTATTTTCTGGAACACTCCGAAGGCTCGCTAAACCATCTCGATTCCCTGATCAAAAATTCCACTTTCAAAGATGAACGGATAACGATAATCGACCTTTCGGGAAGAGTTGTGTATGATGACGTAGCTCGTGATGTGGCCAAAATGGATAATCATCTGTCGCGCAAAGAAGTGATGGAGGCCCGCAAAAAAGGCTCCGGATCGGACATACGCATGTCCAAAACCAACAACAAGCCTTATTATTATCATGCAACGCGATTTGGCAATTGTTACGTGCGCTCATCACTTCCCTACAACATGACCATTTCGTCGCTTCTTTCTCCCGATAATCTTTTCCTGTATTTCTGGCTGGTACTTACCTTTATCATTGTTGGAGTGCTGTTTTATTTCTCAAACAGGTTTACTATCAAGATGCGACATGAGCAGGCCGAACAAAATTCACTGGTTCGCCGGAAACTGACCCAGCAGGTGGCACATGAACTTAAAACGCCATTGAGCAGCATCATCGGGTACATGGAAACGCTTTACAACAATCCTGATATTACGCCCGAGCGTCGAGATTTCTTCATAAAACGAAGCCATTCACAGGCTGTGCGACTGAATCAACTGTTGCAGGATGTTCTGCTGCTTAATCAAATGAACGAAGCCCCTCATTCTATTGAAATGGAACCTGTCAGTATAAATAAAATAGTAGAGAATGTAACTGATGATCTGGACATTATCCTTCATGAAAAAAACATTACCATTGATACCTCGTTTGGCGGAGATGTGTGGTTGCGTGGCAATCAAATGATTATATATTCCATATTCCGCAATCTGGTGGATAATTCCATCGCCTACGCGGGTAAAAACATAAAAATAAATATCGCGTTGACGGGTGAGGATGACAGATTCTATCATTTCTCGTACTCCGATAACGGATCAGGCGTCAGCCCTGAACATTTGCCCTATCTTTTCGATCGTTTTTACCGCGTTGACAAAGGTCGCTCGCGTAAAACGGGTGGTACGGGCTTAGGGCTTTCGATTGTGAAAAACGGAGTTGAAACTCACTCCGGAACAATATCAGTTCACAATAAATCAACCGGTGGTCTGGAGTTTGTCTTCTCATTGCACAAATAAATCATTCCATTCAGTTCCGATATTAAATTCCCTGCTACAAATAGTTGCAGGGAATTTTTTGTTTGTCTCCCGGACGGCTACTCCGGCCGATACAATTCAATACCGGTTTTCAGCCTTCTTTTCTTTTTAATGTTTGTGTAATATTTCTGTAATATCGTAAGCCTAATTTTGTGTCGTGAAAATTATATCACTGAAGTTGATTTTGAACGAAATTCAACCGAAAGCAATTACTTATATAAAGACAATTCACTAAAATGAAATATAAAAGTATGAGACTAAAAAGTATTCTTTACACCGTTGCAATTGCAGCATCGGTATTTTCCGCCACAGCGCAGGATGAAAATTTAACTCCGCTCGAACAAGTTCAGCAAAAAGTGGAAGCACAGGACGCAGCCATTTCAAAGCTGAATAACCTGAAGATTACCGGTTACATTCAGCCACAGTATCAGTGGGGCGAAGAAGCTGCTGCCCTGAAAGTGGGTACAGCCAATACAGATGCCACCAAATCATTCAACCGTATCGGTATTCGTCGCGGACGTTTGAAATTCACCTATGATGCCGGTGATTTGGCTTCTGGAGTATTTCAGTTGAACATTATTGACAAACCGGGGCTTTCCGGAGCAACCGTACAGCTCAAAGAGGCTTATCTTAATGTAAAAGCTCCGTGGTTAAAAACCTCAGCATTCAGAGCCGGTATTTTCGATCGTCCGTTTGGAAACGAGATTTCATATTCATCCTCTCTTCTCGAATCGCCCGAACGCTCGCGAATTGTCAACCAGTTATTCCCCGAAGAGACTGATTTAGGGGGGATGCTGATATTGCAACCTGCCGCAACGTCTTCTTTCAATTTTCTGAAGTTCGAAGGTGGTCTGTTTGCCGGTAATGCCATCAATCCCGAAACGGATAACCGCAAAGACTTTATCGGGCATATTGTTGCCACAAAGCCGATTGGCAATACCGCCCGCTGGGGATTGGGAGCATCGTATTACAATGGAGGCGTATATCAGACCACAGCCAAAGTGTATTCCATGAGTGATGGCGGTTTTGTCGCAAATACGAGCGATGAAAACATTGGTCAGTTTGCAAAGCGCGAATATATCGGATTTGACGGACAGCTGAGCTTCGAATCGCCCGTGGGAATGACACAGTTGCGCGGAGAATATATCTGGGGAACACAGCCGGGCAGCTCGTCGGGCACAGCCAGCCCAAATCGTTCATCAATACCATCGGGCACTAATGCATACGACACCTATATACGTCCGATGAACGGATGGTATGCCATCCTGATTCAGGATATCGGTCAAATTCCTTTCTCGGCTGTGGTGAAGTATGACGTTTACGACCCGAATACAGCAGTTAGCGGCAATGAACTCGGAAGCGCGTATTCCGGAGGAGTTTCGACCAATAAGGCCGATGTTAAGTACAGCACACTGGGTCTTGGCCTATTGTGGCGCATCCACCCAAGCCTGCGGTTACAAGCTTATTATGAATTTGTAAAAAACGAAACCACTTCCGCACTGGCCGCCTTCACCTCCGATCAAAAAGACAATACCTTTACCTTACGACTGCAATATAAATTCTGACAATCACACGGGGAGTAAACATATTCCGAACCAATAATCCGGTTGTATTTACTCTCGTTTTTTCACCCTTTGATATTAATCGGAACTTCACATATCTGTAACAGGATTGTAATATCATGAAACTAATTTTGTACTAACAAAAAACAATAGATTATTAATCAGATAACATCATTATTAAAATAAGAAGATTATGAAAAGATTTTTTCTATCACTTGCAATGATTGCCATAATTGCTTCGATGTCAATGGCACAAAAAATTAAAGGCTCAGACACAGTTCTTCCTTTGGCTCAAAAAGAAGCAGAAGTATATATGAAAAAAAATCCGTCTGCAAAGTTAACTGTAACCGGTGGCGGTTCGGGTATCGGATTTGCAGCGCTTATTGAAGGCACAACAGATATTGCAATGGCTTCGCGCAGTATAAAGTTTGATGAGAAAATGAAAATGCAGAACGGCGGAAAAACTTCGAAACAAGTAATTATTGCTAAAGACGCGCTTACAGTAATCGTGAACCCTTCCAATAAAGTATCAAAACTTACACGCGAACAGCTTGAAGCTATCTTCACCGGAAAAATCACTAACTGGAAACAGGTGGGAGGCGCTGATTTAACTATCACAGCCTATTCACGCGAAACAACATCCGGTACTTACGAATTCTTCAAGGAACATGTATTGAAAAACAAAAACTACAAATCAGGTATTCTGAGTATGCCCGCTACCGGCGCAATCATACAGTCAATCAGTCAGACCCCCGGTGCAATCGGATACGTTGGAATGGCTTATGTAACAAAAAATGTGAAAGAAATATTGGTATCCTTTGATGGAGGTAAAAATTATGTGGAACCTACTGTAGCCAACAGCAAAGCTGGTAAATATCCGATAGTAAGACCGCTGTATTTTTATTACGATGCCAAGAAGGAAGCCAGCGTGAAACCATTCGTCAACTTTGTTCTCTCGGCAGAAGGACAGGCATTAATTGATAAAGTAGGTTATTTGTCATTAAAATAAGAGGTTTAGTTAATTAAGGAGATGAAATGGTTTTTTACACAGAAACCATTTCATCTTAAATATTTCTCAGATCAATTTCTGTCAGTACTTATAAAGATTACACAACCAACACATCAGAAATAACGTGTTTAAAAGGAAAAAAAACAGATTTATTGAGACCATTGTCGAAACCCTACTGCGCTTTAGCGGAGGTATAACAACCCTGACAATATTATTAATCAGTATTTTTTTATTTACCGAAGGCTGGGGTTTGTTCAATTCATCGACGGTAGAAAAAGGATACATTCTTTGTGTTAACAAGAGTAATCCGGTTAAAAATCTGACCCCGACACAGATAAAGGAGATTTTCGACGGTAACATCACCTCCTGGAAGCAAGTGGGTGGCAGCGATATTCCGATAGTACCTTTACGTATGGATGATGTAGCTTCGATGTATACCGAAGAGGAAATCGGAACGGAATTCGAACACCTTCCGGCAAAACTCAGCGAGGCAATAGAAAAAGAACCGGGCGCATTGGGCTTTTTCCCTGAACAGTTTATCGATATTAAGTTCATGGGACGTGTTTTGCCAGCCGAAACAATAACTCTGAAGGAGTATTTCACCGGTAAGGAATGGTATCCGACTGCAACTCCGGCATCTCAGTTTGGATTACTTCCATTGTTGCTTGGCACACTATGGGTAAGTCTTGGCGCTATCCTGCTGGCATTGCCTTTCGGAATGGCTGTAGCAATTTATATGGCCGAAATTGCCAACAACAGGGTCAGGAAAATTCTGAAACCTGTCATCGAACTTCTAGCGGGTATTCCCTCGGTTGTTTACGGTTTTTTTGGTCTCATCGTTATTGTTCCGTTAATTCGTTCACTTTTCAACCTTCCGGTTGGAGAAACGGCGCTTGCAGGAAGTATTGTACTCGCCATTATGGCTTTGCCAACCATCATAACAGTAGCCGAAGATGCCATGCGTACCACGCCGTTAGCAATGAAGGAGTCCAGTCTGGCGCTGGGTGCCACTCACTGGCAAACCATTTACAAGGTGATTATTCCATATGCCTCTTCGGGTATTATGGCTGCTATCGTTCTTGGTATAGGACGTGCGATCGGTGAAACAATGGCTGTGCTGATGGTCACAGGAAATGCTGCTGTTATCCCACATACATTCACAGAACCTGTTCGCACCATACCTGCAACCATCGCCGCCGAACTGGGTGAAGCTTCTGTGGGGAGTGTGCAATACCAGGCATTATTCATGCTGGGAGCCATTTTGTTTGTGCTCACACTTGGAATAAGTATTTGGGCTGAGATAATCCGTAAGGAACCTCAGTCAGATTAACAGAACAGGTATGTAACGAACGGTGTTTCGTGCAAATAATGATTAAATGTGGGTTAAGTACATACTGAGTAAAAAATAAAAATCGTATGAATAAAAATTTTAACGGTAAAAGAGCTTCTCAATCTGTCATGTTTTTTCTTTTCAGACTGATGAGTTACATGGTAGTTGGTATTCTCTTTTGTATCATAGGATTTATTGTTATTAGAGGTTTAGGTGTCATCAACTGGGAGTTCCTTACCACTGCACCGGAAGATGGAATGACAAAAGGCGGAATTTTTCCGGCAATTGTCGGTACTTTTTATCTGGTTGTTGGCAGTATGCTGGTAGCATTCCCCATCGGGGTCATGTCGGGAATTTACATGAGCGAGTATGCATCGAACAAGCATATTAAGCGTGTTATCCGCGTTATGACAAACAATCTGGGAGGTATTCCATCCATTGTTTTCGGATTATTCGGAATGGCATTGTTTGTCAATAAATTAAAATTTGGCGATTCAATCATAGCCGGATCGTTTACACTTGGATTACTTGCACTTCCATTGATTATCCGGGTGACAGAAGAAGCCCTTCAGGCTATTCCCGACTCTTTCAGACAGGGAAGTCTGGCGCTTGGAGCAACAAAACTTCAAACTATCCGGAAAGTGGTTCTTCCTGCCGCCTTTCCAAACATCATGACCGGCTTAATACTTTCGATAGGACGTGTATCAGGCGAAACGGCTCCAATTCTTTTTACAGCGGCAGCATATTTTCTTCCCAATCTGCCTAATTCTGTTTTTAACCAGGTAATGGCGTTGCCATACCATCTGTATGTAATTGCTACGAGCGGTACAGATCTTGAAGCGACACGACCTATGGCATTCGGAACAGCATTAGTACTGATTATTATCGTTCTGCTGATGAACCTGATTGCCAATTTCATACGGAGAAAGTATAGTAAATAAAAATATCAAATCATATAAAATGAAACTTGAAGCAAATAACATAAACTTTTATTACGGTGACTTCCAGGCATTGAAAAACATAAACATGACCATCGAACAAAACACGGTGACAGCGTTTATCGGTCCTTCAGGATGTGGAAAATCAACCTTCCTGCGATTGTTTAACAGAATGAACGACCTCATTCCTGACACACATCTAACCGGTGAATGCCTTATCGGCGGACAAAACATTTACGATAAAAATATTACAGTTGATGAATTGCGGAAGAAAGTCGGTATGGTATTTCAAAAGCCAAATCCGTTCCCTAAATCAATTTTCGAAAATGTAGCTTACGGACTTCGGGTGAATGGAGTAAGGGATAAAAAAGAGATAGCCGACACTGTGGAGAAATCGCTCAGACAGGCTGCTTTATGGGAGGAAGTGAAAGATAAACTCAAAAAATCAGCCTACGAACTTTCAGGCGGACAGCAACAACGGCTTTGCATTGCACGTGCTTTGGCAATTTCACCCTCGGTAATCCTGATGGACGAACCTGCATCGGCACTCGACCCTATTTCTACCTCCAAAATTGAAGAACTGATTTTTGAACTTAAAAATTCATATACTGTTGTTATAGTAACACACAATATGCAACAGGCAGCCCGCGTAAGCGACAAAACAGGTTTTTTTATGCTCGGCGAACTGATCGAGTTTGACGATACAAAAAAGATATTCCTCAATCCACAGAAAGAACAAACACAAAATTATATCACCGGACGCTTCGGATAATGTCCTGAATTTGTGCAAAACATTCACATTATTTATTTATCAGATTATATTACAAACAGAATATGAAACATACTGAAACCGAATTACTTCAAATTAAAAACAGCATTTCCGAAATGTGGGTTCTCGTCTTGTCGCAACTGCGTAACGCTAAAACTGCACTAGTAACCTCCGACAGTGATTTGGCACGCGTGGTTATAAGTTTGGAGAAAAGAGTCAACGCTTTTGAACTAAAAATTGACAGTGATTGCGAAAATTATATTGCCTTATTCAGCCCGGTAGCCATCGACCTGCGCTTGGTTCTGTCGATACTCAAAATCAATAAAACACTTGAACGTATCGGTGATTTTGCCGAAGGAATTGCACGCTTTGTCCTGCAAACTGAAAATATGGGTACACATGAAGAACTGTTAAAGCTTGTTCGGATCGACGAAATGGCTGGCCATGTTGAAACAATGCTCGAAAAAACATTGAACGCCTTTACAGAAGAAAATTCAAGGCAGGCCGGGATGGTTTTCTCCATTGACAATGAAGTAGATACAATATACCGTGATGACTATGAACTGCTTGCTAAATATGTAGTCGAACATCCGGCTGATGCATTTTATGTGTTGCTCCTGGCCACGGTACTACGAAAATTTGAGCGCACGGGCGATCATTGCAATAATCTAATGGAAGAAATTGTCTTTTATTTGGATGCCAAAGTCCTGAAACATCAGAAAAAAGGAAAACAGGAATAATTGAAATTCATTTCTGCTTATTGACTATTTTAGCAGGCTTATAAATGTGCCTGCTCCCCCTATCAACATAATTACAATTCCAGTAATCCGGTTGATAAGTTTCAACCCGCGGAAGTTGAATTTATTGCGAAAATGGTTAACTGAAAAGGTTAACAGGTTCCACCAGATCGACGCACCTATCAATACGGAAAGCAATCCTACTATTAAAATCCAGATTGTGGTTCCGGGTACAACAAAATCAAACCGTGCAAAAAGCGCAATCAGTACAAACAGAATCAGCGGATTGGATAAAGTTAGTCCAAATGAAGTAATATAATCGCTAAAAAGGGAATGATCTGATTTTTCGTGTGGGAGAGGTTGTGTCACAGGATTACTTCTGAAAATCCAGAAACCGAAACCAATGACAATCAGGCTGCCGATAAGTTGAAGAATAAACCGGTATTCGTCTATAAAGCCGATGACAAAACTCAGAAAGAAAATAGTAATGACTGAATAAAGTAAATCTGAGGTTGTAGCGCCCAAACCTGTTATAAATCCATATTTGCGTCCATGGTTAAGTGTACGCTGAATACACAACATACCAATTGGTCCCAGCGGAACCGAAATGCTTAATCCAATAATAATGCCTTTTAGTATAGTTGCAATCAGCATATTAATCTCTATCAGTAACACAAAGATAGAATATTATCACTCAACCGATAATGAAACTGCCCATTTTTTAACATTAATTGAATCTGCAACGTAATGTCATTAAAAAATCAATAAGAAGCAGATATTATCAGAATTTTAAGCAAAGTCACTCATAATGCTGAATTTATGAAATTCTACAGCAGATCACTGGCAAGTTCGGACAAATAACTACGTTCGCCTTTCACCAGATTAACATGTGCAAATACATCCTGACCTCGCATCCGGTCAATCATATATACCAGACCATTAGAAAGCATATCCAGATAAGGTGAATCTATTTGCTGAATATCACCGGTAAAAACTATCTTAGTACCTTCACCAGCCCGTGTTATAATGGTTTTCACCTCATGTGGCGTCAGGTTTTGGGCTTCATCAACAATAAAGAATGTCTCACTCAGACTTCGACCCCGGATGTAAGCAAGTGCTTCTATCACCAGTTGTCCGTTTTTCTGCATTTCTTCAATCAGCTTCACCTCTTTACCCTGATATGAAAAATTATGTTTGATGACGTTCAAATTATCAAAAAGTGGTTGCATGTAGGGAGCTATTTTTTGTTTTTCGTCACCCGGCAAAAACCCGAGATCTTTATTCGCCAGCGCCACAATGGGGCGTGCAAGCAGTATTTGTTTATACGAATCATTTTTTTGCAAAGCTGCCGCCAGAGCCAAAAGTGTTTTACCCGTACCCGACTTACCGGTGAGAGCAACCAGTTTCACTTCATCATCGAGCAATACATTCATGGCAAAAGCTTGTTCGGCATTTCGGGGTTCGATGCCAAAACTACGGGATTTCTCCACCCTAATTACTTTATCTGTCTGAGGGACATAGCGTGCCAGTACACTTGAACGATTACTTTTAAGTATGAAACATTCCTGCGACTCCACATCCGACTTAAAATCAAAATCATCCAGAGGTATCCCTCCCTCGCCTGAATACATTCTATCAATCAGCTCAGGATTGACATTTTCATATACTTCGTGGTTTTTTTCAAAAACATTAATGTCCGTAACCTTATCATTGATATAATCCTCAGCCAAAATACCCAACGATAAAGCTTTCATTCTCAGATTTATATCCTTACTCACCAAAATCGTTTTCATACCTTTCTTTTTCTGGCTCAACAGATAAGTATCGGCCAAAATTCGGTGATCGGCTGTACGGTCGGTAAATACTTTAGAAATTGCATCGGGATATTCCGAACCGGCAATGATAAAAAGTCTGCCTTTCCCTTCACCTAATGAAGCTCCTTTTTTAAACAAATTTATATCTGAAATCAAATCCAGTTCACGTGTAAACTCCCGCGCATTGAAATTGATTTGTTCATTCCCCTTTTTAAAATGATCCAGCTCTTCAAGCACAACTATGGGTATATGAACATCATTTTCTTCAAAGTTATGTAAGCAGTTATAATCGTGCAAAATAACATTAGTATCAATAACAAAATTCTTTTTCGTATCCATGGTTTGAAAGATTTAAATGTAATAAAGGGAAAAATTACTGTATTTATACGTTTGATCAAACTCTGAATAAAAGTTCTCCCCGTAAATATCGTAAGTTATTTTCAATTATCAATCAAAAAAAATGATTAAAGTTTCGAATATTTTTGACCATTATCTCATGGTTTTGAAAAGGAAAAGGTTTTGTTCCTGCCAATAAAAACAAAAAACCGATAATTTGTTATTATCGGTTTTTTACAATGTTTTCATTTGTCTGTTTACAGCATTATTTTTTGTGTAAACTTTCCTGCACGAACAATATAGATACCTTTGTTCAGATTTACCAGTGAAATGTTGGTTCCATTATATACTACTGTAAGGACTTTAGCGCCTAATGCACTGTAAATATCTATCTGTACTCCAATTTCCAGATTAGTAACATTTAGTGTCTTTCCGGAAATCGAGAACTTGGGAACGATCTCATTGTCCGAAGTCTTATTACTTTGTGTATTGTTTGTTTCGGTAGTATTCTTATCAAAAAGCGTCGAATTCTTTTGAGATTGAATTGCCGTTAATCCACAAAGTAAAAAAGTTAATATTAGAGTAAATTTTCTCATAGGCATAATTTCTTTGTACTTTGTAATTCTACCTACAAAGATAATGCAAAACTATATTATCTGTATCATTTTTATCCTAAATTTTTGATTTTACTATAGCTGAAGCCTCATATAACAACTATTTTATTCATTTCAATCGTTTCTTCAAAGCAAATACAGTCATTCTATGCACATTAAAAACTGTATAACATACGAATAAGGCATAAATTATTTGTTATTATTTCGCTATCTTTGCATGATTATTTTCAATTAATTACGCAGATGAAAAGAACTGAACCGGAATATATTTTTGAGACAAGCTGGGAAGTATGTAATATGGTAGGCGGGATTTACACCGTACTCTCGACACGTGCAGAAACATTATATAAAAAATTCAATGATAAATTGATCTTTATCGGACCAGATGTCTGGAAAGACACTGAATCTCCCTATTTCGAACCCTCAGACACATTACACAGTGAATGGAGAAACAACTTCACACAGAAAACGGGTCTGAATGTACGTTGTGGACGATGGAAAATTCCCGGAAATCCGCTGACTGTACTGGTCGATTTTACTCCATTGCTAAATCGCAAAAATGAAATATTCGGTCATATATGGGATAAATTCGGAGTTGATTCGCTGCATGGATATGGCGATTATGACGAATCGTCCATGTTTGGATATGCCACCGGTATGGTTATTGAAAGTTTTTACCGCTTTTACAATCTAAGTGCAGAAAACAATGTTATAGCACATTTCAATGAATGGATGACAACCTTCGGTGCATTTCATATAAAAGAAGTTGTCCCCGAAATTGCAACAGTGTTTACAACGCATGCTACTTCCATCGGTCGATCCATAGCCGGCAACTACAAGCCTTTATATGACTATCTGACTGAATATAACGGCGATCAGATGGCTTTTGAACTGAATATGGTCGCAAAACATTCAACTGAAAAAACAGCGGCTCAAGTTGTGGACTGTTTTACTACCGTGAGCAATATCACCGCCAAAGAATGCAAACAATTGTTGGAGAAAACACCTCACATTATAACTCCAAATGGTTTTGATGATTCCATCGTTCCAACCGGGAAAGCCTTCGATGCAAAGAGAAAAGCAGCCCGCGTCAGACTGAAAAAAGTTGCCGAAACACTCCTTGGTTACAAACTGAAAAACAATGTGTTATTTATCAACACTGCAGGACGTTACGAATACAAAAATAAGGGCATTGACACGTTCATCGAATCTCTGAAAAGTCTTACCAATCATCCTGACCTAAACAAGGAAGTGGTGGCTTTTATCATGGTTCCCGCGCATATTATTGGCCCAAGAGCTGATCTGGCTGCCGGCCTGAATGGCTCAGATGTAACCATTGATTACTGGAATAAACATACCACACACGAACTGTATGATTATCAGTATGACCAGGTTATTTCAGCACTTCGTTGGTTTCATTTTACCAATCTGCCGAACGAAAAGGTGAAAGTAATTTTTGTACCATCCTATCTTAACGGAAATGATGGCATCTTCAACATGACATACCTGGACTTACTCATTGGTATGGATGTTAGCATTTTCCCGTCGTACTACGAACCCTGGGGATATACACCGCTCGAAAGTGTAGCGTTTTCCGTCCCTACGATCACCTCCGATAAGTCCGGATTTGGTCTATGGGTTAAATCCAATTATGATACAAGGCACGGAGTTGCCGTAGTACATCGCTCCGACTACAATCATGCGCAAATGTGTGAGGAAATAGGTGATATACTGGCAAAATTTACAAATTACAATTCCGACAAAACGGATGATGTCAGAAAAAAGGCATTAGCAACGTCTAAACGGGCTTTATGGAGCGAATTTATTGATTATTATTATCAGGCTTACGAAATAGCATTAAAAAATCGCAATCACAGGTTAAAACTCTGATATTTAACCATTAATAAATTACGCATACGTTTGAAATTTATTATTGTCAATTTTAACTATACATCACCGCAATTTTAAGAATATTTTTACTATTTTTGCCACATATTATGTTATAGAACATATTTTTGATATATTCTTATGTCTGATTAAACCCTTTTTACAAAAATAATAAACAGCAAATTTCTTATGAAACTTAAAGTCAACAGCACAAATGATATACCCTGGAAGAATATTATTATAAAATCAAAGCTTCCTGAAAATCTGAATAAACTGGAAGAAATGGCACAAAACATTTGGTGGTCATGGGATAGTGAGGCCAAAAAATTGTTTCGTGAAATTGAAAGACCAGTCTGGAAAGAAGCGGCGTCAAATCCCGTCCAATTACTGAATCTGCTTAATTACGATAAACTGGATCAGCTTGCTAACAATCCGGAATTTATAGAGAAAGTAGACAATGTTTACGCTAAATTTAAGGCTTACATGAATGAGCCTACTAACACCAACCGTCCATCGATAGCTTATTTCAGCATGGAATATGGATTGAACGAAGTGCTGAAAATATATTCCGGAGGTCTCGGCGTTCTTGCTGGTGACTATCTGAAAGAAGCCAGTGACAGTAATGTAGATATGACTGCTGTCGGTTTCCTGTATCGCTACGGATATTTCACACAGTCATTATCGGTTGATGGTGAACAAATTTCTGTCTACGAACCTCAGAATTTTAATACATTGCCAATAAAACAGGTGATGGATGAAAATAATCAGCCACTGGAAGTGGAAGTACCCTATCCGGGACGTACTGTGTATGCTCATGTATGGAAAGTTTCGGTAGGACGTGTTTCACTTTATCTGCTTGATACTGACTATGATAAAAACAGCGAATTTGACCGTTCCATCACTCACCAGCTGTATGGAGGCGACTGGGAAAACCGTCTTAAACAGGAAATCATGCTCGGTATCGGTGGTATTCTTGCCCTGAAAAAATTAGGAATTAAGAAACAAATATATCATTGCAACGAAGGTCATGCTGCCCTTATCAATGTTCAACGGCTGGTTGATCTGATTCACGACGAAAACCTGACATTCAATCAGGCACTTGAAGTAGTGCGTGCAAGTTCCATTTATACGGTTCACACACCAGTACCTGCTGGTCACGATAGTTTTGATGAAGGCCTCTTTGGCCGCTATATGAGTGAATATGCGGGAAAATTGCAGATTTCATGGAATGAGCTTATGGATATGGGACGCGAAAATCCCGGCGACAATAACGAGAAGTTCAACATGAGTGTATTCGCATGCAACACAAACCAGGAAGTAAACGGAGTAAGCTGGCTACACGGTGAGGTATCAAAAAAGATGTTTGCCCCCATCTGGAAAGGATATTTCCCCGAAGAGTCTCATGTAAGCTATGTAACTAACGGAGTGCATTTGCCCTCATGGACCTCATCCGAATGGAAAGCTCTTTACGAAAAATACTTCACGAAAGCATTCTACGAAGATCAGTCAAATCTGAAAATATGGGAGAAAATATATCAGGTTCCCGATCAGGAAATCTGGAATCTTCGTCTGTCGCTTAAAAACAAACTTGTTGAATACATCCGGATGCAATTTCAGGAAAACTGGATTAAAAACCAGGGCGATCCGTCACGAATTGTTTCCATCCTGGATTCAATCAATCCAAATGCTCTGATCATTGGTTTCGGACGCCGGTTTGCAACTTATAAACGCGCACATCTGCTGTTTACCGACCTCGAAAGACTGGAAAAAATCGTTAATGATCCTATTCATCCCGTTCAATTCCTTTACACAGGTAAAGCGCATCCTGCTGACGGTGCCGGGAAAGGACTCATCAAACGAATTGTTGAAATTTCGCACATGCCGCAGTTCCTCGGAAAAATTATCTTCCTTGAAAACTATGATATGCGTTTAGCAAAGCGTCTGGTTTCCGGCGTTGATATATGGCTCAACACTCCCACAAGACCTCAGGAAGCATCAGGAACATCGGGCGAAAAAGCTCAGATGAACGGAGTTCTGAACTTCTCGGTACTCGACGGCTGGTGGTATGAAGGCTACAAAAAAAATGCAGGCTGGGCACTTACCGAGAAACGTACTTTCCAGAACCAGGAGTTCCAGGATAAACTGGATGCGATTACCATTTACAACATATTGGAGAACGAAATAATACCTTTATATTTTGCTAAAAACACAAAGGGTTATTCACCGGAATGGATTCAATATATCAAGAACTCGATTGCTCAAATCACACCACGTTTTACAACAAAACGCATGATGGATGATTATTTCGAAAGGTTCTACATCAAGCAGGCTAAACGTTCAGGTTTACTAATGGCAAATAATTATAAGGTTGCAAAAGAAATTGCAAACTGGAAAGAAACATTGTCGGCCGGATGGAATAATATCGAAGTAATCAGTGTGGAATCTTCTGAAAAATTTCTTAACAATCCACAAGTAGGTGAAAATTATGAAACTAAAGTTATAATTGACACCAAAATGAATGAGAAAAGTGTTGGCGTAGAAATGGTAACCATTTATACTGATAAGAACAACAATGATCATTTCTTCAAAGCCACCGAATTGAACCTTGTGAAAACTGAAGGTTCCAGGATGTATTTCAGCCTGACATTCAAATTACAACAAGCTGGTGTTTACAAAACAAGCTACCGCATATTCCCTAAAAATGAGCTACTGCCTCATCGTCAGGATTTCGCATACGTACGCTGGTTTTGATGATTTGAAATACAGATAAAAAGACAA